>Ga0179593_1481588_pt1 | contig 17790 bp, 19 predicted proteins | sample CZODoug2_1_08_16_FD_185931 | JGI IMG/M metagenome (GOLD analysis project Ga0179593, IMG submission 185931) | Vadose zone soil fungal communities from Angelo Coast Range Reserve, California, USA - CZODoug2_1_08_16fungal (PacBio error correction) | ecosystem: Environmental > Terrestrial > Soil >... | reverse complement strand
CTCCTCCCCAACCTGACGGCCCCCCCCTTCTTACATCCATTTTCCGGCTACAAGTTTTTCTTCTCCTTTGCTCAGACCCTTGGACGAACTTTTCCTTTCCTTCGGCTAATCTCTCCCCCCCCCTGTGCCTCTTCCCGCGCGACCCCGACGTTTCACCCGACGTTCTTGACTTGCTATCCTTTCTCCCCTTTTGTCTAGACCTACGCGCTTCGCTTTTTTTTTTTTTTGACTACTTGTTTTTTTTTTTCGGCGAGGACCTTTTACGTCAAACATCTTCGTCACCTTCCCCTTCGTGGGTTTCCGGCGCTTCAAGAGTTTTTTTCCCTTCCTATCCCTTGTAGCGGTCTAACTTTTGAATAGTCTCTTTTTCCCCCCTCAATGTGTCCGATCATTCCGAACTTTCGACAGTTTTTTCCCTAACGTTCCTCTCCGGCTCACAAGCGCTTGCGACGTCCTCCTTTATTTCTCTTCTTCGCGGCGGCGGACTTTTTTTCAAATCAGGCGATTATCTTTTCTATGCAACTCGTACCCTGATTACCATTCCTTAAATAGACTTGCTTTCTATAGTCCCATCCCAACGTTGTTTCTCTTTCAAAACTAAACCCCGGTTCCTTTTTTTTTTTTAATTTCCAATGTTCAGCCTTTTGTTTGACTACACGCGGTGCTCTCGCCAATCGCAGAGTCATGTTTATCGGTAACGCCATTTTTTTTTGTCCGTCATTCCTCAGAGATCTTCTTTTACCTGCTGTTTTCATTTGCGTTTCTTCCCTTTTCTTAACGAGGCTCCCTGAGCCTTCACGGAAGCTTGCCTTCAACGCCGTTCCTTTTTCAGGCCGTTCTAAGACGATGGTTGCGGGCTCCTTTCCGCGACATCTTTCTCTTGAATACTGCTGTTCATTTCCCTCGTTCTCGTATTGCTTTGCGTTTTCAAGATGAATAGAGTTTTACTTCCCTGTCTTCTTGTCGTTAAGATTGCCGGGACCCGCTTTCTCGCCGCCCTTTCCTTTTCTTTTATCATCTTTTTTTTGCAGGTTCCCTCGTTCGTTCTGATAGTTGAGATCTTCTTCGTTGGTTTTCCTTTTTCTTCGATATTCCGCCTTAGTTCCTTTGTTCTTTACCGCGACTTGTCGCCTTTTGGCGTGACGCCGCGTTTGTGTTTTCTTTTTCTTTCTGAGAGCGGCTTTTTTTTTTTAGTCGCGTCGGCGCTTTTCCCCTTTCACCGAATTGGAATCGGTCCCCGGGGGTTAGCGACCTGTTCTCTTTTCTGCCGGCCCATTCCCCTCGGTCTCCGATTTTGCGGGCTCGCCGAAACCCACCAGTCTCTTTTACATCGGGGCTTTTTTTTCCTTCCCCCTTTTGTCCTCGACACACGTGTTTTTTGGGTACTGAGTGAGTACTTCCTCGCGCTCTTTTCTTTAATTCTCGCCGGCGGATGCTCAGTCGTTTTTATGGAGGCGACTTTTTTTTTTTTCAGTCGTGCTTCCTATCCGAGATTTTCGGCAATGATGGCTGACTCCTAGTTTTTGAACTTGCCCGCGAAGTTGTTTTCCCGACTGCCTCCCCTCTACTGTTTTAGGTCTCTTTTTTTTTTCTCACAGGAGGGGTTTTTTTTATCGCGAGGCTGGGGGAGAGAGGGTCCTTCCTTCAACTCCCGTTTCCCAATGCTTTGTTCAATTTGCAATTTTCTCGTTTGCATCGCCCCCTTTTCTTCGGTAATTCATTTTTCCCCCCAAAGAGGCTCCCTCACGTGCTCTAGATGGCCAGGAAGCACTGACCCTCCGGAGGTTTTGAAAGCAATGCTTAAGTCCATTGTTAGTTACCCCCTTCTCACCCGGTATGAAGGCGATCTATAGATCTTGGTAAATTTGTTCCGGTGCTTTTTTTTCCTCTGGAACTTATTCATCCTTCCTTTTGACAGATCGGACTCCTGCCCATTCCCCCCCGGGTTTATAGATGTTGAGCGTTTTCTTCCTTCCTCTTTTTCTGGCGTTTAGAGTTCGAGTTCTTTCAATGGAGAACGGAGACCCCCTCTGAGGATCGACTCACCCTTGCTTCTACATCCTTACGTACGTCCCGTACGGATGACAGGATGACAAGACCACGCCGGCCTCATGGCGGAGTTCCCCCTTCCTCTCTCGTTGCTACTCGGTTCTGATTTATATATATTTCCCCTCCCTTTGGGTTGATGATACCTCCCGTTCCCGTCATCTAAGGAGAACGGATCGAGTTCCTGTTTTTTCGCTTTTTGTTTTTTGTACTTTTTTTCGCGGTCATCAATGCACCTCCGACTTCCCGATTATTTCGAGCTCGAGGTAAGGGGGGCCCTTTTTTGCTTTTTCGAGCGTTTACTGTCCTGCCGGGTCAGGTTGTCACTGAAACGACCTGCCCGACGGAGGATTCATTCGTTCCCGAAGATGGGGTTGGTTCCTGGTTGGGCTCAAGGGACTTGATTCCTTTTCTCCGCATTTGTTCCCTCTAGCGAATTGGCTTCCTTTCTCGCTCTTGAAGTAGCGCCTTCATTCTCTTTTTCTGGATAGAACAAAGATTTTGCGAGTCATTTTGATTGCTTTATTTTGCTTTCTTTTCTCTTTCCCCATGCCTTCTATAAGCGGGAACTTCTTTTCTTAGGGGGTTTCTGACCCCGACTTTGCGTTTTTCCCCCCCTTTCAATACAATTTGTTTATTTCCCTCTTCTTTCTCTACCGCTTTGCGGGAGAGGGCGCTTTAAGGATTTTTGATGCCCCATAGCTCCTCCCTTTTTTCCCTCTCCCCTCCGGGGGAGGGGAATCTCTCAGAAGAGGTGTTTCAAAAACGCCCATGCACCCCCTTCTCTGATTCCCCGGATCCTCTGGACAACGCCTTTCGAGCACGCGCCTAGTTCCCCATTTTTTTCCTCTCCCATTCGGCATCGCCAGACCCGCTCCCCAGACCTTTTTTTGGCCGCCGGCTTGCTTTGCCCACAGCTCTCCGCCTTTCCCCTTTTTTATGCTTCTCCCCCTGAGGCAGTCGTTCGATCCCCCCTCCTGGTCAAGGTGTTTTTCCCTTGATTTCTTCCCGCGTCCCAGCAAGATGTAATGTACTTTTTTAGCAGCCCCCCCCGCCTCCCTTTTAGGATCACGGCTTTACCATCGCTCTCTATCGATTTCCCCCCTTTCGCGTCCCCCCGATTCCACTTAGGGAACGGTCCTTCTGGCGACTGCTTGTTTATTCCGCAAACAGACTCCCGCTCCAATCCCCTCCACCTTCCTTAGAACTCCCCCTCACCGAATTTCGGGACTCTCTTGGCCCCGACCGTCGCGTTCTCTCTATCTACTAATTCTTATTCGATAAGTGCTTTTCATATCCCTTCCCGGATCTCCTGTCTCCTGCTGCACTGCTGCTTTTTTCTAACAGTTTTGTCTTTTTCCCTCGTGTGTTTGTCCATCTTACTCCTACAGCGCGCATTTACCCTCTACGTCAACGCGCCCTACAATGCGGTTCCCCCCGGTCAGCTGCCAGATCCTTTTTTTTTCCGCCCTTGTTCGACCTCGCTACTTCTTCTGTTTTCTTTTTACCCATTCTCTTAAAATGCGCAAGGTTTCTCAGATTAAACCCAAACTTTGGAATTTCCTGATTTTTCTGCATTTTACCTTTCTTTCGTAAGCGCGTTCGATTTTTTTTTTAATTTCCCTTCCCTCTGCGAGGTTCTTTAGAGTAGTATGCACCCCCACTCCTTCTGAACATTTTAAGTTCCCCCCTTTCTTATTTTGATTTTTATATCTCTCTCTTTTCAATTCCTTCAGTTTTGCTCTCCCTTCCTACGGTCCCTTTTCTCATTTCCCTTTTATATTTCGAGTCCCCTTCATGACATCTTTGGAGGCATCTTTCCTTTCCGAGATAATTCTCTACTTCTGATCCTCCAGCCCCTTCGCACGCGTTCCACTTGGCACTGGCGCTCCTTGAAAGTTTCCTCTTCGGCAGATGAATGGCACCTTCGTTCAGGAGTCACGGGGACTTCGATTCTCTTCGACCCCGTTGATTCCTTTTTTATCTCCTCCCGCACCCCCCTTGATTAGCTGAATTGTAAGTTTAATAGATGTTGCGCCTTTTCCCTCCCTGTAGTAACTTGCGTCCAGTTTCGCCTGCAGCCTAATATCGCGGGTATAATTTCCGTTCCTCTTCCTGGTAGGGATCGACGTTTCTCCTTCTTTCCCTTAGTCGTCTAGGTCATTTCTTTCAGATCTCGTCAGACCCCGTCCTTTTTGGCCTTTTGGATTCAGAGACGTACTAGATTAGTTTTCCTCCTCCCTTTCCGCCGCCTCGGGGTGGGTTAAGTTTCTTTTTTTTTTTGTAGATGCTTTTCTTCAACGTCTTTGCTATCACAAGCCGTCTCTCGCTGTTTTCTTGTTCTTTTCCTTCCGGTGTGAACTACGATCATCGCCTTTCCCCGGTTGGGACCGCGGTCTTTTTCATCCTATCGGGCCGGCTCGTCACAAAATCAGAGTACCTTTTTATAGCACCCTTTGATCACTTTTTCCTTTCGACCCCGAAATTGAAGCGATTGTCGCTTGCCCTTTTTTTTTAGTTCGAGACTGCTCCCCTTTTCCCCCCCACATTTCGGTGCTTCTTTCTTGGCAGTGCGCAGCGCTGATGGCCTACTCTTTTTTTTAGGGGCTGGTCGTTATGGGGTCTTCCTCTCTTGAGTAGAGACCATGTTTCTGGCTGAGTACGCGTCGACATCACACCGAAGGCGTTTTCATTCTGCCGCCCTTTCTACCTTTTGTTTTTCTCCTTGCCGGTCTTTTCTTTATCTGTATTTCTTTTACCCCTCAAACGTTCGGGATTTTTCCCTTATAGCCGAGATTTCGGGGCGAGATGGTTCATCCCCCTTTTCTTCCTGCTCTGCTGATAGCGGTCACCCTCTCCTCTATTTGGTTGAACGTTTTTTCCCTCATTGGCTGTCTTCTTTTGCATTCTTTTGAAATTACAATTTCCTCTTTCCCGCTTCGGGAAGTCAGGCCAAGAAAGCCCTCCCTGCCCCTAAAAAAGCGACGAGTTTTTCTCCTTTTTCGCAGCTCTGGCCAGCAAATAACGGAATGTCCTGGCGTATTATGGAGTCTTTGAACTTAGCTCTTGCAGTTTCTCTTTTCTTCCCTCGACACGAAATTTCGACCCTATCCATCGAATTGTGCCCCCGCGTGTTTTTTCTTTTTCGGGCCCACGCGTTCGATCTTTGCACCCGATCGGAGTCCAAGGACTCGGTTCCCCTCCTCGTCAATTCTTCTCGGCGCTCCCTTCCCTCTCTACGCGTAGTGCTGGGACCGTGCTACCCCTTACGAGGCCCTCAGGGTTTTATGAACACTTCCTCTCTTTTTCCTTCTTTTCGTGTGGTATATCCTCTTTCCTTTTTTGAGAGTACCAAGTTCAAGTTTTATCTCCCTATCGTCGGTCCTAACGAGTCAGCCCCCCCCCCCCCTTTTGCATGATGGCTTAGTTTTCCCTCTCTCAGGCGAGAGGAAGGACTTCTTCCTAAGAAGATGCCTGCCAGGTTTTCCCCCCGTTGAGATTCTTCATTGAAGTTTTCTCCTGGATCGGTCATTACTGTTTCTCCCTCCATTATGCATAGCAGAACGATCTCCCTGAGATGATTTTCAGGTGCAGGGACCCTTGCTCTGTCTGGCCGATGACGATCTATCGTTGGAGCCTTTTTTTCCCTTGGAATCTTTTTTTTTTTTCGCTCTCGACTGCGCAGTCATTCAGTTTTTTCTTTCTACCCCTCGAGGCGGCGAATTTTTCCCCCTGATTTTTTGGTTTCCCGGGTTTCTTTTTCCCATCCTCTCCCTCCGGTACCTGATCTATGGTTTGATAGAGCCCTATGTTCTTTGAAATTGGTTTTTGCGCTATTTTTCCCCTCTAATCTTTTCTTTCTTTTTTCTCTCCCAGAGCTTTTTCTGAAGAAGACCCTATCGCCCCAGCTTTCTTTTTGAACTATACGGGGGATTTTGTGTCAAGAAGAGCTGAAGAGGAAACCTTTTCCTGTCCCCCCTTTCGAGTTAGTTTTATTTTTTTTTTTTTTGAAGCTTTTTCTGGTCGCGCGCGACTGCGACGCCCGCCTTTTTTCCGTTCACATTTCCTCACTTTTCCCCAGCCTGCCGCCCTCCCGCCCCTCGTCGTCCCCGACATCAAGTTCTCGCGACGTTTGGAGCTAAGAGTTTGGATTCCCAGTTCCAGCCTTCTCGATTTTCTCCCTCCCCTAATCTTTACTTAACGTTTCGGATTAAGTGAGGCGAATGCCGCCCCCTTTCCCCCTCTAATGTCTTTTCTTTTCCTCTCCAGTCTCCGAGATCATTTATCTACGGCTTCCTTCTAGCTCTCTAGCCCAGCTTCCCCCCTTTCCCCTCAGACGATCCCGATTCCCCCCTGCTTCTTCCTTTTCCTTTGTCTTTTCTTAAGATCACCGACCCCTTTGCTATAATCATCCATCGGCCCACGATCGGCGTAACTCTCCCTAGAATATACACATTTTTTCTTTCCTTTTCCTCGACCAAGTGGCAACTGTCGCGTGATCGGACGAGCTCTACTTCCTTTCTTTGAGAGACTTTTTGCACGTTGCCTCCCTTTAAAGAACGGATTTTTCGCGATTTTTTTTGTAGCCAGTCCCTACCACGATGACTTGTTATTCTTTTTCCTCGTCCTTCAATCTTAAGGTCTCATTAGATAGCCTTTCCAACATATTCTTACCTTCCCCTGAAGCCGCATTGTTTTGCTGATTTCCAGCGAGGTCTTTTGATTCTAGAATCAGTCGGCGTTGACACTCCGCATCCTTTTTCCTTCCTGACCCCCTTTCCCCCAGGCGTGTCATGCACTTCATTTACTTTTTTGCGCTTTACCTCGTTCCGAACGTGATCCCCTTTTTCCTGGGCCAAGAACGATGAGACGTCGGATTCTATTTTTTCCTGTAGCCGATCGTTTTTTCTCGGCTCCTCTTCCCCTATGGCCTATATTTCGCCAAAACGCTCACATTATCGTCCCTCCCCCTCCCCTTGATTGGTTAGTTGATATATTTTCTTTCTCCTAATTGTTGTGAGAGATTCTCCCAAATTTTCTCTTTCCTTATTTAATTGTTGGCATACTCACAACTTGAAGTTTTTCTTGGCCCAGCAGTCATATACCTTCCTCCGACCCCGTGTTTTAGGCTTTGCTTACCCCTAGGTGCAATTAACCCCTTACCTCCTAACTCTACAATCAGGAATGATTCAATTTGCCCCAGAGTGGCTTCTCTTGGTCGACGACGTGTCCCTTAGTGTAGACACTCCGCTCCTTCTTTTCCCCATGCTTTTGACTGCTGCTTTCCCCAACGACTCCTTTTGGAGTTTCGCCTTCTCTCTTTTTGCTTACGCTGCTTCTCGTAGTGCCTTCTGCCGGTCATTAGACCCTTGCCCTGACGTTCTTTTCGAACACAGTCTTGGGCTCTTTATGCGTCCTGCCGGCGTCCGTGGAGGTCATAGGGCCTTTGGTCGTATCCTTTCCGACATGCGACGTTCGCACTTTTTTTTTTTTTTTTCCCCCCCTGATTCAGATTACGAACTTTGTCGCCCTTCGGCTTCGTCCGCCGAGTCTGGTGGTTTGAGGATTTGGAGCAGTGTCTGTTTTAGATTTTCACCGTAGTGAGCGCGATGAACTACACTCAGTACTCTTATTACGGGATCGGATGCTAATTGAACCTCTCTCTTCTATCGGTAATTTGGAAATCCTTTTTACCTTATAAACTCTATTTTTGAGATAGTTTCCCCCTACAATACCTTACTACGGGATTGAAGAACTCTTGAAGGAGCCCACCAGTCTTTTCGGTCGCAGTCGTCGGATACTGTTCCGAAACTGAGAATGAAGGTTTATTCTCTTCTGTGTGGATTCTTTCCCCCCTTATGTACCGGATAGAAGTGTTTTTTTTGTTGTTTTTTTTTCCTCTGAGTTGATTTCTGTCGCTTCCATGATGAGCGCCCGTTCGAAGGAGTATTCCCTCCGTCGTTTTAACCTCTCCCTTTTTATACGTTTTCCTATTCTCTTTCTTACCATGTATGGTCTGGGGTGATGAAGCGATATAGCGGTTTTTTCCCTTTTTTTGCCTCTCAATTCCCGCTCTCGTCACATATCCCTGAGCCGCTTTTCTTTACCGTTTTTTTGCTTAGGCCTCCACCCCTTCCGGTCCTTCCTGCTCCTCTAGGATCGAAACCCCCTAAATCTTCCGCAAGGTGCCCGCTGTAGCCTAATTTAGAAATTGTTTCCCCCTAGCCTCCGGTGTTCCTCTTCTGCCTGGCGACAATCCAGAAACCCAATCCTTTCATTTTTTTATATCTCGCGGTACCTCCCTTTTCGCCTCAGGAAACTTTTGGCTCCGTTCCCCTTCCTGGCTCGCGAGTCACGTTCGACCTTTTCCCTCGAGTTTTTTTGCTTCTCTTTGCTCGAAGGCCCCACTTCGGGCTTCCTTCTGTTTTTCTTAAGGTACCCGATCCCAGGAGACTTCCTGCCTTTTTCTCGAAGTTTTTACCTCGAGGCTTTTCGTGCACTCCTCTCAGGTCTTTCCCTGCTCTCCCCCGTTCGTGTGATGACCCTTACCTTTTCAACGCGGACTTCCCCTTTCGTTCTCCTGCATTCCCTCGATCGTGCTCGCACGGCGGGTTCTAACGGCCTTTCCTCCTCAGTTGTTGTGAGTGATATCGATTTTTCCCTCCGCTCGTAGAGCCGAGGAATGTTACCGGTTTTGTCCTGACTTTGTTTGTTCCCCTCCGCTTTCACCCTCCCTTGGGGGAACACGTCGAGATCCTTTTTGGATGGCGACTTTTTTCCGAAGGTTTTATCTCTTCTTTCTTCCCCCCCCCCCATTGGTTCCTTCTTCTTTTTTTTAGCGTAACTGAACGTATGTCTGCCTTGAGTTCCTACGCGCTCTCCCCCGATGCCTTTTTTAAGCGTCAGAGTTTAGGTCTGGGAGACGTTTTTTCTCTCCAGTCTTCTTGAAGAACTATGTTTCATTAGAGAGCGTTTTCATCCTTTTTTCTTTTCCCTGAGTCTTTCGAGCGCCGTTTTCTTGCCCTTTCCTGGATGGGAGTTTTCGGAATTTTCTTCTTTTGGCGTATAAAGCGCTCTTGATCCCTTTATTTTTGATTCCTCTGAATTTTTTTTTTCGATTTTAATATTGGGGGCGATTCCCCCTGAAAATTTTCCACCATATCCGTGCTAGAGGTGTTCCCCTTTTTCCCAAGATGGTTGGACGGGAGGGTTCTTGACTCGTTTCCCTCCGCTGCGGGCTCGGCACCTCTGCCTGGTTTTTTAACAAGCTAAGACTTTCCCCCCTTTTTTTGAACCCGTTTCGTCTTTCGTTTCGCCGGAGGAAAACACGCCTTTCTTCTTTTTTATTTTGAGACTGATTTCTCAGCCAGAGGATTTCATTTTTTCTTCTCGGCCCTGAATTATTCCTCTGTAGTGGTACGCCCCTTGTGCGTTTTTTTTTACGCCTCGACGGGTCTTTGTTTTCGCTCGGCCCTTCCCGCCACTATCAGCCCCCTGTGTTGAGAGAGTTTTTTTTTGTCTGGGGCCTCCCTCCCCACTTGGAATGTCGATTGTGGTGCGATGACGGATCTGTATTTCTTTCCTACTCGATGCTCTTAAGCTCCTTCCGTATCCCTCTTCATTTTTTCCCACCCAGTTCCAGGCTTTGCGTTCTACGATTCCTTCTTTGAAGTCTACACGAAGACGCGGATAATATCATCCCCTCGCTGCCCCAGTGGCGTACGCGCCATGTCCCCTGACGTCGTCCAGTTTTCTCTCCGAAACCTGCGCTTTTTGTTCCCTCCCCAACCCTTCCTTCCTCTCCGACGTCTTCTGCTCAACACTCCTCTTCTTTTTACGGATATCCTTTTTTTCGAAGACTACGCGATGACGTCTTTTAGGATCCCTCTTGGTTTTTCCAGCAGTCTTTCCTCTTTTTGCTCACCCTTGCCGTACCCCATCGTCTTACAACTAGCATTAATTTTTTTCTTTTAGCGTCAAGGCCCGTCATCATCTCCCCGCTGGTTCGGGCTTTCGTCCCGTAGTTTCCTTTAACACCCCGTCGTCATGAATCATCTTTTTACTCGTTCCCTTCTTCCAGTGTTTCCGGCACTCCTTGAGTCCTTTCTGCACGGCGTATTTCTAGTTGAATGACTTTTTCCCTGGCTAGGGCTATATGCGCTCTATGACCCCACTACCGACTTCCCCTTTCCCTTTGATGCGTTTCTATCTATTCTCCCTTTCCTTTCCGTGTTTTTTTTGAGAATCTTCACAACTCCCATCTTGCCCCTTTCACCTTATGTTCGATTTCCCAGACACCTGTTTCTTCCCTGAGGCTCGAATTCCGTAAGCATGATTAATCCGTCCAATGCTAACTTTTCTTGGACACGGCTTTTTTTGGCTTCACGGTTCTGATGAGCTCTCTACACTTCTTCTTCTGTGATTTTGGAACATCCTGACGTACGCCTAGCGCTTGATGTCTCCCGTCTTCCACTCTGTTTCATGCGGTTTTCCATCAACCGAGCACTTTCTAGCTGAATGAGTTCCACATCTCTGCTTCCGTTAAAGCGGCAAAACTTTTTAGTAGACGATCCTCCTTTTCGAGTATTTCTCCCATCCTGGCAGGACAGTATCGCAGTCTCCTCTTAGCAGGAACTTCTGTCTTTCGGTCACTTACTTTCTTTTCTTTTTCTTCCTATACAGGAGATCCCCCTGTCCCCTTTTTTGTCCCTCATTTTTTATTTCCTCTGTACTCCCCTGTTCGGGCTCTTTTCTCTTTCCCGTCTTGTCACGTTGATGAGGCGTATATTCGGCCTTCTTCTCCCTCTTTTCCTCTCTGAATTGGATCTTAGAGCGCGTCCTCTGACGCGTTTAAATTGGTACTCCCGGATCCTTGATAAATTTTTCTATTCCTTGCACGAACCCCAATCGATGCATCGTTGACTTGTTATTTCTAAATTAGTACTTCCCGTGACCCCAGCTTTTTCTTTTTGATACTTCCTTCTCGCTCCCCAGCTCTTCGACGTGTATTCGTCGCCCGCCAGCGCCTGATGCGGCTGTTCGGGAGTGCGGTTCGGGCGCGATGCCGAGCTTTTCGATGTTCGGCCTTCTGAGAATTGCTCTCTTCAGTTTGTTTTTTACTCGCTTTACCTCGCTAGGTTTTCAGTGATCTTATAGTCCTCTTTCCTACCCTTCGGATTTTTTCTCGCGATAGTGGCGAGGGCGGTCGAGATCCCTAAACCACTCGCTCGACCCTTCCTCGTTCCCTCTGTGAGAGGTAAAAGGAGCTTTGCTTGCAGACATCTTTCCTCCTCCCGTATATTCCCCCCTTCCCTCATCAAACCCTTCCCCAATCGCCGACTGCGTCTTCTCTCTTCACAGTAAGAAACTGCTCAGTATCCGAGGTGGCCAGAACCTTTTTTTTTTTTCCCATCAAATCCTGCAAGATCTCGAGCTCTCGATTTTTCTCCGCCGAAGCACTTAGGCGCCTATTTTCCCCTTTGCAGACGTTCGGACCTTTCGCCCCTTCCATCGACTTGCCCACGCGTTCTTTTTTTCTCCTGAATTTGCTGGCGGCATTCTTAGATGTTCCGGGGAAAAGATACATTCTTTCGTTTTTTTTTCCTCGATCGTGACCTTAATCTATCGCCTCTTCTACTCTCTCTCAGAGTAGGGCTGAGAAATCGAGACGATATGCATGGCGGTTTCTCCTTAGAGCGGTCTCCGGCGTTCATTGAACAGGACTTCTATCTATTTTCTTTTCCTCAGTTTTTTCAAGACGTTCGTTTTTTCTTGGAGAGCACATAGTTTTTTCACGGTCTCGCTCTCCTATGCATGCTTGTGGTATGGTACACGGTATTCCAGGACTATTCCTCTTCTCCGTATCTTCGTTTTTTTTCCTTAGGTTTCGCTAGCTCTTCGTCCGATTCCTTTTTTTCTCTTGGATCGGGTGAACCCGTGACCCTTCCTTTAGCCGAAAGCCCCTTCCTCTTAGATCGTGCTCCCTCTCGATATAGGTGTTTCATCTCCCTTCGGTTATGCGCTGCCGCTCTTTTTGAGCGTTCCTTCGGCTTCAGTGGAAATTATGTAGCGATACGCCCTCGCTTTTTTGCTGTATGTATCGAACCAGAGGAGAGAGCCTTTTTCCTATTCCTGAGTTCAGGAAGTTTTAGTTTTTCAAATTTCTCACTTTCTTTCCGCTTTCTTTTTCACACCCAAAAAAGCCACACAAAAAAACAAATGAAACAACCCCACCCCACCCCCCCCCCCTCTCCCCAAAAAAAAAAACTAAAAGAAAAAAGGGAACTGCCCTCCCCTTCCTCCCCCCCCACCCCTCATCCTCACACATCGCTTCCTCCGCTTCGCCCCCCTCCCCCTCCCCCCCCCTACTCACTACTCTCCTTCCACCCCCCTCCTTTCTTACCCCATCTCCTTTCCACTCACCCCCCTCACAACCTCGGTCACCTTCCCTCCGCCCTTAACCCATCCTTCCACTCCACCCTCCCCCTCTCCGCTCCTGCTGTCCCCCCATTAAACCCTCCTCCAAACCCAGAAAACCCAGAATAGGAATAACCCGTCCACTCCCCTGCCCATCACCCCCTTCCTCCTTCTTTTTACCGTTTTAACCTCTCCCCCCCCCCCTTCCTCCCGCCCCCCCCCCCCCCCCTCCCCCCAGTCCCCCGGCCCCCGCCCTATCGACTATCTCTCCTAACCCCCCCCACCCAACAACACCCCCCACCCCACCACTCAAAAAAAGACAAAAAACAAGCCACACCCCCCCCCCCATACCCAAACAACCCCCCCCCCCCATCCATCTCCCCCCACACATCTCTCCTTTTTACCCTCCCCTCTCCACCCTCACCCCCTCTCCATTCCTCCCTCCCCCCCTTCCTACCTCTGACCCTCCTAATCCTTCTTACATCATGTCTCGCATGCCTCTCCCCCCTCTCACGCCTTTTCTCTCATCGAGTAACCTCCCTCTCTTCCTTCCACCTTTTCCCTCCCCCCCCATCTCCCCCACCGCCTCCTTCCCCCCTCCCCCTCTGCCCCTCCCCTCCCCAACTAACCCCTCCCTTTCACCCCACCTCTCATACCCCACCCCCTCCCCACCCCCCTTTCGTCCCCGCCTCCTCCCTCACCACCTCCGTCTCCCCTCCCCCTCTTCCAAACTCCCCGCACCCGCACATCCCCCCCCCCACCCTCTTCCCCCTTTCACCCCAATTTCGTCACCCCTTCTCCTCCTCACCCCTCCACCTTCCCCCAAACCCCCGTCCTCCCACCTCCCTAATCCCTAGTCCTCCCAAGCACCACCTATTCCACCCTTCCGTTCTCTCCCTCTTCCTCCATTTCTATACCTTCCCCTCCCACTACTCGCTCCACCCCCGTACCCCCCTAGTTACCCCTGAATTCCCTCTCCTCGATCCCTCCCTCTACTTTCCCGCCACCGCCTCCCCCTGTCCTGACACCCCCCCACTTTCTATCTCTCTATCGCCCTACCTCTCCCCCGTCCCACCTTACCTTCCCCTTACTTCCCCTCCACCATCCCTTCCCTCCCTCCCCTCTCTCCTTCCCCACCCTATTTCCCCGCTTTCCTGGTTTCCTCACCTCTCCCCCCCCCCTGTGCTCCCCTCCCCCATGTCCCCCCCATCAAACCCCACACAAACACCGATAATCGATGTCTTCCTCTTCCCTGGGCACTGCCCCGCTCTCCCTTTCCCCCCTTTGAGAGGTTGACTTCCCCGGGCTCTCTTTGTTCTCGGGTTGAATGAAGTTTTTTCCCTTTTCCCCGCTCGCTCTCGGAACCACTTCTTTTTTTTCTTTGAAAGAGCGTCTTTTCCTTTTTTTTACCCCGGTCGTGGGAGTTCCCTTGATCGGTCCTTCTTCAAACTCGTGCTGGGATCGAGATCTCTTCTTTTTCTCCATACCCAATCTCGGAATCGGCCCCGATTCCACTCGTCCTTCCTTTTTCAAGTGCTGCGCGCCGGCTTCGACGGCGTCTGTCGAGGTCCTTCCTGACTCCTGACATTACCTTTGCCCCTTGTCATGTGGTCGGACCCTTTTCCTGAGGCAAGCCCACTCGTGATGTTCGGTCCGAAGCCCGTAGTATCTCATCATGGATCCGCCATTTACCTCGATGGACTCCATTGCTTCCCTTCCTCCTTCATTCGCGAGTATCAGGCTTAGTTCTCCGCTCTCTCTAAGTGTCATCCCGACCCTGGCGATAATCATCATCCCTACCCTGACCCCCCTCTGTCTCCGAATCTTTCCTCCCAGTTTTCGCGGGCTGCCCTTCAAAGTAGCGCGTTCTCCTCTTTTTTGTATGTTTCTGTCGAAATTTCAACCTTCTTTTTTTTTAGTCGTCCGCCCCTTCTGCCCTGCTTTCCCTGCTTAGAACGCGATTTCCTTTCTTTTTTGGTTTCCCTAGTGTGGCCCGCACGTACGTCATACGCGCGCAAGCTTTCCGTAATTCAAAGCCCTGCCTCACCTTAGTGGTTCTTCTCTCCAGGCCCGCTTTCCCTAGATAAAGATTTTCGCCCTTATAAAATCGCCGCGCCATTCGGCTCAGACTTGAAACTTCCCCTTGCCATGCAGACGGGCGCGAGCGTTCGTGCAGTTCCTTGGCTTAAGGCCCTTTCCCTGCCGTTCTTCTTGACTGAAGCTATCGCGGACCCCGGCATTCGCATCTCGTCTATTTGCCTCGGAGGCCCCATAGTCACCCGAGTTTTCCCCTTTTCCAGGACGACCTGCTGGGTGAGCCATACTCTTCTTCTTTGTTGTGAGGAGCGACCTCAAAGCTTCCGAGTTTCTTAACTTTTTTTTCCTCGCATATAAGAGATTAAGCCTCAAAGAGGATGCTCATAATAGTACCTTCAAGCGAGGTTTTCAATTGCCCCCCTCATGGCTCTGTCCCGTTTGAACATAGGTGCCGCTTAACTTGTGTCCGCGTACACGCTCTTTCATGTATGCTCCCTTTTCCAATTCGGCATTATGCCTTCTTTAGAGGCTTTGTCGACCTCCCTTACCCCCTCCTTTCCTATGCCATGAAGGCCTTTTTGTGACCCCCGGCGACGATCCGTTCTGAGTTGAGCCGACGTCTTCGCCTTTCTCTCCTCCCTAATGTCGTTCCCCATGAGCCTTTAGGTCTGCGCCTTTTTATCCCAGCGTGGATATTGAGTCCGGGGAAGACTTTAGTCTTCGCTTTCCTGCCTGGCTGTAGTCCCGTCGACTTTCTTCCACTTTTTTTTTTTTGAAGAACTTGTCGAATTTTTTGTTTTGGTCCTCCGCGGTCGTTTTTTAGGTGTGATGCTTCGCCTCTCTCTTCTTTCTTTCTTCAACGTTCCCCGTAGAACGTAACTCCGTTTTTTTCTTACGGTATGTGTGCACTATTTCTTTCCCTCCCGAGGTCTTTTTTCCTTCGTTTTACCGTTTATTTTTAGCCGCTCCTTTTTTTTCCAATTAATACATGTGCGGCTTTGATGATTACCTTTTAACGTGTCTAAGCGTTGTATCGGCTTCTTTCTTCTCGCGCGGGAGAATGCCTCTTTCTATAGCGTTAGCCGTAGGTTCCTTCCTAGAACGGTTGGCGGTCTTTTCAGTTTATGGCCGATGGCTCTTTCGCGCCGTTTTTTAGAATGCCGCTCCTCCCTCCTCCTGCTTCCTAAGATCGTTTTTTAGGGTTTTCATAGTTATTAACCCCGGAGGGAGAGTTTCCGAGGCTATCGCGCGACGGTGTCTACCCCTCAAGGTCCTTTTTTTTTGCTTTTCACCACCTTCCCCTTTTGAGGGGGATACTTTGGTGCATCGCCCAATGCTTCTTGGTTTCTCATGCGGATCGACCTCCCACCAGTTTTTCCCACAGTTTTCCCCTTTGCTTTGAGGGCATTCCTTCTCCCCCGACCCGCCGCATCTCGAACCTGCGTCGAAGATTGGACTTTCTCCCCCCTGAGGTCTATCCGGCCTCACTTTTTCCGCTGACTCAATGTTAAATTTGATATCTTTCCTCTCCTGCAGACTTCGTTTTTTTTTTAATCTCGTAATTGGAGAAGCCTCTTTTCCTTGACAGACCATGGCTCGGCTTCTTTTGAGGTGCCCCGATCCAGGAGACCGTTCCTCAGGCCGACCCAGCCGCGATTTTCCCTTTTTCTCCCTTTCTCCTCTTCCTTGCTTCTTCTTTTTTTTTTTTTTGCTGTATTCCGGGCTGCTCTCCCAGACGGCGGAGTAGGCTCCATCCCCTTTTCCCTTCTATGATTGAAGGCGGATCTCTCTCTACTTTTGTTGTTGAGAGAGATAAATTCTATAGCGGACGGCGCCTCTTCGAGGGCATTTCTTTGCCTGATGCATCGGCGTGTCTTGTTTCTCTACTCACGGCGTCGCTCGGCTTTATTTTTTTTAGAATTTGCGTCGAGCGCTTTCGCCGCTTGCCGGTCTCTGGCTTCTTTGAATCCCGACCAGCTTCTCCCACACTGCGGTACTTTACTCTTTCGCAATCAGAGATTATACTTTTCGTTCAGAGCGGTTTTTCCTTTTTCTGTGATGAGCGCAGTTCTCCGTCAGCCCTTTAATCCGATACTCTTCCCCGGTGTTTTTTTCTGCCTTCTTTGCGCCGCAGGTTCTTGCCCCTTTGTTTTCGCAGTTTTATTTTATACCCGCGGGCAATTCGGTCTTGTATGTTTGATTCGCTTCGAATGGATGTCTACTCCCCTTTAGCTTTCACAGATCTTTTTTTCGGTTTTGTGGCGCGAGAAGGAGCGTTGAGGGGCACTGAAGATAGCCTTAGAGCGGCTCGGCACCCTTCAGGGGAGGGGTCAAAGAAAATCATTTGATGACCCAGTACGCGGCTTTCGACCGGACAGTTTCCCCCCCCTTTTCTTGCTGGAGCGCGACTGCGATCCTAATTGTCATCACAATTCCCGAAGAGACTTCCGCACGCCCCCCCCCTAGTGAGGCCCATCAGCGTTTCTCCTTTCTATAACCGGCGACCGGAATTCTCCAGCTGGGTCCCTTTTTCGTTTTCTCCTCAAGCGCTCAGGTTACCTTTTTTTTTCGCCGGGACGAAATTTTTTTTTGAAATGTCGATGTGATCCGTTTTAGCACGGCGCACGCACTTGATCCTTCTTTCTCTTCCACTCCTTTTTTCCGTCCACCGGAGACGAGACCTCAACCCCTTAGCATTAATTTTACGTTCTCGGCCGGACGATTGAAGACCTTCCCCAGCCCAGACTTCCTTCATTTCCACATCCCCCCACGTCTTTTTTTCCGGTCCGCGAAAGCATTTTCCCGAGAGTAGCCTTCCCCCCCCTTTAAGACGTCTTTTAGTCGGACGAGCTCTCTTTTACCATATACTCGCTCCTACCCGTCGATTTCCCCATCCCGATCCTTACCGGTTATACTGCTCCCGGTTGTCGAACCTACGCGATGACTGGGCTCTGCTACGCTGTTAGCTACTCCACGCGCCCTTTTCCTTCCACTCTATCCTGTCCTCCCTCGAAATTGCGGGGGGCTGGCCCCTTCCTTCCTTTACACCGCAGGATCCCATTTTAATGGTCGCTTCTTCTAATCGCCCCTCCCCCTAGTAGTTCCCCTTCATTACAAAACCCTTCTTTTTTCCCTGCATCATCCCTGGTATACGCGTTTTTCCGTCCTTCCGACCGGCTGGACCGCCGCTTTGGCTACTTTTCGGATTTCAGCTCGCTTTTCTCGGACCGCGGACTTCGTTTCCTCGGCGTTTTGCGTGTTGAACGACCAGTAAAGTCACTCTCCTTCGTG
>Ga0179593_1373569_pt1 | contig 17790 bp, 19 predicted proteins | sample CZODoug2_1_08_16_FD_185931 | JGI IMG/M metagenome (GOLD analysis project Ga0179593, IMG submission 185931) | Vadose zone soil fungal communities from Angelo Coast Range Reserve, California, USA - CZODoug2_1_08_16fungal (PacBio error correction) | ecosystem: Environmental > Terrestrial > Soil >... | reverse complement strand
CCCTTCGAGACCCATATACGACTCGTTTGCAACTCCTCTTCCGCCCGGCCTTGGTCCTCCCGGCACTGTCGCCCTACTCTTCTCTCCAAGCCCCATTGGTGTACCGATTGTAGCACCCTTAATTGCCGATGTGTTTCCCCCCCCCTTGGAATTCTTAACCAGACCAATTTTTTTTTCCGCGCTCTTCTGTCTCCCCAAAGAATACCCCAGGCCGCCACGAATAGGCCAAGTTAACATAGTCATAAGTGCATGTATATACAAGAGGTTCGATGGCTGGAGAGGAAAAAATCACATCCCAACCTTGCCTATCCTTCCCCGTTGGCGGCTGCGGTGATTTTCCCCCCCCCTTCCGACCCCTTTGGGCATTCCCCCTAAACAGAATTGAGCCAGATTTTTTTATGTAGATTTTTTCTTTTTTTTGAGAGATGAGATTGATACGATACCGGACGTCCACCTTCTTCTTCTCTAGTGAGCTCTCTTTCCTGATCCTGACCGAAGGCTTCCCTTCAGTATAATCTTGACGGTTGAGCAGGTTTCTTCCCGAACTTAACCGCGTCCTGTGAGGCGTATTCCCCATCTTTTCAGGAGACCCTGCCCCGGGACCCCCCCCCGCTCCCTACGTGGGCACCACACTTCATTCTATCTACTACGAGCGTGCCTCGTCTTCATATGACGGCCCGCTGGTCAGCACGGACCTGAACCCTGAACATAAATTCTTCTCATCCCAAACGATTCTCCTTCCCCCTAGTCCTCTGTTATCTCTCAGAGTATTTTTTCCCTTAAGTTTTCCGGGATGCCCTCAACCTTTTCCTGACGGACCTTGAAGTGTCTAATCTGCAACACCTTCCTTCCCCCCCCCCCCCCAGTGCGACTGACCCCTTCTTTCATCAAAAAAGTGCACCCCAGTCACATCCTCTACCTTTTGTCCTCTTCTCTTATAAGTCATGCAGACCCCTGCCGCCTTTTTTCCCGCGTCTGCTCTTCTGCACAGCTCTATACCTTTCTTTTCTTTCATCCGTGCGGTTCATTCCTTCCCCTATCTTCCCTAGATTTTGCTACTTAGAAGACAAGATTCGCGTTGCAGCCCGTACCCAATCTTCCTCGCGATTTTTCCCGCCCCAGTCCGGGCCCCTCATTAATACTGGACACAGGCCGTCCTTCTACTACGCTTCCACGCTCGTTTCATGCCACCCCGACAAGACGGTGATAAAGGCGCACATCTTGATGTTCTCACATTCCCCCTCTCGGCCCCCCCTTTTCTTTTTCATAGTCCGCCGGCTAGACCCGTTCTGCGTCAATTCGTATAGAATTTACTTTTTAGCAGCTTCACCCCCCTTTGTCAGCAAGGAGCCATTTAACTGCTGCCTCAACTCACCCTCGACGCGGCTCCTTTTTTTAGCCAGACGATTAAACCACACCTAAGGACCGCCCGGTAGCCCACCGCCTCTGCATAGACATCCTTCACCTCGCACTGACAACTTGATTTCTTCGAATGTTTTTCTTTTTTTTTCCTCCCACCTGATTGCCCTTTTGTCAAGAAGTTTGCCGCGACTACGCACCTAATCGTCCCCTCTGTAATGTGTCCTCAGGCGATGTTCCACCTTCATTTTAGCGAGATGCATGTACGCGATATTGCCCATCTCCCCCCCTTCCTATCCAAGACGACCCTTACCAAAGCGTTTGTCCCGATTATTCTCAGCCTCTGCCCTCGCTGCCATCAACGGAGAACAGCCCCTTCGCACCCTCTCCATTCCGAAGGCTACCTCTGGGAGGGGTTTTTGGTCTCCGGTTTGTCTCTTGCGCTTTCCTATTTTGTTTTGTTTGGCATATAGCTAAGCGTTCGTTCCCCTCATGATTCCTGACCCTTCCTCCTAAAGATCCACGCTCCCCCTCATTCTAATGATTTATTTTTGCTTTTCTTTTCTATTTTTTTCGATGTACCATTTTAAGTTCTCTGGCGTATTCAAGTGTTGAGAAGCATTAGGCTTGACTCATTTCGGAGCGCACCTTATACCAGTTCAATTTTTCTACCGGACCGACCTCCCCTCTACTCCATGGATCCCTATTTCCCCTTAGTCCCCCGTTCCAACTTTTTAATTGTGTTCCAGAAAGTAGCGTCTTTTTGGCGGGAACGGGGAGAAAAGAAAGACAGTGGAATGCCCCATACCGCCCTTCTTCCTCCGAGATCTTAGCCCTTGCACGACTCCCTCTCATTCCCGCTACCCGATTAATCTCTGCCTCCCCAATCTTAGCCTCCTCCTTTTCTCTCCTTCCATGCCCCCTCATTGACTAAGACACAGACGATACACACACGTTCTCTCACGTCACTTTTTCTTAGGGTCATGGGAGGTTAGCAGCCTTATCTGTTTTGTAAAGTACTTCCTCCCCCTCACTTCTACGGTTTTATCTGTTGCGTCCGGAGTTCACCTCCTCACTAGAAACTCCGGCGCCCCTTTCCAAGAAAGCTCTCAGCCTGTTTCGGAAAGTCATGATTCTAAACACTTATTTTCTCTTTTGTCTTCCTGCCTCCATTCTTCTTTCAACTGACTTTGTTCTAAGCGTCCCACCCTTTCCTTCCCAAGCTGAGACAAATTTTCGTGATTCCCTTTCTCCAGTTAAAGCCCTCTCATACCCCTCCCCGTCTTTTCCCTCAGCGGCAAAGTTCACTTTTTTAATTTCCTTCTTTCCAATTTTCGTTCTCATAAGACCTCCTCGCTTCTCTCTCCCTTTACGATTTTCTCATTCTTGCGACCCGGCTTCAGCCCAAGTTTTCCCATTTGCTGGGCTTCCTACGGCCGCTGTCCTCAACTTATATTATCACACCCCTATATTCGGGTGTCTCTTACTTTCTTGCTTGCCATCCCTAGCCACTCTTTTGTTGATAGTCTCTTTCACGGTCCGGAAGCCTGGGCCCCCTTGGTTTCGAGGAAACGCCTCCCTATCTCACCATCCCTCCTTCCCGCCTTTCTCTGTGTGTCTCTGCTACCAACAAATTCACTGCCACTCCAACCCCCTTGCGGGTTTGTCGGCCCCCAGTGCACACGTGTCCCCCCCGACCCGATTCATTTGAGGATACAACTCCTGGAACCGTGGCACCGCGTTTTCCTTGCTCTCCCATTGCTTTCTGATCTGAACCCCTTCAGACTAGTCTTCCCAGCGATTTCGTCCCGGATCGCCATTTTATTCACTTCCTGTCTTAGATCCCGTCAACCCCCGCAGCCTGTAAGGACCCCTCTTGCGTGCCTTCTCCTCCCTTCAATCCCCGGTTCCCACCCAAACAGTTTCAATTGTCCCTCCCCTATACTTGTATCCTGCTTTCCCCTGAAAGGAACTCCCGTGACTCGAACCGTAATAAAATGACCTGTACCTGCGCTTCTTTGTCCTCCGCCTCTTGCCTATCGTCGTTGGACTTTGCGTATTGTTCTCAGCCCCTTCAAATACAGAGCCAGCCCCCTTATGCCGCCCGACTGTCGTCCCATTAAACTAGTCCGCAGGATCCCTGCATCTTCTAGTTTGTCCCTCCTCCCTCTAATATTCAATCTTTATTTTATTATCACAGAGGTCTTTGCGCGTTTTTAGCCCCCCCTTCCCAGCGTCCGCAGCTGCTCAATCTAACACGTAACCCGCTCGAATGGAATTGTGTGTACATCTTCTTCAGCCAGCGACGCATCCCCAATATCTTCTAGATCCCCCCCCCCCCCCCCCGCCACCGGTAACCACCCACCAGACCTCTTTCCGTCTCAACCTCTCTCTGGACTTTGTTCTTTCGCGTACCTTCCTAATTTCCCTTATTCCTTCCATACCCCGACTCGGCATTTTCTATTTCCATCTCCCCCGTGTTTTATTTCCGCTTTTGGGCTACAGCCTTCTATACGAAACTCTCCCATCGTCTTTTAAAAATATGGATTTGTTCTGCAATTTTTTTTCCCATGCGCCCTCCCCTTTCCCACGTCGGAACCACCTTTAGGTTTTTTTTCCTCTTTTGTACCCCCTCCTTCACGCTTCCTCCTTCCTCCCGATCCAATCGAGCTTTTCTCGCTCCATCAGAGCCTCCAAGACCATGCCCCATCTTTCCTCCGTTTTTTCATAGCAGGAAGATTTTGAACGTCGACCCCCCTCCCTCTCTGCTATCCTTTTCCCCCTCCCCTGCCCCTAGGCGCTCATTCTAACCGCTCAAGTAGTTGAATCTCCCCTTTTTCTCTGAAGAGTTTTCATGCTCCCCGGACGCGATGTTTCCAGGCCAATACTCTGCCTTCCTTTTGAACCATACGAGGAGCCGGTATCTCATTCCCTTACACCAAACTCTTTTTTTTTTCTGAAGACTCGCCTGACTTCATTCCCTCTAAATAATATTTTCTCTTTCTTCAGCGCCCCATGACACTTATTCACATTTTGTGCCCGTACCCCCATCCCTTGAGAAGCTTGTCTCTCCCCTTCACCAAACATCGACCTTCCTCTCTGGTTTCCCCCTATTTCTCCGCCCATCCGTTTTGCTTTCTTTTTTAGTTGGGGCACGGACAGCATTTGAAGTGTGTATGACCCCATTATTACGACCTATTTCTAACTACTATACTTAGAATAAGCTTTTCCTGATTACGCGTTCCCCCTTTTTTTCCATCCCCCCTAACCTTCATTTCTTTCACCTTGTGCGAGCTATGGGGCTCTGCCAGCCTAGAGGTCTGCCTTCCTTGATATCTTGAGCGTCAGTCTTTCAGCGGGTCACCCCCTCCAAAAAACGTTAACTTTAGTTTCCAATCCTGATCGTTCCAGCGAAGTGAAAGTAGATATTCCTGCCCCCCCTACCCCTCTTGCGCTCCTCGTCTCCCTCGTCGCACTCCATTCTTTTCACTGTCCCTCTGTTCCTAGTCTTGGCGAGATCCCTCTAACCCCACCCCCCCTCACACCCTTCCCTGCTTCGGAGTGAACCCGGACGGCACTTCCTCTTTTTCCTATCACCCACAGTTAGTCTAGCCTTTTGTTAAAGGCCCCTCACTACTCTTTCCCCCCCCTTCTTTCCTTCGTAGTTGTTTCCGGGACGCCCCGGCATTCCCCTGCCATCTCCTTCTTCCTGCAAGTGCCTTTGAAATAAGCCGGTTCACCTTTTGCCCCCTCGGTTAGTTTTCCCCTCGCGCGAGGATGTGAACTCCTACCCCTCCTCCTCTCCTTTTGTCCCGTCTTATCCTTTTTGTATCCTCAACGACGCGATTGCTTTTCGATCCTCTGATTCATAGATTGTTCGCTATTGTACTCCTCCTTTATACTTTCATTTTAAGGGCGTAGTGTATGCCCGGGGAGTTCTCTTTCTCCCCCCTCGTCACTTTTAAACTGACTTACCATAACCGCGATTCACGGTCTCGGCTGATCCCCCAAACTGTATTGAGGACAATCCCAACGTGTCAATATCACCGCCGATTTGTCCTCTTATAGAATTTTTCGATTCCAGTCTTCTAAATTAGCTCCTTCAGTACCACTCCTGCATCCATTTAGCCTTGCAAGTTCTTTCCATTTTTTTTTTTTAATTTTTGTTTTACGGCCCTGACCCTTCTCTCTAGAATGTTCCCCCCCTTATGCCACACAATTACACGAGAGTGTCCGATGTCATCGCCCTTAGACTCTACGCATGAGATTTCTTAGACATCGCAACTCTGACCCCTCCCACCACTTTCCCTCTACATGTATCCTTGATCCACACTTGCAGATCGCAGCGCCCTATATTTCCCTTTTCCATTCTCCACTGTCTGAGTGCATCTGTTCTGCATCTACCGTCTTTCCCTTACTTTATGCCAACCTAGTTGATAACGACTCTCCTGTCCTGCGTGCGTCCCACCTCTTTATCCGCTTTGAGGTACATTTTGTATCTTCCCTTTTCCCTTCAACTAGATGTATTTAGTGTTATGAGAAACTAGTGAACCCTTTTAGGTTTGTGACCTCCAAGCGCTTGGGTCTTCCACCCCTCTTGACCTTGCTCAACCGCGCCTGGTTCCCCTTGCTAAGTTTGAGACTTCCCGTGTTCCCCTAGCCACGGATTGCAGGCCGAGGCGATTATCCTGCCAACGCACTTCATTATGCGCAAAGGGGCCCCCGCTCCCTTTTCTTTTTTTATTCCCGACGTCCGCCGTAATTAAAATTCGATTGACACCATTGCAACCGCGTCCCGCCTTCTCTACTCGAACTCGTCTCTTTGTCCCCCGTTTTCCGTCCCTTTTGTTCATCTCCCAGCGCATCAAAACACATTTGTTTTGAACGGCGGGCCCGATAGTTCACTTTTTTTTTTCGAGGCTTCTTTTCCCCAAGGGACTATTCTGATAAAAGTCACTCAGTGATCTTTTTTTTCTTATTTTCTTTCTTTGTAACAGTATTTTCGGTGCCCCAATCCCCCCCCCTCGCATTATAGTTGATCACGACTAAGTTTGAATCACACTCATGCCCCTATACTAGCCTGGCTTTTTGTGACTTTCTGCCTATACCGGCCTTTAACCCTCTTTTAAGAGATCGTCCGATCGTACCCCCTCTCTTCCCTTCACTTGTCTTTATCGGATGACCTACGACACACTTATTCATCGGCCCCCCAATTCGACTGTGTCTTAGCTTCCCGTTTTGTTCTTCAGTTCGACGCTCTTTCCTTCTCCCTACGACACCTTTTTTTTCTCCTCTTCTTCCCAGTTTTACTTTTATCACTATTTTCCGCATTCCTACGCTCCAGGTTGAAAAAATCGCAACCCAAAATTGAACTTTAATAAATGCGCGCCTTCCTTTCTTCTCTTTCGCTCCCTTCCCCCCCTTTTAATGTTCTAAGCATTGCCAACCCCGCAATCCTTTCCCTACCACAAATGCACCTTCTCCGACCTTCAGCCCTGAGGGCCAGAGCCCGGACTCATCGAATACCCCAGTGAACTCCTCCCTTGTTCCCCCCCCCGCCGACACGCCTCCTCCTGACCTGGTCAGCCGTCGGGGCGACTCCTAATAGCTACCCCCAGTGGGTCCTCTCAAGTTTTCCGACTTACCAAAAGCACATATCGCCGCGGAAGTCGCGCCAATTTGCTAGCTTATCATTAGACTATATAGGAAGTTTTTCCTGTGAATTCCCATCTTCCTTTCTCCCCCTCCGAACTTTACGCCCTCACCCCCTCCCTACACAAGGTGCTAGATGCGACGCGGCCCACTAGCGAACGCTTTCCTTGCGTCCGTTACCGTTGGCATTTGGTTTTTCGGTCCCCCCCACCCTTTCCCCCCCCCCCCCCCCCTTCCCCCACCACCCATTTCTCCGAATAATTCTCCGCCAATATATTTGACTCACCCCCGGGTTTGACTCCAAACCCTCTCACACTTCTCCGGTTGACCCCAGTTTAAGTTGAACCACTTTTTCCCCCCTTTCCTCTGCCCTGCGATCTTAAGTCGCGTTGTACTTTGCAACCAACTCGAAAATCTCCTCCTCCCCCCCCCAGTAAATCGATTCTCCTCGTCGCTGTTTGACCAGCGTCCGATCCGGTGGGTAAGGAGCACGGATTCCTTTGACTCGCGCCCGCCACATTCTCCTTTATAGATCGGGCTGACCTGCATACGACCGTCGATGCAATCATTTTTGTTTTTTCTCCACTTTGAACTTACAAAGGCCAAGTGTTTCAGACCCGCCTGCCCAAGGGAATTCATTTGGCCCATAGGAGACTTTCTCCCCCCACACCTTTTGCTGGCCGGACTCCTTGTTCCCCCTGCCGTTATTCTCAGCCTTTTGCTTGTCCGCTTTCCTATCTAGATAGAGTACACTTCTCCTGAGGTGGCTTCCCTTTTCGTTTAGATGGTTTTTGGTTTTTTTTTTGGGTTTTTTTTGTTATTTTGTTGGCCTTTTCTTCCTGTGGTGTCTGTGCGAACCGGCGCTTTTCGTCTATGGTATGGAGAGAGATGTCGCTTTTCCCTCTCTGAACCTATTTTTTCCCATCTTTTTTTTTTTGAAATCGTCCGAGTTGCCCTCCGACCTGCTCTATCTCTATCTCGAGCTCCCCTTTTTCGAGTGTACTCCACTACTCCCCACTCGTCTTTACCTTTGTCCCACCCCCTTCCTCCGTTCCGCCCACTTCACTTAAGCCCCCGAGTGTGCCTTTACCCGTACTGAGCCCCCCCTCCGCCTTCGTTCTCCCCCTTCCCCTCTTCCCCCCCTCTTCTGACACCTCGCTTGAGCATTTTTTAGACAGCCTCTACCCGACTGCGGTGCCATGTTCGTTTGACTACTTCTCCCCGATTCTCACCCGCTTTTTTGCTATCCGTCGTTTCCGTCCAATCATAGTCCCCCCTGACCCTGCCACCTAGACGAGCTTCTGCCCCTTTGCCTATATTCCTTCCATCTCTGCATAGAGAAGAAGCGCCTCCCTTTGTAGTCTCACGAAAGATTATTTTTTTCCCCCCTGCTTTACTCTTTTCTTTGCATCCGGCTATCCTCGTCTTGAATGTGAGGCCTCATCACTTTCAATACGCCTTAGCACGCGGGTCTCTCTGCTTACTTTGGTGTCACTTTAAGGCGGTCGTTGTTCATATCTAGAGGTTCCTCTAAGCGAGTGCCGAGGCCCTTCCAGATCGTGCCCGATTCCCATCGATATGTCGCCCTGGAGGAGCAGATTGGTGCTCCTCTATTGTTTTTTTCCCGACTTTTCATTTTTACCATCGTCACTGCAAAGACGCGGTCCCACCTCCCCGTTGCGCCCAACGCTCCCGTCGCTCTTTGAAGATTCTGTCCTTTAGGACCATCTCAATGTCCTTCCCGTAGCATACTCGGTGCCTCCGCCCCCCCATACGGATCACCAGAACTCCTCCATCCCGACCGGTTCCCCCTCTTCTCGTTTTTGTCGCGTGATCCAACCAACCTGTCGACAGCTGATCCATCCCCTTTTCAACAACAATCCCTGCAAAGTGGCACCCGCCGAGCCGTTTTTTAGTCGGGTCGGCTGCATCTACAGCCAGCAGTTCTTTCTTATTTTTTTCCCTTGCCGCGTGCGTCCATTCCGGTTCAGGCAGAGTCTTTCCACCGTGACCTAGAATATATTGCCGGCCCGGGGCCAGTGGAACCCTCTGTTCTTCCAACCCTTCCAGTCATTTTTTTCCTTATTCCCACCCTTGGCCCTTTTTTTCCAACCCTCGTGATCTCTTCGATTCCCCAGATGTGTGTCTTTTTTTTTCTTTTTTCCGAACGGATTCTCTCCTTCATACCCCACCCGCCCGGCTTTCTCTGACCTTACTTCCCTTTATTTTTTTTGAAAGCCCCCTATGGTTGGTTGGGCCCTGCGCCTTTCCCCCCCTTCCAATAGTACGAGGTAAAATTTTCCCGGCGCCCTTTTTTTATCAAATTTTTCAGTGCTCCCTTTCTCGGATCCACGTCAACTTCTTCATACAAGTTTCTGGCTGCGCGCCGCCCCCCTCTTCCCAACTTCTTTCATTTATTTCCCACTTTTCGGATGTGGTTGATTTCTCCTCACCCGTTTCGACTCCGTTTCCCCCGACGAAGTCCTCCTTTTTTCTTTGGTCGAGTTATGAGTGCGCTTTTTGATCCTTTAGCCTTACTTAACGGATTCGTCTCTGGTGAGAAGTTAAGATGGACTACGACTTCTCACCTAGTTCCTTCTTTTTGTTTTTCCTTTTTCCGATACCGCGTCTTTAGCGTTGGCTTTTGTGCCTTTGGTTCTCCTCGCGACCCCCCCTCCCTCTTCGGAAGCCCACAATCACTTCTTCATCTTCTTTTTCCGCTCGCTGATTTATAGACCGATCGATAAATGGCCGACCTCCCCCCTTCCTCCCCACCCTCCCCTACGGCCCCCCTTTTCGACAACCCGATGCCGCCCTTATATATCCCCTCCCCTGTCGCTGCGTTTGTTGATACCTTTATTGCCCATCCCTGCGGATCAGGCTCCCCCTCCTCCTCTTTCTTTCTCTTTCCTTTTTTCTTCGATGTGATCGTTCCTTACCCTCCCAATCGTGACTGCAGGCCACTGATGACATACCTACCTTTTCGCCACCCACCCCAAAAGCCTCCCAGGTCTCTCCCTGCCTCCGGGACTGTTCCTATCTTTCCGTGCGACCAGAGCAGGCCCCCGAATCTCTTCTGTTTCTGACCCGTAGGTATGAAGATGGCACTAGACCATCCCCAACCTCCCATCTTCAGATTTGATTTCCTAGAACGTATTTTTACGCCCCCAACCAGCTTCGGGGTGGGAGATCTACCACCCCCTCCTCTTCATCCTTTTCCGACGCTATGTTCTCCCTTTTTGAAACCACTCTCTCCTTCCTCGGCCCCCATTTTCTCTCAGAACGCGACGCGGGGTCATTCCACCCCCGCCACGACGCCTTCCCTACTAGGGCCCCTTTTCCGCCACTGGTCACTTTCTGCAGGTTTCAGCTTATACTTGTTTTTCCCGCCTTTTACGTGCTATCATGTGCACTCGCTCTATTTTCTTGCTCCAGCCACTCGCCGGTTTTAACCCCTTATCACGCCCTCCCTCTCCCGCAACAGCATCCGCCTGCCGCTCCCCCTAGCCACACTCGCCACCTGCGATACGCCACCTTCAGGCCGAGTCAAATTTACTACCGGTTTTTTTCCTTCCCCCCTGTGACCTGTTGAGCTACCTGGTCCTCTGCCCTTCCTTATGAAGTTTGCACCCCTCTGGCCCTTTGAGGGCATGTCCCAATGAGGTTGATGCTTTTCGAAGTTGGCCAATGCTCTCCCGGTTCCTGTCGCCTCTGTTGACTCCTTTAGTGCTATAAGGCCGCAATTGTAGTCCCTCTTATGGATCGACACCGGATCTATATAAAGCCTCTCAATAATTTTTGAATGTTAGCGCAGGAACAAGACGCAACTCCGCTCTGCCACTTTATGTCATCATTGCCGGATCTGAACTCATTGATTTTGGCGGCACTATTTGGCGACCCTGGCTCTGTGGCGGTTTCAGAAGGCTCCCCCCCCTCCTTTCCCCCTCAGGACACTCCTCCTGCAGATCCCCTAGTGACGGTGTGTTTTCTTAGCTTTTTGTGCCCCCGAGCTAGTCAGTACTTTGGGGAACTCCTTTCTTTGTCCTTCCGCCCCTTTTTTTTGACCCGTGTTTCGTCCTCGTCCCACCGTCCCGCCCACTCAAGTGACGAACTTCGTCGAGTTTCCTTTTTTTGTCCCGCAAGTCCCAGTCACCTATCGTATTCGCCACCCAACCTAAGGTTGGTGGTCTTCCCGACCTTTGGCCTCGCATCCCTCCGATGTATATTTCGAGATCCTCTCCCCTGGCTGATAATTCACGTAGACTTTGGTCATCTGGCCCCTTTTTCCTTTTAGCCCTCCCCCCCCCCCTCTCATTCTTTCTTTCACTCCTTGTTCAGGTCCCGCTACACCCGGTTCCAGTGAAGTTTTCGGCTTATTCTTCAGGTGACTTTTTCGACGTCTGCGCTCTTTTGAATCGTACGTTCCGTTTCCTCCCCCTCCTCTACGGAATGTGTTGCTGGTGCGCCGAGGTGTTACGCCTCCCCCTCCCTTCCTCACAGGTACACAGACCCCCTTACACACCGATCCAGCCCGTTAATGACGGCCACCGACGTTCTGATAACCTTCCTGTTGTCTCTTGCCCTTTTCTTTTCCCCGTCGCATGTCCTGGTCAACCGGTCCTTTTTTCTACCTGGCCACCAGCTTCTACCTAAAGGTTACGATTCCTTACATTTCCATGAACTCTCCACCGTTAAAATAACGATGCAGCTCTTTTTCCAATACTTTTCGTTTCTCTCCGATGGCTAGTCCCTTTTTTTTTTTGATCGATTCTTGCCAAATTACTATGACGGTATTTCCTCCAAGAACCCGCAGCCCCAGTGGGCTTCGGGCTCTTGTCTCACATTCCCCCCCATCCTATTTATCAACCGCCCACCGCGCCTGCGGTGGTTTGCACAGGGTTTCCCTCTGCCCTTTTTTACATCTCCGCCGGACCTCTTTTTTTACTGACCGCTGGACTCCCCCCCGCCTCGAGTAACGATCTGCTCAGTTCGATGAGTGCCCCAGCCCTTCTACGAGTGTTGGTTCAATTTCTAACAACCTCCCCTTACCCTGCCAGAATCCCCCCCTGGATGTCCTTGGGACTAGGTTCCCCCCCTGAAACCGGTCCCATATGGCTTGCCTCTGGACGCCAGTCCCCCTCATTACCGGGCTTTGCCTGTTCGTCGCTCCAGCATGCATCTTCTTCTGCGCGACCCCCTTTCCATTGAATCCGTATACGATCGTCCCTCCCGTTTTGCGTCGGTGTTACCTCGCTTTTTGATCCCTGCCCTCAGTGGTGAGCGTCTTTCACCCCCCTCCTGCCCGTGTCGGCCGCCCCAAATTTTCACATAGCAATACCCCTTTTTACTCCCTCCGAACGCCAGAGACCAGCTCTCTTTCACACACGTGCAAAGTAACGTCCTTTTTTTCTCCCGTCCTCCTTCTTTCGTGCTTTCTCTTGCAATCAGCTTTGAAACCCCTTTGGCAGACACATCATGATCGCCGCCTGTCGTCCAATGACCTATATCTTGCGCGATTTAGGTTTGTCAGAAGTTCCTTCTTCCCTTCTTGCCTTTTGAACCCGATTTTTTTCGCGTTTTTTTCCCCCCATCCCGGTCGCATGATCATTGTCCCCTCCCGCACAAACGTCGGTCCTTGTGCCAGCCGTTGGCGCCTCCCCACGCCCCGCGATGTAGTCCGCCCTTTCCCCCCCTACCGAACAATTAAAATATCTATTACTTATCCGGCTCCCATAGATCGGTTTGCTTCTCTTGTTTACTTATAAAGAACACATCGATTTGACAAGACGGGCGTGATAGCCACAGTTGATTTCACCTCCCCGTTCCCCGCCCGCGCACTACCCCCTTTTCTCTGTTTCGTGTTCTTAACAAATAGGAGGCTTTTTCGTGGGCCCTTTCCCCCAAAGAGCCTACCTACACAAGACGTCAGGACCTGTTCCAAACCTTTATTGGCGGGATCCTTCAACGACCCAATCGCGCCCCGCTAGGCTCCCTCCCTCTTTCCCTCCACCATCCCCTTTCCCCTAACCGCCTTTTTCTTTGAGACCCGTCGTAGCTATTTTAGGGGAAACCCCTCTGCCTCCGCGCTGTTCCCCCCCCTCCCTTCCCTCTTTTCTTCTCCGGTGCTCACTTGGGACGGTTGGTCTTTTTTCATGTGCTCTGTTTCCCTATTGTTCCTTGGCGCGATTTTCGGTAATTACCGTGCACTTGCACCCCCCTTCTTGTTGTTCGGACTGACGATTACCCCAAAACTGTTTTTGTTGGTACTCCCCCGCGGAAGCAGCTGCCCCCCCCCCCCCCCGAAAAATGCATGGGATGGCTCGTTTCCCCTTTCCAGAACTCTCCCCTTTCCGCCCCCCCCATTCACGGATAGTGACCCGCCCCGTCAAATCTCGGGGCTTTTGTGTTTGTTAACCATCTCTACTTGCCCTTCGGCAAAAGCTCCCCCTGATGTTGCCGTTAGCTTTGTTTGGGGTGTGAATTTTTCTTAACCTCGCACTCCCTATATTCGCCTCTTTCCCCCCCGATGCAGATGCCCCCCTGATATTTGATCCTCACACGTTTTTGTTTTTATCTCTATGGGGCGGGATGCAAGGGCCGCCATTTAGGTCGGAGATTCTTCCTTCGTTCGGGGGTCGGAGAGGTTCCACCAAAAAAAAAGACATCTTACGGAAACCAGACTTCTTATTTGTTCCCCTCAGTGACCGTAGATATTTTGCCCCCACTCAACCAGGTCGCTTTTTCTGACCTCTGGGTCAATATACTGTTTTCATTTGCGGCCTTTTTTCCCTTTCTGGAGAGTTAATCAGCCACTCCCATCTCTCTTTCTCTGACGTGAAGGCCCTTTATTAAAGTGTGCTTTATACAACCCCCCGTTTTTTTCAGTCCTTCTCCAGACTCGCGTTATTGTTTCTGTCGGAGGGAAAATCGAGCCTTGTATCCGTTACTTTCTCTCGTTTTACCTGGCCGCAGGCCGCACAGCGGTTAGCGCGCACCTTTAGAATCCAGTCAGTTGTTTGAACAGAAGCGCCCGATTTGTACCCCTCACTATTTTTTATAACGATTCTTCAGATTGCTGTCCTTGAAGCTCTGCCTCTTCCTCAGTCTCTGATGGATCTAGTTCTCCGCGGTTTTTTACGCCCGTTTTGCGTAGGTTTTTATCTTTTCCCCCTATTTTATCCTCCCCCTCCCTCCTTTCGGTTTCACCACACCCTTTCGAAATCTCAGGGACCTATTTTCTTATTGGGTCCTCTGTAGCGGTTACGCAGCATTTCTTCCCCTTCCAATTCGGATTGCAATCCGCCTAGCCGTCATAAGATTCCTTCTTTCTTACTTGTCGGTTCCCTTTCCTATACTAATTCCTTTCTAAATCTCCACAGTTCTACGGGTCCCTCCTTGTCCACAGTGGCCGCTTGGATCTTTTCACTCAAAAACGCTCACCTAGCCCCACCTTTTGCCTCAATAGCTAGACTTTTCGCTTCTGACCCCAACCTTGTCCCTCCATTCTGCCCCAGCGTCATATTGGCCTCGGAGGCATCGTCTTTAGTGGTTTGACTCTGACTACAATTCGTACGTGCTCCGATCGCGGTCTCTGTGAAGCACACCGCCTCGGTGCATTTTCCCCCCGTCCCCATTCCCCTGTCTTTCTCTTACTCCGCAATTCATATGTATATTTTCCTCCTACTCCTCCGGGCAACATGGGATGTTCAGGTCCCCGTACCGGATTTTTCTGGTTTTCAAACCCGTGCAGGATCCCCCTTTCTCCTTGACACCCCACACACGAGTCTTTGTTCGATCCGGTTGGTTATGTATTGGGCAGGGCATTTCCTTTTTTAGACCCCCTGACTTTTTTACGAGCCCGGCCGGGTTTCCCCGCGGGCAAGAGGATTCCCGGGCCCCGCCTCCCTTGCCCCCTTCTTTATTTTGGCACTCAACTGCCAGCACCGTTTTGACTTCCTCTTCTATCCCCTGTAGCAGTACTCCCTTCAACAAACATTCCTTGATTTCACGGCGGGGCTCGTTTCTCAGTCCTTGTTCTCGCCTTCCCGTGGGTAGTCGATCCCGGCTTTTGAGCGGTAAGGGTCCGTTCCCCCCTCTGACCACTCTTATCGTTTCATCCGGCCCATCCATTGAGAAATCCGTTCTGCCACCGAAGTCCCCCTTTGCTTCTTTCTTCTTTTTTTACCGGGTACGTTTCCCCCCTTTACCCCTTCCATATAGTCCCTGATTTAGCTGCCTTTCCTTTGTATACATGACTCAGTAAAACTTATCTTCTCCAAAAACCTGCAGCTCTCTTTCGTTTTTTCCTCTTAGACCGGTCTGTTAAACGTTTGCTCCCGGAACGACGAACATTTCCGGATTTTATTAAACAGGTGGCGCTCCGACCTGTATTCTCTCCCGGACGACCTGCTACCGGTGTTTGACCCCCATCGAAAAAAATTTTCATTTTTAATTCTTTTTTTCTTCTATGCGCGTTTAGTACCTTCCCCTGTTCTTTTACCAATTTTTCACCCGTCTCGGATTATCAAACAAGATCCCCTTCTCTTAGGGTATGAGACCCGCCTTACGATCCCCCCCAGCTTCAGAACAGTCCCGGTGACCTAAGCCCACGACCGCCTTTTCAGAGGACCGTCGTTCCAGCCGCTTCCTCCCGCTAGTTGCGCGACTTTCTATTTGATTGGGTTTTCTTTATGGCCAGATTTATTCTTCCCCAATGCCCTGCAGGAAGGTAGTGCCTTGGTTCTATCTATAGGAGTACTATCGGCGCTTTGCTCTGCACACTGTTCTTCTCTCCCCACCCCCCCTCCCCCTTTCCGAATACAAGGCTACCGCACGCGGCGTGTCGGAAAAGGAACCGCCGTCGAGCCTCTTCTGTTTTTTTTGAGGCTGCGGGGTCCTTCTTTCGCAACCTAACTCTCCGCCAATCTGCTTTTTCAAAGGGAAAAAAAATTCGCTGAACCAGTACAGCACCCCCCGCTCAATTCGGCTCCCTTCGGTTTTCAGCCGCTCGAGTTCTTGATTCCGAAAAACCAGTCGCCCTACGCTCAAAAGACCCTTTCCCTCTCTGTTTCAGCTGAGATTGTTGGTCAGGCGCCCCAGGCGTTCGTTCCGCGCGGCAAATTCTATTCTATGGGGGGCTCCTTTCCCTCGTGTTGCCCCCTGTTGCATGTCATATATCTTTTCTTCTCTTCGTCATATCAAAGTTCCTTTATAGCAGGAAAGGTACAGATTGTTTTTCTCTTTGGTTTGCTTCTTTCTGTTTTTTTTTTTTTTTTTTTTTTTCTAATGCCTCCAAGGAATCAGAATGTACTTTTCCCCTCCTGTCCTAAGTTTCTCCTTTAAGACCCCTGGCCTCCCCTAGCTATGAATGTAGTTTTCGCTTCCGACCCCTGCTTTTTTTTTACACTTGAGGTGGCAGTATCTTATCTTTTTAGGGCGCCACTCTGCCGTCCTTCCTTCCTGATGTATTCTGTCTCACTTACCCTTTTACCCGGTTTGTATTCTTGATGTTTTTCAACTTAGCTAATTCGGACTGCTTTCTTCGCCGAACCCTTTGAATATTTTATTTGATCAGCGTAGTCCTCCTGCCCTCTGCCGGATCATGTCTGTCCCCCTTGTCCCTTTCCTGCTCGCGCTGGTGGCTTTAATCTTTCCTTACTTTCCACGCTTTGAGCCCCTCACTGGCCTCTTCGTGATACCCTTTCGCACGCCCCTATGTCCTCCGTCCACCCACGCCGCGGTCAGGATCCCCGGCATAATTATCCATTTGTCACTTATCGCCCCGTGTCGCAGTACACCTTCGTACCTAGACACTGACTCTCCCACTTACCCCTTGACGAAATCTTCCCCTTTTCCCAGAAACATCGGGGACCTTCCCCACAGAGATCTAACCAGCTCCCGAGACATACTCGTTAGGATGTTTTACTCCCTGTGGTGCCCTACTCCTCCTTCTTTAGATCCTTCTTCGTTGGATTCCACTTGCATTTCCCTTATGCATGGTCCCGCGTGCACCCCCTCGAATACGGGGTTCAGTTGCCGTCTTCTATCGTCGCCTTTTTCCTCCCTCGCATCGGGCGGACTTCATCTCGTTTGATAGATCCCATCCGGCACTTCTTCGTCCCTTACCTGTCCGATTCGGAGATCCCGTCTCGAGCCCCAAGAACATACGAGTGCCTTGTTTACCCCCTTCTTCCTGGATTTTGCTTGCTCTCACTGTCGCCTTGTTCCGCACACCCCCTCGCCAGTCAAATGACGAGTTCGCCGTACCATTTTCCCCTTGCGCCTCCCCCCCCCACCCGCCTACCCCTTTTTCTTCTCTCCTTCGTAGTCACCCTTCGTCAACTTGTTACCCTACGTTAATCTCCCTGTTGCGCAGGTACGGTTATCAACGACCTCATCAGTCCCAGAGACAAAGATCGGCACGTATGTCTCTTGTCACCCCACTCGTCAGCCACGATGCCTTTCTCGCTCACCCCCCCCCCTTTTTTTTACCACAGTGGCAGACGTTTTGAAAGTTTTTTTTTCCCTAGGTGTTGCGATCGCCGCCTAGCCCGTCGTTATGGCTCGGTTCCCCTTCTACTTTTCCAGTCCTATTTCAGTCATTTTCCCACCCCCGGTTATTTCCCGCTCTTTTCCTGTACCGGGGGTTGGGTCCCCCCCCGCCTGCAGACCTTTTTCGCCTTCCCAGGCCAATTCGTCAACACATTTTATTTTGTGAAACGAGCTCGCTGTTCCCCCTCTCCCCCCCTTCTCGTCGGCTAGTTGTACCCAGTTATGGCG
>Ga0179593_1398581_pt1 | contig 17791 bp, 19 predicted proteins | sample CZODoug2_1_08_16_FD_185931 | JGI IMG/M metagenome (GOLD analysis project Ga0179593, IMG submission 185931) | Vadose zone soil fungal communities from Angelo Coast Range Reserve, California, USA - CZODoug2_1_08_16fungal (PacBio error correction) | ecosystem: Environmental > Terrestrial > Soil >... | reverse complement strand
CTGCGTTGGGAGACGAACGATCTCCTTTTTTATCGCACGATTGAGGTACTTGTTGTTCTCCCCCCCCATTTTTTTCCCCCACACTGGTTCCTCTGACCCAAACATGGGTGCCTTTGTCCTTTTATTTGCTCTTCCCTGGCAAGGGTTAGGCTTTTTTTCCCGTTTAAGGGTTCGGCGTCATTCCCAAAAGGCCCCTTTGAAAGTGCTGTTATTTTCATCGACGACGCCCGGCTTTACTTCGTGGTTTCATTCCGAGACCCCACCCTCTTGGATATACGCCCCCCTCCCCTTTTTCACTTGTTTTTTTTGGACCCACGTTTCCCCTCTTTCCCCTTTCCCCCGAGGTAATGACCCCTAGGCGCCCCTCTTCTCCCCACTCCCTTTCAAATGCCCCATACCCCAAACTCTTTTTCCCTTTCCCAGGTGGTCATTTAAACCCCCCCTGAACCGGTTTTCCGTTTCCTTTGGTTCTCTTTCTTCTTATGTTAAAACAGTTCGGTTTTAGGCCCGTGGGGGCAACCACGTGATCACTCCGTTTTCTTTGATAATGGCTCGAGAACGCTGTGTTTACTTTTTGATTATTTTTATGCCTTAAGAAGAATGAATCAGACGGCGTGCATCCCCCCCCCTTAAACCAACTGCATTGGGTATGTGTGACCCCAGGGGCCTCACACGCGTCCTGCAACGTTTTCTCCGGTCCCCCCATCCTACTGTTACGCAGCTTTTTTTTCTCCCTTTTACTGGCGAAACTTTTCCCATCCCCCAGAGCCCTGCAACCCTACACAAAGTAAGCCCGCCTGATTCTTTTTTGTTGGCGTGTTGATCCTCAGATTCTACCGGCGATTCCATTCTTTGTGACTTCAGCATGTTTCACTTCCTTGGCTACTGCAACCCCCTCGGTTGTTCTATTCGCTCTCCCCCCCCCCCGAAGGAGTTTCTTTTTCCTCCTCCCCCCGTTTTGCACCCCCGCGATGAAGGCCGTTCTTTCTGATTCTTTTTCCTGTAAACAGTGGCCCGCCCAACCACCCCTGCCCTCTCCCCTGTCCTCCAGTCTGTTTTTTGTGCCGTTCCCCTTTCCCCGTGTCCCCTGGAAGTTTTAAAGGACTTTTCAAAATACGCCGGATTGGCGTTCCCCCCCCCCTTTACCCGCTTTTTGCATCTTCGACTTTTCCGTTCCCCGGGTTTGAGATATCTTGTTCCGACCGCGTTGTAACCGGTTGTCGGCTCATACCTTTCCGTGTCGGTGCTTTTTCCCTTTTGTTCTCGTTTCACTTTTTTTTCCTTTGGCAATCTTTTCACTTTTTTTTTGATTGCCCACGTTGACCCTCTCCCCCAGTCTTCTCCCCGATTATTTGTAACCTTGACCTCCCCCATTTTTTTCCCCCGTCCCCTGCCTTTTCACCCCCCAATTCTTTACCCCCTTGGGTTTGTGTTGACACTCTCCTGGTTTCTCCCCTTGGATTTGCTCTTCTTCCCTTCCTTTTCCTCGGTTTCGGGTTGGTCTCAACCGTGAGCTTTGAGAAATCACCACTATACCATCTCGCCTGGGTGCCGCCTGCCCTTCTCCCTTAGTTGTGCGCCTGCGGTAGGAGTGAATCATTTACTCAGACGGATGTTCGCCTCCCTCATCCGCCACACCTTCCGCTTCTCTCCCACACTGGGCGTTCGATTTTTCCCTACCCCCTTACCTGCAACCAGGTGAACCCACCTTTTCCAAGGGAGTTTGTCTATCATTGAGATGGCTTTAATGATACTCCTTCAATTTTCTTTTCATCCTTTCCATACGGTTTTTTTTTTTTTCTTTCGTTTTTCTCCCATATTGGTCTCACACTTCTCCCCAAACAGCGCGGCATGGAAAAGTGATCGGGGCGCGTACACGCTTTTTCCTTAGCAAGTCTTCCCTCCCTTCTGTTGACGTTATTTTCCCAATTTCCTTATTACGTTGTGTCACTCCAATGAAAGGTTGTCTGACCCAAACATGACCTTTAATCCGCGCCTCCTTCAAAACCTCTAATTTCCATTTTTCCTGAAGGCCGGGAGATTTCCTTCCCCTCTTTTTTCCCCCCTGACAAACCGTTCTTTGATGTAGTCTTCCTTTTTTCCCTGGCTGACCTGAGTGCCCGTGGCCTTTTCCCAACTTCTTCTTTCTTTTCCCCTCACTTATTTTTTTTTTTTATTTCTCTGATGACACCAGGATTCCCTTTCCCCTTCCCCCTCCCTCTGACCGCGTCTGAAAGGGACTGACCCGCTTTTCCTTTGTCCCCCAAGTTAATCCATTCCCTCCCGGGTCGTCGCTATCATTTTTGTTTCCCCTTCTTCCCATTCGCTGGGGTGTCCTTTTAAGAGCGTCGTACCCACGGTTCTGTGAACCGGATTGGTGTCCCCCAAAACGACCCCTTGTGACGACTCGACTTGCTGTTCCCCTGGGCTTTGCCAGAGTCACTTCCCCCTCGGTGGTGCGAGAGGGCCTGGTCTTAAGGGTTCCCCCCCTGGGCGCAGTGAGACCCTTCCGGCGATCTGCTAAAATGAGACTGTCCCTCGTTCTTGTACTCCTGTGGCTGGCACAAACTTCGGTGCCCTGCAACCGGTGCGAACCTCTGTACTGCCCACAATCTTTAGTTCTTAATTTCCACCCCAATCATTATTCCCTGTGGAACCCTCCTTTATGGTGGTGGTCTTGTTTTAAACCCGGTCTTTTTCTCCCCGAGTCTTTGCGCAGATTTGTTTTTTTTCCATTCTTTCGCCGGCGTGGGTTTTAATCGAGGAAGAAACTCTTAGACGAAGAGTTTTTCCCAAGATTGTCTCCTCCAGTGCCGCGTACCCCCCTTCTTCCCCCGGGGGGATTTTTTTTTATATGGCCTTCAGCCCAGGTGAGGTTTTTTTTTACCCCTCCAAACCCTTCAGCGGCTAGCACAATCCTTTTAGACGACTTTTTTTCCACCTCCATGTTTTACTTTCACCATGGGATGTTTCCTGGTTTTCCCCCCTTCCCCTCCCAACAATGGGATCCACAGTTGATACGATTTTTATGGACAGAGGTCAACCTCCCCATCTTTTATCTTGTTACGTTGACATTCCCCCCTCCCCCCTTTTTTGTGCATCGAATGTCCCCCTCCCTCTCCCATTTTTGTGTGACATTGCACACGTTTTCTCCGTCGCCCGATTTCAAACCGACGTTGGAAAAAAAATCGCCTTCTTGCATCGCGCCGATTTCTTCCCCCCCTCCCCCCTCTTCTTGGTAAGGAGATTCTTGGCTCAGTGAAGCCCGTCGGGAAGTTGTACCCTGGATGTGCGACATGTCTCCCCTTTTTTTTTTCCCACGTGCTGGTCATTATGTACAACCACTGACGTCTTTGAGCCCCCCTAATCCCCTTTAATCTTGGTGAAATCCCACTTCTTTCTTTGATCAACGAACCCACGCTGTCTTTAGGGGATTGGGGATCTTTTTTTACTTTTTTTGCATAGTCCCACGTAGGCTCATGCCTCACCAACTGAGTCCTCTGTAGATTGGGGATAGACCCGACTGCAACCCTGCCGACAGGAGGGTCTCCTGTCGTGGGTACGATTCCCTAGTTGAGTTAATTTCTCCCTCGCTGTCTTTCACTTTTTTTTTCCCCTCTTCGGGAAGGACCACCCGGTCTTCCGTTCCCGGCGTTTTCCTCCCCCGACAACTTGTTCAGTTTCAGGGCACATGGCACGGCGCGGATCCCCGTCTTTCCCCCGTTCCGTTTAATTCACCTTTTTGCTCGACTTTCTCTACTTTTTTCCCCCCTGGACCCCGTCTACGCCGGTTTTTCCAACCTAATAAATGAAACCCGCTGCTCGGTCCCCCCCTGTGTGTCAGGTTTTTTTGTGACCCCACCCCCTTTCCCCCCCTCTCCTGTATCCTCGAGGTAGTAATTCTGATCGACGCTTTGACCTCGGTCTTGACATGAGTGCATTTTTCTTTTCTAGTTGTGCGTGTTTTATACCCCCCCCATCGTACTGAAGGACCTCTCTTCTTATGGGTCGCTCGAATTCCCACAGACCGTAATCGGCCGGAGGGACATTGGACGCTATCCCCCCCCCCCCTTGTTCCACCTCAGGATTTTTTATATCCCTTTTACCGTCTTTTTGTGCCCCCGGGGCTTGACGAGAGATGGTCCATTTTCAGGGGTTCGCCCGCGTGCCATGTCCCCCCCTTCCCAATGTTTGGAGGATCTTTCCCGGTGGGGGTCTCCCCATTGTCCCCCTGAAGAGGTAGACCGGGACACCTATTCTCCAAGGGCGTATGTAGATACTTTTCCTCCTCTCTTTTAGCTGTTTTGTTCTCTTTTTCTCGTTGGTGTAAACTTTCTCCCCTGGATTCATGAAACCCGTATTCTCCAAGGAAGGATCTACCTATTTAGGTTCCCCACACTGGCACAGTTTATTAAAACAAACTTCCTCTGATCTCGACCCACTTTCTTTCCCCGCCTTCTTTTATTCTTTTTAAAACTCTCCACTTTCCCGGCCTTTTCGTCTTCCCTGCTCCCAACTTCCCCTCGTTCTGTGGCCTGATCCTGGGCCTGTCTCTCCGCCGCGTGGAATTATTGATTTCTGAAATTCCCCTTGACGCGACCCGAGGATTCGATGTCCACTTTTCGCCATTTTTTGGCGACCACCCCCCCCCTTTTAAACGCAGCAAAGCCCTAGCTATTTTTGTTTTTCAGGACCGCGGGTTTGGCCCCTAGCTGCTGTCGTTCCCTCATAACTTCGAATTACCCCACCTCCGTGGCCTGTTACACCCCTGTTTCGAACCACCAGTAAATCCCGCAGCCTGGTTTTCCCCCCTTTTCCCTTCCTCCACCGTTTTTTTTCCGTCCCCTTGAAACCGTTCAAATCGCTTTTTTTTCCATGCTGATGTCCCCCAGTTCCCGAATCTTTTTAATAACTCTTAGTGCATTTTGGCCTACTGCATTGTTTTTCGGTTCTGCCCCCTGAGTGTTGTCCGAACCTGTTTTTCTATTTCCTTTAACCTACCCTCTACTCCCTCATTGGATTTCTCCATTCGCTACTAACCCGAAGGAAACTTGTTCCCAACCTACACCCAAGGTATCCCTGCCTTTTTCGGGGCTTTTTTGTCTCCTTTTCCTTAGTGATCACTCACCGCGGAGGTAATTTTCTTTTGAATTCCCTGACTCTGCCTCTTGAAACAACACTATTACTCGCAACCTTCCCCTTCCAAATTCCCGGAATCGCGGTTCCGTTCCCTCCCCCCCTTCCTCATGATCTTGCCACTGAGGAGCGGATTTCGTGTTCCCTACCGTCTTGTTTTAATACGTGCCACGACACACCTTATCTCACCTTTTCCTGCCCAAGTAATCGAAAAGGGTAGAAATTTTGCTTCATCACATAAGCTTTCCTTTTGGACTTTCCACTCCCCTTTCTTTCTTGGGATCTTCCGTCTATTGTGCCCCCCCTCTCTCAATTTTTAATTTTAATGTTCTACTCCTTTTGATCCCAGCGTAACACGGTGGAAGGGCCTCCCTTCCCTGTGACGAGGGTGTCCTTTTGAATCTTTCTCTGCGGTTCCTTGTTTTTGCCTGTTGGCCCTCTGCTACAGATGGCGGGATTTTATCCGTCTGTCTCTTGGATTTTTGATCCACCCTTTCTCCCTTGAACGTTGGCTTGGTGTCCCCCCAATTCTCCTTACCCCCATTTTTCAGGACTTTTTCCTCTTCTTTTTTTTCTCCCAAACTTTTCTGTATTTGTTTTCACTAATGTGTTTTGAGTGTGGTTATAAAGAGATGACTCAACAAAACAAACTTTACACCATCGAACTGTAAACCCCCCCCCCTCTCGGCCGCCTCCTTCCTAACTCTTGGGGGTCGTCCCCTAGGTCTATGCTTTCCACCCCCTGAAGGTTTTTGCGACTGAGTTCCGCTTCTACCTCCTGTTAAGGACCCGGGTATTTTTTTCCCAATGGTCTTTCCGATAGGATTTTAGTAAACCGTGTCCCCAGCTTTCCCCCAACCTCATTCTTTGCTCTTTCTCTCCTTCTGATGGCTTACACTTTCAAACTCCCCCCCTTCTTTATTGTGTTGTAATTCCGGCATGGTCGGACCTTTTGTTCTTGCGCCCGAATGTGGGTCTTCACCCTGGTCTTCACCATCTAGGCCTCCATTTGGATGACTCATTTTATCTACCTTACGATTTTTTTTTCCCCTTTCTTTTGCATAGTATAGGCCCACTGATTGATGCTGTTCCGTGGCATCCTTGACCTTGTCTCTATTACGGTAGGTGTTTACTCATCTTTTTTTCCCCCCTTATCTTTCATAGATCATGGTCCCACCTCACTACCCGAACGTTCCATCGTTGGTTTACCTTTGGCTCCCTTGGGGGGGGGGGTTGGGGTTGGGCCACGGCCGCTGGGTTCCACCTTTTCTTTTTCCCACTTACCCATGTCGCGATTGATACAGTCCTTCCTTTCGCTGGCCTTTTTCTTTTTTCGACTGTCTTCCAGGGCTAGCTTTTCCTTTTTCGTACCCTATCTATTTTAATTATCCGTTGGGATATCAGAATGGATCCACCTACCCCTGTCCTTTCCTTCCCCCCCAGTTTGAACGCCCGGCCCATTGTCTTTTTTTGCGTCGAGGCAACGGAGTGTCCATCGTCAGGGTAAGAACTTGACTCCTTCAGAGAGGCAAATGCGTAACTCTTCCCATTGTTTCTTCTTTCCTTCCTGAGGGTCGGTACCCCTCTCTGGAAAGATTTTCTTCCCCCCAACTCCCTCTTCATCTGCCTCTCATTATGAAGCTTTCCACGCCCTCTGTGTGGGCCGACCGGGGTCTCGGCAACGTTTTTTCCTCCCTTTTCTGATACTCTATCGCTTCCTCGTTCTCCCCCCCTTTGATGGTGACCATGTGAGGTTCCCCAAAAACTTCCGGTGAGAAAGGTCCCCCTGTTACAAGGCTGGAAACGATCACCATCTTTCGGCCCATTTGGTCCCACCTCCCCTTTTCTCTTTCATTTCCCCCTCGTGACCTGGAAAACGCACTTGGGTTCTTTTGTTCCCCTTACCTTATGGTCTGAACTCGACGGGGCGTGACCCTGGATGAGACAGGGTCGAGACGGGGGGTATTGGCGTGATTCCCTCACTTGTTCTCCTCGTTTGTTCAGACTGGCTCTGTCATTTTTCGGACGGAATGGTGTTTTTAGTGTCCCTCTTTTTGTACTTTCAAGCCTTACTGTTTTGCTCCAACATTACTGCCCCTTCTTCTCGCACCTCCTCACTCCTTGATTTTTAGTACTTGGTCCTTTTTGTTCCCACTTTCCATTTTTAACCCCCGTTGGGATGTGGAGATACCACTGGTAGTTCAGATAGACTTTTTTTTTTTTTTTTGTCTCCCCTCCTGGTTCCCACTTAGTCCTTTTCTCCCCTTACTTTCCCAAATACGGCGGAATCCTCCCCCCCCCCCTCTTTTGCCCCCTTTTTAACCCCAACCTTGGTCGGTTCTGGAAGCCCCCCTCTTAAGAGGTGACCACTTGAGTGTATTAGCCCAGTACCATCTCACGCGCGTTCCTTTTCCCCTTGGTGCAAGGAATCAGTTTTCTTGACGCCGTTTTTTCTCTTGGGGTCCTCAGCATTTTGAAACGGTCCGTTCTTGTATCCCCAAGTGTGGTCGTGTTCTTGGTCCCCCTGGCTATTCCCCCCCATTGCTTCTGAGTAACCATCCCTGCCCCCCTTTCCGCTTTTTGTTGCAAGCCCCCGTAGTTCAGAAAAGAAACCCCCCCTCTTTTCTCTTTAGGGGATTGGGTTTTTCTGTTCGGATTGCTATTCACTGAGGGACGTCTTTTCCCCCACACCGCACCGGGCTCCTTCTTTGAGTATCAACTGATTTGCGCCCCCCCCCCCCAGGGACGGACGGCTCCTTCTGTTTTTGTCGCTTTTCGTTTGAGGAAAGTGGTATTGGTTTTCCCCCCTTTCGATACTGGGCGGTAGAGGCGTTCCGGATCGAACCTTTTGTAGTTTTTTGTTGGTGTCGCCGACACCCTTCATGTTTAACACCCCCTCCACTTCTCTGATCCCACCCCGTGTAGGGACGGAAATCCCCATCCGTTCCGGCCTTGGTTCTGAGTCCTTTTTTTTTTTCCCCCCTTCGAGACCAGACGGTGGTCACTTTGGTGCAAGAGGGAAACCTCTTCTGTGTCGGTGTCCGTTTTTTGTTCCACCCTGGTTCCCATTTTCCATTCTTTTCTTTGCATGAGGTAGGTTATTGCGAGGGCATTCGGTCTTTCCATTTCGCGTGTGACCTGGGGACGTTGGTGTCTCACCCCTTGTTCAAAGTTTTTTTCTTTCTTTTTTTTTTTTTTTTAAGTCCCCCTCCTTTGAGATCCGGGGTCGCGCCTAATGTGACAAAGCTCCATTGCCGCGTTGTATCTGGCTTGGCCGCGGTTTTCTCCCCCTGTTTCCTTTTCTTTTTTATATTCGCCGTTCCCCTTTCGTCTTTTGCAACTCTTTGCAGGTTAGGGAGGACACTGCCGTCCCGGCCAAAAAACAACCTTGACCCCAGTGGGGTTTTGTATCTGCTGAGGGCTTTTTTTTGTGTGTGTGGGATTCCCCCCTGTCTGTGAAAGTGACACCATAATATGTGAGGATAAGTAAACTTTTTCCCTATCGTTACAAGTGTCTCGTGTACCTTCCCTTTTTTCCCTCCCTTTTTCCTTGTGTTTGTTATTTTCTTCGGAGAGAGCGATAAGAATGTAAGCTGTAAATCTATTTCCTCCCCCTGTCAATCTACCCCCAATTGGGTTTTGTTTTTAATGGACAATGTCTCAACCCCCCCTTCCCATATCTCTTCGTCAACCTTGGCCTTTTTGCCTTACATGTTTGTCCTAGGACCCCTCCATTTTCCGGTGTCCCCAACTTTGCTCTTCGTTGCCGGGCCTTTTTAGTGACGATCCCCGGTCACTCTTTTATCCCGCATTCCATTTCCCCTCCCCTCACAGACCGCTTCCCGCGACTCCGTGGGGAATCATTCCTGCGGACCAAGAGGTCATATTGGATTTTATTTGACATTGGTTTTGGGTTCCCCCCCCTGGTCCCCCCACTCACCGTAGTCTCTTTCGACCCCGGGTATGGGAACGTTCTAGCCTAATCCACAATTCCCTTTTAGTACTCGCGTCAATTGATAATCAAGTTTTTTTTCCACGTTGCAAAGTTTGGAACTTTTTTCCCCCCGGAAAACCTGAGAAGTCTGTGTTCGCTTGTTTCTCATTATTTCCTTTTGCACAAAACTTCTTTCTTCCGGTGCCCTTTGTGGACATCAGATATAACCTGGCTTTTTTTGACCATGCGGAGTTTCTCGCGATATTTGTGATCAGCTGCTTTCATTTGTCACCTTTACAACGCACCTTTCCGTTCAGGGGATTCCACCCTTAATGACTGGGTTTCACCGTTTAGCTCAGTTCCGACCCGCTTTTCTCTCCTCTGGATATCACCTAAACGTGATCATTCTTAACCACTCCTGACGACCCTCTCGGCGTTGGTTAGGCTGTCAGGGCTTCCCTCGCTTTTCTTTTCCCCCTCGGGACTTTCTTTTTCAGTACGCTTTTTTCGCTACGTGATGATGAAACCCCCTATATTTTCGCACCTACCCACTCCCGTGACCGAAACTCCTCGGTTCTGTTTCCTTTTCCTACTTTATCTTTTCCCTGGCTGAGGCTTACGTTAGTTTTACTTCGAAGTATGTCTTGAAGAGTCAACCACTCGCCCCCCCCCCCCTGCTGACCTTTCCCTTTTTGTGTCTGGTGCGTCCCCTGAAGCTTCTCGGCACTTAAAATACATACTCCCCTGGATGTTTTCGGGTCCCCAAACCATCCGGCGCGATTGTCCTCCCTCTTTTTGAGCCTGTTTTTTCCTTTTGATCCTAGGGGGTCAGAACACATGTTTTTACCTTTTTTTGGTACTTCGTTTACTTTTTTTTTTTTTCCCAGTCCAGCGTTCTATGCTCCGATTGTTGGTTGGGTCCTGTCCCCTTTTTCCCTCTTCCCCCAAATATTTTGCGATTTTTCTTTTCCCTTCAGGACCAGCCCAGTATTTGAGAAAGATTCCCCCAACACACCTCACGTGGTATCTTTTGCTTTTTTTTTAACTTTTTAATGGACATTGGAATGGGTTCCCAGTGGCTTTCCCTCAGTTCTCCCCAGGTCTGGTCTCGTGAGGCGATAATGGTTTCTTTTTTTTTCAACTCGCGAATCCTCAGGCCCACTACACCATGGTTTTTTTTATTTACTGTCGGGGTTGATAAGTTGAGGGCTCAGCGTATTTTTAGAGCCCGCTGACTCGACGTAGTTAGGCTCATCATTACGCCTCGTGTTCCCTTCGCCTTCAATGGCGCCTCTTTTTTCCCCTCTTTTAGTCCCATTTTTCCCCTTTAACCTGTACCACAACAACTTTCTTTTACAGTAGTCTTTTTCCCGCTGGATATAGTGGCCCCGCCAATCAAGCTTTTTTTGTTTTGAGCTTCTCCCTTTTTCTCCACAAACAGTTCGGGGTCGTCCCCCTTGTAGTTTTTTACCCCCCCCCTGGAGTAACCGCGGGAAGATCCTTTTGGTCCGTCTCGTAGAATGGTCCTGGGCGACACTGGTTCGTGCCTGTCGCCGTGATATTTTTCCCCCCTTTCTTCTCCTTCACCATACCGGACTGCCTCGATTTTCGTAACATTTCTTATTTGTTTTGTTACTCCAAGAAAGGTGTAGCAACCCTTCCTTTCATTTCGCTCTTTTTCCGGTCCCAATCCCCTTTCGCGCATTTTTCCCTTGTTCTTCTTCTTATCCTTCGCAGGTTGAGAGTTCTTCCATATTTGTTGGGCGGACGCTCGACTAGTTATATTGACGGTTTTTTCCGGCCGCAGCGAACTTACCCCCTTTATATCTTTCTCTTCTTTATTATTATTTTTTCATCCTCCTTGTGTGTTTTTCCTAGTCTGAGTCACCTTAGGACGGAGCCGTTCTTCCAGGGAACGAACGTCTAGACTTTCTAGGAATTTCTCGATTGTCCTTTCCTCAGTGTTTTCTCTCCTCCATTGATTAGCCCTGTCCTGGTCCAAGTCCGGTGTTTTCCTTGGCCTTTTTTAATCGCGGATTTAACTCCGTTTTTTTTTTTTGTCAAAGTATTTTGTGTACCACCTCCCGACTCAATCTCCCTTCCCGGACCTGCCCCTCTGGAACTCTCCCCTTTCCGTTCCTCATTGAAATGTTCATGACGCGAAGAAAAGTAGTCTCCAGTTCCATAGGCGCATCGATTTTTTTAGCCTGGAGTTACCCCCCTTTTTTTTTTCCCCCTTGTTTTTGGACCTCCCGGTTTTTATACTGCTGGAAGGCTCACCCTTCTTGTCCCCTTCGTCTTCATTTTGGTGAAAAAAGCCCCGCGGAATGTTGGACCCTTTCAAAGGGCACTCCCATGTATTTTTTCTGGAACTTTTTTCCCCAAGTGTCCTTGCTCCCTTTTCTCTGAGTTCTCCCAGTGAGCGCGTTCTGGTCAGGGTTCATTATTGATGGTGAGAAACTCGTTCTGCCTTTTGGTTCAAGCTCCTACACCCTGTAGGCTCGAAGCCCAGCTTTCTTTCATTACGCAGGTGTTTTTTTTGTTTTTGATGATCTGTTGACCCCCTTGGAGGAAACCCCACCCTCAACCATTAAGTTCGCGCAAAATTCTTTGTTTCTCCCTGCCTTACTTGCCATGTTTCGGTCATTCCCCTTTTACCACCCCCAACAAGACCACACATTGTCAGTTTTTGAGGATCAATTTCAGGTGCTTAGCTTACTTTATTTGTTCGAAATCCACTCGCACTTTTTTTTTTATCTTTGGTACAGTTGCCCCCTTCCCAACCACCCTTTGCGGATCCGGCAATGTTTTGTCCCCCTTTTTCCCCTCGGTAACCTGTGTCAGTTTTTTGAAACCGTGTTTAGAGGTAAGAACTCGATATGCAACCACACCCCCCCCCCCAACTTCCTGAAAAATACAAGCGCTTTCTACCCTCCCTCGTCTTTTTCCCCCCCCCAGACTTGGGGCTTATTGACTTCCTCTTTGCTTGGGGCGTATTTTTTTTTGAAACTTTTACGGTTTCGGGAAAACAGTTGTACGGCTTGTCGCCAGGATCTCCTTTTCGCTTTGTTCCCCTTGATTCCAATCCTTTCTAGCCCGCACAAGCCTCATCCTCTTTTCGCTTCCCAGTCCGTTCCTTTCAAACACAGAAACCCCTTCGTATATTCGTTGGTATTTCTCTTTTGGATCTCTTTTTTTGCCTATCAGATTTTCTCCCTTACACCGTCCTCATTTTTCATCCGGGAGGATGTTGCATGAAGAGAAACCCCTTCCTTCACAGGCCCGGTGGTAGCCTTGTTTTCCTTTTGGGGCTACTTTCGTTAGTTTCTCTACCCCCTCATCATTTTTTCTTTTTCTGTAGGTTGGACTTTTCTATTTCACGGTTTATTTTTCCCGTTGGGGGTTGATTCCGTTAGTGGGAAGCACGACCCCCCCAAGGTTCAATTTCTTCAAAAGTTCCCCCGTCCCGTTTTTCGGTTTTCCCCCTGCTCTGCCATCGCCCTTTTCCTTTCCCTGCATTTTACATTAGAGGCCCGTTTCCGTTTATTTCCCCCCCGAAACTCTTTTAGGTAAACAAGGAAAGACCCACCCGTACTGGTGTGTTGGTTTTTTTTGTGACAACCCCCCCCTTGTTCTAACCTTTGAAATACGAGTTGTAGGACCTGATTCTTCAGGCGTAATAAGTTCAGGCGTTCTTGTCCTTTCTTTTTCAACCCCCTATCTCTTGCTTTTTCTCACGTTTTTCTCCCCCCCCCCCCATTACCACTAAGGGACTCGTATGATACTTTGCCGTCGAATGACCACCGCATTCATTACCTGACGTCTTCTCGTGCCATTTTCTCTTAGCCCCCATTCGGTCCCACTGCTTTTGGTTATCGTCGAAAAAGTAAGTTGCCTTCTTTGCTGGCACCTGCAAGTCTTGGTCGCACGTTATGTTCCATGTCCCCCACTTCCAGTTTTGACGAGGCGTTTCCCGTTTTTTCATTTCTGTTTGCAAGTCCCCCTAGGTGGCCGTTTTCCGCGGATATTCGTTCAGGTGCTAACTTTCGTATTTCTTCTCCCTACCTTCCCCCTTTTTTGTTGTTTTTCGATCCCCTTTTACAACGCTTCCTGAAAGATAAATTGGTCTTACGTTCCCCCATTCTTTTTTACAATGAAAACGGCATAAAACGGTGTCACCCTCTCTGGCTTCCTCCCCCCCCCCCCCTGGTCTTTTGGCCATCTTCGATCCTAATCTTTCCCGGTGTCCCCCAGACCGGCAGGCCTGTTAGTTTTCTTGACATTACACACTTTTTCAGAGTTGTTGACCGAGTGTCGACCCCTCCATGGTTCCCTTCTACTCCCTTCTTGCCCACGCTGTCGGTCAACCTTTTCACGTTTTTTTCCCCAAGAGTTTTTTTTACTAGAGGGACTTCGTGACATTTGTGCGAACCCCCCCAAGGTTCCCCCTAGCACACAGGGCCCTTTTTCTTTCGTCCCTTCGGACGCGTTGGGAGGATACGTACACTAACCTCATCTACCCCTTTCTTTTGGCCAATTTGGTCCTTGTTTGTTTTTCACTCTAAATTTCCTTCCCGAGAATTGCGTTTTTTCCGTTCATGTGACCCCCACCTTTCTATGCTTCTCCAGTAAAACCAAGGTTAACCGATATCCGGCTCTTCGAACGAGGTGCTTTCTTTTTCTTGAATCTTCCCGCTTAGGTGGGATCCGTTGTTCTCTTTTTTTGCCCCCTGCCATTGGTTTCGTTTTCTCCCACGTCATTTCCACCCCTTTAGATCCCTCCCCCTCCCGACGCACAGCTTTGTTGATGGGGAGAGCTGGGGCGCTCCCACTTTCCTTCAAACAGCCCGTCGCAACATTACCCCCGTTTCCTGACCTCTCTTCTGTTCCGGTGCGCGCTTTTTCTATCCTCCCTTTTCTACTTGAGGACTTCTGTGAAGGTTTTTTTTTGGCCCTTTTCCTATAGTTAGTTCCCCCCACCGATATATTCGACCCCTCCGCCTCCCCTAACTCCTAGATTTGGTTATTTTCCTTCATTAGGGACCTCACCAGCTCTTGAGGGTCTTTAGTTTACCCTCCTTTCTTCTTCATCCCTTGTTCCCGCTTGACCACACGGCTCTTGCCCTGTCTACGTAACTTTTTCCACTTTTTGCGACCGTGACGGATTTTTTTTTTTTCGTTCCCCGGATCTCCTTCTTCCCCAATTACTTACTTCACTCTTTCCCCATCGGTGCGCGATTTTCTGCTTCTTTTTTTTTTTTGTCCAGTTTTTCCATTAGGGGGCCGGAACACGCGCCCCCCCCGGTGACGCACTCCCCCTCCTATGTACCGTTGGAAAGTTTTTGTCCCTTGGCTTCTTCTTCCTCACATTGCTTTAATTGCACATTTCAAAGCAAAACGATGGCTGCTTTTCTTGACCCTTCGGCCAGATTTCTTTTTGTTTCATCACCTTCTTCCCCCAGTCTCCCTTGGGCTTGCTTTTCTGTTGTTCATTGTTTTCCCCTTTTCTTTCTTGTGACTTCTACGTACTACCAGGGGGAATTGCCCATCTTCGCTATTAATTGTTGCTTTGTTTTTTCCCTCTGATGCTGACTCACATCGGACCACCCCCCGACCCAACCATTTTTTTGTTCTCCCGGTTTACCTCCACCCCTTTTTTGCTACAGCGGCGGTGTTTTTCCTTCGTTCTTTTTTCGTGGTTTCCCCCACGTTGCTGGCGCAGAAGATTTTTTTGTCGCAGTCATCACGCCTTCCTACCCAGTTCTTTATACTGTGCTCGTTTTCTCACCCCCATGTACAAAAGTTTGGTCACAGTCAACAGGAAAACCTCAACGGGTTTTGCCTTTGTATTCATGTGCGGCTTGTTTGACCAATTTCCCTGGGAAGTTTACTACCCATGTTGTCTCCTCCTTCTCCACCGTGGGGTCCTCCACTGAAGTGGGATACAATGACGTTTCAACACTGAAGTGTCTTATGGTTATCTCTACTCCTGTACCGGTCAAGGAGTTCCGTTTAGAAGGAGAGAGACCCCCCCCCCAAAAATAGGTCTGTCTCGGTTCCTCATTCATTGTAAGTCTCTCATTTTCTTTTTGTTTAAGACAAACTCCTTTTCGCCCTATCTTTTCATTCTCTTTAGGTTTTCCCTCTCCCACCCTGCGAATGGGAAAATTTCCCTCCGGATAGAGAGACTTGAAGTTGGTTTTTTTACCCGTAGGACATTTTCCCCCGTTTAGCGCTCGCGCTTTTAGACGGCGTCTTGCAGTCCCCGGCGCGGTTTAGTCTCCTCTCCTATATGTTCTAATGAATTTTTTGTGTTGTTTCTTAGTCTTTTTCTCACTATTCAAGTGGGATTGCGGGCGGCCAGGCTTCCTAAGAGTCTCTCTTTTTCTCGCGGAAATGTTTTAAGACGGCAGGTGTTCAGCCAACCTTTCGAGGGTCCTCTCCCCCATTTTGCCTTTTTCCCCCCCCCCTCTTTCCATTTCTACTTTGCGCTTTTACGAGGTTCAAGTCGTTTTCCCCTTTCAATGATTGGCTTACCACCTAACCCTTTTTTTTTGCAGAATCGACTGAAAGTCCCTTATGGCGAGCCCCGACCAACTCTATTAGCTAATGAGGTGCTAAGGGAATGTGCTTGTCCATAGCCTGTTGTAGATAGGACACCCCCCCCCCCCCCCCCCCCCCCCCCCCCCCCCCCCCCCCCCCCCCCCCCCCCCCCCCCCCCCCCCCCCCCCCCCCCCCCCCCCCCCCCCCCCACCCCCCCCCCCCCCCCCACCCCCCACCCCCCCCCCCCCCCCCCCCCCCTCCCCCCCCCCCCCCTCCCCCCCCCCCCCCCCCCCCCCCCCCCCCCCCCCCCCCCCCCCCCCCCCCCCCCCCCCCCCCCCCCCCCCCCCCCCCCCCCCCCCCCCCCCCCCCCCCCCCCCCCCCCCCCCCCACCCCCCCAGCTTCCCATTATCTTGCCTGATTGTTACTTTTTATACCCCCAACCCTCTTTCTCCCTACCGTATCACCGGCTGTAATCTCCCCTCCTTTTTCCGGGCCGTTTTCTGCCTTTTGTTCCACTGCCAGAGACTTTCATTGAGGACACGCCCTTGTAGGTTTTTTTATTTTTTTCCGGTACGTTGTCTTTACTTACCTTCTTCTTTCTCCCCAAGTGTATCGACCCCGGCTCGGCGGTGACCCGCCGGCGTCAACCTTCTCAGGAAGTGGCGGGGTATGGAACTCTTTTTGATCCCGCCGAACCTCAGTCCTCGCTTACGATCTTTTTCCGTTTCCTCAGTTATTTCCGCTATTGAGGGTCCCCCCCTCCCATTCGGCCGCTCGAGGCAATAATGTTTCGACTTAGGGTACCCTTTTTTGTCGACCATGGGTCAATGATACTTTTTCCCCCCCCCCAATCCACCCTTCCTTTTTCTGATCCCCCCAGGTTCTCTTCTGCTTTGGCGGTTCCTTTCGCCTTCCGGGGTCAAGTGCTTTCCTTGAAATTTCACAGAAGGTGCGGTTTCCTTTTAAGCTGCCCCCTTCAACCTCGTCCCAAAACTTCTTCTTTTGCCCCGTTTTCGCGTTTCGCCCATCTCTTTCAGTTCCCACCTTGACCGGTCTTTCCTCGCTCAATCGCCCCTGGCGATTGGTTGCCCTTGCATATGGCGTTAACTCAGTATCTTTCTTTTTTGACGGGGAGGTTCCGAGTTCCCGGTCGGGTGATTGTCCCAGGCTTTTGTCCCCCCTGGGTCCTCCCCTCCGTGTTTCCGCGGCCACATGTTGTGGTAAACCCGGGTACGTCGAGTAACGAAGAACCCCTTTTTCCCTTTTCTTGGTCCCAGCTCCAGTCTTTGGAATGAAACTTCCATGCAGTCTGTTCTGGGCTCGTGCTGCTTTTTCATCCCAACGATGACGTACCCCTTCCCTAAAATTGAAGTGATTTTTTACCAGAAAGGATTTATTCGGACCTTTCGGCGACCCCCCTAATCACCGGGGGTCTGTTCCAGTTTTTCTCTCGTTTGCATTGGACCCCGCTTCCCGCCTGGCTCCCAGCATGTTTTTTTTGATCTTGGGACGGATACGAAATTTTCCGCGTTGGCAGGGCGTTTGCCGCCCCGACCCCGCCCAGTTTTTCAGGTCCCCCCCCCATTCAAAGGAGCGGCTTCCCCCGAGCGTATCAAATCACCATGTCGTTATCCCTCCTGGAGTGCCGCTTCCTGTTTCTTTCCTGTTGAATTTTCTTTGTAAAAACATTTCCTGGTTGACCCCTTTTTTTTGGTGTGGCCTTGTTCTTTTTTACCAACCGTTCACATGGCCCCCCTCGAAGGCCTTGAGGGTAGTAGGCGTTGAGACCCCCCTTTTTTTGGCGGGACATTTTTGAGGCTCGGGCGTTTGTTTCTTCTTGGGTTTCTCGAAACCCCCATGTTCACCCTCCCTTGATAGAGATCCTTCGGGGTTAAGCCTCCATGAACACGAATTCCCCTTCTCTTTTCGTCTCTTTTGCCCTTTTCCGCGGAGTTTTGACCCCCTCGTCAGCGGCTTGTTTCTTGTTCTGTTCATCCCCCAGGTGGACTGGCAATTTTGCCGAAAAGGAGGGTTTTGTTTTCCCTTTTTTCCCCAGGTCACCACCCTTCCGGGTTGGCGAGTGGCGGCTGAAGTTCCGTTTGTATCCCCCCCCGTGTGAAGTGACCTCCCCTCTTTGAGATCTGGAAGGTTTTTTTCCGTTATGACTACCCCTCTTTC
>Ga0179593_1291685_pt1 | contig 17791 bp, 18 predicted proteins | sample CZODoug2_1_08_16_FD_185931 | JGI IMG/M metagenome (GOLD analysis project Ga0179593, IMG submission 185931) | Vadose zone soil fungal communities from Angelo Coast Range Reserve, California, USA - CZODoug2_1_08_16fungal (PacBio error correction) | ecosystem: Environmental > Terrestrial > Soil >... | reverse complement strand
ACCCTGACTTGGTCCATCAGCGTTTTGTTTCGTTTCTGACGATGGCTCACCCTTCCAATAGGTTTTCTATCTTCCGTCAGGCTGGAAAAACTTTTGCGAATAGCCGCGTGTATGGGCCTTTTTTCATGCTTCTGGCTGCACTTCCGTAATTGACGGTTTTGATTTTGAGCCGAATATCCACCCCTCCTTTTTATCTGAGTGATGGCTCCCCCTGTTTTCTTCTTCCTTCTTCTTTTTCTTTGTGACTATTTTCTTCGATTCCCTCGGTCTCTGCTCTTCTTCCCGGCGTTTTTGTGGATGCCTCGTTTTTCAACAAAACCCACTCGTCGAAGGCAGCACTGGTGCATTGAGGAGATCGAGTGCCTTCGGAATTTACGTCAAGCTGGACCGTGCCGTCATTGCTAATTTCGCGGTGAAATCCCTTTTGCATATTTACCCTTGCGATTTACTGTGATCGTCGGACATGCTCGTTATACCTTCCCTCCCCTCATGGGAAGTTTTTTCGTTGAGAAGCGGCGTGGATCTTTCTTGCCGGGTCAGGAGTTTATGTGGTGTGGGCGTCCGGTGGATGCCCTTGCCCCCGTATCCCGGCGGAAGGTGTTTAAGATAGCCTTAGGCTCTTCCAATGTTCTCTAATCCCCTCCTTTTTTTTCCTCTGAATAATTTGGACCTTCTTCCTGAGGCCTTTCTCTCTCTTTTTCAAGGCACTTGAACACTGCCGTAGTGCCTTAGTTTGAAATTTGCCCTCTTTTCACTATTACCCGCCACTCACTATCCTTTTGCCCGTGTGAAATTTGTAAGGCTGTCTCCCCTCTTGCCTTTTTTTTTTTTGCGAGGTGGCGGTGGTGTGTCATTTCCGTACTTTCCTTGCGGCATGTGGTTTGTTTTTTCACGCCAAGCCTCATTGAAAACACCTTTTCTCCGATTTGTAAGTTGGTTGATTCGATTTCCCTCTAGCGGTGACTAATGTAGACTGCATTTGAGCTTTGTGTTTGGCCAATGTGTTTCTCAACCTCTGTTCACCCCTCCCCGCCGCCAGCCTTTAGTCTTTTTCGGGGTGTTTTGTTGGGTCGTCCCATGATGTATCTCCTTTTTTACTCGTTTTTGCATACAGAAGTGCTTCTCTCTCCCGTCCTCCCTTTCCCCTTTTCTTTGTAGTTAACTTTTTCTGCAAATGCTAGCAACAAACTCTTCTTTCTCCTCCTTTTTTTTTCATTTGGTTCTTAGCCGTTTTTTCTCCGTTTGCTCCCATCCATTGGAGGAGTTTCTGTGCGTCTGCGTAGCCGGTTTTTTTGCACTCCCCCTCTCTACCTTTCAGGATGCTTTCCCCCCCGCTCCCCGTGCACCCGTCTCTGATAATCAGGGACTTCCCCCGGAATAACACAAGGTTGAAGTTTCCCACCAATGTGCCTTTTTATACACCCCACGCCTTTTCTTATAAATCTTTCCTGGCAACCGCTTTCGTTCATTCTCCAAACTCCCAATCGGATGAAATTCCCCCCTACTGCTTTCTGCGCCCCCCCTCCCACCACCTTTCCAAATGACCCGAGATAAAGTAGTTGCCCTTCAACCACTAGTCCCCCCATCGCCCACACCGATTTAGAATGATTTCAGTGGCCAATTACCCCCCCAATCGAACTTGTCCATGTTTTCTCTTTAGTGTTGGTCAAGTCCGAGGACAATGTTTTTCACCCAAAGATCCCTTCATTTTTTTCAAAGTGCTTGCTCGCAATTTCTTCATTCTCTTGCCTCCTTCACCTATTCATCTGACCCCGCCTTTTCTATCACCCTTCCTCACATTCCAAATCGTGCGCTTAAACCCCCCACCTCGGTCGACGTCTTCAATCGATTGACTTCCCTTCCCCCGACAACACATAAAACTTCTCCCTCGAAGGTGAAATTTTCTCCACGCCGCTGCTCTTGCTTCCCCTTTTTCATGTCCCCCCGATCGCGATGAATCACCCTCTTCCATAGCGATGTACCTTGGCCCCTTTCTTTCCCACCTTTAATCAGGCTGCGTTTCAGCTTGATTTTCCCCCCTTTCGAACATGATTCATAAATGCCTGCTCTTCGTTCGGCTGTTTTTGCACCCCCCGCCCCAATGATTTCGAATCAGATCCTGCTCATTGATCCTAACCCTTGACCACTCCTTTCCGTCAGACCCCTCCGTTTCTCGGAACTCTAAACCTTCGTTTTCGCTTCCCCTCCGGAATTGTCCTGCGTCGTAGGCCTTTTTTCCCTCGGCTTAAAATGTCACATACCCTGCGCCAAATTGAGTTGCCCAATCATTTCTTTCCCTTTCCCCAATTTTTCTTTTTTGTGATCAAGATACTGACTCGTTTCTGATTTTCCGATTCGGACTCCCTCCCTCCTCCTTCAGATACCCCCTCGCGTTACCTCGGATCTATTCTGAAACATCCAATAAACATGAAATGCCGGAACGTCGCATGACGGTTTTTCCCCTCCCCATCTAAGATGTCCTTCCGCAATAAGGCTGATCGCCGAGCTCCCCCCCCGTTTTCAATCTTTTGATGGGCAGCAACCTCTCACCCTTTGTCCATACGTTTTTTCGGAATACATCATCTCCCCCTTACCACAACTTTCGTCTATTCCCATTATTAGTCGCCATCTTCTCTTGAATCGCCTGCAGATCTTTGTCCCACCCCTCCGTTCCCCTTTCGTCTATAATTCTCCATTATCTTTCTTTCATACTGGCACTTTTTCACCGGTGATCCCCCCGTACTCCTTAGGTTCCTTTTCGTTGCCGCCTTTTCCCGCTATACCGAAGTTTGCGCACTCGCAAAATGTTCCTGCGCCACAAATATGAATCTCCATTTTTTCCCACCTTCAATTTTCGTAATCTCATCCGAATTTGTCCCTGTCCTCATATCGCGAGATAAACTGCATGTCTTCTTCCCTTTGATCTTTTTTCTAATTCGGTTCCCTGTCCGGACAAGAACTTCGTTTTTTCTTTTTGTTTGCAAACGCTTATCAGAGCGGTGAAGAATTCCTTTGATTTGTTTCATGCCTTCCTTTTCCCCCCCGATCGAGATGTTCATTTGTTGCTTCTTCTCCACAGCAGCGACCGCTCCTCGGCAGTAATAATCAATGGATTTGGCCTCCCTTTCCTCTCCAAACACTCTTCCTCCACCGCGTTCTCCAGCAACGGGCTTTCGTCGCCACCCTTGGTCTCTCTTTCTCCCCTACCTTTTTTGTTGAGATACCCGTTCGTGGTTTCGACACGGACCCGCACTCGTGTTTGGGATTTCTCTTCCTCCTCCTTTTTTGCGATCTTCTACAGATCGATGGTTCTGGAGCAATCTCGCCCCTCCCCCTTCCTGCTGGGTTCGCTTTGGTGGCGTCGCTGCTGGATGTCTCAAGACGCAATCCAATCGAGTCCCCGAGGGTAGAAGGCATTCCACGATCAATGAATTTCACCCTTTTCTAGGAAGTGAACTCTTGCCCCCACCCCCCTCAACTCATTTAGGGAGCCGGCCGCGATATTCGCAAGAATTTGACTCGCAGCTTTGGCAGTTTTCCCTTGGCCCGTTTCATCCTGCGCGCCTGTTCGGTTTGCAAAAGGATGAGATTCGCCACCACGTGTACGAGCAGCCTCTGTTCTGTATCCTTTCTTTACTTTCATTAAGTTCCACTGACCCCCCTTTTTGTGTTCACTGAGGGAAGGCGGTGAAAGTTCGGCGACGCAGGTCCTCCGAGTACCTGATCTGGTACTCCCCATTTCCATTCTAACAATTCATGGAGGAGACCAATTGTTTCCTGAACCTTTGTTTTCATTCCCCCATTATCTTACCGGCCTTGGCCTCCGAAGAATGGATTTCCCCGAAGGTGTTTCGGTGGGTGATAGTTAAGGAATCCGGATGTTACCCTGGTCGGATTTTGAATCTGCCCCTCAGTACCCTTTCGGCGTCTTTTTTAAGGGGAGATCAGGCCTTGATTCTCTGATCCTTTTTTTGAACCCTCCTACTTTACTTTTCGTATGCGGCTTTTCGCGGCGTTATTTTAGATCCGTCCCACAGTCGTTTTACCCGCTTCTTACGATGCCTTGTAACGCCCCTTTAACCGTTTGTACAGCGTCTGTGTGCCTTTTTCACACGTCCCCGACATCATGTTTTTTTCTCTAGGAATCGGGCAACTGGACATTCTGCGTCATTCGTGGGTATTTTCATTCTGTCATTCCGCGGGCGAGCCTCGTCGCAATTCTTGTTTAGTCCGCATAAAATCTTTATATCTCTCGCTAGCCACGTTTTCTCGTTATACCGTGTTCAGTGTCCGTTCCTGATTCAACTTTGAGCCATTGATCTTTCCTCCCGGCGGGTGAATCTTTTTCCCCCCCAACGACTCCCTCTCTCCTGCCCTTGTGTGGCATTGAGGAGATCTCGTTGCCTCAGGTTATCCGTCAGCTGAAGACGGTATCCTGGTGATTCAAATCAGCTTGTGGGCCCAAATGGGGAAGTTTAATGTCGCGATTCAAGATTTGCTCCCCCCAGTGCGTCAGTTCATTTTTTTTTTTTTTTGACCATTTCAGGGAAGTCGGAGGTTGTTCGCTGCGTGGAGCGTTGTGTTTTTTCACACGCGTTCTGGCGGGTCCTTAAGTTTATGTTGGGGTTCGTTTTGTTGGCTACATAGCTTCTTCCTTCGTCCTTCTCCGACTTGTTACGGCACGGAGGAGTCTCTTGTGAACCTTTAGTTAAGGGGTATATAATTACCCCCTCGGGTGGTCAGATGCCTTCCGGCGAGATTGAGGCGTGCGAGAGTCACCAGAAGGCGAGGCCCTTTTACCCCCCGTCCCCTTAGACTGTGAAAGTTTTGCGGTCGCCTTCCATCGATTCCCCGTTCATATTACGGCCTTTTTCATTTGTAATCTTCCATCTCATGCTAAATGGTTTGCGTTTTTTTTTGCATTCTGCAGACTTGAGCTTTTTTTAGGGAAATGTTTGTGGGAGTACCCTCCCACTCTACTTTTCAACATTTCTAATTTTCCCTCTCTTTTGCGCTTGATGTCTAGCGTTTCCCCATCCTAATTCTTTGCCTTCGCTAGCTGTGTTTTCCTTATTCTGCGCACTCGTTCCCCACCTATTGTTTCCACATTCAGGACTTTAACGGAGTATTAGGGTCCTTTTCTTTTCGTGTTTTCTTAAGTCTGATTATTTTTCAGAGTTTGCCCCACCCCCCCCTCCTTCGTACGCCTGCTTCGAATGCCCTACAATTTTACTTGGAGCCTCTACACCCGGCTACTAAATTTTTTTGTTGGTTTCATCTAGATTTGTTCTCCTTTTTTTTTCGATTCCTCAAAACTCTTTTTTTTCGTGCGATATTCGTAGCGAATGCGGGCCTCCCCCCTAGGAAGCTATTCCTCCTGGTACAAGATCACGTTCCCTGCCCAAGAACCCTTTTGTCTAGAGTTGATATCTGCCTTTTTCATCTTTTCAAATTTTTTAGTTCCCCCGCCAAGAATAAGTCACCCCACCACTCTTCTATTTAGAGATATAGTTGGTTTCCGCTAGGCTGCGAATAACCCTCGCAACCTCGCTCCCCTCGGATTTGAACTGTTTTTTTCTTTCTTTTTCTTTTTCACAACAGTTTTTGGCCCCAAACCAAAAGGTCCCAGCCCCCCAGCAAGATAAAGTCGGCCGCATTCAACCCCAGACACAAATTGCCCCCATAATTTATTTTGATGTGCGCCGGCCATTACCTGCAGCTAAGTCTTGAGTGGCGGGTAAGTCGATCCCCCCTTTCCCAAATGCCAGTTCCTTGCAGTTTTTCCCCACAGGGACTTTTTTCTCTCGCCTGCCTCTCTCTCTTTCACACATTAGTCCTGACCCCAGATTTTTTAACCTTTAAAGTGACTTTGCAATCGCCTACCAGTGTTCTCCTCCCACACCTTTGAAGTCATACCCCCGGCCCTTTTCAGCCCGGCACCCCCCCCCACATTCCGCCCCTCCGAACGGCGGGTGCAATCCCCTTTCCACGCCGTGCCCAAAAGGCTTAACACTTGCCCCTGCACCTTCTTCAACTTTCTGTTCAGAAGATTCAACACTCTTGAATCTCTCTGTCTCTGCAATGCTGTCCCCCCCTCTGCTTCCTTCCTCTTGACGTGTCTCCGCCTCCTGCAACGTTCCCCCCCATGCCCCGCCTTTTTCCTTCGGCTTGCGGCGGTTTTGTGCAACACTTCCTTCATCCAAAATCCGCCGTCGATCCAGCTCTGATGTATTTCCTTCACTTAGCTTAACGTTCAATTGCGCAAGAGTATGGCATACCCTTACTTGGGGTATAGGACCCCTCAGCTCCTCCGGCTCAACTTCAGCCTTATTTCGTCGTCGGAATGTTTTTGCTCCGCGGCTGTCATACAACTTCCCCATACCAGCCTAAAATATTCAGCCGCCTTTTACCGTTGCCAGAAGTCTTTCCTTTCTCGCCCAACCTTGTTCTTGAGCGTGTGATCCAGATCTTCTACCCCTCCGTGATGGAACGATTCTTTTCCAAGCATCTGTAGCCCTACCTCCCCCACGTCAATTTCATTTACGAATCAACTTCCGCTCCTTACCATTCTTGAAAACGGCCTTCCCTTCCGCCAGTACCTCTCTTGTCGTCTCAGTCCATCCTGGTGATCTCCTTAAACACGCTACTCAGGGTGTTCAATCGCTGATGGTCCATATTCAAAATACGCCCCTGGGAACCTTCTGTTCCTTCCATCATCTCAATGAACACACCTTAAGTCTATCCCCCTTCTTTCAATGCTGAATCTTTGCAGGATAAGTTCCCTTGTCCCCCCCCCTCCAAACTGGCTAAACCTTATTTAAATTTCATTTATAATTGGTCCAATGTGTCCCCCCAACTGTAGCCCGCTTCATCCACATACTCAGGTGAGTGTGTCCCCCTTCGTCTCCCCTAACGCTTCCGCAGGGCGCCCCCGGCCAAGCTCCCCTTTCCCGATTGTACTACACCTTTGTTGAATCCCCCGATTCCACCTAAGCCTCTGCTAGTCTTTTCCCGATCTCACTCCAAAGGGCTCGTTCCTTTCCTTCGTCTAGCACCAACTGCCCCTTCCTCCTTTCTTTCCCCCCGGAGTTTTCTGAATATCGCGGGCCAGGTTTTTCGAACCCGCACTTTGTTTGCACCAAGACGAGGTGAAGGAATTCCTCTACTAGGCACCCTCACTACTCTTCTTTTTCTTCGCCCCATCCTCTCTTCTCGCGGAGTTCCTTCGGAGCTCCAACTCCTCTGTTCTTCCCACCCCCCTGATCTGCAACTTCGTCCAGAACTCAGATGGATTGACACCCCCCTCGTTTCTAGCTATCCTTTTCCTTTTGTGTTTATTGAGAGACCCGCGTGGTGTCTGTCACCTGACCCTCGTTTTTGACCCTTCGTCAGTTAGCCAGACCAGTTGCTGAAATCTCGCCCCCCTCATGATTTTCACCACCCCCCCCCCCCGCTTTCGCTTCGCTGCTGTTTTTCAGCCGCAAATACATCGAGGCGGATGTCGGTTGTGGTCGAAGGGTATGATCTACCGCTTCGGTCAGTCTGACGCGTGTGCCCACCGCACGTCACTTCCGCTGCCTGGCCGCGCTCTTTTGCAATATGCGATCTCCCTGGATGTTTGCAGGGTATTGCAACTTAGCGATATGAGTCTTTCTTTTAAAAATTTTTGGCTTGAGATTAGGAAACCCTGAGCAGCGCTTCGGGTGGAATCTTGATTTTCCTCTTTTTTTTAGTAAAGCGGCCTATTGACCACTGACGGGGTTTTGCGGTAACGCGGCCCTCCCATTCCCTCCCATGTTTTCCATGGTGGGACCTCGGCCTGTTGTGCCATTTCCCTCTTCTTACCATGCAACTCTCTTTATGGAATTTTTGCCCGTTCCCTAGGCATATCGCAGGCGTTCGTTGCCTCTTCCGCCGACCTGTTTAAGTTTTGGAGGGGGGGTGGGTTTGGTTTGGGGGGGGTTTTGTGATTTATCTAAATTCACGGTGCCGGCTTTTTGAATCTTCTCTGTAAGGAGTCTTTGCATTTTTTTTATCCTCGTATTTGCTTTTCGACGCACATTCGCCCTGTGGGGACCCGACGTCTCTGGCGGCCTTTTTGCCTTGTTTGATTTCGCAGTCCTACCGTTGTTTTTGTATCTGACGCTGTCTGGATACGCCGAATAGGTCCCTCCGCGGCTGGTGACATCGCTTCATTATTATTTACTTCCCCAAGACATCCTTTTTTGGCTTGGTCCGCACCCGGAAATTCTTGCGAATATTTTGGTTATGGGCATTTTCTTCAGCCGCGGGTTCCCATTTAAGACGAAGCAGCCCATTTACCTGTCGCGCCTACCCAAACCACTGCCTTACTAGTTTCCGCTGCAAGTTTCTCTGCTATACGCTGTTAGCTCCGTTTCATTTCCCAAGTCTCCCTTTTCCATCTGCCTTCGACTGGCTATTTTCTGAGTTGAATACCCTCTCCTCCGGATCGGTCTGCTCTGACTGCTTTCGGAAGGTCCCCGTCCCCCTCTTCTGATTGGTTCATCAGCCGGTCATCGGGGCATATTTACTTGATTTTTCACGTATGTTTGCATCAGGCGGCACATTTTTCTCCTCGTAGGCCTGGTGAATTTATTTCAGCCTTTTCGGCTTTGACAGCGGCGTTGGTCAGCTTTCGTTTGCGGCGGAAGTTTATGTGTTTTTGGGCGTGCGGGGGACCCTCTGATTACTTGCTCCGCCTGTGTTTAAGAGAATTGAGGACGATTGAGCCACTTTCAGGTTCTTTTTCTACTTTTCTTGGTAAGTGAATAATGTTGAAAGCTTTCCCTTCGCGTGCGCATCATACCTGGAGCAGTTTTAACCCACTGCTCCGCTTCACCCCAGAATTGTCCCCCCCCGAATTACACATATACTGGACACATTTTTCTTCACCAGGACCCGCCTATATGTGGGAGGGCGATTTTTTCCCTTTGAGTGTTTCCGGCTGACTTAGCTTTCCTCTTGTATTTTTCATTTTGTTGGTTGTTGAGTCACGTCTAACCCAGTATGTTTTCATTCGAGTTGTTACGCTTTTTGGCTTTGATGCTAGCGGTGTACGCCCCTTCCTCTGCCAGCCTTTTTGGGGTTGGACTATCTGTCGCCCCCCCCCTTTTGTCCTTCACTTTTAAACCATTACCAGACGAAGTCCTTTTTAGGGCCGTTTTGCTTGGAGTGTGTCATGATCTGGTATCGTCTTTTTTCAGAGTTGTTCCCCCTCACAGCATCGCTCGCCTGCCCTGAAGCTCCAATTATTGTCTCCAACCTCACCGTATACCCGACAAATCTATCTCTTTTCCCTCCCTTTAGCTTTTTTCCCTTAGATGGTTTGTTCCTTTTGCTAAAATGGGTTCCAGTCATGTGCGTATTTCCTTCCGGTATTTCATCATTACATGAAGGACTTTCACACGATCATAGAACCCCCCGGCGAGAGATCAGGATTCGTTCCCATTTTTCAATTTGGACCTTTGAATTCATTGGCGCCAGCCTTCTCCCCCCAAACACCATTTCGTGAAGCGATGGCGTCCCCCCCCTTTTTCTTTTTTGGAGCTCAAGCCGCAAAAATAGCTACCAACGGATTCCTTTTTCTTTTATGCTTGACCCAAACACCATGTTTTCAAAGATGAACCAGCTCAGCGGTCAATGAACACACCCCCCGACATCGCCTCCACACCCTTTTCCTGCTCTGGATCCTGTCCTTCCTTAGCCTTGCTTCTCTTGAGGGCTTCGTCGATTGCCCTTCGCACCCCCCATTTGCCTTCCACTTTGCGCACTTATGAGCTTTTCGTCCTGCCTTTGATTCTTCAACCATTCCGCCCTTTCCTTTCTCTCCCCCACCCTTCACTCTGCGCCCTCCGTGCTCTTTTCTTTTTTTTAACATTTCGTTCTCCTCAATAAAACGGCGTCCTTTGCACACACACCACACCCCATATAAACTTCCTTCACTCCCCTTGTTCCAACTCCGTGCTGCTCCTCCTGCTTCTTGGAGTCCGCACCAAGGCTCACTTCTTCCTGGCCGAAAACATCTTGAAATCGCGCATTGCTCGACCCCATGATTCACTTGCTGCCCGGTCGTCTTCAGCTTTACGTTCCCTTCCGCCGCCTTCCCTCCTTCCTCAACGAATGTCGATTCCGTCTTCCTTTTTGTTTCCACTTCCACCATCGCAGGTTCGAAATTATTATATCTTACCCCGTCTAATCTGCGCCAGTGTATTTTGAAATCACGTGGTATCATTTTGTGAAAACTCCTCTTGAAACCTTATTTTTAGCTAGACGTTTCCCTTTATTGGCATGTTGTTGCGCGGCTCTCAATACCATAACCGGCCACCCCCTGCAAATATTCTGCCGCCTCCCGTTGCCAGCCTTTTTCTCTCGCCACCCCCCTGTCTTGTCAGTTTCGTGTGATCCTGATTCATGATTCTCAACTTTTTCCTGCTGAGGTCCCCGATCTTCCCGTTCAGCCTACTTTCCGCTACACATCCGCGTTTATGAATTTTTCTTCCTACCGTTCCACATCCGCTCGAAACGCCCCCCCCTCGCCCATCTAACTTCGTTTCAGTGTTCCTCTGACTCCTTAACCCCCGCCCTCCCCCAGATTATGGGACTTTCAAAAATCCGCCTGCGGAACCGGCGCTTCCTGACCCTTCATCTCCCACACCCTTCATTGTCATCCCCTCTTCTGCATTTTCGTCGCTCAGTCCCTTCCCTTTGTCCACATTCCGTTTTCACAATTGCGCGCATCCACCATCTCCCCCTTCGTCTTGATAATACCTTTTTGGCAACCCCAACATTCTTTTCTGCGGGGCCAATTACTCATGGGATTTGTGAACCTTTTTTTCTGTCATTTTCCCGCTCTCCCTGGTCCGGGATCCGCACAGACTTACGGTCTTATTTATTCACGCCCTTTCTTTTTCGCTTCCTCCTTTTCCCTACTATACATTCACCACAATATGAATCTCCAGATTCCCCCTACTTATTTCTTTTTTTACGACTACTTTGGCCTCTCCTCTATCGCTCCTGATACTCCCATTCCCAACTGCCCCCTGCACTCCAGCGTTCGACGGAAGATTTTTTTTCTCCTATTTGCGGCCGCCTTCCAACCCCGCCGCCTTCTTTTCCCGAAGCGGGTGATTTCTTTGACAATGTCCTTCCCTTCTTCCACAACCGACATAGCCGATTTTTCTTTTCCTTCTTTCTCCAAACCTCCCGCGAGCCGCCCCTGCGTTTCTCTTTATATACCGAAAACCCCAATCGCTTCTGTTCTTCCGTCCTTCCCACCTTCTCTCCTATCATCGAGCAGCTTCCTTTCGACCTTTTGATTTCTCTCTTCTTTCTGAGAGAGTCTCCCTTGTTTTTTTGCGCGACACGGCCGCACTCATGTAGTGTGATGTACTATGAGATCCTTTTTTCGCTTGGTCTTTCATATCTTACTCATTATTCTGAGCGCTTGGCTTGTCGCTTTGTGGTCTGCTTTTTTAGCATACATCTTCTTCCGTCCCCGATGGTCTTCCCTCGACCCTTCTTCCATATCAATCGGTGGCCTTTCTAGTTGCACACCCCTACCTACTTGCGTTCAAGCCCTGGGCGATATCTCCTGAATACCGCTGTTAGACTTCCCCGGGGCATTTGGTCGGTTTAATTCAGGAGCGATATTTTAGTTCCCGGCCAATGATTCCTTCCCAACTGAGCAAGCGCTTATGTGTGGCCTTGTATTCTCTTTGTAGTACAGCCGGCATTGACTTCCACTGCCTTTTTGTGCCCACCTGCGTTGAACCTTTCTTGCGACGCAGCCCCCCTGATTAATCCCGCTGCCCTTTGTCATATTCACAATTTCACTCATTGGAGTGTTCTGCTCGTCAATTGTGGAGGTGTGGTTCACCCTTTGTATCTGTTTCTTCTCATGGCGACGAAGAATTTTTCTTGACGAATTGGGGGATATGCTTCTCCCCTAAGCGGTTCATTTTATTTTGTTAGTGATTTCACCCACCTTTATTTTTAATCAGTCTTTGTCTTCGGATTGGCTTGCCCCCGCAATGCGACCTTGGCTCCTGGCTTTTCCTCGTTGATTTCGACTATGTTCGTTCTTATGTGTAATGACCTTTTTTGCTCCTTTCGACAGACTCGGCTTTGGTGGCGCATGACTTTTCGGATCACATGTCTCCCCTGCCATCCTGGTTTGGCAAGATTTGCTGGCACCCCCTTAACTTCTTGTTTTTTTCGCCATTTTTTAGGGTATGGGCATTTTTTCCTTCCGCGGGCACATTTTATTCCCCATTTCCCGATGCTGCGTCCCAAAGAAGGTTTGATTTTTTTACTCGTGAGGTTCTCTCCGGATACGCTGCGCTCTTAGACGTTTTAAGGCGATCATGACCTCTCAATCTCGGCCTTGATGTGGATTCCTTTTTTTCGCCGACGTCAGAGTAGAGGCGGGCATTTTCTATCGTTTGGCTGAACCTTTTTGAAGCCGCAGCAGGTTGGCCATCATTCTTACTATGTGTCCCCTCTTTACATGCGCGATTTTCAAGAGGTGGATCCCCCTTTTACCTGTGTATTTTTTCCGACCTGTCCCCTTCATGGCGTGGTCTGAGGGAGATTTCGGTGCACTCGCTTATTGGCCAATTGAAGTTTATTTTGGGCTGACCACTCGCATTTCTTACGGTACAGGTGTTTAAGAGCACGGAGGTTTCCTATTTCCCTGTCCAAGCCCTCGTGTCCTCTTGAATAATGGAACCCCCCCCCTTTGCGAGATCGAGTTTTTTCGTAGAGTATAAGAATTGCGCAGGTCAACTTCCAGAGACTTTCAATTCTTTCTTTGATTGTTTCCCCCCTCGACTAATTTTTCGTTTGCAAGGCTGCATTTCTCTTCTAATTTTTCCCTATGGTGGAGGATTTTGGCTGTGTTGTTCTTAGGTTGTTTCTGGGCATTGTGTTTGGAGTCACGAATTCAAGCCGTTTCCTTAAATCTTGTCCGCGATTTTCTGATTTTACTTCGTGGACGCCCCCCCTCCTTCTCGCTGCCGATGTTTGTTGGAATTATTATGGCGCAATGTTCAACCTATGTTAAAATTACATTTCATGATGTGCGCAGCTTTCTCAACAACCCCCAACACCCCCTTTCCACCCTTCCCCACCCCCCAACCCCCTCATGGAGTTTTCCCGTTTTTTTTCGTCTCTTGATCCGTCTGATTCCTTTCCCTCGTTTTGCACATCCCGTGCTACGTATGATCGCCCGCCAGCCCTTTCCTGGAAGCCCTTTTCTCAAACCGGCTACAATCATCTCTTCCTCCCCTCCCCCCTTTTGTTTGAGATTTGTTTAGCCGGTTTGATTGAAGTTTTTGCTCCCCATACCCTTGTGGATTGTCGTTTCGCTCTGCGTAGCTCCCTTTGGGTTCTTGCCCCCATTCCTATCTCAAATAGGACGTACAATCTTCATCGCAAACAGCCAAGCCCCCCTCCGCTCTTCCAGGACTTCGTCGAATTCTTCACCCTCGTTCTCAGGAAACCAATTGTCAGACAAGTCCACCCCCCAAGCTTTGCTCTCTTTTTATTAGTATGGTGCTAGGCCTATTCACTTCCACCTCTTACTCGTCTGACGGTTTCAAAAATGATTATGCTTGCCAAACATGTCCCCCAAGACACAAAGAGAAAAGCTCCCTTTTCCCTGACTGAAACACCCCACCTCCAAACTCCACTTTCTCCTGAGATGGAGCCCTGGACATACCCACTCCCACTTGCCCTTAAGGCGGGTAAAGTTCGATTTTCCCAATTCTCCTAAACTCAACTTGGTTCCAAGTGCCATGCGCAATTCTCGTCCTTCCCTGCATGAGATCTAGCTTCAAATTATTCCCCTCTGACAACCCCATACTGATACATTAAATCTACTCTTATATAAACACCTTCGTTGTCCGTCGTTCCCAACCGGCTATAACCCTGCACCGAACCCCCACCCCACATTACTCCTTGAACTCTTTTTGCTGTGCACTTCTCCCATCTCTTCTCACGCCTGTCTTAGGCCTTTTCCCCCTTGCACCAGGTTCCTTGATTCCAAATGACCCCCATCTGACATATTTATTAAATCGCCCCCCATTCATGTCCCCATGCCTGCGTTTTCCTGCTTGCCGTTCCCCCGCCGCCATCGATCTCTCCATTCCTGCTCTTCGGGATGGTTGTGTGCAAACAAGTTTTACCCCCACCTCCCGGCCGGGTCGTCACTCCTCAGATGATATTTCATTCCTAAAGTTGCCATTTCTCTTCGACCATACCTGGGGGATAGGAACCAACTTGGCCCACCTAATCCCTTATGGGCTCAAACATCTGTCCCTCAGTCGTTTGAATGTTTGCTTGACTTCGGATGAATGAAAACCTTCCCCCCCATACCCGCGCAAAATATTCGCAAGACTTTCCCCTGCAAGATATCATCTCCTCCAAACAAGTCTTTGACCATCTCATGATCGCGCACCACGTATGATGGAAGTCTCTGGTTTGAGGTCTCTTAAAGATAAACCAGAGTTTTAACTGATTTGATGATCGACAATAACCTTCTCTCCCAGCAGCACTCGTCAGTCGATTGCGTTTTTCACTGTGATCCTGCGTCTGCGCCCTTCCGGCTGTATCTCCTTAAACGCCGCATCAGGGTGTCCCCCTCTCCTGCTTTTATTCTCCTCACCTGCCCCTTCTTCCTCTCCCCCACATGACACAACCTCATGGTCCCCATTTCATATGCTTCCCTCCCTGCATATAAGGGACTTACCCAACCTTCCCGTCATTTCGTCCATACCCCCTATTTTCCTTTTTATCTGAATGGCACCCCAACGTATTGCCTACTCATGGAGTTTACCGCTTTCTTAACAGCTTCCCTTGCGCACACCCCAGGCATTAATCTTTTTATTCCCACACGAATCCAGACACTACGCGCGCTGCCAGTCCTTTCGAATCCGACTTTGGTTGTCCTCATATATTTCCGCACGGTTTTCCCCCCCCATGCTTTCTCAGCGGGATCGCTCTGCAGTTTCTTTTTTTTTCTTTCTGGCTCTCTTCAGCACCCTGCACTCTTTGGCTGGTGCCCCCGCTTCTCCGACCGAGGCGAATTAATGATCGCTTTGGTTTCCCCTCTTCCACAACCTCCTTTTGCCTTTTTTTCTTCTACCCCTCATCGGAAGCCGCCCCTCATATCCTATTTTCGCTCCCCCTCGATTTTCTCCCCTTTATATTCCCCTCGCAGAGAGAGATTTCTTTTCGCGCACCCCCGCCGGGGCTATATTTTCCTCCCTCTTTTTTTTGAGATAGATCCCCTCGTGGTGCGCGGCCACGTCCTCTGCGTTTTTTTATGCTGATCCCTTCTCCGAAGAACAGGTATTGGGTCTTGGCAAATATCGCCCATCTTCTGATGTTTGACGTCCGGTTGCGTCCTTGATGGTGGCGCAGTCAAGCCCCCCCATCGAGGCGATTTCCTTTTTGGTGGAAGGCAGACATCGATCCCTTTTCCCTTTAGTCACCCGCCAGGAAGAATTTGCACCAGTGACGAAGTGCGTTTGCCTGGGCCGCGATCTTTTCCTAGACTGGATCCCTCTTCCCGTTCAAGTTTTCACCTTTTTTTTTAATCCTGAGCGAGATGGCGAGGTCCAAAATTCTGGATGCTCCTTTCGGCAAATACTGTTTTTTGCAGCGCTCGTAGTTTTTTTTTTAATCTGGGCTGTAGCCCCCGCCTTCCTTCGTGTTAACTTTGCGCTTGCCCTTTAATCGGGGAACTCGGCTTTTGACGCAGTTTCCCTCCCATGAGTACATTGGCTACAGCTTTTTTTCAGTTGGGGTTCCCTTTTCCCGTCCCCAAAATTCCCTATGTTATTTCTCATTGTTTAGGGTGTTTCCCCACTTTCCTTCTTATTGCAGATGGCGACGACCTGAATTTGGATCGACCCTGAGGTGTCATGAGTCCTCGTATCAGGAACGCCGATGTACCCAAAGTGGCGGATTTTTTGCCCCCCATTGATTGCCCTGCGTCGCGGTGTTTAGGTCGATAAGTTCCTGCGGCGCATAATGTCTTGTCCCGTCCTGCGAAGTTACGCTTTTCATGGGTTTTTCTCGTTTGATTTCGATCAATCACAGTCGTTTCCTCTTCTGTGTATCTGACGATCCTCTAAGAACGAGTCCCTCAGCGGCTTTTTGCGATGCTGGCACTCACCCAGACCTCGGTTTGCAACCTTCAATTATTAGGACTATTTTTTTGGATGGGAATTTTCCATTATTCTGCCTTTTTTTGAACACCCTCTGTCCCTCATCTACTGGCTTTGTTTTTGAGCCGCATCACAATGGATTGTTTTCCCCCCGATGAGTACGTGATGGATCCGTGCCTCTTGTCCTTTTTTTCCTCTCTTACTACTGCTGCTGCTTCGACACCCTTTCTGTGGATGATTTTTTTTGCAAACACCCCGCTGCTCCTTAAGAGGCGGGGGGGGGGTTTGCCTCTTGATATAGGTTTTTTCAGGCTTCTAAGGCGTTTCAAGCGCCTTACGGCAGGGATGGGATCAGCTTTTGAATAATGTTAAGCTTCACATTTGATAAGATTTTTTTTTCTTCTTTCTTATTTGAGATTTTCCGGAACGTTTTACCCTGGGGCTGTGAGCAGACGGCGTTGCTTTCAGTGCAGTTGATCTTTCGGTCCTGTTATTTTTGTCCCCTTTGGGATGCCCCCTCTCCGTGTATTACGTCGAGACGAAGGTGTTCCATTCTCACGGCTTAGTTTTGCGCACTTTTCTTATCTTACGTTGAAGGGGTATCTCAACTCGGGGTCCTTGAAATCGATCTCTAGTTCCTTAGAGAGCCCATTTTTGCGCAGGCACTTTTTTGCCAAACCTGCCCAGACTTTGCACTTTTTTTTTTTTTCTCATTTTCCATTCAAAGCCACTTCAATCCCGGGCACGTGTTTGATTTAATGGCCCTGGCTCCCCCCCATGAACGTGGTGGAGGTGGGAGAGGTTTGCTTTGGTGTCCCTTTTTTTTCGATCCTGCTTGAGTGCTTGTTAGCCTGTGGTTTGTTTCTTTGGGAGTTTTCTTTGTTTTTCTTTTTTACTTTTATGTGTTTATCTTGTTTTTATTTTTTTTTTTTTTTCGGACGATGATGATTTTTTTCTTGTTTCTGCTGTTGGTTTGGTCCCCTAATAAAGAAGTAATTTCCCTTAATCATTGCTACGCGCTTTTCTTTTTGATCTGGGTTTTTTTTGGGTTTTTGGGGGGTGGGGGGGGGGTGGGGGTTGGGGGGTGTGTTGGCTGGGGTGGGTGGGGGGTGGGGTCGGGGGTTCTTGGTCGGTTGGGGTTCGTTTTGGGTTGGGGGGGGTGGGGGGTGTTTTTGCGGTTGGGTGGTGGGTTGGGGTGTTTTTTGGGGGGGGGGGTGTGGTGGGGGTTGGGGGGGTTTGGGGGGGCTTTGGTGGGGGGGGGGTTGGGGGTGGTTGTGGGTGGGGCGCGTGTTGGGGCTGGGGTTTTTTTGTTTTTTTGGGGGGGGGGGGGGGGTGGGGGTTTTGGGGGGGGGGTTTCTTCGCCTCAGCCTACCTACTTATCGCTTGTTCGTTCTTGGTGTTGTTTTTTTTTTTTTTTTTGGGCTTTTCCCAATTGGTTACTTTAATTCAATACATTCAGCTAAGTCCTGGTGAGTCCTCTTGGACCGTTTTGCTGTCTTTTTTTCCTCTGACTCTGTCTTATGTTTGACAAATCCGCACCCTTTGCTACGCCTGATCAGCCCTCCCAATTTTTGACCCAAATTCTCAACGTTGTCCTGACC
>Ga0179593_1708416_pt1 | contig 17792 bp, 23 predicted proteins | sample CZODoug2_1_08_16_FD_185931 | JGI IMG/M metagenome (GOLD analysis project Ga0179593, IMG submission 185931) | Vadose zone soil fungal communities from Angelo Coast Range Reserve, California, USA - CZODoug2_1_08_16fungal (PacBio error correction) | ecosystem: Environmental > Terrestrial > Soil >... | reverse complement strand
GTGTTCTTCTTCCAAGGGCACCCCATTCCGTGTCCATGGGACACTTTTTTTTACGCCGCATCCAGGGAAACCCCAGGGAAGTCCACTAGCGGTACAGAGCTCTTCTCTTCCTTGAAGCCAAGGTCCAACACCTGGCGGGTTTTTCTTCACGAAGCCAGGCTGTTCTTTCTGGCCCCATGATCTCCGGGCCGCCCACGGTCGGCGTGCTTATAACCCAAGCACGGCGGCCTTTTCTTCCCCCCCCCCCCTGCCGAGCAGTTCCGGCGGGTCGATGTTCTTAGGTGGCCGGCTGGACACGTTGATCGACCCTTCTCCGGCCCCTATCGCGTCGTGGAAAGTGAGTTGGGTGTGGCCCGACCGCCTTTTTTTTCCTTCTGGCGGCGACCGGTCATCCAGTGCGAAGCTTCTTCTCCGGGCGCCAAGCTTTGATGGAGCGCGCCGTTCGAACCACCCGTGCGTTCCTTTCCCCGCGAGACTCCTCTTCCTCCGGCGCCGTCCCCCCCAGGTTTCTGCAAGAAGAAAACATCTCCTTTTTCTCCCGGTTGGCCAGGAAGTCTGTTCACGAAGCTGCATTTCCTTGTATTGGAAAAGCCCCCCCTCAAAGGTCCCCTCTTTGGTACTGAAAGACGCGATCATGGCACCCCAACCCTCCATTTAAAATCCCCTTCAATGACGGTGCGTTTATCTTCTTTTCCAGTTCCCCCCTCCAGAAAAAAGGTGACCCCGGAACCCACGACGACCTTCTTTCCTGCGGAGCCAGCGCGGCTTTTCTCACAGGCGGAGGAGCCACGGAACCCGACCTTTCTTTCCGGGCCGGCCATTTTCCTTTTTTGGCAAGTTCCAGGTTTCTTCCCCGTCCCGGATCCTGGGGGAACAGATCCTCTGACAAAGGGGCGTTCTCGCTCAAAACGGGGCCTGCCGCCCAGTCTTTTAGATAGTAATGGATTCCCAGGAGGGCCGTTACCGCGACCCCTTTCTTGCCCGCACCTCCGGAGCTTCTCGTGCGTCTGTGTGATTTTTCCTCAAAAAGACTTTTCAAACAGGTCCCCTCTGGTTCCCTTCCCACGGGACCACCCAAAGTTCAACCGACTTTCTTCCGCGGACAGCGCCCGAGGCATCTAAGGTGGCCAGGGTGTGGTTTCTTGTTCGCATTATTTCCCGGAAGGGAAATTTCTCCATACGGAGCCCTCTCACCACCCCGACATGCCTCACCCCGGGATGGCCTCCTCCCCCCTCCTGCTCGGGGCGTGCTCTGGCTAATTGGTCTCTTGCTTAGGAGACTCTTTATCCAGTCAAGGTCCATTAGTGCGTACTTCTCCCGAGGCCCCGTTCAGGCGATTCTCGTTTATTCGGACAGTGGGCAGCAGGGCCCGACCGAGGGTTCCTTACATTCCTACCACCCCTCTGGCCCTTCGGGGGGGGGGACTTTTTGCCCAGGGGACATGCTGGGTGCAGAAGCCGGCCCGTGCAGGTACCCCCTTCCAGCCGGCGGGACCTTTTCCTTTCCCCGCCGAAGTTCCGAGCAGACCCTTTTACGCCAGAACAGGAGACTGGAAGCCCTGAGGTCCTTCCTGTTCCGCGGTCCTTTCTGTCTTGATCCCCCCGTTTGCCTTAGTTAAACAGGGAAGCAGTTACCCGCTCCTCTCTCTCTAGTCGCGGGCAGCCTCTCGATTTGGCCCTACGCTCCCTGATTCGACGCTCCTCCTCCGGTAAGGCTGGAAGCGACCCAGTTTTCCCTCATTATGTTAGATACCCTGCCTTCTGGCGGATTCTTTCTTCTGGTGAAACACCCAGGTAGAGATATAAAGGTCTTGCTTAACCCTGCTTTCCAAGAAGGTCAGTCCCTCCTTCCCTCTTTTTTCACGGGTGGATCTCATTTTTCCCCATGACCTCTCGGCCTGTGTCTTTCGCGGGTAACAGGCTCCCCAAGATCGGTTCGCGGAAGAAGGCGTTAGGGACGGCATGGGTTATCTCTTTTCTTGGTCCTGACGAATGTTTAGAAGACATTCTGGGGAGCACTTTTTTCCGCTTCTTGGACCGCTTCTCTCCTTTTTCCGATTGCCGTCGTTTGCCAAAAGACGCCCCCCCAATGCAGGGCCGTGGTTCCCCAAGGTGGAAGTTCGGCCTTGCAGGATTCGCCGAGGTGCTCCCCTTATTTTTGGGCCTAGCTTTCGGAAAACTGGAGGCATACCGTCCAGAGTTGTTTAATCCTAAAGGGGCCACTGACCATCGTTTCCTTCATCAATTCTTCCCAAAGCTGGTGGTCCCCTGCCCGCATGAACAGCAGTCCGGCCTCCCCCCGAAGATGCTTTTCCCCCTTTCGGGCTGAAGGTGTCAGCTGCCGCGGTCCTCATAGGAGTCTCTAAGCGGATCTTTCTGTTTGACGGGGGGCAAGGACGCTCCAGTGTGTTCTTCCGTTTCTCATCGCCGCCCTCGCACGCTAAGGGAAGTTAAACGTAGATGTCTGCGGCCCGGCTTGCTCTTGTGCACCGTTGTAAACCCTGTTCGGCGGGGGTTTTCGGGGAAAGCCGGCTTTCCCTTTGGGGAAATTGTTTTCCCCTTTAGGTTTTTTTCTGTACTTGGGGGCCCGTCGCGGGCCATGGCCCTTTCCTTCATTTTAGGGCCTCGGTGCGGGTTCTTAGTTTCGGGTTCATTATCGAGTCCCGTAAGGCGACCAGGTCCCCCTAGTCTTTTGGGACGTACGTCCCCTAATTTCTTTTTTCTGGGGCCCTAAAATTTTTTCTCTTTTCTTCTAAAAAGTCTCGTTCGCGGTCTCTTTTTTTCTCCGGAAATCTTCATGGGGGGTTCTTGTTCTTCCTGGAAAATACCCTTTTCTGTACGGGGAAGGTTTTGTTTTTTTTCTTGTCGGGATGTTTGGGGTATTGGCACCCCCTGGACATTCCGCTTTCTTTGCTCCGCAGCCCGATGCCTCGTCGTTGGTCCTTTCTTTCTGGTGGACCCCCCTACCTGTAAGTGTGCCCTTCTGACCCGCCGGCTCTTTCCGGGGATAGACTGATGTTGTGATGGGTCGTCACGGAACTCCCTGCCTCCAGTACCGCAATTCTCCCCTTCTGCTCTACCTGCTTTGTTTTTTTTTTCTTTCGGTTTGCACGGGCTTATGGGTGAATCGACGTCACCCTCCCCCCTTTTCGGTCCTTCCACGGAGTTTCTAGTGGACCTGCCCGGTCCTGGATATGCTCCCTTTTTTCTTCCCCACCGCTTCTTTCAAGGGCGAAACTCTCTCTCTGGAAAAATGGCCAGGCCAGGAGCGCTTTTTTTGCCCGGTTCCCCGGGCCAGGCGTGGGGCCTTTTGATAGCCCTCTTGAGCCGCGCTGGGTTGCCCCTCCTCAGGTGAAGTTTTTCTCCTCCCCCGTTGGTGGGCTCTGGGGAACGTCTTTTTTTTCACCCTCCGACCGGACCGGGCGTGAAGGGTTGATTTTCTCGAGTTGGCGGTTTAATGATCTTGTTCCATTTCCGGGGAGGGCGTCGGGTTATTCTTCTTTTTTGGGTGATGTTCATTTTCTTACCGTGTGATGAAGATTCTGGTCTTCTCCACGGTAGGAGTTTGTTAAGATTTTCCCCCCCCTCTGAAAGTCCCCTGGGGGCTTCTTCGGGCCGGAGTGCTTCCCGTGGTCGGAGGGCTCGGTCTCTTTGGCTCTCGCCCTTTAGGCGCTCCTGGTCTCTCCCCCGGGACAAGGTGGGTTTTCAGTGCTGAACGGTCCTGCAAGCCGTCTTTCCCAGATTCGGTTTCTTTTTTGGAGCATAATTCCCAACCCGCCCGAAGACCAAACCTTGGTTGTTTTTATTTTCTGACCCCCGTTGGGCCAGCTCCCCAACGGACCTCTCCATTCGTCCCGGATGTGTTACACTGATCCTGGACTTTGGCCAGTAATCTTTCCTGCCTTTTACTCCCTCTCCGAACCAGTCCCGGGGGGGGGGTCTTTCGGGCTAAATGGATCTCGGAAAATTTGGTTTACCCCACGCCCTCCTCTTCAGGAATACATAGTTCTTCCCCCTTCTACCGCGGCGGATTTTCTGGACGGCTGGGCCTGGGGACGAGTTCCCCGGCGGACCCCCCTTCCGTGTCACTGCCACCTTGGTGCCCCCCAGCCGACCTTCAGCGACATGCACGTATTTTTTCTGGGACCTCCCCCCCTGGGAGGCAGGGTTCCTGGCAAACATACTTTTTCCTGCGGAAGCTCGTGGATACCAATTTCGTCCCTTCCGAGCTTTTTTTTTTCTTTCTTTACCCGGGTGTGATTGCCGGGACTTGGTAGAGAGCTTGGGGGCGCGCAAAAGGGCCCGACCAAGGGGGGCTATTTTGGACGCCTCTGTTCCCTTGCGGAATTAATATCTCAGTCGCAGTGGTGGTGGACAGAGTTGTGGCCGTGGGCCGCCTTCTTCTCTTTTCGCCGCTTCTTTGTACACCTGCTGCTTGAATGAGGAACCGTCTCGGTCTCCCCCCCCTTCAGCCAGGCCGGTCCAATTCGCTCACCGCGCTGGTATCTTGCGGCCCCCGAGGCTAATTAAAGGTAGTGTGGACTGTCGAAGTCTCCCCTCGATGCTGTTTTTTCCAAGCGGACACCTTTTTTCCTTCGCAGGGGCACGGGATTACTTTTTCGTCAACTTCTCCCTTTAAGGGCAAGGCGATAAGGTGTTTCTGCGGAACCCTGTTTGTTTGTCACGGTTCTTTCCCCAGCTCGAAACCTTTTCGTAACGCTGCTACTGTGTAACGCGCCTTCCTTCCCTTGCTGACCCCGGATTAGGGAACTTATTCCTCAGGGCCCCTACCGTTCCCAGCCCTTTGGGCCGCCCATTTAGATCAAGAACGCGGTCCCTCCTCACTTCCCTCTTTCTGGCAGAGGACTGACGATTTTTTTTTGGATGCTCAACGGGGCTCAGCTCCCTTTTGTTGCCGTCCCCCTTTTTAACACTCCTCCCGGCCGGCCCTCCTTTTGTAGTGTTCAAGCTAGGCTTTTTTGCCGATTTCCTTGCGTTGCGGCGGACCAAGAGGCTGAGACCTTCCAGCGTGTTCGGCGGTTTTTTTGCGGCGGCCCAGGGCGTAGCGTAGGCGTCACGCCGGCTTGGTCATCGGTGGTTCCTCCTTGACGTTTTTTTTGCAGTAGGATCACCTTGGTGTACCACAGGGCCGGGGTCCTTTCTCCCCCGCTGGCAGGTGGGGCTCGGGCCATCATTTTCCTCTTTTTTACTTTTTTTTCTCCCTCCCCTTCTTTTTTTCTTTGGGCGACACAGTGCAGGGCGTTTTGCTGGAGTCCCCCGGTGTGGTCTACCGGGGCCAAGGCCATGGTTTCCATCTCTTTCCGGTGCATAAGACGGAGCGGTGGCCGGCCTTTTTAGCCAGCGTTTCTCTTTTTAGCAGGGGCCGGGCTTTTCTTGTCCCCCTTGGCCGCAGTCCTGGCAAGGAGCCGATGCACTTCAGCGGGCAGGGCCTCGGGGGCCGGCCTAGCTGATTCAGTGATCCTTTTTTCCAGGGAGATGAGGGCATTCCCGTCCTGGCACAGGGTGTTGTTTTTTTCCCGGACAGCAAGCGGGCTCGGGGGCCAGGCGGTATGGCTCCGCTGCGGCCCTTTGTATTGTAGATTTTCTTTCTCTTTCGGGTTGCCGCTTTCTGAAGTTCAACGAGGAAGTTTTGAATGCTGCGCGTTTTCCCCATTAGAATCTAATGTCACGTTGCAGGACGACGGTTTTCGTTGTGGCTGTAGGGCAGTCCTTCTTCTTTTTTCAACCGCCGAGCGGTTCGCATCCCTTCTTCCTGTTCTTGGCAAGTGGCGTTTTGATAATTCTTTTGATGTCACCAAGGTGTCGCTGCCTTTGCGTAAGCTCACTGGCAAGCGATTTTTTTTTTTTTTTCTTCCACCACAACTTCTTTTCCTTCGGCCAGAGTGGTTTTCTCAGAGCTTTGGATCGATTTTGAGAGCACGGCTGTCCTCTTCTTCAGAACGGTTCCTTCGCGGCAGCATTTTTGGCGGAAAGGTTTTCCACGGCCACCCATTTTCGGGCCACAAAAATGGGCGAGCCGTCCTTCCCCCTGACGGTTTTCTTTTTTTTTCAACATCGCCGTCTTTCTATGGTGGGTGGGAGAGGCCTCTCCTTCCGGTGAAAAATGATTCCAGAGCTTTTTCTTTCTTTTTTTTTTCCGGCCCGGAGGCGCGGGGAGGTCTTTTTTTTTTTTTTGTGCGGTGGCTCCCTTTTTCTTTTTCAAGGGGCGGCGCCAGGGGGCTTTTCTCTCGGTTGCCGTGATAGGGCTACCTTTTTCATCCTCATTCGTGACTGTTCTCTGTTAGGAGGAATTCACCAGGTTCCACCCGGGTTTTTCCTGCACGCTGTTCCTGCCGAGCCCCAGTTTTTTTCCCGCCCGCTTCCCCGGGGCTCCTTTGCCGGCCGCCCCCTCTTGCCAACTTTTTTTTTTCCGATGGCCGCCTTGTGAGCACCTCGCTGATTTTCCCCCCCCACCGGGTCGTTGCGGCACAAAACTGCGCACGGTTACTGGTTGCACCCGGACGCTTCCCCCTTCCCCCCCCCGCGGTTCTCCTCTTTTTTTGTCCGGTAGTGGTTTGCACAGCCTGTTGACTCGCCAAACAGGTCATTCCTGTTTTTTTCTTTGCGGGCGATTCCCAGTGCAGTTGTTTCCCACGACAGTCGCCAAGGTCAGGATGTTTGAGGTCTTTTTACCTTCCATCAGGCTCCTTGGCCTTTAGGCAGGCCCCTTTGAGAGCTCAGTTTTGCCGGCTGCGCCCGTCTTGTTCCCCGGGGCGGTTCCGGACTTTCTTTCAAAAAGCCCCTGTGTCCTTCCCGGAGTATTGAAGAAATTCTAGTCTAAGTTCCCAGGCAGAGCGTTCTTTCCTCAACGGTAATGTCCCTCCCCGGACCGAGATCCTCCCCCGGCAGCGGACATAAGAGATCAATGTGCACCACAACACCACTCCCTCCCCCTTGCCGGTGCCGCTGTATTTGCCGTTCACACTTTCAGAGTGAACTGACAAGACCGGAAAAACTCCACTGCGTGTCCTCTTTCTCTTCATCTCGGCGCCCCCTTCCCTTTTGGCGAGGGCACCCCTTGTATGGCCGGGAACCCTGGGCTTTGCCCAGTCTTTTCAGTTAGCCAGGATCATGGGCCCCGGGTTTTGAAGTCCTTACCAACGTATGATTCTTCTTTTTTCTTTTACACCGACGCGCCCCCCTTTCCCAGGTGCCGATCGTAATGATTTCCCTCCGGGTCACCAAGAGTCCGGAGGCCGGCCAAAAGGCACTTCTCCCGGCGCTTAGTGTGGACCTCCCCATAACAGACAACCTCCTCTCCCGGTCGACCCGGAAACCCCTGGGCAAGTTCCCACACCCGTCCAGGTAGCCCCTGAGGTTTTTTTTTGTTAACCATGGCAGCCCGAGATAGCCCGGTGTCTTTCTGTGGGAGGGCTTCACAAGCAGCGGCTGGCCAGGACTCCTTGCCGAGCAATTGTCCCCCCCGCCTTGCCACGGACAGGACACCCCTCCCCTTCCCCTGGCCTCACCCCCCATGATGGCGGTTCTTTTTTGCCGCTTTTCGCATAAAAGCCTTGCTTAGTAGCGCCTTAGGAAGTCCTTGTCCGGACCTTAGGTGCGTACTCGATGAGTTTCCCGGCGCCTTCCGCGTATTCTCGACTTGCGGGACGTTGGTTCCTCGTGCACCGTCCCCCTCTTTTTTTTTTGAAAGTTTTCCCTCCATCTCAGTGGCACCCTGCCAAAGGGACATTCCTTTCCGCCCGCCATTGCCAGGTCTACCCACTGAAGTTTCGGGTTTTTTTTTTTTCCAGGCCCGCCAGCGGTATCTCCATTGAAAGGTGCCCCCCCCCGGGAGGCGGACTGTACGAGGAATTTGTGCACCGGGGCGGGCGCTTCTCGATTCTGGCCGACCGCTTACGGGAGTGACCCCCCTCTGATAGTCAGCTCTTTTTTAAGGGGCGAGGTGCCCAGCAAGCCTATTCATTCTTCCTCGACCTACGGCTTTTTCTTTGGATGGCCGCCCCCCAGCTTTCCGAGGTTTTTTTGTTTTGGATGTTCTCTCTGGCACTTTTTCGGGTCTCGTCTTCGAACAACCCTCGAGCCTCGTGCGGTTTTTGCGAACAATTTCGCATTGGACCCTTTTCTTTCCTTGGCTCTCCCATGACTCTTTCCCTGACTCTTGGGTGGCGGGAAACAGCCGTCCCCCCCGCCGTCCCCGATCGGGGCTTGCGCTTTTTTTCAACAATCGGGGGAGGTTCCAGATGATCCGACACTTTTTCCTTTCCTCATCCTCTTTTTTTCTTCGATTGGACTCCGGGCGCATTCTGTGGGAGAACCCCCCCCGTATGTCGGCGCTTGTCCCCGGATTTCTTGGACCCGGGGACGGCTTGTTTTTATCCCAGTTCCCGCCGGGGCCACCCCCAAAGGAGAAATGGTCGCGGCCGCAGGGTTTTCACGAGGTGGTTCCTCCGCTGCCTTTTTCGCGGGCTCTCCCAAACGGGATTCGTCTCATCCGAGGAACCCTGAGTTGTTCTCGGGTCTCCCTAATCCCCCCCTCCCTTTTTCATGTATCAGAACCTCCTGGAAGCTTGCGCGGGGCACAGCCGTAAGTACGAAAGCAGCGTCCAGGAAACACGCTATGGGCCCTAGGTCCCTCCTGCTGGCACGGAACGGACTTCAGTCATATTTCCCCTTTAGCAGGACCCCAGCCTGGGAACCTCCCAGGGTTTTCCTTCTTTTTCTTTTCTTCTCATCTCCGCCCTAGACTTGATGGCCCCTCCCGTAGCTGGTAGGGTTTTTTTTTTTTTCTTGACACCCTTACCCATTTGTAAACCCAGATCTCTTTAGGTCTTCTCCCTTCCGTGGAAAGACGGGATTCTTCAATTGTACATCTTTTCTTTTTCATTTGGTTTCATTGGGCCCTTTGCCAGGGGCACAGCTCGGGGTCTTTACTGATTCCTGGGCCCCTCAGGTTCCGCTTCCCTGTTGCTAATACTTCGCTCATCGCCGTAAGGCCGAGGGTGCTCTCAATCCTGACTTCCTAATTTAATGGTTTCTTTTTTTTAGTTTTTTGAGGGATCTGCCGCTCCGCTTACGCCTTAGTCCGTTATGCGCGTTTTCCCTCCCCCCATACGGAGGGGGCGCAGGAGCAGGGACCGAGTCTGCGCTTCAGGGGACCTGAAGGGAACGGCACCACGCCCTTTGCGTTTTGCGAGTGCCTAAATTTTGTCGTGCTTGCTAGGAGGCTGGTTCCCTGGCCCTTTTGAAAACTTCCCGCATTTTTCTCGGCCCGCAGCCCCACTTCTCCTATCGGCGATGTAACGGGTTCTGTTTTGACGATACATGGCCGTTTTTTTTTCTTCACCGGACTGTTTTCCCCTTTCCGTAAAGGGTCTCCATGGCGGTTGATTTGGTGTCAGACAGACTTTTTTTCAGGTAGACATTTGGCCTTTTCTATCTTCACCTGCGATTCTGAGCGGAAAAGGACCCCTGGGTGATAATGAGATCGCCTGCCTTCCTTTTTCTTGGTTTTTCAGTCTTGTCCTTTATTGAAAGTCCTAGTTGGTCCTTTATGTTCAAAGGGTACCGGGTTTTTGATCTTGGGATCCTTCTCCCTGGCCTTTTCCTTCTCCTTGCCTCCTTGGGCCGGCAAGGCCTGGATCGCCCGCCGGTTGGGGAGCTTCTGGCGCGAGTTGTATTGGTTTTCTCCTCTTCCCTTTGAAGCCTTTTCTTTTTGTTTCGCTGAGTCGCTTTTAGGAAAACACGTGAAGCCCCCTTTCCCCCCCCCTCTGGTTCTCGTTGGGGGGCTTTTGGGAGGCAGTTTCACATGTGATCGCGGGATTGGGCATCTTCTCCCTCCCAGTTCGGGTGCTTCCCAGTGATGCATCCTTCGGAAACATATGCCTTCGAACACCAGGGAGTCCTTCCCTTTTTCTCTTTCTACGCGAATTTTGCTTTTACAAAACCCCTCTCTTCGGCTTTTGGCGGGGTTCTGTCGACCGGTAGGTCCGGGACAGGCGCGGGGGCTTTTTCCGTTTTTCTTCTTTCTCAGCTTTTTTTATCTTGATACCGGGGACCCGGGCAGATGCGCATTGGTCTTTTGGTTCGCCGGCCAAGAGGAACTTGGGCCCCTTTTTCGGTGAGACCTCCCCCCCCCCTCAAACATTGGGCCGATTTCCAAACATTGGAGTACTGTTTTTTGGGATCAAAACCGGTGGCCCGAACCCCCACCGTAAACTAAAGGCAGCTAATCCCCCCAGCTTTCTCACCCTGGATCTTAGGGTTTGACACCCTGCTTTTCCTCGGCAGACTCGGTGGGAGCGTATTCTCGTGGCTTACCCTGGTTTTCTCTCGGCGGAAAATATCCGTCGACCCAAGTCTTCTCTTTACTTGGTTCCACTCCTAGTAGACGTACCCTCTTTTCTCTTCGTTCTCTTGGGCTGGGGGCTTGTGCCTTTTTCTTTCGGGCCCCAGGCCCTGACCTTGGTGTGCACTTGGTTTTATACGCGAACCCGCCTCCCCCTGGCACTTTTCTTTTCCGAACATCCCCCTCTCCAGATCAGGCACCTTTTCTGGGACTGCGCATTTTTCTTCGAGGCGACCCACCCACTGTCGTTTTTTTTTCTTCTGGAACCCTCGGGCTAAACCGAAATAATTTTCTTCTTGGGGCTTATTTCTTGCGAGCCCCGGGCCCCGGTGATTCTCTTTTCCCCGGCCCCCTCTAGATGTGTCTTACTGGGAAAAACCTGCGGCTTCTCCTCGCTTCCCGATTAAAACCCTCCGTTCTAGCAAGTTTGTTTTTTAGTTTTTTTCCGTGGGCTCCCTTTTGTTCGTAGATTTTTGCGGTACAACATTTGCCTTTTGCCGCGATGGCGGAACCGTTCGTTTCGATCATTCCCTCCCCGGGGACCCCCCTTGTGCTGCCCCCTCCCCTCTCCCCCGCACCGAGGGCGGGGCTTTTCTTTTTTTTTCGTCAGGGGTTTACCTTTTCGTTTGCCACCTCCTTTCTTCAGTCTTTTTTTGCAGCGACACCGTTTTTCTGGGCACGGTTATCGCGTTCGTTTTCCCCCTCTCCCAAGTGCAAGGTGCTCAAAGGTGTTTTCGACACCTTCCTTTGCTGCCTCCCGCCCAGCTCGAATAGTTTTCTACGTGTATCCGTTCAGCAAGGGAAGGGCTGCTTGAAACGGCTATTGGGATTCTTCCTCCCCGACCTTCCTCTCTACATCGCCACCCCTTGGTCTATTCCAGACAAGCTTCTCGCTTGCTGGCCAGCTCCCCCGGAGGCGTTCAAACACCCCGGGTGTTTTCGACTTTATGCTCCTTCCCTTCGCCGGAAGGTTTTTCAACAGCTTCACGGGACCACCCCTTTGTTTGCTGCTTCGAGGTAAGGTGGTCCTTTTCCTCGGGAGGGCCTTTTTTTTTGAGGGCCCGGGTGCTTCCCTCCCTGTGGAGATTTTGGCACTCATAGGCGTCTCCTCACCCGCGCTTCTCTTTTCTCTGTTGGTCCCCTTGCCTTCGTTTAGTGAAACACCCCGGTGGAACTCCTTTTGTCCCCTTTGGCGGTTGATAGCATCTCTCTTGTCACTCTTTTTTTTTCTGACTCTCTTTTCCCTGCAGCGGCTCGGTTTGGTTATCTTTTCTGTGGTTTTACCAAAAACTGGTTCTCAGGGTGACCAAAGCTGGGGTGTTTCTACTCCCTGCGCGGTGGCTGCAGAAGATGCAGTCTCCCCATTCCTGAGAAGTTTTTCTTCCCCTTTCTTTTCCTCAGGTGATGAAAGCCTTTTTTTTTTAGACCGAGCTTGACCTGCGGCCGTCCTTTGGTGGGCCGTGTCTGCGCCCCTTGATTTCCTTCCCCCTTTAGCTGAGCAATCCGTCTTAGGCATGCCCCGGGTGTGCCTTTTCTTTCACCAGGCAGTCTTGCCTTGCGCGGTCCTTGGGATTTTCCTTTGAGGTTGCTGTGCCTTTTTCCCCTTATTTTCCGCCTTCCTTCCTGATTCCGGTTAAGCATGCTTTGCGAGTACACGTAGGATCGTAACGTGAGGGCCTCTTTTTGGGAGGTCCCTTTTTTTTTTTTCTGCCGAGCGGTTAGGCATCCCCCTGTGATCTGGCCTTGGCCGGAAGTTTGAACTCATTCCGTGGCCTGCCCGATGAACAGGTTTCGTCTCTTTCCCCTTGGAAAGACCTTTCTTTCTTCTGCGGAACAGTTCCCCCCCCCCCCTCCCTGCAGGAGCTAGCTGATCCAGCGCTTTTCTCTTTTCTCATCACCGGCTGGTTGGTCACGGGTCATCCCTTTCCCCCTTGTTCCGCACTTCTTTTTTCCCGGGACAGGCTTTCGGCCAATTTCCGGGCACAACTTGCGCGGCCACCCCCCCCCCAACGGGCTGAGCCGCCTCGTGAGCTTTCTTTTTTCCGTTGAGTCTTTCTTGTCGGCCCCTTTTTCTTTCTCCTGCTCCCTCTAAACGGGTTGCTCCAGGGTAAGCCGAGTTTCTTCGTAGCGCGGGCGCGACATTAGGTGGTACTTCTTCCAACCACCTCTCTTTCCTTTGCCCCCGTTTTTTTTTTTTTTTCTGGGCTCATTGCCCTGGTCTTTCCCCCCCGTGCTGGAGCTTTTTTACACAAATGTTCTGGCCTGGGGCCCGCCTGGCCCCGTTTCCGCCTCTCCCAGCTCCTTCGCCGCTTTTAATTTTATTCCGGGCGCCACCTGAAAAAAACGGGCGTGTGCCTGACTCCCCCGCCCTCCCGAGACTTCTCGAAAACACGTTTCTTCTGGGGCGGGTTTAAGGCTCCCCCTCAAGGTACTTCCCTCGAGCATCTCTCTTTGCCGATGAGTTTCGGTTGGCAAGGTCGGCCAACTGGATCTTCCCCCCCAGGTATTCCCCCACTTTTTCGGCGGAGAGCGTCCCCTTAGTGGGTGAGGTGGTGACCCGATATCCAGCTTCCGTGATGGTGGGAGCCTCCGCCCCTTTAGTATGGCCCTTTTTTTTTTTTTTCCAGACACCGGATGCGCTGCCTCTTTCACGGGAGACCTTTGGCCCCAAGGCCCTAGTCTCCCACGCTTTTTCCTTTTTCTTCCGCGCCCAGCCTTTCGGTTCCTTCGCGTAGAACTTAAACCCCTTGAATTATCCTTCCGGGCTTCTTCCTCCCTGCATCACGGTCATGATTGTCCCAGCACCCCCCTGACCGAGCCTTAAGACGGCCGTCCCGCCCTCCGCGAATCATCTCAAAACCCCCCTCCTAACCCTCACCCCTACGGTTCCGGCGTTTTGCCTTACCCAGGCCAGCAGGTGTGTCATCGGACAGAAGAACTTATGCTTTACGCCCCTACTGCGCGTTTTTTTTCACCGGCGGGGCGGGTCCGTCTCTCCACCCACGATTTTGGGCCACAAGCGTTTTCTTCCCTTTCCAAGGGCTTTTTTTGGAGTTCGGACGCTCCTCTTTCCGGGGTTCACCCCCCCACGGATGACAGGGCTTGTATACGACCCCTCTCCAACGGACGCCATTTTTGATGTCTGATAACTGATTGAAGTCCTCTCCGGTCCCCCCTTTGGAAGGTAGGATTTAGCGGGGAGTTTACAGGGCCGCCCTCGTCTCTCCCTGCGTATTTACAAGGCACCCCTTCGTCGTCTTTTTCTCTGACCCCGGACGGTCTCCCCACCGGGCCCGGTCACAGAGTGTGACAGCGCCGAGATTCCGCGGGCTGCGGTGTCTTGAATAGCCAGCACAGTATGGCAAAATTACGGCAGGTCCTCGCTTTTCTCGACACCCGCCTCTTCCTTCCATGGAATTGAGGCAGGCTCCTCCCCCCACCCCTAAGTCCCTTTTATGCATTCTCCTTCCTAAGGCTGTTTTCCTCTCTGTCTTAGGCCTGAAAATCTAGTTCCGTCCCGATGGAGATTTCCAAGCCCCGTTTCCTATAGTGGTTTCCGGTGGGAAGGAGTCCCTAGGAGGCTGACCCATTCAATGCCTACTCTTGGGCCTTTTTTTGGGAGGCGGGCCTTTTTTTCATGAAGTCCCTCCTCTTTGCAGCCCTTGCCAGGTACCAAGGGGGATTGGCCCGGGTTTCTTGCCCAGGACCCTCCTCCTCTTCCGAGCAGAAGGTGGGCCTCCAGCCCGGCAGAAGTTCCGAGGACTTTCCCTCCCTACGGGCCGAGGTCGGACATTCCTTCTGCGCCCTTCTGCCGGTCGTTCCAAAGTCTTTCTAGGTAAGCCTTATTTTCCCGATCTCGGGACCCCCAGTCTTCTTTCCCCCGCCCCCTTCCGCCCGCGTCCCTTCGGGTAGATTCCGCTGATTAGGTACTGCTGGCCTCCCTCCCTAATCCCTCTCCCTTCCACGTCGGAGTTTTATGCAACAATCGTTTCAGCTCCCTTTTTTTTGCTGGCGGCGTCTTGACCAGGCCGTTCTAAGCCAATCGTGTGAGATTTCGCTTTTTTTTCGCATCACCTGGTGTTTCCCCGGCTGCCTGTCGGTCTCCTTTTCAAGTCTTCTCCCGACAAGATACTTCCCCGGGACAGATTTAGGGTTTCCCCCTGATACACTCCCTCTCATTACTATTCCGTGGTTGTTGTTGTCTTTTGAGCTTAGGGGAGGAGTTTTCCTGGGGATAAACTCTTCTTGAAGACTGTTATCTTTTCCTCCCCGTCTTTTTCCCTTTTTCCCAGCGACCCAAGATGCCAGGCTTTTTTCTCCTGTGAGTCTCTTCATGGTTAGCGGACCGCTCAAGAGCCCTTTTCATAATGCTGTTCTTCGGGTTGCCGCAAGTTTGCATCTATGGGCCTTTATCTCGAACGAGGTTTGGGAATCCTCTTCATCGAAGCCCTCCATGTGTTTTTTCTGTGTTTCTATGTAAACAACCTTCTTTACAATCTTTCCTGCGGCAGACCGTTAACCCTATTGGCGCTCGACCCATTTTTCCAATAGGTCTCCCCGGCACGAGCCTTTTTCCTTCTCTTGTTTTCTAGCGGACGTTGGACCCTGAGGCGGACGTTCTGTAGTCTTCCTCTGCATAGACTCCTTTTTCCTGTCAACCAGGAACTCTCCTATTTACGCGCTCTTCGTATGGATTTTCCCCCTTCTATGCTTCTATTTTCCGCTGGCATCTCTCGGGTCAAGGCACTCCGGGCCATCTAGGCCTTGTACAGGCTGGCAGCTCGCTTTGTGCCTCCACGGGATCTACCCCAGAGAGATGTAGTGGCTTCTTTCTCTTTCATCATTAATATTTTGGTTTCTCGTATTAAAGGTTACCTAATATCAGAGGTCCGCCGTTAGTTAAGAAAGGGGTCAGATTCAGAATTTAGGTTCTACCATGCCACATCCCCTTGGGAAATGGAGCTCTACTTAAGGAGACCAGCTTAGGCCCGTCATGCGTCCCTCTTAAAATACAGTCATTCATGGCGGTGATTTTCTTTGAGATGGCACCCTTTTGTGCATCCCTGGTGTTCTCCGTCTTCGGAGATGCTGCCCTCCTTCCCCCCTCTATGCTTTTTTTTCGGCCCCCCCCTGGCAGCATCTTCCGGGGCACTCTTCCGCGGGCCTCGGTGTGACATTGTGCCACCCTTTGGTCAGTTTTTTCTCCTTCCAGACGGGGTCCTTTCCAGGCTCCTGGGGTTTTTGGCTTGTTCGTCCCCAAACGATCCTCCCCTGCGCCGTCCGCTTTTTGCCTCTTAAATGTCTTTTGTGACTTTCGCTTGCACGGTGCTCTGGTTGATCCTTTTCTCATCGCCCTTTTTCCGGGGCGGGCCTTTTTCTTCCTTCGAGAAAGCCTTTTTGGTAAAAGGATCTGTTTCCCCTTCCGGGATGGATACGTGGAGGAACTTTGCAGGACCTTCTTTCTGTCATCCCCCTCAGAGCTTGTTTTCTTCCCGGAGTTAGAGGTTTTCCCGTTTCGACCGTCCTTCCCTGCCGCCGACTCTTTTTCTCGAGGTTTTTTCCTTTTAGTGACGTTTCGGTATTTGGTAGTCTTGGGTCTTTTCTCTGGCCTTTCCATTTGTGGAAAAGCCACGGCCGGGTATTCTTTCTTGAAGGGGGCGTGGGAGGCGGGGGGGGGATGATCGCGGCCTTTTGGGCCCGTCGGTACTGTCCCTTGTCTTTTCTTCCTTGATGCAGATCCCCCCTGTGAACCTATTGTTTTGTGAAGAAGGCTCATTTTTCTCTTTCCCCTTAAACAGTGAAAAACCTTGTCGGATTTCGGTGCAGGATTTTTCCCCGGAAGTGTTCTTTTCGTGAGGAGACTCTTCTCTCTGTCAGGGGGAGGCGCTCCGAGAGCTGGTCGGACCGGGACCGGCCCTTTCGCATGTTCTTCTTGCTTGGACGTTTCTCCCTCCGTCCAATTTAGGGGTCGCTCCTCATCACCACCTTCATGTCACCCAGCCCCTCCGCAAACCCCTTTTTTTTGCTACTCGTGGAGACAAACCTCATGTTCCCCCCACAACCCCTACTTCGCTCATTCTTTCTCCCGTAGTGCATCCTTCACGTTTTCTCAGTAACGTGCGCTTTTTTTCTTCTTTCCATAGTCCCTCCCGTTCGTCATGGCTTTCCCCCTTTGGCCCCCGGGCAAATCGGCCTCCCCCCCCCCCCGCCCCTTTTCTTTTTAAATTGGAGGGGCCCCCTTCCTCGTTCGCTGTTACCGTTGACGGCATTTTTTTTGCTGGGCTTGCGTGTCAAGGGGGCAAGAGGGCCCGGACCCCCCCCCTTGTTTCCCCCCTTTCAATCCGCCGGAAACATGTCCCCGTACAGCCCCCTGGATGACGCCCTTTGCACCAATTAAGCCAGTTCCCCCCCCCTTTCCGATTCTTGTTTATTGCGGCCGTCCCCCCAGTAATGTTCTTTTGGCCTGACAATCGGCTTTCAGCGCGGGGTGAATCATTCCCGTAGGTTTTTTTTTTCGTCGGATTTCCCGGCGCGCCCCAGGGCCCGACTCCGTGATTGTTGAGATTGTGGTCGTTGATTCCTCCCCCCCCCCCGGCTTAATAAGTTTTTCGCAGTTTTGAAGAGCTTCTTTAGTGGGAAGTACTGGTGTGCCCTTTACCACCTGCTGCTGGACTGGGCCCTTTCAACCCAGTTCCTAAGCTCCCCTTCCCAAAGGCCTGTGCGTTTTCCCCCTTTTTTTTCATACACCCCTCTGGGCCGCTACGATTTTTTTCCACTCGTTCTACTTCATTTTTTTTCGCAGCATCCCCCTGCCCAGTCCTTTCCTTCAGGGAAGTCTACACCCCTGGGCAGGGTCCTTTCCGCGTCGTTTTTTCCCACCTTCTCCCAGTCCACACTGGGCAAGGCATCCAGTTTTTTCTTCTCCCCCGGTGACTTTTCCCCCTCCTTTCTCCCGCCCCCTCCCTCAAAGTGCCGGATTTTGTGTTACCGTCTCAGCAGCCGCTCTCTCTGGAAAAACTCCCCCTTTCTTTTGCAACCCGACCCTTACTAGCTCTCCGCCCCCTCCAGCCCCGCGATCCCAAGATGCGTGCCGTTTCCCCCCTGCTGCTTTCCCTTCCGAGGCGCAACCCCCGGTGTTCCTTTGCTTTTTTTTTCCAGCTCCCTTGGTTGGTTTTTTTTCCCCTTCTCCCGGTGAAATTTCGAACAGCATTCCCTGTTTTCGTCTCCTAAGCTCGGATGTCCCGGTCTTTCTTGCCTGGCCGCGAAGGGACCCCCCGGGGTGCTGCTCAAGGCCCTGGGGGGCGTTGTTTTACTTTTTCGTGCCACGTTCTTTCTCCTCAGCTTGGTTTCCAACCTCTTCCTTTTCTTCGTTCTGTCTTTTCCTTTTCCACACAGCCGGTTTGCTCATCCGTAGGCCGATCTTAGG
>Ga0179593_1484297_pt1 | contig 17792 bp, 33 predicted proteins | sample CZODoug2_1_08_16_FD_185931 | JGI IMG/M metagenome (GOLD analysis project Ga0179593, IMG submission 185931) | Vadose zone soil fungal communities from Angelo Coast Range Reserve, California, USA - CZODoug2_1_08_16fungal (PacBio error correction) | ecosystem: Environmental > Terrestrial > Soil >... | reverse complement strand
ACCCCCCCCCTTTTTCGGTCTTCGTGCATCCTGGAGGTTTCCGTCCCGTCCTGCCCTTCCCCTCCGTAACGGTCGTGCTATTATACTTTACTCCCATGCCGGGACAGTAGTTGAAAACGTAGCTGACTTCCCGAATCGCCTACCTTATGGTTCTTTTCCAACCCAACTTTTACGACCTTCCTTACGCCCTTGGTCAAATTAAACTTGAACTTTTCGATTATGTTCGGCCTGAACGGTTATTTTTTATGGGCGATTAATTCTTTCCCTTCGAGCGTTTGCTTCTTTATTTTCCTGTTTTCCATCGCCGTTGGCCCTTTTTCCTATCGCCTTTTCGGTTGGTGTTTTTTTCTCTTCCCCTGTATACATTCTGCGTCGCGTTTTCTTCTTTCGACAGTTTTCTCCCCGATACCGGTTTATGTTCAAGATTTATCACGGCGTCCCGAAAGCATCCCCCTAGCGCGATGTGGTACGACCTGTTCGAGGGGTGACAGCCTTTAATTGCTTTCGGGTGACAGTAGTTTGTTTCTCTTTCCCCGGTTCCTTCTTCCCGTTTTCCTCACCATAAGGGCGTGGTCCCATAGCGAGCCCCTCTATACTCCTGCCCTCCCCCGACTCATGTCGCGCGTTCCGCGAAGCGCCCTTTGGTTGGGAATTTTCCCCCTCCTTACTCTATAGCAATCTTCCGTTCCGTGTGTTGTTTCCAACCTTTTTCCACTCCGAAAGTTTTTTAGGGTTGAGAAGTTATCTCGCCGTTCCCCCCCCATCCCAAATACCTTTGTTTGACCTTTGTAGCTTTTTAGACCCCCCCCTCCTTTTGACTTGCTCTTTCCGCCCCTGCCTACAGTTCGAGTTTTTCCTGCTCCGCGAATATACGTGTCTCGTTTCGAGAGAAGGAGCTTTGTCCACATCGCCTAGGTCCCCAGCCCGTCGCGACCTCCCCTTGACCCGCAGGTGTTTCATATAGCTCCCAGAGCGGCCCTGAATTTCCACTGTACCACGTCGTCCCAGTCTTCACTTCGATGCTAACCAGACGGCCCGCCCCCCACCCCCAATGGGCCCCTCCCGCGTTTAAATTCTTTTTTCCCCTGGGACTTTCTTTCCGCTGACCCGCCCAACCATCAGTTGAGCTCAGTTTGAAGTCCGATCCTCCTCACTATTGGCTTCCTGGTGATTCTAAGTCCCGTCCACCCTCCTCCGATGCCCCCCCTCGTCGGTCGGTTTGATCAAGTACCTTCTCGCTTCCTTGTTCTTATCGCCATCCTTTGATTCTTTTTCCCCATCCGGACTTCTCAATTCCTGCGTACGCTCACAATGCTCCTTCCGCGTTTTATCATGTCGTTTCCTAACTTCTCTGTTAGAGCTTTTCCTCTCCCAGTATCGCTTATCCTCCCATGTTTAGACCGGGTGCCAACGTAAGTCATTTTTTGCTTCTACTCGAGATTTTTCATACCCAGATCTTGGCGCTATTGGCTCGAACTTCCTTCCTGCAGAGTCGCTGCCGATCTTTTTATCTCCCCGCCTTGCCTCGGTCAAGTGTGGATTTTCGATATCCACTCTGCTACTCTTTTTTGGCAGGTTTTCAGAACCTTCGATTAATTTCTTCGTAGGTAGTATGGTGTTACAAATCGGTGTTGCCGTCAGCACTTTTTTTCTCTTAACGGAATTTTTTCTTTTTTTCCTGCCATTCCCCGGCTGTTTTCCCAGCCTGAGAACGGGACATTGTTTAATGGGTTAGTGCCTTCTGAGAACTTCTTTCGTCGAGCCTTGCTCGGCTAATTCTCCCCTCCCCCCCCTCCATTGCCTCCGTTTACTTGACCGCGTCCGATCCAGAGCCCGGGCAGTGTTTTTTCATGAGTTGTCCTGCTCCCCTCTTTGCCGACTGCTCTCCCCCCCCCTGTATGCGTTTTTTTCCTCTAGCCCCCATTATACTGATCAGAATACACTTCACTGTTCATTCCCTCGTTATAGTTTCCCGCGATTTCCCACGACTCATTTATGTTGTTTTTCTTGGTTCTCCTGCTCCCTTCATGTTTTCGGCCCTTTCCCCCCCCCTCCCCCCTGCTTTTCTCTTGGAGACCGCCCGCCTTCCTTGTTTTCCCCACCGTGTCCCTGATTTGTGTTCCACCCCCCCTTTGTTGCTCACTTAATCATGCGTTCTGTTTTTGCGGTATTTCAAGCACTTTTTCCTGCGGTGCTATTTTTCCCCGTACTGCAGGTACCCCATCTTTTCTTCTCGACTGGTGTTCTTTTTGTCCTGACTGCGTGGATATCATCTTTAGGTTCTTTTTGCTTCTCATCTCTTTTTCACTAACTCATGTTGGTTGCTCCCCCTTGGGTGATCACCACCTCCCTCTTCTACAAACCTTAAGCGATATTTGGGTTTTTATTTTTTCCCTAGCTGGCTTCCGTGTGGTTGTCATGATGTTTTTTTTCTATCGGGGCTTCTTCTGATTTCTTATTTTTCCTTTCTTCCTGTTGCGCTATGGACTTTGACTTGTGCTGGATCTCTTCGTCCTTCTCATGCCGTTATCTTTCTTTTTTTGGGGATCTATTTTTTTTCACCATACGACGGGTCTCGCTCCCCTCTCTGTCCAATTGGTATCGATTCCCCGTCTTCCCGCTTCCTCTCAAGTGCCGAGCTCGATTCTCTGAAGTATGGCGTGGCTTCCGACCCCATCCGCTGCTTGACGTTTCCTATTTCTTTGTGCCCGCCCTCTCCCATTCCCGGTGGCCCCGGTCGCCTAGCCGGGTTGTGTCGATAACGTCTCCCCGCCGTTTGTCTATTCCTCTTGTGTGTGTTGTGTCTTTGTACTTCCTTTTTAGTATTTTCCCCTCTCTTTCCTATGAGTCCCCCGCTTGTTCAGTAGCCCGGTCCGCTGTCTTGGTGTTCACCGGCTATTATTCTTTGAAAGCCCCCCCCTGTTGCTTTGTGTGGGATACCCCTCCACTCTCTCCTCAAAGACGCCATTCCTCGGTCCGCCTAGTCTTTCCCATTGCCCTTTGCTTTGGTTGCCCGCCATCGTGTCTTGGTCTTTGTCCCCCTTCCTCGCGTTCTCCCCGCTCCCTTTGCACCCCTCGACGATTATTCCAGCGCCTTGGTTGGATCCTACCGTGCTTCACGCTGGGAGATGAGCTTTTTTCAATCCGTTTTTTTCAAGCCCTCCTTTCTCTCCTCAGTTCGCCCCCCTTTACTGGATCGTTTCAATTAAACAGGTCCCCTTCACCATCTGTATGTACTTTCTGTTTTTTTTTTTTGACTCAATGCTATAATCGTGAGTCTTCTGTGATATTTCGCGGAGTATGACCTGGCCAAGCTTGTACCTTCCTTGTCTCATGGACTTCCTTTCGCGTTTCTTCGCTTTTAAGTGTTTCTTCTTTTTACCACCCGCGAATTGGCGGGGTGGGTTGCGCCGGCTCTTGCGCCACTCACGCCGGCTGCGTGCACAGCAAAAAAGGCCAGAGTCCAAGAATTCTCGGCTGGAGGCTTTCTGTGATGTTTTTCCTTTTGGGCCATGCCAGTTTGTTTTTTTGTTTTCCCCCCCCCTTTTTGTCCTCGGTGTTGTTTATAAATCCCCTGTATTTGGTAACCCCCCCCTCCGTGCTGGTCGTTCCTGACCGTTTTATCCTCTCAATTGACGATTTTCTCCCGATCGCCCTCTCTATCGGCCTCAAATCAGGGATCGAAGTACTTAGTCCTACCAAGACTCCCTTCACTTCAACGATCCCTTTTCCTTTTTTTTAGTTCTTCTTTATACTCCCCCGTGCCTATCTACCCCCCGTTTTCTGGGTTGGACGCTTGTCACGTTCAGTTTAGTGGCCTTTCCCGCCGCCGACACGACCTTTTGGATTTACTACTTTCCGTTATGGGCTGTGAGTTCCCGCTCGCCTATTTTGATTTCCCCTTTTATGGTTGAGTTACTTGTGTGTTGTGTTTTTTTTTCCCCATTATTTGATAAAGCAAGACCGTCAGGTTTTTGTGATCACCCTCTCTCGTCTCCCCCACCAGGCCTTGCCGTGCCTTCGGCGATCCATTTACGTTCTGTCTTGCGCCGGTTTTTTTTTTTTTTTTTCTGTCCATTACAATTTTTTTATGTGTTCCTCATATGTTGCTCCGTCCTCTGTCAGCTTTTTTTTTTTTGCGAACACCCTTGCCCCACCGAGGGCGATCTTTTGCTCTATTTCGTAGAATTTTTTCAATTCGTTTTCAGTGCCCGGTCCGCTGCCCAGACAGAACTGCTCTCAGCGTCCGTGGACGAGTTATTGACGGTCTTAGGCTAACCCGTCTTGCTTTTTTCTTTATCATCCCGAAAGTGCTCCTCTTCAGAAGTTATTCCAGGGAAAAATTACTTCTCGTTCCTCTTGGGCATCCCCCCATGTCGGCCCCTACCATGCTTATCCTTTCTTCTTCTCCGATGACTAGTTTTCCCCTCACGAGGAATCGCACAACTTTGTATACCACCTCATTCCCGTCTATTGGTTCTCCCCCCCCTTTTTACCCCTCCCGCAACTATGATTCCGAACAAGTCTCTTTTTTTTGTTTTTTTATTGGTTATTCCCCTTTCCGGCGTCTTCCAGCTGTCGCCCTGTTTCGAAGGGTTTCTAGTGTTCATCTCTTTACTCTTCTTTTTCTTTTGTTGGTTTTAGACCCTCTTTTTCCTCCGAAATGCTATGATCCCCCACGAGCTCTTGGCTTCCCCTCTTTTTTTCGTTTTTGCATTTTTGTTTCGTCTGCCTTGTAGAGCGTGTTATTTGCTTTTTTCTACGATGGTACTTTTATCCTAGTACTTTCTCTTTTTTTAGATCACGTTTCTCCGGTCGTCTACGTTTTTTCTGCCGTCGATAAAGAATGTGAACTCCTGCCGCCGGCTCCCTTTCCTCGTCACCCCGCTTTCATTGAATCCCCTCTCCTGTCGCAGCCGCCGTCGTCACCTTTACGGATCATTTGTACATCGCCCCCATTACGGTGCGTTTTTTCCTTTGGCACGAGCCCCCTTGATTGTGCTTTTTTTGCTGATGAACCTATTTCTCACGGATTTGACCCTCTACATACCAAACGCTCCGGACCGATTGGCATTAGTATGTGTTTTGGGTGCCCCTCAGCTCCCGACTTTCTTTGCCCGCGACATTTTTTGAGTATCGCCCCCCATAGCGGATCGGTTTTTTTTCCTGCTCCTTGTTTTTTGTCTTTAGATGAACTCACCAGCTTCCTCTCTGTTTCCTCCCCCTTAATTCTTTTTCTGCCTTGTGGATCTTGCTCCATTCTGTCGCCCTGGCGTTCTGCCTCGCACCTTTGGTACCCACCCCCTCCTCACACCTTCTTTACGCCAGTCTCCCCTTTCCTGACCCGAGCTTCCAGTTTTTTTGGGCCACCTTATCTGCTTTCTGACCTGACAGGTCTGCTTGTTCCTTGCCATTTTTAAGCTTCCTTCGGTGACGCGAGGGGGACTTCCCCTCCTCCCTCCTCCTCCTTCTCGCCCCCGGCTCTTATAAACTTCCGATCTCCCAGGGCTCGACATTTTAATAACTTCCCCCCCCCTTCTCCCCGCTTCCCCCCCCTCTCGCGTTACTTTCCTTTAACAATGGGTTTTTCCCGGTCCCGGGCCAGCGTCTCTCTGTTTTTTTTTGGGGGCAGTCCAGGGAGCGAATAGCCGGTCGTGATTCGATTTTTTTCACCCTGTTTCGTATTTTCGTCCGGTCACTCCCCGGATTTGTGGTCCTCCCTTCGGTGCTGCTTCCCCCCCCCCTGGACCCTTTTTCAGCTGCCCCCCACACCTCCCTTACTTGCCCGAGTTTGGTTCGTCGTTCAGCCCCGTGTGTTCCTTATGATCGTCCCCCCTCCTTTCTGAATACTTTTTTTTGGCTGCCATCTTTCACACCCCCTTTTTTTTTCTCCCCTTTTTCCGTTTTCCGAGCTCCCGCTCTCATTTTTAAGCCCCTGGCCCTATGACTGCCCCCTTTCTCAGTTACCCCTCTTTTTACTCCCTTTCCCCCAAACATTGTCCTCATGCCCGCGGTTTTCCCCTGCTATAAACAAATTTTTCGGTTGTCAGTGTGTCTGGTATTGTACCTCTCCTCTTTTATCTTGCTGCGGCCCCCCCCAACTTTTCCGCACATGTCCCTTTTTACCCCCCACACAATGTTCCGGCCCGCTGCTTTTCGGTTCCCCTTCTTCCAGTGTGTCAGTTTCATTCTGACTCGAATGGGCTTCCCTTTCGCGTCTTGTTACGTTCATCATCCTTGCCTCGTATACTCGTTTGCCCGGCCTTGGCCCCGACGCACGCTCCCTTTACTTTTTCACTTTTCCCCCCCGCCCGTTTCCCTGCTTTTTTTGTACTTTCTTTCTGCGTAGCCTTCTTTTGGACTCTATTCTTCAACAGCCCATCTTTTCCCCCCCAGCCCACTATACACAGTCCCGCCCTCTTTTGTTTCGATTCGCTCTCCTATTGGTGCCCCCTTTTTTTTTTCCCCCCCCCGAAAATTGTGCATGGTGTGTCACGCTCGACTTACCCCCCTCTGGCTCCATCTCTCTTGCCTCGGCCCTGCCTTTTTCCGCTGTACGCCCCCCATCCTCCACACTATTATTCCTCCTCACCGTTTTCCATGTTTGCTTTTCCGGACAATTCTATCTGCCCCCCTACTTTGTCGGTGCGTTTGTTAGGTCTCCTGTTTCCCCCACAGCATTATTATGACATTCCCCTTTCCTCCTCACCCCCGCGCCCCATATTCGCCGGCCCGCCCTTGTCAGACCCTTTTGTGTTTACTTTCTTCCCTCGGACCTTTGACACCTGTCTCTGCCTTGTCTTTCTTTTACCTTTGGCGTACCCGACCGATTTTTCTGACCCCCCCCCCCCCTCCCAATTCACATCGCCAATTGGCATTTACCCCGCCCCCCCCTTTCCCTTCGCCCCGCCGCCCCGCCCCCCCCCGGTTTTTGACATCTCTCACCCCCATCTGGCACCCCCCCCCCTCTGGTCCACGGCTGTTTTTCGAAACATCTGGCCCCCCCGGTTTATTGTCCTGCTGTCTTCTGTGTTTCCGCCTTTTTTTATCGACCCCCCACCTTGACAGCGCCGCCGCCCGGTCCTTTTGTTTCATCAAATCTCGCGGTCGTTCTGATCGCCCCTGTCTCTTTTGTCTCTTTCCTTTCCTCATATGTCCCCTACCCACACCCCGCCCGCGGCTGGCGCTGCCCCCCCCGTGCTCCCCTTATCTGTTCCAGTCTCCCCAAGCCTTCGGTCGATCTTTTTTTTTCCAACGTTTTCCCCGCCGCGTGCCCAGGCGTCCGGGTACCCTGGTTGATTTTCCCCCGCCCTTTTTCTGTCCTCTTGACCCGTCTGACCTGCGCTCGACCGCTCCTTTTGACCCACATCCTCAAATTCACAGCCCCAGTTCCACGTTCCACCTGCTGCCCCACTTTTCCTCACACGTGTTGCGTTTCTTCCTTCCGGGACGACCCTTTGTTCTTCCTTGTGTGCCAGTTCCCCAGCAGCTCAATTACTACTATATTTAGTTCCAGCCTGTTCACTTTCTCGGGCCTCGGTCCCTCTGCTATCTTTTCGGTCTTCTCTCACCTTGCCTGTTAGCCCACCGTTCTTGCTTTCGTGTCGGATCGCTAGTATGGCCGTTGGTCATTGGCGCGCGGCCACTTCTTTCAATCTTCTATTATCTTTTGCATTGTGTTGGTGACCCCCCCGTTTTTCTTCTCTCCTTTCGCGCTTCTTTTCCACCCTTTTCCGCCTTTTCCCCGCTGCGCTGCTTCTCGTGTCCGTGTTGTTGCGCCCTCCCGTGTCCTCGAGGAGTCGACACCCCCCCCTTTGCCGTACCCTACCGGCTCTGCAATTTCTATCGGGACAACGTACCTTTCGAAATTTCTCCTCAACGACAACTTATTGTCACTCTTCTTCGAGTTCGCGTAGGGCCCGGCTGGTGCAGCGGTTCCCCCTTCGTGAGCTCCGATAAGCTACACTCTGCTGCCTCCCCCCCCCTGAAGTTTTTTACACTGTGTGTTTATGTGCTGTCATGATTTTTTGTTTAGCCGGCTTGTCCCTTCGCCCTCCCTTCCTGATCGGTTTTTTTTCTTCTCTGCTCTGTCTCCTCTCTCGTCTATTTCTTTCTCTCTCTTCGTCTTCGTTTCCTGGTCGTGATTTTGCATTTCAGCACGGCTTTTTTTGTATGCCCTGGCCTTTGATACTCCCCATTCCTTCCACTCCTTTTTGTGGGTCCCGCCTGGCTGCTGTACATGAATTCCTCCTTCCCAGCCGAACCTGCGTTCGGTTGCTTTTCTGGTTTTGTTTCCGTTAAAAGGGTTTGATTATACTTTTTCCCTTTTTTTTGTTTTTGTTTTGTGTTTCTTTTTTTGGGTTTTCGGCGCTCAGAGCGACTGGGTTTTTTCCTATACGAAGACACCGTGACCTCTCTCTGCGTTTGTTTTATGGCGCGCTATGCATCGCTGGACTTGTCCTCCATCCTTTCTAATCTCCCCCTCTGATTCTACTTTTCTCCTTATTGGTGTGTTTTATTATTGTCCCCTCTCCGTTCCCGTCCCTTTCCGAGCATGATGACTTGTATGTTTTTTTTTTATGCGCCTGTCTCGCTTGCCGCTTGTGAGCCCGTTTTTCTGTTTCCTTATCCCTCCTCTTCCTATTTGGCGGATTTCTCTTCGGGCGCTTTTCTTTTGCCACATCCCGTTGTTTTGTTTCCCTTCATTTTCCCCTCCCTCTCCCTGCAATTGTATATCTTTCCTCCCTCCTTCCTCTTACGGAATTTCGCATGACAAAGTGTTGTCGAACCCCTTGCGTCATTCGGTGTTGTGGTCCCCCTCAGCTCTTTTGTCACCTCTACTGTATCCCCGCTAGCGCCCAGTGCCCCCCTGTCTTCCTTCCTGCCTGCCACACCGACCGCCTCTTCGCCCTCTCTCTTACCCGTTTATCTTTGTGCTGGCAAACACACAGACAGCCTGCCATAGCCCCCTTCCCTCGCCCTCTTTTCTGTTGCATTGGTTGTTGTTGGTCCTGTGTTTTATCTTCCGCTTGCACGCACACATCCCATTGCGGTGTCTTTTTTGTTTTGTGTGTCCCCTCCCCCCACCGTTCAGCGTGATTCCACCTTTGCTCCTCCCCGCCCCTTCCTCCCAACGGTTTCTCTATTGCTTCCGGTCTTTGAATACACATGTTGTAATCACGTTCTTTCTATTTTTTTTTTTTACTTTCAACATCCCGCCTCGCATGGCCCGGGTCCGTCCTCCACTAAAACGACGCCTTTTTTCTTTACTTTTCTTCCCTCCCCCCCTTGTTTTCAGTCCCGCACTCCAATCCCAGGTTTCTCCCAAGCGCATGCCCCTTTCTTCTTTTTGCTTATAGGTGCTCCCTCCCTATGCATCCCCCACCACCCCTTCCTTTCATCTGCAGTGGGATACGGGATTCACCTTGATTTTCCCCGATCTGCTTTCCCCCCCTTTCCTCGGAGTTCCAAAGTACAGGCTCCAATGGTTTTTCCTTTCTCCGTCTCAGGTTTCTTGGGCCCCCCCCTTCTAACCCCTCAAATGACATTCCTCCCGGGTCTCTGAACATCCCCTGCTCTCTAACACCCTCCTCACCCCTCCTCCAGGCTGGGACGGTTAAATGCCGGCTCTTTTGTTCGCCCTCTTGGCGTTTTCACACCTTCCTCCTTTTCCACCGTTCCACGTGGGTCCCTCTCGTTATACTTCCATTCGAGCCGCGATCCGCCCCGGCTGTGTTCGTCCAAATACGCGCCCCCGGTCCGCTCCGCGTCTCGCTGCTCTCCTCCTCCCATCTTTACTTTCTCCCCTTAGTGAATTACGGTCGTGCATTCCTTCTTTTCTCTGCTCGTTGCTCCTTCCGCCCGTCGCTTGGTTGCTTCCGCCTCTTCCTGATTCCTCCTCGCCTTTTCCCCCCCCCCCCGCGTTTTTGGTGTGCCTCCCCAGGAGAGGCCTCCGTGCCTCTGATTAAATCTCCCCACCTTTTGCTCTTTTTCGGTTTTCAGCTTCGTTTCCGTTTTGAACCCTCCCCCTCGCATGCGTGTTACTTTTCCGACTCACACCGTCCACTGTGTTGTTTCACCCCCCTTTTTTCTTTTTCCCCTTCTTTTGCCGCCCAATTCTACCTGCGTTTTTTCCATCCCCCCTCTGTTTTTTTCTTGTTTTTCGGACCTGGCCCCCAGCGCTGCCCCCCTTGTGCCCCGGCCTCCCCCCCCATTGTTCACATGGCCCCGACCCCCCTGTATTCATTTCTTTTTTTTTTACACATGCCATACTGTCAACCTGGCATATTCTCGACACCTCGCCTGCTTGCCCTACTCCTCGTGAAACATCCCATAACTTTCCGCCCTGTCATTTTTTTGTTTCCGATCACCCCCCTCCGTCCCTCTCTACAGCGCTCTTCCCCTCCCTCTCTCACGTCAATTACGTTCTTTTCGTGTGCTCTCGATTACTGGGGGGTCGTTGGATTTCCCTATGCTGGCCATTCCTGTGCCTTCTCCCTACGTTTTCTCCGTTTTTTGGCACCTTGATCGCATCCGGACATGCCACATCCTTTTGAATTTTACATTTTCGTTCTGTCCCCTCCCTGACCCTCCCCCGGCGCTTTGGACTTTTTTTCCTCCTCTTACGGAAATTGTTGTCCCCTCTTCCATTTTTCTCGCCCTTCGTTTTCCCCGCTCCCCCACTTCCTCTGGTTGTTTTTCTCGAAACCCCGCCGCTTTCTTTTGTGTCTATCTGCTTTTTATCCTTTCCCCCCGGCGACACGCCTCGTCGAACCCACGGTCGTTCTTATTTATGGTGAATTTACCGCCCCGTCCCCTTTTTTTTCCCCAATCCCTTCCCAGCCGTCCCTTTCCCCCCACTCCCCCACCCCGTTTTTTCCCATTGTTTTTTTCGCCTCCTTTTTTCGCTGCCTCCCTTCGCGTTTTTGGACCACTTCCCTTCTTCTTCTGATTGGACGCTTTTTGGCCACTCCCCCTATTTGGCAAGCTTGCTTGGTTTGTTCCCCTGTTACGACCATTTTTTTCCCTGTTTGCTTTTGTGTGTGTTTTCTTTTGTTTTTTTACGCTTCCTCATTCCATCCAGGTCTGGTGGTCCAGCATATTCGCTTTCCACCCATATGATCCCCCTTACTCTTTGCGACTTACTCTTCCCTCCGTTTTTTCTTCCCCCTTTCCCCACAGCGCCTCTTTTCCTTTTCCTTTTGGCTCGGCGGCGGACCTTCATGAGCCCCCGTTATCCCTTCCCTTCTTTGGCACCCCGCCGTATTTATCGTCCCAGACCTCTTCTCACTTCCTTGGCCCTTTGTCCCATTCTCCCCTCTGATGTTTTCGCTTTTCGTTTTTTTTCTCCAATCCTGTCCCATTTGCTTCTCCCTTTGCCGACATTCCCTTTTCCCTTTTTATGGTGGCTATGGCACCCGGCTGAGTCGCCCCCTCTTGGCTCTCTCCCCCCGTGGTGCTTTTTGGTCTCTCCCTCGCAAAATCCCTTTGAGGATTGCGCTTCCGCCCTCCCCATCGCCGGTACGGTACCCCATTCCTATAATTGTTGTGTAGTTTTTTCCCTGTCTTTCCTCCCCGTCATTTGCGGTTGGTTCTTTTTTTTTTTTTTGCCTTTGTCTTTAAAACCTCTCATCTCACTTTAAGGGCGGTTTTTTTTTTATTGCCCGCTGTCCCCCCCCCCTGCGGCTTCTTTTTTTCGTCCATTGGGCGACCTTTCTTCTCGTCCTTCCTCTGTATCCTTTCCCCTGTGCCCAACCCCCCACGTCCCCTGCACAACTTTTCCCCTTCCCTCTTTGGTGTTGTTTCTCGTCCTATAAACCCTTTCTCAAGGTGGTTATTACCGGACCACGGTTACCGCGTTTGTTGAGTTTTTTCGTTTCTTTTCGGAGGTCTCTGTTAGTCCTCTTTTTTCTTTTTTAATTTCGTGCCCGAGCCGCCAGGCTGCGGTTTTTCTCCCTGCCTCGCGGTGCTTTTCCTTTTTGCGTTTTTTTGTGTGTCCTAGACCCGGATCGACCTGGTGGTGTTGCTTTCTTCTCCTTTCCTTCAGTATCTCCCTCTGTTTTTCATTTTTTTTTGTTTTGACCTCTCCTTGGACACAAAGTCACACCATGTGCGTCGCTACACTGTCTATTGTTTCCTTATTGCAATGTTCCCCTTTTCTTACTTCACTCATGACCCCTCCCGTCCTTTTCTCCCAACTCCCCCGATGCCCCTCCTCCCCCTCGTTTTTCTCCACCTGGAGCGACCTTGAACTTTCATCCCCACCAACAGTCTCCTCCGTGGGCTGTAACCCCTTTACGGCACCACCGAATGTCTTTTGCTTTTTTCTCGGACTTGCTTTTTAATTTCCCTTTGCGGACTTGACTCTCTATTTCTTTTTTGTTTCTTTGCACGCCGCTTAGAGCCTATCCGGTCCGAATTTTTCGCCCCCCTCGCCTTTCCCCACAGAGACCATTTTATTTGCGTAGCATTCGCGGATAATGCTACCATCTGTACTTCACTCCTCCTTGGGTGTCTTTTCCCCGTGCACTATATGAGAGTTTTCATTTCCTATCTTTTTTTTTTCGCCTATACCTGCTCGATGGGTACTGAAAGGGGATGAGCGGGCTACAGCACTTTCTGTATACCCCTTTCTTCCTAAGGGCCTGTTTTTCTCTTAGGTTGTTCACAACATGTGTCTCATTCCTGTTTATCTCTCCATTTCTCTTTCATTCGCCCCATCTCTCCGCCATCAAGAAAGATTTTCTTTTCGGATGAAATCGCGCCCTCTCTTTTGGTTCCCTCTTTGACGGGCATCTTTAGATACGCCTCCTGACTTGTTTGTCCTCCCCCCCCCTTTCCTGCCCGCTCTCCTTTCCTTTTCCAAACCACTCCCTGATCGCTGCCAGGGAATGAACCTCAACTTTTTGCCTTTTCCTTTTCTTTCGGGCCTAGGATTGCTTGCTGAATGCTCCGTCTTTCCATGCACTTGCCTCTCATTCTTTTCTTACCGCCCCAGGGCCAAAGAGGGTTGGACAATCGGCCGCGACCCAGGCCGTTTCCCTTCCTAAAAGAGCCGGCCCACACCCCCTTCTTCCAAGAGCGTCCCCTCTTCCCAGCTTCCTGCTGTCTCATAGATTATTTTACCTATCGTCCTCTTTACTCCCCCCCCCCCCACCATGACATCAGAGTTTCCTAATGTTTCCTGTTTTGAGTCGCGATTGACCGCGATCCTCCCCCCACCTTTTTTCTGGAAAGTCTGACCTCTCCCTCAGAATACCGGTACCCTGGACGATTCTTTCCTCCGTCTCTGCTACGCCTTCCCCCTCACATCTTCTTCTTCTCTTCCCGGATTCATTGTTCCTCTCTCCATTTAGGCGACCCGAGGTGATGAGGGCGTTCAGGTTCCTCGCTTTTTCTCTCCTCGTCCCTCTTTAAACGCATCGTATTACTGCTATTTTTGACGAATCACCCATTCATAGCTTTTTTTCTTCTTTCTCTATTCTCTCTAATGAGTCTTTATAAGGACTTTATTCCTTCTGCCTTTCTCTTTAACCCTTCTCCCCACGGTTTGCCCCTCAATGATGTCTTCTCCACCTTTCTCTTCTATGGACACGGCCTTTTTCCCTTAAGTCCGCTTCGATCCTTTTCTACTCCCTATTTAGCATAGGGCGTCGTGTTGGCTTTCTCATGGATGAGAGGACAAAGTTCTTTCGATGTGTTTCACCCCCGTTTTTTTTTCCTCCTTTTCCCCCCCTTGTCTTTTTCTCAAGGAACTTCGCGACCTTGTCCTCCTTTCGGCCGGCTTTTTTCTAGTACGAGACTGAAGGGTTCTCCCACCCTTGCATCTTGAACCCTCTCTTCATCCTGTCGACCGTCGGCGCAAGACCCCCGACACTTAACCCACACATTTTTAAGAGTCTGTCCTTTCGCGCTCCCTCCTTCCCTCTCGGCTTTTTTTTTTCGGCGCTTACCGAAAGTGGGGGCGCATGTCTATAACGGGATTCCGTACGCCCGTCGGGGGTGCGCTGTCTGACTCCTGTTTTTCCGCACATTTTTTTTCCCTTTCCTCCTAAAATCCCGTAATTGACGTGTCTTAGGTCCGTTTTGCCTCGATCGCTATCTTGCCTTTTTGCTTGTTTATCCCGTCCTGTGTTACCCGTGACGACCGTTGTGGGATCCCTCTCGGCATAGTCCTCACCTTCCCGGTTTTTTTTTTTTCGAGCTAGGAGGTTCTTCTGCACATTCGGCATAATGGTTGTTTGCCCCCACCCCTCCCTTCCTTCGGTGCCCCCCCTTACTGGGCACCTCTCCCGCCGGCCCCCTCTTTCTTTTTGTGTTCCCACGAGTTTTCTTTTTTTCTCCGATGACTGGCCGTCGGGACGGGCTTTTGCCTGGTTTTGTCCCCCCCTCCGCTCCCCTCCCTCGGCGGGTTGCTCTTTGGCTCCTGCTGTCTTCTGCCGTCGCGTTCTGCCCGCTCCTGTCCACGCACACTCGTTTCAGCCTCGCCCCCTCCGTGAACTTATCCGCCCATTTGGCGCCCTCGCCCAGATTTCCCGACAGCTTTGCCTATCTTTTTTCCCGTCCACGTCAGCCGTTCCTACTTTCCTTGTTGGCCTCTAGGAATGAGCTGCCTGACTCGAGCGCCCGTCTTGATCCCTGGCCCACTGATCAGCCCCTTACTCTTTTAGGTCTCGTCCCTCTTCAACACGGATTGGCCCCTGTACTTCCCATTTTATCTTTTTTTTCTCCATAACACTTCTTCTTCCCTTTTGCCCCCGTTAGGATATTACACACACACCCTGCCTCCCTGTCCCGCTTTCCCACGGCCTTTCTCCTATCCCCTAGCCAGCCTTCCCCTACCACCTTATTCTTCCGGCCGCGCTTTTCTTTTCCCCCCTTCCGCGAGACCGCCCTTTTTCCCTTTTTTTTCCTATTTGCGTCTCTGAAACCTCCACCTTTCCAATCCTTAACCTTTACTCCACTCCCCGTCTTCGGGAACCCCACGGCCCCCCCCGCTCCCCCCCCTTCCCGTTCCCTTTGTTTTTTTTTTCTTTGTCCCCGTTTTCCCCGCACGCTGTTCTCATTTTCGGCTAAAGCCACCCCCCCAGCGTCTTCAGCCGTGTCTCCCCACCCATTTTTTTTTTATCGTGTCTTGGCACCGTTGCCCTCCTTCCCTTTCCCTTCTTACCTTCGCCTTTCCCTGCGGAATTTTTTTTTGTGTGAGTGTTTTTTCATTCGCGCCCCCCCGTCGAGTGGCATGGACGAGCTCGTTTACGCTGTGTCTCGAGCTTCTTCCCCTGCACGCACCCTCACACCCAAGTTTTCCTGTTCCCGCGTAAATTTTCTTAACGCGCCCCCCTTTTTCGCTTCCAGCCCTCCGCGGCACAACCGGGCATCTCGTTTTTTCACAGTTGAACCATGCCACCGGTCCATCATCATGTTGTCCCCCTTTCCTTCCGCCGATTTCCCCCTTTGGAGAAGTGCTTTCTTCCGCTCTTCTTTCCCGTAGCACGGGAACAAGCCTCCGCCCCGCGCTCCTAAATCCCCCCACCCCCCTATTTCCTCTTTCGTAGCACCGTATGCACCGTGTGCTTTTTTTACCTGGGCCCCTTAGAACCCGCTTTAATATATGCGATTTATTTAGTCTCTCTGCCTTTCGATGACACCTTTCCCACCCCCGCCCTCCCGCCCGAGTCCAGGAGACCCCCCGGCTGCGCCTTTAAAACTTCCCCCTTTTGTCCGTATCCCCCCCCTTTTGGTAAACCGGTGCCCCCCCCTTTTACTCCTTTCCCCCCTCCGATGGTCAACCACAACGCCGTGTTGTCTTGTCATGCCCCGCTCCCCATTTTTTTTTTTTTTTTATTTTTTCCCCCCCCCTGTCTGTTCCGCTCTCGTTTTTCCTCTCGCCGCCACATTCCTTTAGCTCGTCGGCCCCCCCCAGCCGCCACACAACCCACCTTTCCCCCCCTTGTGCCTTCCTTTTTCCGTATCCTTTTCTCTCGATTCTGCCCCTGCGACAAAAGCCTTCAGTCGTAACCCCGTGTCTGTCGGTTTTCGGCAGCCGCCTCCGGCGGTCCCTCTCCCCCTCGTTCCCCCCCAACGCACCAAATTTTTATGCGTCCTGTTTGCGCCTTGTATCATCTACTTGCCGTCTTATCTTGGTTCCTTGCATGTCAAGGTTCTTTTGTGTATGCTTTTTTTCCCGTTGGTCCTCCCCCTGACGCTCTGCGTAGCGTATTAACGTGAGACCTCAATTTTTTTTGACTCCCCCTCCGTTTTTCCCCCCTCTCTGCTTCCCCGTTCTTTCGCAGGTCTCTTTTTTGTGTCTTTTCTCCCGACGCGATACCACACACTTTTTCCCACCCACCCTTCACCCCAAGACACCGGTATCATTGTTTTCCGCGTTCTCCCCCCCTTGTGCGGTTTTTTCTGCGATAGTATGGTGCCCCCTCCTTGGCAAGACACCCGTTGAACGCCAGTTCCTCATACGCCCCCGCGAGCCGCTTACCCCCGCTCCGGATTTCGGTCACCCTCAAAACAATTTTTTCACTTCCCGTTCTCCTGGATCTGCCCAGTTCCTTTTCTTTATTTGACCACGGGTTTTCTCCTCCCTTGGTGTTCTGTCCGGCTTCCCGTGCACCTTTCTTAGCACCTCATACTGTCCGGGTCAGTTTACTTTCTGCTCTTTCCCTTCCCACCTGTACCAGCGGCAAGGAACGCACTCTTGATCGTGGTCCCCTCCCCAGCTAACTTTCACGGATCTGTCTCCTTGTCGTCTTGTCCTCCCTTCCCTTTTCCCAGTCTTTCCGCGTTCCGGGGATTAGCCCCTGGCTCTTTCTCGCTCCGCCCCTGCCTTTGTCGGGTTCCTGCCCTCTCCCCTCGAACTCCTCAGCTTTCTTTCCCCCACCTGATTCTGGGGCCTAGGCGCTTCCCCCTTTTTTTTTTTCTTTTTCATCTTGATCGGTCAGAAGAGGGTTTGACGGCTTGAGTGACTGGTCCTACATCAGTTTTTGGCGGACAACTGCCGCTCTCTTGGTTCGTCTTTGTCGTTTTTTTTTACCCTTTTTTTTTTTTTTTTCTCTTGCTTGGGTCACTGCGACTTCCTTCGGTTCCGCGGCTTTCTGGCTTTCACCTCTTTTTCCCTCTCTCCCCTTTCCTTGTACTTTTCTTGTTTCCTTCTCTTACTCTCATTGTTACCAGTGGCCCTTCATTCTCCTGGGCTTTTGTGAGTTTGGTTTCCCTGGTGACTCCACTTCCCTTCATTTCTTTTTTGGAGTATCTAACGTTTTCAGCCCCCCTTCCCATACACATTTTTTATGTCTGTGCCAATTTTTCCCGGGCCCTCCCCTCGGCGTTGTGTACGCCGTCCGTCTGCCGTACCTTGTTTTAAAGTATTGAGCGGATCGGGAGCGCGCTTTTCCCTTTTCCCTTCTGTCTCTTCTTTCCCCCGCAAGTCCGCCGACTTTCTCCCATCCATTATCGGGCGGTCCCCTTCCTGTCAGTCTCACGCGGGTAGTTCTCTGGGTCGACCAGATCTCGTTCCGTTTGGTCCACTCCTCCCTGCTTTTCGGAGTTTTTCATCCCTCCGTAGACACTTCCCCGTTATTCTCTTCGCTCCTGTTTCTCGGCAAGGTGAGAGACCTGCTCTCGACTTACAATTCCTTGGTTCTGAGGATTTTGTGACCACCACCTTTCCTTCCTCCCTCCCTTCCTTCCCTGTCCATTTTCAGTTGCTCCTTTGTTCTCGCATGTTGTCTCGGACCGGACATAAGATCCCCTTCTCCCACTGCTCGAAATTTCCGCCTCGGCCG
>Ga0179593_1307411_pt1 | contig 17792 bp, 20 predicted proteins | sample CZODoug2_1_08_16_FD_185931 | JGI IMG/M metagenome (GOLD analysis project Ga0179593, IMG submission 185931) | Vadose zone soil fungal communities from Angelo Coast Range Reserve, California, USA - CZODoug2_1_08_16fungal (PacBio error correction) | ecosystem: Environmental > Terrestrial > Soil >... | reverse complement strand
CTTTCCCCCAAGCCCATTCTCAACGCGCCTGACGCGTACCGCGCCCCGATTTCCCCCTGTTCCCCTCCTTTTTCCCCGCTCTTTTCCCAGAGTAGTCCTTCGTTTGCCACAATTTTCCTCTTTTGACTGTTTTGAGGATTGGTAAGAAGAAAGAAAGCTTAGACTCCATTCTCTTGGCCATCTTTTTTCCACTCACACCTTTGAAACTGTTTATCCGACCCGTTTTGTTTGAACTTTTACAGGGTAAAAAATCAGGGTCAAACCCAAGTCCTGACCTTCCACTTTAAAAAAGAAATCGTGTACCCCCTTCATTCCTGGATAAATCCCACTCCCTTTTCCCTGCCTTTAAATCTCTACTTCTATTGGTAAAAAGTCTTAGGGTCCCATTTTTCCCCCCCCCACCCCTATTTTTTTTTTTGCTTTGATTCCCACTGGTTTGCCCACACGTTCGCAGTTTGTTCGGTCGACCCAGTTTCAAAAGAGGTGTTCAACCTTAAGTTCCACGCGCCACCTTCCCTCACCTTCTTATCCCCCCCCTCCCTTTTTTAACCCTAAGAGCCAAACCCAATGTCCCTTTGGGTACGTTTTCCCTTTAACCGTTGGCGAATTCCCCTCGACCAAGGGCTTCTCGCCCTTTCTTATTTTCTTGTGGTTTTTTGGGGGGTGGTGGAGTGTTGGGGGGGTGTTTTTTGTTTTTTTTTTCTTTTTCTTTTTTACGGGGGTCGAGGGGAGTGGGGTAATTCCCCCGTAAAAGAAAGGTTGCTAAAAAGTTGATTTTCCCACCCCTGCCCCAACACCAGGCTTGTTCAGGAACTTATGCCCTTTCTGTTTCGTTCCGTTCTTGAAATCGGTGAATACTAGACACACCCCTCCTTTCCCTCACCTGACAGCCACCGTTTTTCCCCTTGCTTGGAAGTCCCAGTGCGTGCGCCATTACCCTTTTCCCAGGCATGTAGTGCTGAACGTCCTGTAGTGAACTTCCCTCTTTTCCTGACCCCCGTTTCTCCTAGCCCCCTCGTTTTTGCTGATGTTGCACCTTCCTCTGAACTTGTTTTGCAAGCTATGCAATTCTTCGACAATCACTTCAGTAACGCTGCGCATGGTTCCCTAGGCTCCAATGCGTGCCTTTCCCCCCCACCCTCCCCTTATTAGAAACTAATATCCTTTTTCATTTTTTCCCCTCCCCATTTGGCCCCCGTTGCGGCCCTTTTTCGACCAACTCCCTACCCCTGAAAACGTCCCCCTTTTGTTCCCCGTTCGTAATTCTTGGTTCCCACTATCCCTTTTTTTTCCCCCCCTGTCCCAGTTGCAAGACCCGATCTTCACCGTAGGCGCCAGTCCTACGCTGGTCAGCTTCGCACGGGGGTGTCCTGATATTACCTTCCAGCGTCTTTGATTATTTCCCCACTCACTTGCCGGTCGTCTTTTGTCCTGTACGGCCCCCTGTAATAATGGTGAACCCTTCCCTCATTTCTTTCCAGGAACCTTCCTGAAGCGCACCCCACTTTCCAGAAAGATATGGACCATCGTGCCCTTGTTTCCTACCCTTCTCCGCGCACTCTTCCCTTTTCGTCCCTTCGGCGTTCAAGTGGCACCGTTGGCTTTCTTTCCTCTCCTCTCTCAAAAACTGTGCTATGGGTAGGAAAACAAATACGCTTGGGGTTCCCTTCCTTCCCTTGCTTACCATCCCCTGACTCCTAATGGTTCGTCCCTTCCCTGCACCAACAGCAGACTCTCGACCCTTGCACCAAATCCTTTCTTTTGTGCTCTGGCAGAATTCCCTAGGGCTCCCCTTCCAACGAAACGCCGCTTCCGCTCCCCCTTTTTTTTCTCTCTTCAACTGCTCACAGGCCCCCACTTCACGGCGTTCTACGGCCCCTCTTCCCCCCGTTGCTTCATCGGTCCCCGTCGCACCTTTTTGAGTACGTTCGGGTCCCCGTGGTTGCCTCAAACAATCTCGCGGATCCGGCTGCTTCACTGTGACCCCTTCCTTTAAGTACGATCAAATTTCAGTAATCACAGACTTGACTTTTTCCCCTCCCGCCGACTTTCAGCATCCCCCTCACCCCATTTCACCACAGTCAAGGAACAATTCAGCCATGAACCCTGTTGATTTCCTCTCCTCCTCCCTCCTCCTCCCCTTTTTTTTTTTGTCGTCAGCCTTGAGATAATAAACGTTTCATTGCCTTCCTTGGACCTTCTGTCAGTGGAAACTTTGATTTTCTTTGAAGTAGGTTAGTGAAACTCTCTGTGCTGTTTCCCCACGTTCTATCTTACCCCCCCTTTGAGCTGTTGGAGCCTATCCCTTCCCCCTCCCCCCCTCCGGCTTCTCTAGAGTTTTTCGTCCCAACACCTTTACTCCCGTACTAAAGGCCGATGTAGCCGACCCCTATTTGCCCTGCACTTTTGTTTCTCCCTGGGGGTTTGTTTTTATATTCCGATTGTTTTAAGATCACCCCCCGGGGTACTGGTGCCGCCATTTCCAGGTGTCCTCGCAAACACAAATTTTCTCTTTGAACGCTTTTCGGTTGGGGCAGGACATCCCCCATTTTGATGGATTCTCATCCCCCAGACTAGCCGTTAAGTATTTCGTTTTTTCGGTTCCCGTGACGTTTTTCCCCCCCATCCCCCATCCGAGATTCAGTTTTCTAAGTGAATGTTACAACAAAGCCGTCTTTATTTTGTAGTACGAAAGTACTCCCCTTTTTTAGCGTTCTCCCGCTGTCATAACTCTGTCCCTCCCTCCGTCGGTTGTTCCATTTTTGCCATAAAAGGCCCCAATCTTCTCCACTGCTCCTCGTTCCTCCCCGCGTTCCCTATGGAGCAGGTCTTTTTCTTTTGGTTCTTTGCATCATTTTTCTTTCAGAACCCCCGGAGCACGGGTTAACTATTCTCCTCCCCTTGCCGGTAAAATTTAACGGAAGGAGCCTAATATTCCCTGACCGAGAGTGTTTTGTTATAGCGACATCCCACAACGTGTCCGCGTTATTCTGCTATCCTTTCCTTTTTTTCTTTCTTATGACACAGGTCAGGTGGTTCTCCACACCCCCCGGATCGGTTGGGTGAACATGAATGAAGACCGATTCGTGACGTTTCCTTTATTTCTGAGTGACCCTTGCATGACCTCTTTTCCCCTCCTTTGCCCCATTCAACTCTTGTTTTCTTATTTTCTCCTCCTTCTGTTTGCCCCGTTGGTATGAGCAAGTAATTTCCCCATAGTATTTGGCCCCCACCGAAGGAAACCAGGAGGCAAAGAGTACTTATGGATTTTCGGGCAGGCCATTCCTCTCTTTCCCACACCCCCTTTTCCTGGTCGTTGCGATTAAATCAAAGTCACCGGAGGATTCCCCTTTCCTCCCCACCTTGAAAGTTCCCCTGGAGCGTCCGGCCCGAACCCCGATTAATGTGTTCTGTCACGTCGCAATGCCCCCCCAGGTTTCCAGCTTCCCGCCCTTTAAGTTCCATTCTCCTGAATGAAGCTGGGTATGGTCTGCTGTTCCCTTCACGTATGTTTTCCAAACGCAGCCCCGTACTGGCCATAATTTTGCCTGACAACTGGTGAAGATGTCGAACATTCGCAAGCCTGTCCTCCCCACATTCTTTTACTCCCCAAATAACAAAGGCAAAATTCTCAGTCCCCCCCGTGTGACCCTTTTTATAACAATTGTTTTTAAAGCCCTTAGCCCAACATTTAAGGTTTTCACCCCCCACAAATTGAAGACATAATCCTCGTCAGTTTTTCACCCCCCTTTGATTTTTTGACTTTTCCTTGCGGATTTCGCGGGGACGTTTCCTGTTGACCCCCCGGCCGTTTTTTTGGAATTTTGCGGAACCACCTGAGAACGGGGCACCCCAGTCTCTACCTCCCCCCACATCCCAACCAAAACTCTTGGGTTTTGCCCCATATTTCCCCCACTTTCTTTTTCTTTTTCCCAAATAGAATTTCTTGGGTAACTCCCCCAGCGTCTGTTCAGGGACGATTCTCTCCTTTTGTACACCGAGTTCTTTTTTTACATGCAGCCCCCCGGTCTGTGAAATTGTAATTGTGTGATTGTTCCGCGTACAGTCACCTGTGCGGGTCTTATTTCTGGATCGGGCCCGGTTTCATGTCCCTCTTGGATGATGCGGAGTGTACCCATATTTGCCACCTACAATCTTTCTACTATTGCGGTTTTGTCTTCCCAGCGTTCAAGAGCAGTTTCCCCCCGTTCCTTCGATTCCAAGAGAGGGTGTCACCCCCCCTTTGCTTTTGTCCATTGTCCCCCCGCTTTCCCCGAACCCAAGAGAGGAAGGCGCGAGCTGGGAATGTAGCTGTGTAACCCCTCCACCAGCCTATCCTTCCCCCCTCCTTGGACCCCGAACCGACCTTGCATTTTAGTTCTTCGTGAGCCCCCTTTTCCCCGAGGCGAGTCAATCTTCTTTTTCTTCCCCTTCCGGTGGTGGGTGGAGCGAGAGTTTTTTACTCGCCTCTGGTGGTTCCAAGGGCCCTCCCCGTGCATCACATTCCCCACCTACTTCGGCGTTCCCCTTTTTAGTCGATCAGACTTTCCTTTTTTTCTGTACCCTCTACCCTCCCCGTTCTCCCCAGTCGTCTGAACTGTCCCTTTTCCTTTTTTAGGTATCCTCTGCCCCCTGGAACTGTAACCAACTCCAGATTTTTACCCCATTCGCAGGAAGTTCACAATGCATTCGGACCCTTCCTGGATTGTTCTCGCCATTTCAACTTTTCCCTCCCCCCTTTTCCCTTGTCCAATCGTGTCCACGCGCATCCATCCTGCCATCCCCCTTTCCCGATTTATAAAGAAGACCCAAAGCAACCTTGAACGGTACGGCGGGGTCAACCCCTCCTTTTCCCTCCTTCAGACCCCCGGGGCATGTAACAAACCGGCTCTCAGGTGACTGCGGACCTAAAACTTCTCCCGCCTCTTTTTCGTACATCCCCCAGCTAAGGATCTTCCCACGATCTCCACTTCCCCCGTTTGTTCTTGTTTCAAAAAAAGAGTTGGTTTGGAGGTTTTCTTCCCCCCGAGGGCCCCGGTTTCGACCCTTTGTTAAGTCGCCTTGACCCCAATCGCCTCCCTCCCCTGCCCCACCCCCGCCCCAACTTCAAGCAACCACCTTCCGTTTTTAACACCTTCCTCGCTCTTGGTTTTTATTCAAGGGGGATAACGGCTTCCCCAGCTTGGCGAATAAATTTCCACCACCTGGTGACTTATTCTGTTTCCCTTCTGTTTCTTGGCTTTGGTCCGTAATAAAATCCAAGTGTCCCCTTTTGACCCCCCCCTTTCCCCAGTCCCAACCCCCGTGTTTTTCAGGCCACTTAGGGCCTTCCTTTTCCTTGCCGGTGTGTCCCACCCCTTTTTTGAAGTAAGAAGCCGAAAAATTTTAACCTCTTCCTTTCATGTCCTACTTTTCCCCTTGTTTTCTGATCCTAGACTTTCCCCCAAGAACACATTCGTTCGTTTCTTACTCCCGCTTTGCCCCTTAGTTGACACAAGGTGGATAATCGCCTCGGTTTCTTGGCGTGTTCTAAACGCCCTTGTCCAGTATGGAACTTTATTCGTCATACCTGACTTTTCCTCTCTTGTCCGCATTTTTTCCTGCCCTCATTCCCTTACTGCGCAGACCCCAAAACATGACTTTCGCCCATTAATCTTAGCCTGCCTACCCGGAGTCGCCCAAATGGGGCACCAATGACAACTCGCTCTCACCCCTTCTCTTTCCTTTACCAACCCACACCACCCCACCAATCGGGGGCCCTCCCTTCAGTTTTCCTTTAGTCCCAGCCTACCTCTCAACTTTACATACTTCGATTAGTGGGACCCCCAACACCGCTCCTTTGGGTGTGGATCAAAACCGAACCCTTTCCTTTGCCTCCCGCCCCTTCACAGGTCGCCCTCCTTTCCCGCGCTCCCGAGGATCACGTTTTGGAAGCCCACTGTATAAAACTCAAGCTTCCTGATTATGCTCTCGACAGCCTTCTTCTTTTCCTTTTTCTTCCCCCTCTTTTTACTACCCCCACGAGAACCCCTCTGGGCTCTTCCACCCCCCCCTTCTGTTCCTCCAAACCTACGGCCCTCCAGCGGTTTTACCCCTGTTCCCCTCGGGCTTTAAAGTCAGAATTGGTCCCCTTCCCTTTTTTATTCACAAGTCCTTTGTCCCTCCACCTCTACGGCGTTAAGCGTCCCACGCGCTCACATGTTCGTTCTTTCGCTTCCCACATACCCCTGCCGGCTTTGTGGGGTTAACTTTCATTCCACAGGCACTTGAACTTCTTCTTTTCCTTTTTTTTCCTTCCCGGACGAACCCGCACCCTGCCCCCCTTCTTCCTTGTCTTCCATGTTCCCATCCGGCGATGGGGCTACCTCACCCAGTACCGTTTTGCCTCCTCCCCGGGGGTGGGCTTCCAAAATCACCCCCCCCCCACCCCATGATGACCCTGGCTCCCCCCCCTTTTTTGATCTCCAATCTTCGGAACCCCGCCCCCCCCGTGAGGTCCCAATAGTGATTTCTGGCCCTCTGCCCCTTTATGTTTCTTTTCACGGGTTTTTTTCTCCGCAGGATCTTCTTCTTCTTACGTTTCTCGTCACAAGGGTCCCCCTTTCCAAACGGTCAGGCATTGCCCTGGGAACTACAGAGATGTTAAAGTCTGAACCGAACTTCAGCCTTCCCTCCCCCCCCCTCCCCCTTCCCCCCCCCCCCCAATTTACCCATGACACTGGGATTTATCTCTTCCTTTTGATCGTCGTACCCTTCCTTTCCTTTGTCCCCCCCTTCATTTGACTTTTCCGTGTAACTGTTGATTTTGATTTTTCTTTCAGTCTTTTTCTGCTGTCGTTCAAATGTCTATGTGACCACAGTGTCGTTTTTTGTCCACTTTTCCTCAACAGACCCGCGTCTCCCCTCTGTCTTTCTGAGAGATTCGTCCAACCCGTGACCCCACCGAAGACAGGACTAGGTCGTCCACCTTACCCTATTTTTCAAGCACTTGGTTTGCCGGTTGTTGCCGGAGAACGCCCTCATTTGTTCCCTATCCCATTTGGTCTTGTTGCAGCCCCCATCCTTCCCCCATTTTTTCCTCTCCCCCCAACCTGATCTTATGATTACCTTTTGGGGTCCCCATACCTTCTTCCCTCCTGCCCATTTCCCCCCCCTCCATATTTGGAGGTCTCCCTCTCGCTGTTTTGATGGAAGGGAAGGCACCTTAAAAGAAGCGATTTCGTTTTTACCTCGCCTTACCCAAGCTTTTTTTACGCAATCACCCTCACCCTTTTTCTCTTCCGCGATGAATAATGATGTCCCATCACGCTTCTTAGTTGCTTCTCAGAATTGGGAATACCCAAGGGTCAACGAACTGGCGCCGAGTATCCTCCACTCGGTTCACGCTTGGGTTGACGCTTTTTGTGGGATTCCCGCATTCTATCCTCCCGTTATCTGGTTACGATGTAGTAACTCTTCGGGACCGCCCTCTGGTCTTATGATAAGAGACCATCCCTCCTTTTTGAGGGTTCTTCTCTAACTTTCAACACCCATGATACTTTTTAGGCGTTCCTACTTTCTTTTTTCGTTGCTGTCCTTGCAACGGTGAAGTGTGTTATCACAACCCTGGTACGGGGGGGACACCGAAGACCCCTACTCTATTGAAGTCGGTGCCCCTGCACACGTGCCTGTCCCCTCTTTCTCTGCTGGTCAGAATGCCTTCTGCTCGAGTCTCGAGTAATTTTGAGAACCTATCCGGGTCTTTCCTTTGGTTGCGCCTGTAAGCCATCCTGTTCCCTTACCTGCGTGCCTCTCTTACTTTTTTCCATTTCCTGTCTTCAGAACTTGCCCTCGATGGTTCCCAACCCCATTCATCTTGCGTTTCCTCCTCTCCAGCAAAAGAGGCGAGGAGCAACCTTTTCCTCCCCCACATCTTCTCAATCGAGAGTCGGCCAGAACCCCGACGCGTGTTCCTTGCGGCGACTCCTTCCCTCGTCCGCCACTTCCCACGGTAAATGAGCACATGAATTTTTCATGAGGGTTTAGTCTTTTCTGAAAAAATGGTTTACCACAACCGTACTCACCAGTTACTGTCCCCCTTCCCTTAACTCCCCTTTTTGAATGGACCTTTAGAAAGAATGCCCCCCCTAGGAAGACCCCACACCCTCCTCCCCCTGCACCCCCCCCCAATTGACCCCCGAGAAGCCCGTAGGTTGACTCCTCTCCCCTATTTTTTCAACCAAAAGTGTTACATTTGGTTCCACACCCCTGAAGAAATCGGCCTGCCTTTCGTGTTTCAACCCCCTTTTTCCTTTATATTCTGAAGTTGCGGATGGTTGTGCGGGATGATCTGTACCCCCCCGTCCGTGTTTTTTTTCCCTTTCCTGTCCCACCTGCGAACGGGTCCCCCAGGTTGATCCCCCAAATCCCCCAAAAATATGGGGGTGACATAGTGTGACCCACTGTCTTGGATCTCCGGTCACTAGCCAGTTTATTTTCCCCCCCCTGTAACGACACTCTTTAGTCCTTTTCTGTTTATGTTCTGCCGCATGGGTGACAAGATTTGAGCGGTTTACCCCAGTTCGCGGTCTTCCATGTATTTTACCCTTATTGTCAAGAGGTCCTTGTTTTTTCCCCCTTTCCTTTTCCTTCTTTTTGATCTTTCATCGGGCCTGTTCATGTTTATTGATTTCTGGTACCCATATTGCATGACCATTTAGTTGAATCTTCTCTTTTTACCTCACAGTCTGGAGTCATAGTTATTGGCCATTCCCTGGACTGTCCAAAGAGCGTTTTTTCCCCCCACTTGAGTTTTCCATTGTGCATCGTGAACCTTTCCCCCCCTTCCCTTGCGCGCACTTTCTCTAAGCTCACTTAGATTGTTGAAAAGTTAAAGCCTATCCTTCACACAAATCGTCCTCCCTCTTCTCTCCCCCTTATCTACCTAGCCCCAAGCGCCGTCTTGTGGTGTGGTCCTTTTGTGTGGCTTAAGGCTAGGCAGAGTCATCTCTTCTTCCCCCTCTCCCCGTTTGTTGTGTTCTCTTCTCTCGTTCATGGACCTTTACCTTCACCTCCGAATGACACACTATTTGCTTAGTCTTTTCCCCGGAACTATTTGAAGGATATTGCTTGGTTTACAAGTATTTCCCAGCTTCACGCGCCTTGAGAGCCCTGTTTGAATTTTTTCGGGATCTTTCTTTCCAATTGTCCGTTGGCCCTTTCTTTTTTCCGACCTTTCGCAGGACTTGCACAATTCGCTGTACCGTATTTCTTTTCATTCCTCCCAAGCTTTTCCTCTCCATGCTTCATGGAAAAATTCCTTCTGAACCTGCCCGCTCATTCCCATCCTTTCCCGCACAGGTTAACGGTCCCCCTTCTGTAACAATCTTTTGTCACCCCCATGAGAAAGAGGCCCCAGGTAAAAACCGAAATCTGGTCCCCCCCTTTCCTTCCCTTACCTCCCTTATTCGTTCTTTCTTTCCCTAACGATCTTCGGGGTATGGAAAACTCTCTCCAAGACCGGGTTTCCCCTTTTTCACCCCACAGATTTTTGTTTTTTTTGGTAACCTTGGCCCCCGTGCTGGGAAGGCTTTCAACCCAAAGAAGGTTTCCAGAACGTCCCCTGCACCCCCTCCCGACCCTTTCTCTTTCCAAAACCCCGAGTTACACCGACGTATTCTCAATTGTGGGGCACCCCCCCCCGCCAGGTTTGCTACGTTAAACGTCTTGGCGACCCATAACCGTTCAACACGGGTCCGGGTTCCCTTTTTTGTTTTCAGACAATCCCTTGTGAGAAAATGCTTGCGATGTCCAGGCCCCTTCTTTTTCAGGCAATTATGTCTTTGGTGATTGTGGGACCCCCTTGAATTAAGCACTCTGAACCCTCCCTTTTCATTCAGGAAGCTTCCCCTTTTTTTGCCCTTGCTGATTGAAACTTTGGAAGTGCCCTTTCCCAATTCCTGCTTTTTGGCCGACGCTAAGTAGTTCCAACTTTCTCCTTTTTTCTGCATTTCTCCTAGAATAGGTTTGGGATGTGCGACCCAGCCCAGATGACCTTTGTTTGCCCCTTCTATGGCCGGTTATTAGACCCTCCATTTTCATCGCTGCTTCATTTTTCCTCGGTTTATGATGAATGAGTCCCACTAACTACCCCGTTCTTCTTCTCCCCTCTGAAGATCCCCCCTCTCTCTTTCATTTAGGACAGTCATGTTTTTTCCCAAGCGGCCGTTTTGACCCCCCCCCTCCCCCCCCTTACCTCAAACTGTTTTTTTCCCCTTCATCGGTCGGTCTCTCTTCCCCCCCCCACCCGATCCCATCCATTTGAAAAGTTCAGCCCCCTCCCCTCCCCCAGTATTGCTCCCAGAATAGTTAAGAATTGTGTTTCCTTTGCTATACCTCACTATTCTTGATTACTTGATTCGAAGACGTCGGCTTTCTCCCTTCACCCGAGATTGAGACATAGGGAACCCCGTTCTACGGGATGTCAAGACCCTGCTTCCCCGCAACCATAAGATCCCCTGGCGGTCCCGTGCCCTCCGTTTTGCTTACTCGTCTGCCTTTCTCAGCTTGTCCTTTAGTCCCCAAGGCGTTCTTTCCTCTCCGGCTTTTGATTGCCCGAGCCACAATAAAAAATGGTTTTTATGGCGTCTGACACTACAGGCCGGCTTTTTGGGGTACCCCTTCTCCCTTTACCCATCTCAATCTTATGGTAATGGTGCGATACTTCCCGCGTACTTCTCCTTCCAAAACTTTGCTTGTTCTGCTCTTCCATCCGGCGATGTCCTCCCCCCGAACTTTAGAAGTCCGCCTAAATGGTGGTTGGCTCTTACACCTTCTATGTTTCCCCCTGTCTCCATTGATCTTCCACACTCTTTCGATCACCGTTTGTGTCTCTTTTTCACTTTCGCCCCCCTTCTGTGAGACCCCTTCGGTTAACGGTTTTGCGTCCTATTATTCGGAAGTGGAAGGATGGCGTCCAAGGTCTTCCCCTCATCCCCCTGTTCTCCGAGTTCATTTTTCACAGGAGCTTTTTTTCCCGTCCAGACCTACTTCGCATCCATAACAGGTCCACGTCCACAACGTCCCACCTGACTCCCTTCCCTTTTTCTCCCTCTCTCTCTTTTGTTGTGTTTCTTGATTCCATTTGTCATGGATCATTGGACTTTTTGAATGTGAAAACTGGTGTGGATGCTTTCCAAGCGGTCTTCCTTTTTCCCCCCCTCAACCATGTTTAATTATGTTTTTGCCAGTTTTTCGGTTTTGGATCCTTTGCCCCTCACGCCGTCACGTAAGAAGCCGTCGCTCTGATTTTCGACACACACACCGTCCCCTCCCACGTATCACAGTCCCTCTTTCGCACTATGGCCTTGTTTTAAAGGGTTTTTTTACGTAGACCGCCGTTTCTTGAATGTACCCCACCGGTGTTCTCTGTGTTCATCCATCTCCTTGTTTAATATCCACCCCACATTTTCTCTATGAGGCCTTTCATTTTGGGACTCCCCATCTACCGGATTTCCTCTTTGACTCCAAGCCATATTGGCATTTTCGTGAATTTTGTAGGTTCTTGACCCCCTTGGCCACCATACATCCGTAGTATTTTCCGTGCTGGTTTCCTCCCTCCGTATTACCCCCCCTTCCGGCTGCCCTTTTTTCCTCCTCCATCAACCGTTTAGATTCTCTCTCCAAAGCGTTCCTCCAAGAGTCGTTTATGTTTGCCCCCGCCTTGGGACTACCATGTCCACCCGCACTTAAGCTATCCCCTCCTTTGCACCGTTGGGACTAACTGGTGTGCTTCCTCCGGTTTGACATCAGTAGACGGGTTTCCAGATTAGTACTGTCGTTTCCTTTACCCCATCCCCCCTCCCAGTTCTTCATATAATCAATTCTTGCGGGTACTCCGACATTACCCCCCCCGTTCTCCTATGCGTCGTTTATTTGTTCAAGACTTGTTTGATTTCTGTGCCTGCGCACCCCTCTTTTTTCCCCCCACATACCTTCTCTGTGTGCCCACGTTTTTAGTCATATTGCTTTACTTTTTCTATTCTTCTTGTTTTTTTTTTTCCCCCCTCCCCATTTTCGCTGACGGTCTTTCTTCTTATTGAGGACCCCAAGATGCTAGAGTCGTGAGCATTCTTAATGTTTTGTCGTTTTGTCATTCTTCCCTTTTTTCTTAGTTGTATGCGCCCAGTCCCGTCCCATGGCCCAACCGAACCTGCTTCCCCTCCCCCCAAGCTTAGTACTTCATGATGTCTCATCCCCTCCCCCTATATGGCAAACCATTCCCTCCTCCCTTTTCAACCAATAACCCCTGCCAAAACACGATGGCGAGTAGCCCCCTTTCCTCCCAAGTTCATTTTTGTAGACGTCGGCAAGCGGTGGTTTTCTTTTGCTTCTCACTCCCAGGGCAGCTCTAAAGCAAAGGCCCCGTTCCTTTTTTCCTGAACCGGACTGATGTATGTGCATGACTGCTTACTCACCCCGATTTTTTTCCACCCCCTTTAACGCCCCTTCATGAAATAAAGTGAATGACCCACGCCTTTTTTGCTTTGCGTCTCGCAATCATTGTTTATCAACGGGAGTGTGGGTCATTGCCCCCCCGCAGACAAAGGAACCGGAAGGGAAGCCCCCCTGTTTTTTTTCCCTTTCTTTTACGCGGTCCCGTAGCCAAACTTGATGTGGGAATTGAACCCTCCCTCCTTCCCCCCTTTGTTCCAACCTTGGGTGTTGTTTTGATCCGCCGCGAATGTTGTTAGCGGGACTTCCTGTAACCCTTTTTTTTGTGACAACCCTGAGCCTTGGCAGGTTTTGACACCTCCCACAAAACAATCTTTGGTTGTGCCCAGGAGTCTTGAACCCCCCCCTTTGTCTGGGTCGGTTTTCCCCCCCATCCAGTCTGGAGAGGCCTTCCACCTTTATCGAAGTGACGTTATTTCTCCGCAGAAGTTTGTACAAATAGTTTGTTTTAAAGTTCCTCCGTTCACCCCCTTCAAAGGGCTTTCCACGCTTTTAACGTTCACTTTTCTGGATCCTTGGCGTTAGGTCATTCCTTTTTTTTGATTCCTTTTTGTACCCCCCCCCCCTCTCCATGAAGAAAGTCATGGAGGAGAATATTCTTTCCTTCTTTTACCCCCCTTTCCACAGCCAGGTTTTGTGCCGCTGCTTTTGACGGCAACTAGGAGTTTCCCACCCGGCGTGACTTGGTCATCGCTGTCCGCCCAAAATTCAGTCGCCTTAAGGCTGTTCATTCCCGGCTGAGTGGGGACCTTCCACAGCCTCTTCTTCACAATATGGCCGCCTCTTCTCCCCTAACCCTGTCGCCCACCTCTCAGTTCTTTGATGTCCCCTTTTCCTCTTCCGTTCTTTACATCCCTATTCTTTTAATAATATCAAGTTGTTTTTTTTGAAAGCGATGACTCGCCTTGGCCGGTACCCGATAACCATAGCGTGTTTCTCCCCCGTGTTCGCGTATCTTGCGGCCCCTCTTTTTCCTTCTCTTCTTTTTTCTGTTCACACCGCCTTCCCCCTCCCGCGCCTATTTCAATTTTGGCAGCGATTCCCCCCCCCCACTCCCTCCTTTTGGCACCCTCTTCCTTTTTTCCCTGAGGTAGAAGGACGTCCCTTTCCTGTGTGAACCGGTTTCTTGGAGCCGCATCCCCGGTTCATGGCCCCTTCGTACACGCGGCATCACCGGCCTACCCTGCCCCCCCCTCTTTTCCTTCATCATCCTACAACGGTAATTCGTCCCCCTTCCCCTTTTTTTTCCCCCTACCTGCGAAAGAGGCACTTTCCAACCCCGAAATCTGATGTACCCCTTTTTTTTTGATCATACACGTACCTTGATCTGGGCGTTACGGCCTGCCTCCGTTCTTTCCCACTCTCTCTGTGGAAATTGGCCATTTGTGGGGATTTTTTTGTGCTTCACCCGGTGCCCCCGTTCGAAGTTTGCGAAGTTCCCCACCAACCCTCGTTTAAAGCAATCCCGCGACACCCTCCTCAAATTCGCTCTTTCCCCCCCCTCCCAGTTAAACCTCTGCGGTTATTTTTAAAGGTTGTGGAAGTCTTGCTAGGCTTTTTTCCCTTTTGCGACCCCTTCACCCACGGTGCTTCTAGGCTTCCGTCCTGATTGGATTTGGGAGTCTCCCTTGATCCCAAATGCTCCCCCCTGCTCTCCCCCATTCACACCTCTTTTTCCTGTCCCCCTCTATGGCAATTCAACGTTACGGTGTTCACCATCACTTGTGACCGAAGTCGACTGAACCTACCCCTATTAATTAAGTCGGTGGCAGGGACCGTTTTCCCCGTGTTCTGATTTTCCCCTTTTTCTCACCTCTCACATCCGTCTTTCGTTGTCTTTCCGTCTTCCTAGTGCAATTCAGCTTTGTTTCCCGGTTGCTCCTCTGCACGGTTTTGGCTTTTGTGATGTGCTGCTGCACCGTTCCTTCTGCAAATTTGGCCCCCTTATTTACAAGTTTTTTAAACGATTCCGCAGTTTTTCCTCCCTGTTTCAGTCTTTGAATGCTGACCCTCAATGAACCGGTGGATCTTCGAACCTACTATGCTAGCTCCGCTCCTGGTGCCTCCTTCCCCCTGACCCCCTTTTTCCTTTCCGGTTCCGGTTCCCCAAAAGCCACGTTTCATATCCCCATCTGTTTCCCTTTTCTTTTCCCCCCCCCCCGTTCCGGGTGGTATACCCCCCACCTAAACCTTATGCCCCACATTAAAGTATGCTCCGTACTACTCCCTCTCCCCAGTGATTTCCTTGTGTTTCCCCAGTCGCTTATACCCGCAATCCGTTCTTTTGATATTATAGCCTAAGCGGATTTTCGGAGGCAACGAGCCCTTTTTCACCTCTTCACGGTTACGTCTCTTCCCGAATTGCCCGCGCACACACTCATCCGTTTTCCTTCCCCCCTCGTTCCTCGGTGGCCTTCGGCGAAGTGCGCAGTACCTTTTTCTAACCAAGGCGGTCCTGGTCCCCTATCGGCTTGGAGGAATATTTTTATTCTTTTCCTCTAAAAAACTGGTTCTTAATTTTTCTTTTACACCTCCGGCGTGTTTTAATAAGGCTTTCCAGAAAGGAAATGCCTGTTTCTCCCTTCCCGAACCTTCGCTCCTTCTACCATCCCCCCCCAATATTTATGGGATTATTTTTTCATTTTCTCCGGCGATGGGATAAATTCCAACGTCCCCCCCCCCTTGCCTACCTCTTTTCCGGTTTTTTCTCTTCTCATCTGGAATGAACCCTTCGGGAACCACCGGGATCCGTCTCCGGTCCCCCTCCACCCCCCTTTCTTGCCCTCGGTCCCTTAGTCACATCGGGTGTGAGTCCCTATTTGTTTGTTGGTCAGAACCCTCGTCCGTCTCCTTCTTTTATGCCGCCTTCCAAATGTTTGATTTCACCATCCCCCTGGTCTTTCCTAGTACCTTGGGAAACGCCCGGAGCTGTTCACCCCCTCAAGAATGAACAAAGTCACCCCGTCCCCACGTCAACAAGTCCAATTAGCCATTCATTGGGATCTCTATTTCTATCATCCCGTTTGTTGATGATTCAATCCCACCCCCCCCCCCTTTTTTCAGGCTTCCTTGTTGACACATTGTTTTGAAGTGTGACAATGTTTCTGGATTTGAAGTCTTTATGCAGTTCTGTGATTCCCATGTTCTTATGCGACCGTTTTTTTCTCTCTTTTTTTTGCTCCTAAGTCAAGTATAAGACGGAAGTTCTCCCCCACCCACGTTCCCCTCATCCCTAAGGCGAGCTTGTTCAACCCGTCACTGACCGATGGCCCGGACTTTTTTGCTTTGCTGTGATCCCTCCCTGATTTTTCGATTGCTCCTTTGGTGTCCCTCCCTTTCTCCCCGTGTGTTTAATCTCACAAACTTCTTTTTATGGAGGCCATGTTAGGTGGGTCCTGGTAGACAATCGCCTGATGGCCTGAGCATCCCCATGAAATACCTTTTCCTTTAGAAGCGGATTTGTCTTTCCTTTTTCGGCCCCCCCCACCATTCCCCATACTCTCTTTACGTGCTGGTCTCTCTTATCCACCCACAAAGCCGGATGTAGGTTTTTTCACTCCTCCCAACCTCCCACAGTTTTTACTGATGAACCAACCATCTCTTTTCTTCTTACCTCATGGATTTAAAAGGTGCCCCATATGTCGCACTGCTTTTCTGTGATTAAGCCCCTTTGAACTTCTGGGGAGCCCTCTGGATTTCTTTATGTTGTTTTGCTCAAGACTTAGCCGTTATCCTTGTACAGCTTTCTGTAAAGCTTCCTTGTCCGGGAACAGCCCCAGCAATGATTTTCTCTAAGAAAGTCACGGCTTTTTGAATTTGGCTTAGTCCTCCCTTTCCAAAAAGCTATTCCTCTTTTTCGTATTTAGTGATTTCTTCTGATGCAAACTTTTTCAGGTTTGCTCCCCACCCGGCCGTGGTGGAACCTTGACCCACTTTTTCCCATTCCCTTTGACGTTTTCGATGTAGGTTTTTTTTTCGTCACCCCGTGATGACGCTTGAATTCCTGTCGACAACTTCCCTCCTTTAGGCCGGATTTTTAGAAGGTCTGTTTTGCGAATATCTCTTTTGTCTTTAGTTTTTGAAGTCCTTCCTTTTCCAAAATCAAGCGGTCAACACGAAGCTCTTCCCTGATTCAACAGAACTGAAGGAGATGATAAACAACCCATTTCATCTTCCGCAGCACCAATCCCACACCCCCCGAGTTCGGATCCCCCCTTTTGTCCGAACTCTGGCATTCCCACCTTTTATTTAGGCCGTCCGCCCCGACCTGTGTTCCCCATCCCAGGCCGCTTCCCCCCCACGGTCCCCCTGTTTCCATGGAGTTCATTCATGACTTCGTTTTACTGCTGCGGTTTTAACCGATGGGTCCCCCCCCCGTCACGCCCCATTGACCTGGCCCCGTGATGTGACAAGACAGCCCAATGGGGCATCGCACGCTTGTTATACCCTTGTATTTTTAGTTACTGACCCCCCCAATCAACGGACAAACTTTAACCTATAAGACCCCAGTGTTGACCTTTTCAGTCCCCCAAGCGGTCATCTTTTGTTTGTTTCCCCCCCATGAACTTTGTGTCTGAGTTCTTGTTGCATTCATCCCTGCGTCCCCGTTTTTACCCCCTTGGAGTTTTTTATATCGAGTTTCGTGGGTTTTCAGATTTGACGTTCTTGGAAACCGTCTGTTTTTTTTGTCCCCTTCTAACCCCCCTTCTCGCAATGTTTTTTTCCCCGGTTTTTTTTGTAAAGGAAACCATCCCCCCACCATTTTTTTTTTTTTCCCTTTTTTTTTTGTGGTTCCCGATTCCCCCACGGTTCTTTTTTGAGATCGGGTTGTACCTTAGCGGGCCTGTTACCTGACCCCTCTCGACGTTACTTATGTCTCGAAGAAGTTTTTCACACCGAGTTCGTTTTTTAACAGTTGCCCTCTTTTCTTCCTTGTTTCATTTGACCCTGTTTTACAGGCGGTAAAATTTAAAATTGCTTTTGTAGACCGTTTCATCCGTGTTATGGCGTTGTACCCCCTTGCCTCAAGAATGGAGTTCATATGCTTCCCTTCTGTCCCCCTCCCAGCCGTTTCCCTCGCATGGCCCGGAATGATTCGTTGGCAATATCGTTTTTCCCCACGGCGTTGCATGGTCATTCCTGTCCTCCCCTAACCACAGTGCTCTTTTCCGTTCCTTTTCCGTGCTTCAGCTTAGTCTTTAGTGAAAAGACACATCCTATCCTTCAAATAGTTCCTCCCTCTTCTCCCGAACCCCTTTTATCCCTCCCTCTCTTGTAGTTTTCACGTACAGGTCCTGCTC
>Ga0179593_1548882_pt1 | contig 17794 bp, 24 predicted proteins | sample CZODoug2_1_08_16_FD_185931 | JGI IMG/M metagenome (GOLD analysis project Ga0179593, IMG submission 185931) | Vadose zone soil fungal communities from Angelo Coast Range Reserve, California, USA - CZODoug2_1_08_16fungal (PacBio error correction) | ecosystem: Environmental > Terrestrial > Soil >... | reverse complement strand
GAACTCGACTGGCCTGGTTCAAGTGCCAGGTGGTTTCAAGTCGACACGGAAGGAGACCGCTCCCCCCCCCTGCTTTCCCCCGGCCCCCCCCCGTGTCTTTTTTCTGAATTCGACGCAAACCGCGCCTGATTTTTTCCACCTGTTTTATTTTTTTTCCCGTCTGAGACTTCCCAGCCCCCAGGAAGAGGCGCCCCTTCCCGTTCCAGGTGCGCCCCTCTCTCCTTGACCTCTTCATGTTTCGAGCGGCCCGTCCGGGAGAGAGGGCAGATATAGCGTTTCCAGAAAAGTCTCTCCGTTTGGTTCCTTGCCCTGACCCTGTTTGCCAGACGGGTTCTTCCCCCTGGACCGATCCGAAGCACTGAGGAGTTTGGCCTTTTACCCCTTCGACCCGTTTTTTTTTTTCCAACCGATTCCATTACAGGCCCTCGCAATCAGTCCCCATGTCTATCCTTTCTTTTTCCGGGCGACAAAATCTATTTCTGAAGTCGATAACGAGCCCATTTTTTCCCTCCGACGAAGGCGGGTTTTTTTTTCCCTCCGTGTGTGACGACTCTCTCTTCTTCCCTAGCAAACCCGGCTCGTCTCTCCCCCCGTCTCGCAGACCAATCGCTACAAATGGGAAAGAGCAATTTTTTTTCCCGAGCGTTTTCCGACCCTTTTTTCCCCCAACCCCTTGGGTTTTCCGCCGACTACGATCCGGAATATGCAGGCCCTTCCTTCTCAAGGCTCTCCCCCTTTCTCCGTGAGTACTTTTCTTCCGCCCTTAATGCCGAATTACCCCTTTCCCTGTCTTCCCCCCTATTTAAACGTGATTGAAACAGCCGAGCGGTTTTTTCCCCCTTCCAAGGGCGTCGCGGGTTCAAGCGCCCTTTTCTTGAATCCCCACAACCAAATTTTCGGTCGAAACCCCTTTCTTCAACAAATCCCATCCCCTTTCTTGCTGTGCCCCCTCCTCCATCGAACCTGCCCCCCTTTTCAAGAATCGAATACCGCTTTGATAGCTATCTTTTCCTTTTTGTTATTGTTTCGATCTCTAGCCTAACTAGGCGGATTCTTGTTCGTGTGACTTTTTTTTTTTCTTGCCGGTGGACGACCATAAATGGAGGCCTTGTGGACGTTTCCACCCTCCGGAAGTCTTTTGTGGGCTTCGCAGAAGATTTCTCCTCAATTTGACGGATACGGCCCCTTTATAATGGAGCGGCCTCCCCCTAGTTGCACGTGCGGATCAGGAATCTTTTTAAGGTCGGAATGAATTGATGCATTCTTAATAGCGAACATCCCCTTTTTTTCTGCCGTTCTTGCGGTTGTTTGGGCGGCCCGTTGGTTTAGGCCAGTTCACCTTTCTCGACATTGAGACCTTTCTTGGGCCCTAGTAGAAGCCCCCACCGTGTTGCTTTTTTTCCACCTTGAGGAGATCTGATAGTGAAGTATTTCTTTTTGTAAGCCTCACTGTACCCCCCCTCCTTTTTCCCGTCGAATGGTAGTCCTCCCACTTACAAGTGAAGCCCCTTATAGAAGTCGCTTTTTTACCGGGACATCTGTCTCCATTTCACGGCCGGGCCTGTCTGTAATAGAACCTCCAGGTTTGCCTTTCCGCTTTGTTTAAGGGTGTCGGGCAAGTTTTCAACCCGTTTCCCTCCGAAAGCCCCATTTTTGGGGATAGGTTCGGGAAAAGGTCTTTCACTACATGCAACTTTCCCCCCTTCCTTGCGCCCGTAAGCCACATATCCGCCCGCTCTCCCCCGACAAGGATCTTGTCCTTGGTCTTTTTCCTCACAGTAACTGCCCTCTTTTTTTGGACATTTTCTTCCTTGTCGTCAGACGGGGCACGCCTTATATTTGTCCAGATTGTTGAATTAATGAAGAAATTACACTTTTTTTCTTTTTTCGTTTGTTTTCCCCGTCCTCCGTAATGTGTCCTTGGTTTTTTTTTCCAACGTCTGAAAGATGAGGAAGGTCGACTTTTCTTTTATTGGTTGCCCACATACATGTCCTCCTTGGAAGTTCCCCTTTTCGACGGACTGCTTTTTTCCCGGTTTCTGGCTAATACAGACCTTCGATTGAAGACAATTGCCGCTTTTTCTTTCGTAGTTTCGAGTCAGTGTTGTCCTCATTGACGGCCCCCCCTTTGCCAGTTCTGCGGCTTTTCCTGACGTTAATACCTTAGCATTCGCCTCCTCCCCTGAGCTTTTTTTTTCTGCAACTGAATTCCTCCTTCAGCGGCTCCCCCCCTGATTCATCGGTCCTCGGTGTTTTTCCTTCCCTTGAACACTTGCATTCCTTCTTTCCTTCGGCCGGAACGTGGTAAGGGCGGAATTTTCATGCCTTTTCTTTTTCTCCGAGAGGACCTGCCCTTTTGGGCGGGCACATTTTCTCTGCACCATTCTCCCTCCTTTCTTGCGCCCTACGGGGACACAAAATTTTTTTTTCCGGCATTGTGGCGCCTTTTTTTTTCTTTCGTAATTGAAGCGTTTTTTGCTCCTCCTTGAACTGGTCTCTGTTGGGCAATCGATCGGTCTTCATCTTTTCTCCTTCATGTAGAGATTCCGAAATACGGCAGTTCGAAGTTTTTTTTTATTGAAGTTTTCTCCTTTTCTCCCTCGTCAATTTTTCGCGACAAGCCTGTCTTTGCTCTCGGCCCCTCGATGAGCATCGAGTTGCTTTTTTTTTCCCAAGGGAGGACGTTCTCTCTTCCCGATGAGGTCGCCTCCTTTTTTTTTTTTTTCCTTATTTTAACGTTCCGCTGTCGCTAGGCTCAGGGCTCCGCACCCTATCGATTCTGGTACTTCAGGAAGGCCCTTTTTCCCCCGGTCAAGGACCGCGAGGTTGATCTTCTTTTGCGGTTGTTGCCCTTCTTTCTTTGCGCGATGCAACGCCTCTAGGTTGCGCCCGACAGAGATCTATCCTTTTTTGAGATATCTGTCGGGCTGTTTTTTTTCCCCCCCATCGCAGCCATCCTGGCGCGGCGCCCCTCGCTCTTCCAATCTTCCCATTTTTTCTTTCCTGCCCACCTAAGAGTGACGTCCTTTCTTTTTCCGTTCCTACCAGATCAGATGCGTTTTTTCCCGATATACGAGAAGAGATAATTTTTTTTTTTTTGCCCGTTTCCCCATGAGTCCTTCTTCTTCACCTCCCTCCCTGGGCTCTTTCCCTGACAAATCTGAGAAACGAGATGATACTTCGTGAAGAGACAATCTGTCTGCGTCCCCCATGTCGTCTTTCCCTCAAGGGACGCATAAAGTAATCCAGGAGTGTTCAAACTGGCCCCGCAGTTTGCTTTCGTTTTTCTCTATCCCTTCCGATTCTCTAATTCAGAAGGAGACCCTCCCATGAGTTCGGTCAGTCCCAACCTACACTCCCCTCCACCGGCAGGCGCCCAATTTTTTCCCGGCGCCACACGGCCGTTCCCTTTCAGGAAAGGGGGGGGTCCTCTTTTCGTTCCCGAATAGCGGCCTTTTCCGTGGCGAAAACTTTTGCGCCGAACCAAAAAGGCAAGCAAGCGCCGCCCGGGCGCACGCTCCAGAGGTCGCCCCGTGCCCCCAGAAGGCCTTACCATATCCTTTGCCAGGGGTCCCTGTCAATAAAGTTCAACCCCCCCGAGGAAAGAAGGGCCCCTCTCGTCGGAGTGTAGCATGGTTTTCCCGAGGGGTTTTCCCCCCCCACAATCGCGATCTTTTTTCGGGAGGCGGCATTGACGTTTCAGTATGAACTTCTTGAATCAGAAAACGAGTTTTTTTTATGCGGGCCTTTCCCCCCCCCTGGCACCACTCCGAGATCAACCCGCCAATCTTGGTGTTAAGGGTTCCTGTCGTGGGACCGACGCGGTCCACTTTATATCTCCATCGTCTTTCCTCATGTAGGGCAACCAATCCCAAAGAACCGCGACTTTTTGTCCACCGTTACCGTAGAAGAATTTTCTGGACTTTTTTGTCCCTGTTCGGCCCCAGTGCCCCCACAAGTTGAAACATTAAGGTAGTAGAAGTCCCCCGAATGAAATCTTGGCAAAACAGGTACTTCATGAATTAGACCCAAAAGAGGAAGGATCGCTCTTTCCCAAGATTCCGGCGTTTTTCCCTTCGACGTCAAGAATCAACAATAGGGGCAGTTTTTTTTTTTCCTAGCCGTCAATGCCACTTGTAGTCGGCCTAACCTCGAGAGTCCCGGCGTCTTTTGAATTAGAGCCAAGTTTTTTTGGAAGTCTTTCCCCTGGCCAGCGGTTCGGTCCTCCCACAGTTTTGGGCGTTTTTTTTTTTTTTGTGACGGAACCATCCCTTCGGCCGGTTCCCAATCTCGCCTATTTACGGCACCGGTCTCCAGGAAGTAAGAGGAAGACAACCCTTTTTTCTCTCGACCGTCGATACGGCCCCCCATCCTCCGTTCCGAACGACTTTGGGATTATGACTTCGCAAGCGTAGGACGTCACTCTCTTTTTTCCGCAATTTTCGACCACCACCTCCCCTTTTTCTTCTTACACATGGGATCTCCCTCTTCCTCACGGGGGCGAGCCGTTCCGGGGATGGACCCAAAAGGGCCGGGTTTCTCCCTTCCAGACGGTTCAGGACTATGCCGTCTTTTTTTTTTTTTCTTTCGCAATTAGACTTTCATCCTCTCACTCCGTCCTGCCGCCTTTTTTTTTGTCTTCCTACGATCCGAAAAGTGGTCTTCCGGCCAGCAAGCAAATTACTTCAACCATTCCCCAGGGCGTCGACGGCCACTGTTTTCCTCTCCCCTCTCCCACCCAACTACTTTCCGCACCACATCGTTCCCCCCCTCCCAATTGCAAGTCAGCCCTCTTATCGAATAGCAACGGAAATTTTCCTCGACCTTTCCCTTTTTTCGTGTTTCTTCTCTCTCTCTTTTCCTCCTTTTTTTTTTTTCAGAACGCACGAATCGGTTCCTTCGGTTTTCTTTGGGCCCCCTTTCTTCTGTTGTTTCCCTCTCAATCCCTGTCGCACTTTTCCCGCTTTGTGCCGTTGCGCACGTCCCCCGCATTGTAGGTGTTTTCTTAGAAGAAGATTTCGCGGACCCCCGTGCCCTTTTACCTCGCCGCTTTTTCAAGTACATTGGCTGGCCTTCTTCCACGTGCAATAGTGCAGCAAGGGTCGGACTTTGAAGGTAGGGAATGCTTTTTTTTTCCCTGTCGAGCGACTTGCGACCATCTGCCTCTTAGTATGACCCGTTTTTTTTTTTTTTTTCGCGGCGGAAGGCCCGTTTTGGTTTTCCTCTCAAGTGAACCGTGCGGAAAGGATTCCTTTTGTGGGAAGAGAGGGTTCCCCCTGGGGTAGAAGAAGGCAACCCCCTTTTTGCGAGGACAACCTTTCGTTAATAGAGAGTGATTTTTCTCAGAAAGCCTTCTCTTCCCTTTTCAATGACAGGGGCCATTCTTTCACGTCTCCGTTTTCCTCTTACTCTTCTCTTTTTGTCGAAAGTGACTTCAGGAGTGAAGGTGACGTACCCTTTCTTTTTCTCTTCATGGTGAAGTCCCAAACTCCCTCCTCCTCAGTCCATCCCCTGTTTTTCTGACGGTCAAGGTTTCCTAACCTGGCTTGTTTCCCAGACATGAAATTGAAGTGGCGCTTTTCTATAAAGCCACATAGCCGCGTCTTCTCGTCCACCCCCTCTCTTTTTCCCTTGATTCTTGTCCTTGTACTTGCGCTTTCCCCCGAACTGCATGTTTGAATGTTGAGGATGACCTTTTTTCCCCGACGGAAACTGTCCTCCTCCGATCAGGCTTTTTTTTTTTTCTTTTCATGCCGACATACACAGCGTGAGGCTTCCTGCCTGTGTCTTGGTTTCCTTCCCTGTGCCGATTTCACTTACGTTTTTTTATTGGTTTTTTGTCCTCCTTCGGCCGTTCTTCGACGATGGGAGTAACTTTTTCTGGGAAGAGTAGGGTAGCTCCTCCCCACTGAGATTGCCGACATTTCCACTATATACCTATTACTTTTTTTTCGATTTTTCCCAGTTGGAGTAATTCCTTCCTTGAGCCAAGTTATGGAGGCCGTTCAGAAGGAAAGGAGGTACCCGAAAAGAGAGCGATGTTTTGGTGCTTTTCCTTCTTGCACAGTATCCTCCTCTTATCGGATTCTGCCGTCCCGTTTTTCCCGGCAGGTGTGTGGAATTTTTCTTCAGGAGTAGAATTCTTAGGCCGTCTCTCATCTTCAGTCCTTTTCTTCCTCGGCCCTTGGGCGGCGCAATTCCGTTTTCGTCCTCGCGCCGCAGCTATTGAGCCCCCCCAAAGGTACGGATGCACAGATGTTTTCCTTCTTCCCCCCCTTTTGCGAAGGACTTTTTTTCTTTAGCGTCTCCGCCTTCCTGAACGCCGGTCGGCATCCTCTTTCATCTGATGAATAGGCTTCAGAGAACGCAAATACTTTTGTGCGCCGCCGTAGCGCTTTTTTTTCTGTTGGGGATTTTTTCTTGCAGTTTGATCCTTTCGTCCCCTCCTTTTGGCGCGCAAAGAGTTTTTCTCGATGAGAGAGCGTTTTCGCTGGTGGTAATTCTAGGCCCTCCCTTTTACGGCTTTTGGTTCTCTTTCCGAGATCGTGAATTTTTCAAGACAATGAGAGCGATTTTTTCTAAATAAGAGAAACCCTCCTTTCCTTTCATTCAGGAAGGCACGCTTGCGGTTTCCTCAGGTTTTTCTCTGTCTGGTTAGCTCGGCAAAGATGACGTTTTCCTCCTTTCTCGATGGAACGACGCTCAGGGTCTCTCTCATTTTAATAATAAGTAAGTTGTTGTCTCCTCCTCTTTAGGGAGCGAACCTCCCCTTCGGTTTTGGAGCAATCCAGCGTTTCGCTCTCACCGAAGAAATCTCACCCTTACGGCGGCCAACCTGCAGCGTCTTTTTGAGTAAAAGATAGATTTGCTTTTTTTTTCTTTTTTAGAGGCTCCTTCCCTCCATAAGGCTGGTTTTCTCCTCCCAAATGCCGAACTCTCATCCTTTCGATCTACATTCTCGAAATGTCAACGAGAACAGAGCAAAGACGCTTTTTTCGCAGAGTCCCCCCTTCTGCTCTCCCTCCCTTAGACCAGTTTTCGCCTGCCCTCCAACTTCATCCCTTCTTCTTCTTCCCCGCCCCCTGCGAAAAGCCGTCTTTTTTTTTTCCGATATATAAGATGCCGAATCTTTTTTTTCTGGTCACTTTTCTTTTCCCCCTAAGAACCCTTCCTTCGCCACTTCCTCCTGCCCACCATGCCGCGAAAAACAGCTTTTGTCCCCGTAGGGAGAACTCGCTTTCTTTTGTTGCGCTCCAACTGCTCCTTTTCCCGCCTTTCATTTTCCCGCCCTTGGCTGCAGATTCCTTGAATCCTTCAAGATGAAAGGGTTAAGGTCAATCCCCCCCTCTCTTCCCTGATGAAATAAGGGAACCCGTCTCCTAGCATTTTCACATCCTTTCCCTCACCACCCAATCGCTGTTTTTTTTTCGTATTATTCTACGTGACTTATGACCGGCTCTTTTCCGGCTAATGAGGGAAGGACAAAGTACTCCCTCCTCCCGAGATCAAACGCGGCAATGTCGGCACCCTCCTCCTTTGATGAGGCCAAAGTCCTTTCGCCCAATATTTTTACGCCCCTTTTTCTCTTTCTTTTTTTCCCACCAATACCATAAGTATTGGCCCCCCCAGGGGGTGTGGAAATTACGAAAAACAAGCAACACTTTTTTTCCCTCCCACGATGTTCTGCAACAAACTTGTCTTTCCAGACCAAACCGTTTTTCCCCCCCTCCCGCCTGTCTCGCGCGGACCCAGCCCCTTCGTTCCCGTCTTCGACGTCATCCCTCCGGGCAGTTCCGGGAGCCACTCGCAGTCAAGGCTTTTTCGAGCGGCCGGAACGATCTCTTTTCCTAGTTTGCACCCCTTTCCCCCTTTATGTGAAGTTCATGGTCGTTCCGGCCCCCCTCGGGTTCGGAAAAATGGGTCTTGCGTTAGGAGGAGGAGGCGGTTTTTCCTCCTGAAAACAATCTCGCCTTATTTACTTTCCCTGTTCGATCTCAGGGGTTTCCTCCCCCCCCCGTTTCTAGGTCATCGCTCTCGACGTCCTCCCATGAAGTGTCACTCAGACCATTCTCTCTTTCTGAAGAAGATATATGACGTCACTATCACTCCTTTTTTTTCCTCGCAGACCACCCCCTCCTTTTCCCGCTCCCAATTCCCTCCCTGGCGCGCCGTATAACCAGTTTCCTTTTCCTTTTCTTGTCCCCAAAATTTTTTTTCCTGACCCCGGCAGACGGTTCAGGATTCGCTATGGTCGCAAGGGGCGCCGCTCGCAAACTGTCCTTTTTTCCCCCGAATTCCTAGACCGACACGTTTCGTTCACCCGTGATGATCGGCCGGCCACGATCACGGAAAAGGGCGTCGCCTTCCCCCCTCCTCAAATCTTCTGCGAACTTCCCAGCACACTTAGTCGCCTTTCGCAAAGTCACACTCCTTTTGCAAGGTCATGCCTGGATTGCTCAGGTGCAAACCAACCCCCCCCTTTTTCCCAAGAAACTACTCAAGATATTTTCATTTTTTTCTTCTCTTTTTCTTTTCCTCCTCCTCCGTTGTTTTTTTTCCATGCACGCCCGACTAGGCCGGCATTCTTTTTCCGGTGGAGAGTGTAGATTGCCCCCTTTCTCCCTTGCAATTGGGATTTGTGTCTTGCCTCCCCTCTTCCTACTGCATTGTCTTTGGTGTGGGGCTTTTTTTCCGTATTTCGCGGAACCTCTCCCGCCCTTTCGGAGAGGCCGCCTCTCCCTTGCGGCCGATCATCACGTTTTTTTTTTGTAGGAGGGACTTCCTGTCGGCATGCCGTAGTGCGCTGTCTTTTTCGAGCGGCCTTGCGGACCCCTGTCACATGAAACCGGTATTGACTTCTTTTAGTTCGGCGGGCCGGCCCTTCTCCTGAGCCCCAGTCCCGTTCCTCCCCTTGATGAAACTGCCCTGGTTTCCCTTTGACTCAACAGTTGAGGTGGGATACGAGAACTTTATTGTCATAGAAGCTGATCAGCATCCCGGTCCTCCTTAAGGGTTTTCCTTTGCAACTTCAATTGGCCTTATCGCTTTTCATCTGCCGATGACGCCCTTTTGCCTTTCCCGGATGCCGGTGCCTCACCCTTTTCTTTTTCGAGTCTGGTAGTACCCCCCCTCCCCCCTCCGCCGAACGCACTTGGTTGCTCTTTTTCTTTTTCCCCTGCACCCCGGATGGTCTGGGCACGTACAAATAAGATGACGGACCTTTCTCTCCATTTAGCCGCGGCCCCTTCCTTTATCCGTACTCTTTCCCTGCGAGGGGAGCAACTGAACTTCCCCTTCGCTTTAATGTTGAGGTGGCTGAGTTTTCCTTTTTGTAAAGAGAGATAAGGGCGACGGGTTTTTTTTCCTCCCTTTTTTGGCCGCACAGCGTGTAGTTTTGTTTGGCCCCTTTTTCGGTTTTTCCTTTCCCCCCCCCTTGGGGCGTGCCCTCCTGCGGACGTTCCCCCTTCTGTTCTTTTTTTACCACATACATGAAGTTTTTGCGGAACTGATGGGACGAGTCGGGTCTTTTCCTCACCTTGAGATTGCCCGACATGCTCTGTTTGCTTTCTTGTTTCGTCTTGTTCCAGGTGGGAGTAATGGCCGTTGCCCGCTTCCGTCTCTTTTCTTAAGTCAAGAGGCCGTTTCATACTCCTACCGAGAGAGAATGGGGTGGTGATGCACCCGACTTTTTTCTGGCCCTTTTTTTTCTTTTTCCTTGCAGGGTGTGGCATTTGTTTTTCTTTCTTTCAACCCCTTGGCATCGTAGCATTTTCTTCGGCCTTGCAGCCCAAGTGAGTATTAGCCGCGGACCTTCTGGCAATACGCTTTGGACTGCGCCACCGGCCTTCCTTCACAAAGTTTATGTCCAAATTTTCTCCTCAATTTTTTGGCCGCGGCGTCGTATTCCCTCCTGCCGTCCCGCCTGAACGAACGAATTTAATAGGAGAGATCGGCCTTTCTTTCAATACGGCTGTCTTTTAGTCCTACTCCTTTTTCTTTTCCCTCCCTGATGCAAGCTCATGCTTCTCAGCGCTTTGGCGATGAGCCTTCTTCGCAGGTGAGAAGGTTAGCGTTGGTAACTTTCCTCCTCCGAATTTTGGGATCGGTTTCCTTTTTGAGGGCTCCAACTCCCACCCTTCCCTCCTTGATATCTGGCTACCGCTCAAATCCGTCTGCCCTCTTTTATATCACGTTCATTAGGGAAGGCTTCTTTTTCTATGTTGAGATTGGCTTAGGTGAGATCTTCTTTTCAGGGATTGTCTCCGATGGAACTGGACGCCTCCCCGATTCTATCTTCCTCTCCCTTCCCCTCTTTTTTTTTTTTGTGAGAGATATTTTATGTCGGGGCGTTCCCCCTTGTCGTCCCTCTCGCAAGATCATGAGAGGCTCTTTCCTCCGCAAATATAAACATCGCGGTTTTCTTGCAGTAAGTGAAGGAAGCGTTCTCTAATCTGGAGAGGTGATCTTTAGCCCCCCCCCTTTCCCTGGGCTGGGCGCTCCTCATCCTCCATCCTTCAACAGATACACCTTTCATGACAAACGCGAACCTTTTCTTCATCGAGACCCATTTTGCCTCCTTTCCCCCCCACATGTTTTAACCCCAGGCCTCTTTTCACCCTTCATTCAGGCGGCGCTACGCGGCTTCCCCCCGAAACGCAGATTGCGGTTTTTCTTCCTCAAGATGAAGAAATAAGCGATTCCTCCTTTTTAGGACGGCACACACCTTTCCAACAAGGACGGGCGTCCCCTTTTTCCCCGGTCGCACCCCCCCCCCCCTTCGGAACCCCCTCTTTTTAACTGTTGTTGTCCCCGTAGGGAGCCACTCCTAATGGTGAGAGCCCCCCTTTTCCCCCCATTAAAGCAAGGTCCTCGTAGACCTTCTGAGTACTCGGCCGAAGACTCCCCCTTTTACGATGCAAGTGTTCCGGTCCCAATTAAACCCTCCCCCTCTGACATCATGGCACTCCTGCTGCTAGATTCCCTTTTTTTTCCCCCCGTCCACACCAGCCGCTATCTGCTTTCCTTTTTCCTCCTTCTTCCGGACGTGACTCTCAAAGAGCAGAAGGAACTTCTCACATGAAAAACTCGAAAAACCTCTCCCCTCTCCCTTTTAATGGTAGGACAATTAACTTTTCCCCTTTCTTTCTTAGCGACCCGACGCGGCCCCCCTTTCCTCCCAATATTTTAAGCTTTGGGAAAAAAATCAATCAGTTCTCTTTTTCAAGAAAGGTGGTTTTACCAGCCCCTTCGTCGACAGAAGCTCCCCCCCATCCCCTTTTCTTTTTCGGGGGCAAAAACGTTTTAAAAAGACCACAAAACCCGTTCCAAAGATTCTGCTTTTCCTCCATAAACCCTTTTTCCCTTTCCCCCAATCAGGGAGTTTCCGTCCCCCCTCGCCCTGTCAAGGACCCGTGGTACGAGAGGCTTTCTTTCTATGTGGGCTGCCTATAGCGCCCCCTTTGGAAGTTCATGTGTGCCTTCCATCCCTTTTTTTTTCCGGAACCTTTTTTCCGATTTCCCCTTCTTGCGTTCGGCGGAGGCGGAGTTTGGAAGCCCCTCCCCTCTCGCCTATTAGAGACCCCCTTTTTTCGATCAGAAGGGCCGTCGTGGCGTCCCGATTTCTTTCTCCCCCCCTCCCCCCCTCCGTCCCCCCTTACCCTTTTCCTTTGGCACTTCCAGACAATCAGAACGACTTTTATGATGAAGAAGCTATAGGAGTCCTTTTTTTTCTCGCAAGGTTTTTTCCCGTTCACCCCCCCCCCTTTTTTATTCCCGCGGTGGACCTTCCCCCTCCTTTCCTTTCAAGCGAGCAGTAATTTTCCCTTTGCCGAAGTTGGCTTGACCCAACCCTTTTCCGTGCAAGAAGGTTCAGGCCTCGGGTCGCAAGGCGCTCCGAGTTGCCTCCCTTTCCGCCCTTTTTTGTCCTGACTTTTCCCTCTTTTTGCCCTGCGTCACCTATTCAAACCTTTGTTCCCCCCCCCCCTTACTCAAACAGCGCGCGTTTTCCTGGGTTAAGCAGAAATATTCTGCGTCCCCGACAATGCGGTCGAACCCCTCGTGCTCCCCTTTCCTTGCCCTTTGTCACCTTCTCCCCCCCCCTCCCATCGACATCGCCACCGGCACCCTTGTTTTTCCAACTCGATTTCTCCCGCTGAGAGAGAGAGTTTACATCCGAACCGTTTTTCCTCCCCGAATAGGCCGGCATTCTTTTTTTTCCTTTCGATTTTTTCCCTCTTTCGGTGGCGCTTTTCCTCTTTCCACCGAGCAATCCAGTTGTGAAGTTTTGCGAACGATGGTTTTTTTTTTTTGATTGCAAGAAGATTTCCACCCCAGTTTTTCTCCGTCTTTCCTCCCCCCTCGCGGATGTTGAAGTACTTTTTCCTTCCTTCTTTCCCACGTTGAACCTTTGACCGCAACGTTTTCCCCTTAAGGTAGGCAGGACGTAGTGCGCGGTCTTTTCAAGTAGAAGCGCCTTGCGACCTAGCCCTCCTTTCCATAGTTCTCACCTTCTTTTTCCTTCCTTTTTTCTTTGCTTGCCGGCCCGTTTTGGGGTCCCCTCCCTTTTTTTCCCCCCGTGGGGATAAGGATCGTCCTCGGTACAGGGTAGAAGAAAACCTTTCTCTGACAACCTTGCGTCGCCTCGCTGTTTTCTTTCGTACCCAATCGGCTCCTTTCTTGAATGGTCTGACTTGCCACCTTTCCCCCCGGGTATTACGTCGAGCGCGATGACCTCCCCGGAAGGACCTGCGGATAGAACTTTTGCCGTACTAGGGCGTATTTTTTTTTTCCGTCCCCAGTCTATCCCTCCCTAATGGTGAGCGGATCGTTCCTTAACCCTTTTTGGCCAGGTTCGGGCCCCTTTTTCCCTTTCCGTACATTGGAGATATAGGAAGGCCACATTAGCCGCGTTTTTCTCTTTCCAGTTCTCATCCAGACTTGTCCTTGACTTTTGCGCTTTTCCTTTCCCGATTTGGGCGCCTCCGGATAAGTAGAAGAAGGCACGACGGAATCCTTTTCCTTCGCGGTTGGTGTGTTCGAATTCCTTCCCTTTTGCCTAATTTCTTCTGTGTGGGAGCTTCTTTCTTTTTCGAATTTAAACCCCCCTTCCCCTTTCGAGTTTCCAATATTATGTTCTTTTTTCCCCCCCTCCCCCGTCTTCTCAGCTGGTCCCTTCCCTTTCCTTCATTGCTGGGCCGCGTGTGCGTCTTTTCTCTCACTGAACTAATGTTTGAGCTAGGAGAGTTGCGAGTTGTTCCATTTTTTTCACGCAATGAGCCAGTTCTGCTTCTTCGTTTCCTTTCCCAGAAGCTTCATTCCTCTCCCCCTATTCTCCTCCCTTCTCTCTCTTTGGTGGGTGGTGGTGGATTGAACCCGCACCTCCCCCCCTCCCTGGAGCGGCGTCCATTAGCCTCTTCCTCCTTTTTTCTTCGTGAACCCTTGGATAGTAGTGCCTTTTTTTCTCTTCTCCCAGTTGAGTATGAGCCGAGGAACTGTGCCCCCCCCATACGCTTGGCGCGCAACCTTCGTTTCTTTGGGACACAACGCAAGGCTTGGCCCCCCCTTTTCCCTCCTCTTGTTGTCGCCTTGAAAAGTGGCGTCCTTCCCCTTCTTTCCTCGTTTTGAGCCGAACTTTTACGCAGGTAGGAATAAGCTGTCTTTCCCTCCTGGTAGAGATCCGATCCCTTTTTAGGTCTCTTTTTTAGTCTCCCTCAATGGGATGCATGCCCTTTCGGCCCTTGATGCCGCTAATGTTTCTCAAATTGGTGCTAGATGAGACACTCTCTTTTTTGTCAGGGCGAGCCTTCGCCCCCTTTCATGTGATCTTTCTTTGAGCGTCGAATTGATGAGGCGCTCCCCCTTTTCGTCCCTCCCCGTTCGAGAGATAGGCCCCCCCAGAATAGAGAGGTCCTCTGCAGGTGGCCGCCCTTCCCCGATCTTTTTTCTTTTTCTTTGTGAGATCGGCACCGTGATTTTTTCGACGGAGGCGCGATGGAACCTCATATAATATCTAGATTGTAAGAATCCTCCTTCTTTTCTCTCGTGGCGAGACCCCTCACCGGCTGTCTTTCTTCTTTTGGGCGACAATCAGCGGTTCCTCCTCCCCCTCCTCCCCCTCTCAACATAGCGGTTTTGTGATTCCCGTTTCCCTTTTCCTGAATGGTGAAGAGTTGATCCCTCTTTGCGGAGAAGATATACGCGCCGTGTTTTTTTTTTTTCCCCATGCGCGTCTCCATCTGGCACCCTTCCCCTTTACTGCGGTTTTCCCCCCCGAGAACCTGCGGCCCTTCTCATCGGCCCAATGTGATCAAATGAGAGGCATCATTCTTTTTCCACTTTCATCCCTGGGCCTTTTTTTCCCCTGGCGCCTCCAGTATGTTTTCTTTCTACCAGGACGATCTTCCTCCCTCCCCTCCTTGCCGACATGAGGTTACGTCGCAAAACTCTGCAATACGCTTTCTGCACAATTTCCTAAGGCTCCCCCCCTTAACCGCATTCCTTCCCTTTTTTTTCCCGTTAGGGCGCAATAGCGTTACCGCTTTATGCCCGCGCCAAAGACGTCTTTTCTTAAAAAAAGGACCGGCCCTTTTTCTCCCCATAAGGCACTTGGCTGCATTCTTCCACTACTTCCTCTGCCGAAAAATGCTCCCCTTGTCCCCCTTGGTTCAAGGTTCCTAAAGTACCCCCCAGCAGGCCCCAGCCCTCTTGTTCCCCTGCCCGCTCCAGGCGGTATGCTTTTTCCCTTCGGTTGAAATCGCTATATGTATTTTCAGGGACGTATGAACTGTCTCTCCCTCAGACACTTTCAATTACTTCCAACGGAACACCCCCCTCCCCTCTCCCGAGTATCAACAGCGCAATTCTTCCCCTTTTTACATGTTAGGAGAGCGAACCTCTTTCCAAATTTAGCCCATCCGAATCCCTTTTTCCTTTTAAACATAACTTCTCTTTTTCCCCCTCCCCTTCCGCAGCGGCCCCCTTCCCCTTTTTGTGTCCCCGAAACAAAACAGGCCTTAAGCTCGTCACGCTGTTCGCAACACCTTCTTTTCTTCTGAAATTCCCTTCTCGAGAGGAAAAGATCCCTTCCTTCAGCAGCAACATTCGTAGGCGCCCCCCCCCTCCAGTGTTTTCCGCCGGACAAGGATCAGGGTCTTTTTTTCCTCTTTCGGAACTCGCGCGGCAGCGGCCCTCCCCTTACGGCAAGATGATGTGGAAGTTCTGGTTTTTTTGTTCGGCAACTGCGACCGATCCTCTCCCCCCCTTTTCGGCCTTCTGACCTTCCTCGACCAGTAACCCCCTCTCTTCCCCTTTACGGCCAACGGCATCCGGCTTTGGCGAAAAACTTATTAGAGTTCGGTCATTCCTCAGCTCGCACGCCCCCTTCTTCCAATTTCCGAACGTCATCTCCCTCCGTGATGCTGGACGGCGCCTTCTTCCCGATCAACTTCGAGCGCCGCACACCAAAAGCAACGGTTTCTCTTCAGTTCATCAAGGGCGCGTCCTTCTACAATCTTTTTTTACCCAAAAACGGGCCGTCTCTCCCTTCAAGAAGGTTCTCAAGGGATGGAGATATGTTGCTTCCTCCAGCGCACTACTTACCTGACTATTCCTACCCCCTTTCGTCACCTTTTCAATTATTCTCTGCGCGCCACTCCTGCGGGCTCCCTTTCGTCGCCGGCACGGGTTCCTCACCCTTCCTGAAAACCAAACCCCCCCCCCCCCTGCAGTCGACCCCCTCCCTTCCACGTAAACCCAGGGCGAAAAGGTAGCATTTTCTTTCCCTTCGAAATCGCCACCGGGCACCCCTTTTTTGAAACCCCAGCACCCCTCCTTCTCTTCGGGTGATGATCTCTCTCCGTGTTGTTTTTTTTCTCTCCTCATAATTATTCTCTTTTCTTTTTTTCTCGTTTTTTTTGACCATGTGCCGGTGTCCTCTCGTGCACCGAGCAATCTTTTCTTGGGATTTGTGACGTTTTTTCGACCGCATTGTCTTGTTCTCCTCCGCTGGTGGAACACCTGCCGGCCCTTTTCCGTGATCGGACTTGAAGGAAAAATGGCGCCTTCTTTGAAATAGGTGACGGCCAGGGTTTTTCCTTATTTCTTTCTTCCTTTCCGTAGTGCGCGTTGCCTTCGATCGAATGGAGTTCCCTTGAAGGAATATCCTGTTTTTTTTTTTTTTTTGGTCTAGTCGGCGGGCCCTTCCTCACCTTAGTCCAGTTTCCCCTTTTTTCCGGGGGCTCGCCCCTGATGTCCCCGCCTTCGCCCCCCCGCGGCAAAGGTTTTTCTTTTTTTTTGGTCGGAGAGAAAAACCTTGCTCTTTCCGTTCATAGAGCTGCTCCTCTTTTCCTTCCCTTCGTTGGCATTTTTCCCCCCTTCAATTTGGCGGTCTGACCTTTTTTGCGCGCTGGCCCGAACTCGTCCCTCCATGAGATCGAACAGGTGGACTTCTTTTTTTCCTAATAGGGCGTAGCTTTGGTTTCTGGTTCCTGGTTCCGACCCATTCCTCCCCTCCCGCATGGTGCGCGGCTCGGTCCCGTTTCCCCTTTTTGTCCAGGTTCGGGCAACATATCAGAGGGACGGAACTTGGCTTTTTTCCTCGCCGCGGCCGCTTCCCCCTTTTTCTCCCCCGACCCTAGTTTTCATTTTTCTTTTCGCAACCGGAACCTTTTCCCTCCCCCTGGGCAGATGGTGTTCCGTGTCAAGCCGTTTTGTCCAGCGACGATCATTTTTTTTTTTTGGGCTGGTTTTCTTTTTCTGGCGACAGAAAACGTTTTTTCGAACAGAGTGGCTCTCTGTAGACGCCTGGCGTCCTTTTTCCCCCCACCACCTTGGGCGTGCCGCTGCGGATTTCCAATCCTGTGGTGGGTATTTTTCTTGAAGCAGTATATTCGACTCTGTGCGGCCTTGTTTCTTTTTCTCTTGTACTCCGAACTGAATTCACCTGAGTCTTCCCTCCCTTCGAGGTTTTTCGTCGGGTGTGAGTGTTCCAGTTCTTACTCTCGAGCCAGGTCGGCGGCTCGTTTTCGTCCGGAGCCTTTAATCTTTTCCCCCCTTCATTGAAGAAAGGACCTTTTCCTTCCTCTGGTGGTGTTGAAGGAATGTTTTTCGCGGATCCCCTTTTTTCATCGTGAGTTAATCCTTTTTGGTGTGGATCGTTTTTTTTCCCCCTTTCCCCCCTTTGCATAGCCATCCCCTGCTTCTGTAAGTTCCGAAAAGTGAGATTGAGCCTCTTTTTTAAGGTTGGGCGGCTGTGGGTCCCCCTCCTGGAGACCCGGTGCCTCCCGCATTGCTCCCTACCTTTAGGGAACCCCCTTACATGTTGTAGGCCCCCTTTGGGACATTGGGCTGCCAGGGATTCTTGCGCGTTTGCGCCCCTTTTTCCATCCCCTGACAGAAGCATTTCCGAAGGTCTTCTTTTTCTAGCTTTTCTCCCCCGCAATACGTTTTCTCCTGGGAGCCGCGTAGCGAAGGGTGAGAATTCGTTTTTTCTTAATGTTGGCGAGCCTTTACTGTTTTCTCACCTTTGGTATAGAGGTCCTCTTTTCGCAGGTTAGATCTGAGCCACTGAATGTGAGACCCCCCCCCCCCTGTGAAGATGATTAGGCGCGCAACCCCTTTCCATGAGCGCGTCTCCGGTTCTTTATCTAGCCCCTCCTCTCTGGTAGTTAGTATTTCCTTTTTCAGTACGGCACCTCCTGACCGAGGGGTGAGAAGATTGGCCTCTTCCCCCGCTGAGGTTTGGCGGCCCTCTTTTTTTTCTTTCTTGGTTGCCTTTCAGCTCTTTCGCCGACCCGGC
>Ga0179593_1271798_pt1 | contig 17794 bp, 26 predicted proteins | sample CZODoug2_1_08_16_FD_185931 | JGI IMG/M metagenome (GOLD analysis project Ga0179593, IMG submission 185931) | Vadose zone soil fungal communities from Angelo Coast Range Reserve, California, USA - CZODoug2_1_08_16fungal (PacBio error correction) | ecosystem: Environmental > Terrestrial > Soil >... | reverse complement strand
TTTTTCTCCTTTTTGGTTGTTTTGCGGACCCTTCCCCAAGAGGGTTCTTTCTTTGGTGTTTGGCGCTGCCCCCAGGACCCTCGACCTTTTGTTCTGTTTCACGCTCCTTTTTTCTGTGTCGGTGATTTTGGACAGTCAATTTTTTGGCTGAGTTTTTTTTTATAACTTTTTCTTGTTTGCTTTTTCTGTTTTCCCTTTCCCCTGTTACGTTTCCGGGCACGTTTGTCGGCCTTTTTTTCGTTCATCTCGCCGCTGTTGCTGTTGCACTGTGCGCGATGGTTTGTTGGTCCCTCGCCCACACTGGTCTGGTTACTCTTTTTTCAGCACGTCACCGACAAGTCCACCACCTTTTTTCTTATTCTGACTTCCCCCCCCCCACGAATGCTGTGCTGCTTGATTTTTTTTCCCCAGTCGTTTTTTCCTTGTGCACCCTTCGTTTTTTCTGGTTTGTTTCGTCCGTCAAACCCTGCTGGAGACCGTTTCCTTTCTGGGCCCCATGCCGGACTAACTCCCTGTTTTTTTTTCATATTTCCCGGCGTGTTTTTTCTCCAGGGCGTTTTTCTTTTTTTTTTTTCCCCTTTGACCATCCCTGCAGTTTGGAACTTGTTTTCCCCTCTTTTTTTGCTCCCTGTTTCAGCGTTATTTTCCGACCTTCTCTGTTTTTTTTTACAACTTCCATGTCATTTTGCTTTCCTTTTGTGTCCCCCCGCGCTGTTTGTTCCGCGGTGTCACCCCTGTTCATGTTGGGCACCACCCTCTATTAGTTTTCACTTTTCCCTTTTTGTTTTATCTTTTTCTTTTTTTTTTTTGGGCACAGTTTTTTGACCCCGTTTCCCCTCCCTTACCTCAGCCACGTTTCTCCTCCACCAGACCTGGCCCCGTTTGAGGCGCATTTTCTGGCCTTGTTTTGGTCGGTTTCAATGTGTTACGATTCCTCCCGCAACAACGTCTTGTCCCTCCAAACCTCCTCCGGTAGTTTATGTTTTTTTTTTCTGTGTTGCAATCGACTGTTTTTCCGGTTTCTCTACTGCAGCTGACCCCCTACCCCCCAACATTCGTCCCGTTTGTTTTTTCCGTTTCCCGTCGGTGAGCGTCTTTTGATGCAGTTTCCCAAAACCTTTCTTTTTGCTTTGGCGGTTTTGTTTTTGTTGGTCACTGGCCACTGGGAGCTTTTTTTTTGGCCCCCGACATTTGCACTCGGTCGTTTACTTCTTTAACCCCTGTTGAAACCGCGTTCCAACGGTACCGGAGGTGCGTTTTATTGTCGTGAGCGGATTTTTTTCGGTCCCCCTGTTCCCTTACCTCGGTTCCCTCCCCCCCTACGAGTTCTTCGCATTCTATGTTTCTGGCTCTTTCGCATTTTGATTTCTCGGGCTTGAGTTTGACCCGATCCAGGCTAAGGTTTCACTTTTGGCCTCCCTTTTTTTTTCCCCCAATCTTCCTTGACCTAGACGCCCTCCCTCGTTGTTCAACTGTGCGCGTCGAGGCGCCTCCGTTAAGGCCCCGCCGATTGACAAGCAGTTTTTCTGGCGCTTCTTTTGCCTCCCTTTTTCCACTTTTACTTTTTTGGTGGCGTTGTTCTTCCCGTCCTTAGTCACCCGATTCTGGTTCCGTGAAGACTGAAACTGTGGGCGCCCTTTTTGGTTCCTTTAGTAAATTTCCTTGCCTTTTGCTTCTGTTTATGCCTTTTCCCCATGCTGATGCTGTTCAAATCCCCCTTCTTCTTTCCACGACTGTTGCCCGTTGTCGCCCCATTTTTTTTTTTTTTATTTCTTGCTTTTGTCCGTTCGTTCCCAGCCCTGCCTTCGTTTGCTGTCATGCTTTTTTTTTCTGTATATGGAAGGTCAGCCTCCGTGTTTTATTGGTTCCACAGAAGCGACCCCCCCGTGGTGCCCAAATATACCCTTCGCGTTGATCCTTTTTTTATATTTTCCTTCACAATTTGTGTTTTGTTTTTTTTTTTTTTTTCGGAGATCCGCGCGCATTGTTCCCCTTTCCGGTGCTCGTCCGCCCCGCCCCCACTTTTTTTTTTTTCCCCACCCACGTGGGGTTTTCCGTTTGATTGGTTTGTTTCCACACGGCGGGACAGCCACGCTTGCTGTTTGGCTGTTTTTTTCCGCCCCTTTTCCCACCAGTGTTGGTCGCTGGTGTCCGCCCCTGTGTCACCTCACAGCGTTGCCCCTTTGATGTTTTTCCCCCCCCTCTGCGGTACAGATCTTTTTTGCTCCTCTTTTCAGGTTTTGGCGCTTCGTTTTTCTTTTGCCTTCAGTTTTTTTTTCCTTCGGTCCCCCCTCCGTTTCCAAGTCGGTGTTGCAGTTCTGTTCATTGCATGGTGAAGTTTGATGTTTTGCCCCCCAACTCCCACATCTGCCCCCCCGTCCTTTTTTTTTCCCGTGGTTTTAGGCGCCTGGGATTGTCATTCCCGACTACTTTTTTTTTTGTTCGCCACGGATCCCCCCCCCCCTTGATTTTGTTATGTTGGTTTTTTTGTCCGTCCGTCCCGAAGATGTGAGTGTCCAGACTTTTTTCTTCATTGTTTTGACGTTGAGGCCCCCTGTGGTTCCTTTTTTTTTTTTTTTGTTCCGTTTCGCCCCCCCCCCTGTTCGACCCTGTGCGCGCGTATTTTGGTTCCCATGCTAGCCTTCCCCCCGCCGCTGTATGGTTATTTGTGCTTTCTTTTCGTTTTTTGTTGAACTTGCCGACAGTTCTATTTACCCTCCTCCAGTTACCCTGACCCCACTCTAAAGTCTGTTTGGACAGAAGGTCTTAGTTTTTTTTTCCCTTGTTTTTGAGATTGGTTTTTTTTTTAAAATGATCTTTTTTTGTGACCATTTACTGTTACGAGACCCATGATACGTTTTGGCCCTTTTCTACTCCTTACACCCCCCATCGTCATTTTTGTTTTCCTTGTTTCTTTATAGGTCACCGTGGGTTACCCCATTTTACTTGAGATTTGGGCGGAGTGCCTGCCTTTTATTTTTCTTTCTTTCACCAACGTTATGCCCCCCCTCTCCTTTCTTTCATCCGGTGTACAGGAAGTTGGGATTTTTCCTTTAGTTCTTTTTGTGTTTTTCTAGTTTTTTTTTTTCTGCCCCAAGAGTAACCCTTTTCACAGAAGGTTCCCAGGATTTTTTCTCTGGATCATTCTTCCCCCCTTTCGTTCGGGGTATACCTTGATTGTGAGGAAGATTTCTCTGCTTGGAGATCGTTACCAGGACAGACAATTTTGAAGACATTCTTAGTTTCTTTTGTTCTTGACCCTCCGGACCAGTTTTGCCCCCCCCTGTTCCATTTTCCACCTCCGGAGCCAACGACAGGTCTATGAAGTTTTTGTCCCCCTGGTGACTACCTTTGAGCTTTTGTTCAATTCCTCCCTGTCTTCTTTTCTTTCTTTCCCATGCCCCCCAGAAGCGGGGATTTCCCCCTTTCGCGTCGCGTTTTGGATCTTTTTTTAGACTCCCCCTCGATTCTGCCTCGCCTTGACGTTTCCCAACTTTTGTCGACTTATAGATTTCCCCTTGACAGTACCCCCTTTCAGACTTTTTCCAGTTACCTTTTTAACTTCACTGCTCCCAAGAACCCTGAATTCCTTTTCCCCTTTTTTTGTTTTTTTTTTTTTCTTTCCCGTTTTGCCCCCCCAACTTCTTTGCGACCCCAGCATTTTCCTGTTGGTTTCGGTTCCCCGTTGCACCGTGTTTCTTTTTTTTTTTTTTCCCCCTTTTCGTGACACCTCTTACCGTGTTTTTTTTTCGTCAGTCCAGACCAGTTCAGGGGATGCTTTTTTTTATGCGATAGCACCTGCCCCTGCGTTTTCTTCGTTACTTCCCCCTGGTTTCCGTTTTGCCACGGAACTGAGAGGAGTCTCCGTCCAGCTTTTTCCTGACTCTTCCGGATGTCACCCCGTACACCCGTTCAAGCTCTGTTCCCTGTGACTACCATTTGCGTTTAGGGTCTTCCCTTGCAATCGCCCTGCACCTCTGACGCCCCGTGGGCGGAGATTCCGCACCATCTCCTTTTCCTCTCCCCCTCCGTTTTTTGTTTTGGTCTCAACTGCCTCTTTTTTTTTGTCTTTCGCACCGAGGTGCTTAGGCTGTTTCCCTTGCGCTGGCTCGACATGCGGTTTCTTTTTTTTCCCTTTCCTCTAGATGGCCCCTTTTTTTGGTCTTTCTACTTTCCCCAGTGTTCCCATCGATTCTGTGAGTATCATCGTCTGGACTGTTGACAACCCACACCTTCCCCCTGCACGTTTGTCGCCAGGTCTCACCTTTTTCGCCTACGATGGGCCCCTTTCCCCGCCTGGTTTTTTGGACACCCCTTATAGAGCCCACGTGGTTCATCCTGGCCCTCCTCACCATGAAGCCCCCCTGGTTGTCTTCATTTCTCCGGGCCCCACAAGTGAATTGCCCTGAGCTGCCTTTTCTGCTTTTTTCCCCCCCATGCGTTTTTCCCTGATGGCACTTTTCACTCCGTTTTGGGTTTTGCGATGGAACATTCTTGGCTGACCGGTCTATTTTTGCCCTGGTTCTCGTTCTCCGCCAGTTATTCTGTCCGGTCGGCGTTTTATGCATGGAGGCTTTTTCCCTGCGCTCTCCACCCCGCCTTTGCGTAACCCCCTGATATTGCTGCTTTGCCTGGCCGCACGATGGCCGTTCCTGTGCTGAGCTTTGACCCGCCCACACGAATTTTACGTTTTAGGTTTTCCTTTTGCTGGCGCGCTTGTTTAAACTTTCCCTTTGGAAACCGGTCCTTTCCATCCCCCACTCATGAAATTTTTCGATGTAGGTTCCCAGTGGTTTACCCGTTATACTCATCCCCCAGTCCCAACCCGGCCCCCCCCGTGCCAACGACTTTTTTTTTTTTTGAGACCCCCCCCCCCGTCTCAACTAGCTTGTCGTGGGGGTTCCCCCTGCCATCGTGGTTTCCGCCCCTGCACGGCAGGTTTCCCCCCACCCCTTCGGTGTTCTAGTTCCCTTTTTGAGTCCTCTTTATGTCTTGGCTCACGGGTTCCGTGGGTGCTAGTCTTTTGTTTTTTTTCCGTGACCCCCCCATTCGCAGGTCCGTTTCCCCCGTTTTGTTTGAATCCGTGACTTAGCGAGCAGGAACCGCCTGAGGGTGGGTCTGTTTTGACGCCGAACCCCCTTCCCCCGGAGGTCGTGGACACCCCTTTTTTACAATGGTTGCATAAGCGGACTTTTACCCCCGCCTTGCACACGCAACCTTTCCCACAGCTTTTCCTGACGTTTTCTTTAGCCTCGTGCCATTTCCGGCGTCGTCAGCACCCCCTCCGTATGCACTCCCGGCGTGGAATTTTTTCCTGTTCTGTTCCCTCTGGTGGTTCCCCTTTGATCCCTAGTGTTCTCCCGTGCTCGGTTCCTTGAAACGCCTCTTCTTTCCACAGGTGGACCTTCGACCAACATCCGTGGGTGTTTTTTCCCCCTTCTTTGCAGGTTCCCCCCTCTTCGAAGGGTTGCGGCGTTGTATCCCGCCTATTACTAGACCCTTGATCTTTGCCCTGGACTTACCTTGCGTTGCCCCGGGCCCGTCGAATGTTGTGCTGTTTCCCCTTTTCTTCCCCCGGAATCAGTTCTCGACCCACACCGTCGCGGGCCGGAATGGCGTTTCCCTGGTGAGATTCGCGTTGTCATTCCCCTCCCAAGAGCGCGTAGTTCTTTCTTGCCTCTGACTTCCCTCCCCACCCTTGTCGTGGCAGGAACCCCATCCATTGTCCACAAGGACGCCTCACTGACCCTCTCCTCTTCCTGAGTGACTCACAACCAAGAGGATTTCTGTGCGCGTGAATCCACTGCTCCGCACCTTGGTTGCTTTCCCCGCGACAGACCAAGGGCTTTCCGGTCCCCAATAGACCTTTCTTTTTTTAGCCCCTTTTTTTCTTCTTTTTCCCCTCCCCCCTACTTTTTGTTGTTTTGTGTTTTTGAGGATCTATTTCTTCCCTCCAGTCGTTTTCGTTTTTTTCCTTTTTGGCTCTCCCCCCCCCCTTTTCTTTCTACATTTTTCCCCCCCCCCTGTTTGATCGCGCCGTCCCGTCACTGCTCGTACCAACCTGACACTTTTGCTTTTTTTTCTTTTCCGTACGGCACCCCCCTCCCCTTTTCTTTTTTTGCCGGTGTCTGGGCCAGCCCCGTGGTTCTCCCCGGGTGCAGGTGAGTCAATTCATCAGCTTACCTTTCCTTTTTCGCTGCTTGGGTGCTTTCCGTCGCCGTCCCAGTGTGTAACGCAGTTAGGACGCCCCCCCGTCCCCCACTTATTATTTGTTCTCCCCCTTTTTCTTGAAGCCCTTTTTGGAGCTTCCCCCCCCGGTTTTGACCTTCTTTTCTTTCGTGGGTTTTTAGCATTTATGTCCTCTCCCTTTTTCCCTACGGGCTCGGTTTTATCTCCGTGTATATTGCCGCCCTGTTTCGACTCGCACAGTGGGGCACCCCCGATGGGTCGGGGGTTCACTGATTTGTCCCGCGACAGATGGAGTTGCAGTCCGTTGCCGGACTGCCCCTGGATAAGGCACCCGTGTTGCGAAAAATCCTTTCCCACAGGCGTTCGTGTCGCGGTTCCTCGAGCGTCCGACTGGGAAGCCAGGTCGTTGGCCCTTTTCCCCCCCCCCTCGGTTTCCTGGTGCCGACGCCTTAAAGCCACGATTCGTTTTCGACGTCACCCGCCCCCCTTTTCTCACCCCGAGTTTGACCTCGGTTTTTTTTTCGTTTTTTTTTGGAGTTGTTTGTGATTTTTTTCGTTTTTAACGCCACGTCCGTTTTTTTTTTTTCTTTTTTTTTCCCCCTCATGTTCCGATCCGTTCTTGCGTCCACGCCTTTCGCCTGTTGCTTTTCTCACCTCACCCTCTCTCTGGCCACCCCGGGGCCTGAACTCTATGTGGTAGGTCTTTGCTTTTCTGTCCCCCCGATAGTTAACCCGTGGTTTGTTTTTTTAGGCTCCATCCCCCCCCCCCCTTTGCCTGGTCATACTGGTCTTGGCAGTTGTTTGGATCCCCCCTCCCCCCGTTTATTTTCCCTTTTTTCGCACCGCCCCGTACTCCAGTTGTCCCTCTACCCCCATCTGCGGGTGATCTTTTGGTTTTCTCCAGGAGTTTTTTTTTCTAAAATGCCTGTGTCCCTTTGTCCGTTTTTGGTTTTCCTTTTTTTCATCGTTTTTAATTCTCCCCCCCCCCAGTACTCCTTCCTGTTTAGTTGCTTTTCGACTGACTTCCAGGACGCAGTGTGTCCCGGTTTTTACGCGCCCCCCTGCATTTTTTGCCCTGAACACCTCCCCCTTCCGCCCCGGTGTGTTGTTACAGCCCTGTTTTTCCTCCCTGTCCCCATACAAAGAATTCATGGTTTTTTTGGGAATTCTTGCAGGTTCGGTTGGCCTTTTAGTTGACTCCTTATGCTTGTATTTTTACGACCCCGTCCCCGTGAATCTGCTTTGCTTCGCCCCCCCCCCCCCCCCCACCCCCCGGTCCAGTTCAATCTCCCCTCCCCCCCGAAGTTCTTCTCCTCCACTTTTCCGAAACGCCCTGGATTTTTTGTGCACGACCTCTGGTGCACACAACGCATCGGCAGGCTAACTCATTCTTGTTGGCTCTTTGGCAATTTCCTCCTGACCCCCCCCTTGTTTTGTCCGTTTTTTAGTGTCCCTTTCCAATAGTGAAGCCGTTTAAAGCTTTGGAACTTGCAGAACTGTCCCCCCCAGACCGGTCCTTTTTTCCGTTGACCCCCACCCCCCCCCATCTAGTTGATGTGATGCCTCCCTCGAAGAGCAACCTTTTGGTCCTGGCCAGTAGGTCTTTTTTTTTTTGTCAGTTTTTTTTCCCCCCTGAGTGGATGATTAAGTCCCCTGCTGTTCTCCTTTTTTGCCCTCCGCGCCCGGACTTCCCCCCCCCGTACCCACAGGGCGTTTTCAATTTTTTAGACCGTTTCGTGGAGTGAAAAGGTTCTCTTCTTTTGCCCTGCCTTGCCCTTTCGTTTTGACGACCCTCACTTCCCTCGTTTTTTTGCGGAAGATCTTCAACACATCTCATCATTTTTCCAATCTCCTGTTTTTTTTTGTTTTTAGGTCTAGATTTGTAATTTCTTTTTCCTCCACTGAGGTAGTTTCAGGCCGGTGCCAGTTCTTTCTTTTTCTCCGACAACGCCCCGTTCCAGTGGTTTGTTTCCTACCTTCCCCCCTTTCAAGTTTCCAAGTCTGAGTGCATTCAGTCGTGTACACGCATCTTTGGCCAACTGTTTGTTTTTTTTTCGCCGTTTTCGCCCCCTGCCTCGCGGTTGTTCCCCGGCGCCTTGTCTTTTACTTTCTTGCCGCCACACGTACTTCATCTGGTTCAGTACAGCAACCCGGTGCCTTCTTTTTTGTCAACTTGTCCCCCCCCCCCCCCCCCTCTTTTTTTGCCTTGTAGAGTTGCCCCCCCCCTGCGTTTTTTTTTTTCCCCACCTGCTCGTCGGGCGTCTAACTGTCCTTTTTTTTTTTTTTTTTTTTTGAAGAGGGCTACCTGCCCCTGAAGCTATAAGCATCTTTCATTTGCGCGACTTTGCCTGTCCCCCCCCCAGGATGTCCCCCCAGCTCTTCATCCTTGCTGTTGGCAGCGACCCTCATTCCCCCCCCCAGTAGTGTGTCACTACCCTGAGTGACCGAACCCTTTTCGTTTTCTTCTTTTTTTCAACACGTTCCCCCCCCACCGTGAAGGGCATGGTTCACTTGTTTTTTTCGGACGTGCTTTTCCCCCCGCGATGTGCCCCGTTTTCCCCTGGGACCACTGTTCCGATCAGCCCCACTCCCCCCTCCCCCCGAGGTTTGTAGGGTTCAGGTTTTTCCCCGGACTTATCTCATTTCCTCACATTCCCAACAGCATTTTTGGGTTGTGTACCCTTTAGTTCTTCTAATTCCCATCCGCCCCCTGTTGGTCGTTGGTCAACTGGGCCGCCTGGTGCGCTCACCGTGCCCCGGCCCTGATCTTCCGGACCTTATTGTCCCCCCCTCGAGACCCCCCCCCCCCCCCACACCCCAACCAACCCCCTTTGATGTAGCAATGGTGTTTTTTCCGGGTTTTCAGATTACAAGACCACCCACTTGCCCGTTCCGTTCCCCTTTGCCCCCGATCTGATTTTTGCATAGCCAGCCACCTCGTCTGGTGTACTCAGGTGGACGTAAATGGTCTTTGGCCCTGAACTTGTTTGCCTCACGTCAGGTTTACTTTTTTTGCCGCCCACACCCAGACCAAACGCGTTTTTTTCCACCGAGTCTCGGTGGCGTTGTACCTTTTTCGATTCTCCCCATATTACCCCCCCTTCCCCCGTCTTCCCGACCTCGTTGTCCTTTCCTACCCTTCTGCTTATCCTCTTTTACCCCCCCGTCTACCATTTTCTTTCGCCGTTCCTCCGTCCCCTCTTCCGGGGTGTCCGATTCTTTTTCCCCCCTCTGCTTTTTTCCCCCCCCCCATGCCGTACGCTCTGACCCGACCCTCGCCCTTTCGTTTGCTCACGGTTTGCGCCCCTTCGTTTGGACTGTCGAAGGTTTGTTTACACCCAAGGTGATGCCAAGAGCCTTCCTCGTCTGGGGTAACTGCCACGCCGAACCAGTTGTTTTACATCTCCCATACCTGTTGACCCGATACCTTCTTCATGTTTCCCCCCCCCTGGAAGGAACTTTGTCCCCGTTCACACACTGCGGACTTTTCTGCCGGAATTGGACCCATCATGAGCGTTCGAGCGGCTTTTGTCTTGCTGTTGAAATCCCCCCGTTCTTGCCCCATGTTCCCCCTTCCCCCCTCGGTAATGCTAGGGCCTGTTTTTTTCCCGGCGTTGGACAGTAGCCCCTCTGGTGATTTTCTCCTGCTTCAATAGATACCGCCCCCCGTGTTGGTTTCCTTTTTTTCTCTGCCGACCGCCCGGCCAACCTTCGATTTTCGTGGATGAATATTTTTTTCCCCCCTAATTTTTTGTTTGTTGTTTTCTTCATCTTTTATTACTCTTTTCTCACTATTTTGAAAGTGTTTTTTTTTTTTTTCTTCCCTTTTACCAATGCCCGGGGTTCCCGGCCCCCCTTGTGACGAGTGGGCCACGGCTTTAGACCCCCTCCCCCCACGCGTATGATTTTGTTGCCCCCCTATGGAAATTCTCAGCGGTCGCTGTGTACGTGGTTCCCGAGAGTATGTTTTGGATTCCTCTTCCCATTTGATTTCCCCCCCCTTCTTAGTTTAGTGTCCTTTGGTCATTTTTTTTGGATGATTCCGCAAGTGGTAACTTTTGGTGTGTGGGTTGTGGCCCCATTTTTCTCGTTCGTGGGGTGGGGGAAACAGGTCTCCCTGGGGACCCCTCAATTCAAGGTTCCCTTGAACTGCTTTCACGCCCCCTTTTTATGTTTGTCCCGTCCGCAGTTGTGACTGAACAGCTCCGGATCGTGGTCTAGTAAACTTTTCATTTCCTCGTGCGCAGTTTTTTTTTCTTTTTCGTGCTCTCGACAACCTGTGCCCTGTCCTGTCGGCTGTATGAGCAACTGTGTGCTTTTTCAGTTCACCTCGTCAGTCCTTGCACGGAGGCGTGAGGGCTAAGGCACAACCCGCCGTCTTAAGGTGCAGTCCGTTTTTCCTCTTGCCACCCCGTGATCGTTTTGAGATTTGGTTTTTTCCTTCCTCTGCTGTTCTTTCACGCTGTTCCCCCCTGGTTGAAGTCCGCCGAACGACCTTTTCCCTTGGACGGTTTTCCCCTCCCCCCTCACAGTGACTGTCTTTGTACGCGGTTTTTTTTTTTTTTTTACGTCTGTTTTTTTTCCTGCGCAGTTAACCTGTTCGCGTTTCCCCCCTGTTTTTCTCCCCTCCGCTAAGGGTTTTCCCATCTTTTCCGACCACTGACCCTTCGGTCGGTTGTGCTTGCTCTGACAACGCATGCCTTCATTAAACAAACCCCCAAAAAAAACCCACGGGGCCTGGTAACAGACCATCTTTTAGGTTTCTTCAAGACTCGTAGGATTGTACCGTTTTCATAGCTCCCCTATTCTCGCCTTTTTCCTCATTGGCACCTTTGCGACCCTTTAGCACATCCTTTGTTTTGCTTTTTGATCAAACGCAGGTACTCACATCCCCCCCCCAGTAGCCCCAGGATTTTCTTTAGGTGATATGCCGCAGGGTCTACATTTGATTCTGTGCCTTGTGCCGTTTGCTTTATGTATGAGTACGCTTTCACTGCTCACGTACCTAATTTCGTGAGATTCCCCGTCCCCTTTTGTTGCCCCTGTAGGCTTTTACCCCCCAGTCCCAGTATCCCCCCGCCCGCCACACCCCGTACTCTTCCGGTTTTGCTTTTCCATCTTACCGGTCCCCTTCTCGTCCCCCCCCCCCCGGAAAGAGCCCCTTCGGGGCTTTGTTATACTGGGGTTGGTTGTGGCCCTAGTCCGACCGATGGTTCTTTTTTTTTTTCCAGTTCATTCTTCTTCTTATTAGGCGGTCCCCTTCCCCATTAGCTCCCCTCTCAGACTCCAGTTTCAACTCGGCCCCGTGTGAACGCGAGCGCCTTTTTCCCCCGCCACGATTTCACAACCCCACACTTTCGTCCTTTTATTTTCTTGGTTTTTGATTTTTTCCGATATAATTTTGGCACACCTTGGTTTTTCTATTCTTTCCCTCGAAGTTCCCACCCCGTTGTTGGTCTGGAGATAGTTAAGAACTTTAGAGCTCCCCGGCTCTTGACGATTTTTGCGCCCCTTCTGACAACCCCGTTCCCCTTGCACTGTACGGCTTTTTTTCCCCAGTACTTCCCGATATTACTAAGCAGCTAACTTGTGCCGGGCGGATTTCACGACCCCCTCGCCTTTTCCCCCCATCGTTCTGTAGTAGGTAAAAGTCATTTACGAGTTCCCCCTCCCCTCTGCCTGCCCCCCCAGTCCATTCCTCGGTGGACTTGGAACCGATTCCATCCCCCACTCTCTTTTTTTTTTCTCCTCCTTCAGTTTTTTTTTGTTTTTTGTCTGGTTTCCTTCTTCCCTCGAAAAAGTGTCGGTAGGTGCAAGTAGAGTTGCTTTTCTACCTTTTTTGGTTTCTCAACCTTTGCTCTTTGCATATGGTGGGTTTTTTCCTTTCAGCTTCTTTTTACCGTCCCCGTCTTTTTTGTCGGATTCATTGGACCATTTCCCTGACGGGCCGTGCATTTTTGCTTCTTCCCTTGGTTCGCAACTCTCGCCTGAGCTGTGCCTCTTGTTCACAATGCTGGGGTCATACTTCCCTAGATGCCCCCCCCCTGTTTTGCTTTTCAGTGGTCCCGGTCCAGGAAACAACCCCCCCCCCCACGCACTAAATGGTATCTGTCACCGTCCCAACCAGTGACGTCGAGCCCTTTTCCATTGCGTTTTTTCCCCCCTTTTACCCCATGTTGCGCACTACGCGTCGGTTTTTTTTTAGTATTTACCTTTCTTGGCATTTACCCGTTTTCGTCTTCTAACTGCCAGGGTCCCCTGCCTTTTCTCATTTGCAAGTTCGTTGTACGCGCTTCTTTTTGTCATTGCCGTCGTTCTCGATTTTTTCGCCACTCAGTTTCTGCTCACTTCCCCCCCGTTCTTTCCCTTGTCTTGTGGAAGAAGCCCCCTTTTGACCGTTTGAGGGCGAACACCCCCCTGACAAACAATGCATTCGGGGCCAGTGACGTTCTCTGTGATTTCTTTTTCGTTGTGACCCCCCCGGTGTACCCTTGGTTCCAAAATGTTTTTTTTTCACTGTATAGTACACGCAACGCATTTCGATGGTTTTTCTGTCATGTTACCCTTACAGGCTTAGTTCCATTGTCACCTTCCCCTTTCCCACTGGAAGCCCCCAGGCTCTATCCCCTTTGTCTCTTTCCCCTTGAAGAGGTTTTTTCTTTCTTGTAAAATTTGTCGCACTCGTTGCTTCCTTTGACCTTCCACAGGTCTCGACCAACTCAGTTAATGGGTCTTGTACCATTCCTTTCGTTTATTGGTGCCTCCCGTTTTTCCGTATTCCCGTTTTTACTTTTTAACCCAAATTTCTTCCTCTTCCTTGGACCTTTGCCCCTTATCTATTTGCCCCTAGTCCCCCAGTCACCCCTCTTTTGGGAGGATTACTGACGGTTGGGGTTCGTACACACAGGTTTCCCACCTCGTAAGTTTTTTTTTCCCCCCAGCGCCCCCTTTTTTCCCCCCCCCCCACCCCCCGTACCCCCCCTGCGTTTCCCCCCTGTCCTTTGTTTAAGAGGTTTTGGTCGGACCCTTTCTTGAGTAAACTCCTTTCTGTAGCCCCCCACTGCGCTTCTCCACCCGTCCCCCACTACGTTTTTCCCTCGGTCCCAATGTAAGTCTCGGTCCCTACATTACGCTTTTTCTGCACCTCTTCCCTTCTGCATTGACTCCCTCTTCTACCCACACTTCCTTTTTCCAGGGAGGACTTCCCCTGCCCACGCCCCCGTAGGGCACCGGTTCCGCGTCGTCCTTGGCTCCGTCAATCCCTGCTGATTGTGACCGGAGTCACTTTGCGTCCGGTCACATGTGCTGCCCTGTGTCATGGTTTTCGTTTTTTATTTTCCCCCAAGCATTCTTCCTTGTCTTTTTCTGTTTTTTTCCTCTTGCCTATAATTTTTTTTGAGTTTCTCACTTGCGTCCCCTCGTAACTTTCATCCTGGAGGACTATGTATTCCTTGTGATTTTTGTCTTTTTTTTGGTAATCACCTTTCCCTTCGTCTTGTAAACAAGACTCCCCCTGATATCGTTCCGTCTTCACCATCCCCTCACAACCTCTTTTTCTCAGCTTGAACTCTCAGTTGTTCTCTTAAAGTTTTGTGTGCTTTTTTTTTTTTTCTGTGTTACTAACATCCCCTAAAACAGGGACCAAACCTCTAGTCCCTGCTCAATTTTTTTTTTTTCTAACTTTTAACTCCCTCGTTTTTTCTTGGTTTTTAGACGTCTATTAATTCCCTCCCCCGTCGTGATTTTTGGCCGGTAGGCTTTTAAGTGCTACCACACAAAGTCAAACCACCAGGCGCTGCCGGAGCGTAATTGTCAACAGTACTTCCTCCACATCGTCCTTTTTTTCTTTTTTTCTTTGTTCGTCCTCGGACCCCATCAGACTTTGATCTGATTTTTAGTCTTGCCGCGATGTCTTTCTTTCCATACATCAGGCGGGTCAAACCACACGTTTTTCCTCCCCGCCCTCTTTTTTTTGTTGTGGAATTTCCCTTGCTGACAGATTTGGTAAATGAACACTTTTTCTTTCCGTCCGAACGTTCAATTCTTGGTGTCTCATGGTCACCCCGATGAAGGGCATTTTTGACAACTTCCGTTCGGACGTGCAGGTTTTTTTTTTTCCCCTCGTCCACATTCTTGAGGGTCCTCATCCGGGATCTTACTTCGGTCGCCGTCACTGGCCGGGACATATTCCCCCCTGTTTAACCCACTCCTGTCTCCGGGCTGGTTGAGTTTTCCCGCGACTATGTTTTGTCGCCGTTTATCTTGGCCCGTTCTTGCGATTGTGCCCCCACCAATCTGTCAACCGCGATTTTTTTTTTTCAATTCGCCTGTGCTCCGGTTGGTGGTGTAACTACTGAGTTCCGATACTCCGCGCCAGTTCTGAGGTGACGAACCGTTGTTTAGGGTCCGTGTTACACGCCAACTGTGAAGTTCCATGAATGGATTGAAGACTTCTTTCTTGGGAACTGTATTCCCCCCCCCCACCCCTTCCAGAACCTTTGTTGTGACCCGGTTTTATTTGTGTGCAGAGGGTACCCCCTCCCCGACTCGAAATGTTCCTTTTTTTTTGACTCCCGATCCTTTCCGTTTTTAACGTCAGTCTCCCCCGACCTTTCCCATGTTTTCGTTATTCTTTTCTCAAACCCAAGGAGGAACCTTGGTGCGTACCCTCCCCCGAGGTTTTGTTCTTTTTTTCCTCTTTTTTAGGACTGAAGTTGTAAAGTTTTTTTTTTTTTCGCTCCCGGTATGCTCTTTCTTTCATCAATTAGCTGTCCCCCTTAAGTTTTTTAATCTTTTCTGTTGATCTTCTTTTCGTAGTACCTAACTCCATTTTCCAACAATTAACTTGTCTTTTGGTGTGATATGACTCATTTTTTTTCTCCAATGCCTTGTTTGCTTGGCCCTTTGTATTGTTCGATCGGTTTTCCCCGGTCCACACTGCCCACTACGACCCTTCTATTGTTACTTCTGTAACTATTTTTTTTTTTTCAGTTAAGTTTTTGGCCCCCAGTTTAAAGGTTTTTCACCTCAGAAAAGGGCCACCCCCCCCTCACCAAAGTAACATCTTGTTTTTCAATTATCACTCTCCTTGGTCTTTTTTCCTCTTTTCTTTCAGGACCATGCCCCTGCCCGTGATTCCCCTGTTTTTGAATTTCCACCCCCCAAACACCCCCGGTTTCCCTACCCCCGATTCGGAACTTTCTCCTTTTGCTTGATCTAGCCTTACCCCTTTTTTCTTCGGATTATCGTTTTTCCCGTCCTCCTGCCTGTGCCATTAATTCTTTGTCCCTCACCTGTCCCAGGCCAGGTTACAACCCACCTTAACCTTTGCCCACCCCCCCCCCCCCCCCCCCCCCCCCCCACCCCCACCACCCCCCCCCCCCCCCCCCCGGTTTTCACTGAGCCTTCACGATTTGTAGCAAAAAACTCATCGGTCTCTTTTCTTTCAATCATTTTCTCTTTTTTGGACTTTCATAATATTTCAAACCCCCCCTTGTTTTTTTGAGGACTGTTTTCTTTTTGCTTCACCTTTTGTAATTTCCTACCGTTTTGCCCATATTTTCCCCCATCCCCCTTTCCTCTCGGTTGACCATATTTTCTCCGTTATTCTATTTTTTTTTCCTCAGGCTACTGCTACACCAGTGGTCCTGTCTTTTTTTTTTTTTTTTTTCCCCCCTTACTAAGTGAGTATGTCAGTCCTCTCCCTTCTTTTTTTCCTGATTCACTTTTTTTTATTTAACCTTTACAAACATGGTATCTTAATGGTCTTCTCGTTTCCCTGATAAAGGTCAAGTTTCCTGATTCACTGGTCCTCACTGCAAAATACCGGAACTCTTTTTTGTTCCGTAAATCGCACACTTTTTTTTCTCTTATATTTTTTTTTCCTCCTTTCCACCTTTTTTGTTTTTTGTTTTTTTTTTCGTCTCTTTTCTTGAAAACTCATGGTCACGGTGGCAACCTTTCTGCTCTGCGACCTTCTGGTTTCTCCCCAAGGCTTTTTCCCTCTTTGTTTTTCCCCCCCTCCCCCCCTTGAAGAGTTGCAAGTTGCCTCAGGAGTACTTATTCCTGAATGTAAACCTGCACCTTTCCTGCATTTTCTCTTTCTGGTCGGGCTCTAAGTGTGATCTTTTGGACACTCCCTCTCACTGGTCTTAAATTTTTTCTCCTCAACCGTTTCTTCAATTTTTTTCCATTCATGTGAACTCAACAATGTCATCATTTCTTACCTTCCCAACATCCTCTGGATCTTCCCTATTGTTTTTTTTTGTCAGGCTGCGGTCCCTTTGGAACCGTGCCTCGTTTTTTTCTTTTAAATTTTATTGTTAACGTCGTTATGCCTTTACTCTTTATACAGAAGTCCTCTTTTCCCCTTCTTCTGTGCCTCCACTCTCTTCCCATCATATTGTCACCCTCCTTCTGCTAAGCTCCCCCCCCCCCTGTTCTGTTCTGGAAGAAGCAAACAAAACAGCCTCCCCTTTCCTGACCCCCCCCTGCCACCCCCCAATCCCTTTGTTCTTTCCCTCGATTCTTGCCGTCTTTGTGACACCCTTACCCTTTGGGCAAACCCCTTCCAATGCTAACACTCCAAGAATCGAGGTCTGAGGTTTTTGGGTCCCTGCGATCTCCATTCCTCACATTCCGCAAAAACCCGAGGCCAGTTAGACCCTGCTCTCTCCCGCACGGAGCCCTTGTTCGTTGACTTTAAAATGGAGTTTTACGCTTGTGCTTCTCCCGCGGTGTCACTACCAACCCTTGTGCCAATTCCCGTTTTCACCAGTGTATCTGCCTACTGCATGCTCCTTGACCTGTTCACCTCTCCGACCAGGGTCTTTCCCCGAACCATCGCCGTTCGTGTTTTCCCAGATGATCTTTTTTTTCTAGCAAACACTAATCATTTTTTTTAATCTGTTTGACAGGCCTTATCTGTCTTTCACCTGTACCAGTTTTTCACCTCGTCCTTTTTAAAGGAACAACAAAGTTTCCCCCCCCCTCTTTACGTTTTCTTTTACAGTATCTCATTCTTTTTTTTTTTCTGGCTGTCAAGGGTCCCTCGTTTCACGCCCTTTACAGCTGAGTACTCTCTTTCTAAGTCTCTTTTCTAAATGATGGGTTCGTCCCCCCTGGACTCAGCTTTCCTGCAACTAACGGATCTCAAACATTCTTTTCTTAGGAACTACCATCCTACCGCAGTTTCACCTTTCTCTCAGGTGTCCGTAAAGTAATATCATTTTATCGAAAAGTGACTCGGGCACTACGTACTGCCAGCACTATTTTTGGTATTCTTTCACTCTTCCCCCTTCCTTTTAGGCCTTTTTTCTTTTTTCCCGTTTTTTTCATGGGATTCCGTGTTGGCGTTTCCAGGGACCTCCCCTTCAATTGACCGCCACTGCCGGAGTTCTCTTTTTACATTGATTGTCTTCCCCTTCCACACCTTTTCTTGCCACGAGGCAGTTCCTGTCTGATCTTCACGGCCCCTTCCATCAGTCACAACTCTTTTGTCTTTTTTTTTCGATTTCTCTCCTTTGATAGTCACCTTTTGTTGCTTTGTTTACTCGTACTGTATCAGAAAAGGACCCAAATCGTACTTGCTTATAATCTTTCTTTT
>Ga0179593_1412333_pt1 | contig 17795 bp, 16 predicted proteins | sample CZODoug2_1_08_16_FD_185931 | JGI IMG/M metagenome (GOLD analysis project Ga0179593, IMG submission 185931) | Vadose zone soil fungal communities from Angelo Coast Range Reserve, California, USA - CZODoug2_1_08_16fungal (PacBio error correction) | ecosystem: Environmental > Terrestrial > Soil >... | reverse complement strand
TTAGCGATACTTCTTTGGCGCATGCAGTTTTGTCCCCTTTTCTGTGTGCCTCTCTGAAACGCCCTCTCACGAATTTTCTACTCTCTCCTCTTTTCCCTTACTCCATGCCCAGGGTAGCCCATTTCCAAACTGGTAACCTTTTCTCAGCTCTACGCCCCATGTGGAAACCCTTTCTCGTCAATGCCCCAGTCCCCCCCCCTAACTTTATCGTTTGACTCCCTCTTGCTTCCCCCTTTCCTGGGGCCATATTCTATCGGTCTTTCCCCCCCCTCCTGCGAAAATTACCCTACCTGCGCTCTTTCCGACCGCTCTCTCCTCTTCGGCAAACATGTGACCCTGGTGCTGGCCCACACCTCTTAGTACTGAGTTTTGTCCGACAGCTCTCCATAATGGTACACTCTGAGGAATTCTTACTTTTTAGGTACGTTCAACTTTTTTCTTCCGGAACTTTTCCCGGTTTATTCAACAGCTCAATTTTTTTATTCAGTCATGGGGCTTCCCTTGTCATCTGATGCCTACATAACTATGTCCAAATCAGCGCCGTGATACTGACCCTACTGGCTCTTCAAGCCCTCCTGTACGGAAAGGTGAAGAGGTTTTACCCCTTTCATCAAATCTTCCCTATCAACTCGATAGCCCAATCGCCCACGTTTTCCGACCCCCCTTTTCGCACCATCCACCACGTGGGTCGCTGGGAGATCCCCCCGTTTTTCTACTGCCAAATACTGAGTCCTGTCCCCCGAAGCTGTCAATGCTATCCCTCACGGCGTCCCTTTCTCCTTCTCCCTTTTTTTCAAATTGTGAGGTTGGGATCGCCACGCTTGTTATATGCCCTGCAGTGCTCCGGCTCCGTACTGTAGCGCATGTTACCTCTGGGAGTCAATCAGATAATGTCCTCTTGGGCCTTTTTCTGTACGCTCAAGCGCGTGGCCTATCCATGTCACTTACCTTTCTCCCTGATTATTTCAACACCGGCCCCCTCATGCTCGGATTGGGTTCGTCTTCCCCTGTCCTCACCCTCTTTTCCTTCCCCTCCCCTGATCCAGTTTGCGTTGTAAATCGATATATATCTTTACCCTTTTTGTTCTCGATATGTAGAAGCTCCACTTGTATCCTGTCCCCCGACTCTTCCCCTTCTTGCTGACTTTTTCTCCCGGCTCGCTGAGGTGTCCTTTCTTGCAGTTCCGCCGTCATGAAACCTTTCCCTTCGACCCCATCTTTTCTCCGCCTAAAAACCGGAGACGCGTATAGTTCTCTCTTCCCTCTCCCTGCCAGTTAAGTAACGGTTTTTCTAGCGGTCTTTTATTTTTTTTTTTGGCTCGTTTTTTCTCACTTCAGGGAGTACGTTGTGTCTCCCCCCTGCCCTGTACTTCCTTTCCCCCGCATGCTTTTCCTCCGCTGATCTGTCGTCCGGCCTTTGACAGATGACACCTTCTCCTTTTGACAGTCCTCCTACTGTCTCAGGACCTAGGAGTCTTTTTGCCTCCACACCCATTTTCTCGTCTTTTCTTTTGTTGAGTTCGCGGTTTACCCTGCAGTGATCCGTTCAACCTCTTTCACCTTTCCCTTCGGAGGGGACAGGCTCCTCGTTTCTGCTTTCCATTCAGGTCTATTTTAACCCCCATCGAGTCTATCGCGAGGTCGTTATTCCTTCGACATCCCCCCGGTAGCTCCCTTCCTGTCAGAGTTTTATCCCTTTGGCAAGGTTTCTCCGTTCCATTTCCAGGATCTTGACTGCCCCCCACCGTGATTTCTCCCCCCCCCTTACCCAGATGTTTTTCCGTCGCAGCTTGACAGGATCTCTTTGGTTCCCCCGGCCCTTTCCCACCACTTTTCGGCCCTGTCCTTCTATCCCGTCTTGATACGTCTCCCATGTTCCAGGGGAGCCCCTTTTGTTTCTGCCCCTCAGTCTATTCTTTACACGGAACATTTAGCTCGTGAGCGTAGAGACCCTTTGAGGAGTTTTTCTTTCGGGACCGTTTTTTCTTTGTGGCAATATTCCGGTACCGCGTGCGGGTCATTGGTTAGTTTTCCTTTCTTTCCAGGATATTTTCTCCTTGTCTATTTTTCTCGCCGCTCCGTGTCTTTTCAGTTTGAGCTACAAAAACTTTTTTTCCCCCCGCCTCCACATGTTTTCATTACCTCGACCGCTCAAAACCCCTCTCGTGTCCAGTTAAGCCACATGATGTACCTCCTGGAAACTATAGGGTGTCCCGCCCTCATTTCCGATCCTCTCTTCCTTTTTGATTTGGAGAGCAACCCGATGGGTAATAGGATTCTTTTTTTTCAACTCTTTCGCTTCGACCTTGTATTGGAAAGGGCCCGTTCCTCCCCCGTGTTCCCCTTCTGGCTTGCAAGAGGCCTTCCGCCCCCACCTTCGTATTCCAGAATTTTCTTTCTTCTTAGGCAGTGGTCGGACTTTCCTGCTTCCCCTCTTTGGAAGTATGGTTCTGTAGGTGAGTCGAGAGTGTTGTTTTCCTTTCCTCTTTTTCTTGAAATCGTGTGTAGAATGTTAAGGTTCGGGTTCTCCACGTGTGACTTCCCCCCCTTAACCTGACGATCCTTCATTCGTTCTCCCGCTCCTTTTTTCTTTTGTCTGGAAGCCTCCCCCTTTGCCCCATCAGTCCCCTTCGTCTCAGAGAATTCTGTTTCAGTTGTAGAGCTTATGCGTAGTCCCTTCTTTAAGAAGTTGTCCCTTGCATATGGCCCGACCAAGCCTGGATCTTGGCCTTTTAGTAATATATGCCAGTTTTTTCTCTTCCCTCCCGTGATTGCACCGTCCACCACCCCCTGTTTCCCCGACGATGGGTCCCGCGCTGTGACAGTCCTTTTGTTGTTCTCGGGTCCCATTTTAACCCTCTTTCCCGCGTACAGTCGAAAGGGGTGGCGGCTCGCCCCGACCAGTGACTCTCCTTTCCCTATCCATTCCCCACTCCTTTTGTTTTTTTAGAGATATGCGTTTGAACGTTATCCGCTTTCGTCACTGAGCCGCACCCGGCTTTACTCGTTCTACCCGTGAGCTTTTTAAACGACTGTAAACGGCCGACCCCTTTTTCCCCCGCTCTTTCGCCCCACCTGGTATCACCTCTTCACTTGTATTTGTCCACTCAGCCGAGGCGCTTCAAACACTTTCTCCTGTCCATTCCCTACCCCCTCGGGCCCTCTTTTTTTGTCCATGAGCTGTGTCGGCAAAGGCCTCTGACCCAGGACTTCACCCTATTAAGTAACCCTAGCAGGCTTCTCCATGACAAGCTTGTTCCCTCCTCTAGCACAGACTAACGACATGTTTGGGTTTTTTTTGCCTATGATTCCTACAACCATGTAACTACTGCCACTGATCTGTACGGGGCGCTGGGCATTTCTTATTTCCCCTTCCCTTGAACATTTTCCACGAGGTCAATGCGGTAAGACCTTCTCACCAGCCAGTCCCTCCTCCCCAATTTCCACTTAGTCAGCTCAGATTTTTCTCTCGTTTTCGTCGAATGGGTACCCCCTGGACGATTTTTGGAGGGATGGGCTTTCGTTTCCTTTCTGCCCTCCCTCGGTTTTTTCTCCGCCCCCCCGTCCCCCCTGACCCTGTTTGCTACCGCTACCTACGGTTTGTCCCCTCAAATTCCCTGGTCTCTTGTTTTCCATAGCCCCGATAACCTCTTGTATCACCTTCCTTTTGCTCGTGTTTTTAAATTTACTCTTTTCAGCTCATTTTCGCGGGGTAATCAAGTGTGGTTTGCCTTCTGTGTAGGCGTGCGGTGTCCTTTTAGTACCGATTTTTTTAATCTGTGGCCCATGGTGTTCTTTGCGATTTTCCACCGGACCAGTGGTTTTCGTGCGTCTTTACTAATTCCTGGACCTCCTTCTGACCGCAGGACCACGGAGTCAAATCCCCGCTTTTACAAGACTATTACGCGACCTGGAACCCCTTTTCGTCCACAGTCCCAGGACTCCTTCCTTTTTACCCGATAACGATTTGTGAAATGTACCTCGTGGCTCGACTTTTTTCTGTGTCTCCCCCGGAGTACGAAATTTTCACCCTTGCCTCCAGAGTTTTTTCAAGAAGGTTTCCTCTCTCATTCCCTTGCGTCACCTTTTTTCCCTTTTTTTTTTTGGGAACCCAACCTTATTTTCCCTTGAAGATTTTTATTAGCCGTCTGTCCATATGGCATCCACCGGACTTGGTATGAGGCTTTTCCCTTTTTTAGTGTTCACGGGCGAGTCTTTTCCTACGGTCCGATTCACCCCCTTCAATTAGCGGGTCGCATGAGCTGATTTCTTTTTCCCCCTTCAGATGATAGTCCTCAATCTCTGTTCTAAATCCTTTCCTTTCCGTCTGCTCCGCATGCAAATGGATAGTTCCTCCAAGTTTTTCACGGTGTAATACCTTACTTCACTCCTTTCTATGACCACCCACGATCTCACATTCAGACAATTCCCCCCAGGTTTTGTTCTTCCCATCCACGAGTAGATACTTTGTCATTTTGATTTACCCACCCCTGAGAAGGTTTCCTGTCCCAACCGCGCGCGTCCTCTTTCCCGTTGAGGTCTCTCAGTATGATGTTGATGAACAGGCCCCTTGGCCTTTTCCCCGTCTGTAGCCGAACTCGCGCTCTACCCGATTCCCAGGAAAGAGAGTCACGACCCCTCTCCTTAATGCTGTCACTCCGTCGATGAAGTTTTTTTTCTTTTTCTTAAAAGTTTCGTGTAGAGTTAGGTTTACCTCCCCCCCCCCCCCCCCTTTCTCATGGCGGGACCCCCCTCTAGTCGCTTTTTCGGTACCGCCTCCCAATTTGCATGGTTCTTTCTGGGCGAAAGTACCTGGTTGTTTTTTCCGTTAGACATCTTTTCTCTACCTCCCTCAGTTGTTGTTTTTTTCTCCTATCTCTTCCGTAACTCTCCCTTTCACCCTTAACTGGCTTTCCCTTAACAAGTAGGGTTTGAGGACGGTACGCGCCCTTTGAGCTGCTTCTTTCTTGAATCAGACTGTCTCCGAGTCAAACTGCCTCCCTCACCCCCGGTCCGGCATAATCTAGGCGATTCGCCCCTCGTGACCTGCCTCTGGGCCTTTGTTTTTCTTTCTCCATAGGCGACGTTTTGCGACTTACGGTTGATGTTCCCTCTGACATCCGCTCCTGATTCCGGTTTTCGTTCGGTCTTCCCCGCTTCTTCGCAACCCCTAGCCTTTATTTGCCGTTCGTCTCCTTTCTCCCTTCTTCTGGGACACCCCAAGCAGTGGAGGTCGTTCTGTTCGTTGGTATCTCATCCGTTTCTTAAGTAAAGACGTCTTCCCTTGAGACGTAGGCTTCACAGGCCCTCTTGCATCTTGCTCCTTCCCCCTCGATTCCAGAGATTGAGAGCAGTCGCTTTACCCCCCTTACCTATCCTGTCTATCCAGAGATGGCAGCTTTTTCTCCCTTCAGAAAACGGTCTGACCTCTTCCCTCATTGAGCTACTCCCCCCAAACCTTCGTTTTTCTTCCTATCGTCATTCTTCCAGAGTATGAAGCTATCACGCGTCTCAGGCCTACTCGTGGTTCCTTCCAACAAGTTTTTTCCCCGGTGCTCCTTTCACTAATCACCGTCGTATCAAGTAGACTTGTTTTCCACGTTAGCTGCGTGCCCCCCGCTTGATCCAAGAAGTCTATGCTTAACGACTCGTTTTAAGTAGTCCTCGACGTCGATCCACGATCTGCCAGGCCATGGCCCGGGTGCTTTTTGCGTATCGCTTCTCAGATGATTGCGGATACCTGTTAGGTCAGGGCTCTTTTCCGTTCGTCAGGCTTTGTTCAGGTACTACTGTTCTCCGCCCCGAAGATGTCCCCAGTGTGTCTCTTCCCGGTTTTCCAGACTTTCCACGGCAGAATCGTTTCTTTCTCCAAATCATTTCTTCCCTCCCGCCGAATCTTCAGGGTCCAGGAACCCTTTCTTCTGCCCCCCTCCGTATCTGACCCCTTGCCTATGTACAACTTTTTTTGTCGCAGGATTTGGACTTCTTTCCCCTAGTAGTTACCCTCCGAGGGTTTCGGGTCTTTTTCCAACACCTTGTTGGAGTTCTCCCCCCCACCAATTCTTGGTCCACCGTCCCGAACCAGAGTGCTGTTGTTCGTTAACCAGAGGAAAGTCCCCTCCCCTGTTTCTGTGAGGTCCCAGTTCCCATGAGAGTTACAGGCCTCGGAAGTGTTCCGATGTTTACGGGTTGGTGTTCGGAGGTAGTGTATCGGTTTGTTCTTCCTTCTTCCCTGCGCTCCCCCCCTCGTTTAGACGGTGCAGGGGCCCTTGCCCCCCTCAGACCCACATCTTTTCCTGAGCAGGATCCTGCGTATCCCGTCTTTGGGAGCCGCCCGCGGAAAAGTAGTGATTTCTGAGATTTAGAGATGTGGTTTTTTTACCGTGTTAGTTGGTTGGACTCCTCCTGTACAGGGTGATGTTTTTTTCCCCCCATCTTATTGTTTTTTTTTTTTTCCCCCTGTCGGAGAGCTTTAGCCGTTTCGTTTTTGTCCTATGCAGAGGCCCGTTGTGAAGACATTTTGACAGGGGCAATCTCTTTAGTTAAGAATGCTCTTTTGCCTGCCTCTCTGTGCCCCTCCCCTTCCACACCGCAGCCGAGTTCCCTGCGGTCTTTGCAGCTCGAGGGACTTCGTTTTTTGTTCCAGTGTCCATTCTGGCCCCCTCAGCATCTCATACAGGACGTGGTGGGCCGTGCCTCCAAGCTTCGTTTCCTCTATATAGCTATTGATAAATCAAGTTTTTTTTTTTTCGAGTGACCCTGTTCCTCCCGATTTTCCTTTTAGAGCCGCCCAACAACTTGCGTCTCTTCTGAACGTCTCCCCATTTTTGTGCTGACCTGCACCGCGACCCCGTTCCCTTGGCCTTATTGCCTCTCTCGTCCATCCGGTCCTTTACCCTGACGGTGTGCCCTTTGCTGTCTCCCCCCTGCTATTCTCTACACCCCTGACCTCCTACTTGTCATTGGATTTAGCTTGGTCGGCAAACCCCCTCTCCTCCCATGCTTCCCCCCCTCTCACCGGGATCCTTTTCTCCCCCAGACCCCTTCCAGCGGACGTCCTCTTAGGACGCTCCTTCCTGTTCGTTCCCTGACCCGAACCACTCCGGATGACGCCTCCTTAATTCATCCTAAGAGTCCTCCTTTTTTTCAGTTACGGTGAGTTTGCTTCCACACGTTATACCCCCAGTACGCGCCGGAAGAAGTCACAGCCTCTCACATCTCCAACACCTCTTCCCACCTTTTCTCTTTACTTAAGTAATGAATAGGTGCCGCTTCTATCCCAGCGTGATGTCGGCTGCCTCCTTCTGTCTCTCCCCGATTCAGACGTGTTCGCCTCTAAATTCCCGTGATGCGCCATTTCCCCCTCGTTTTTGTAACAATTGTAAACAATACCCTTGTCTTTTTCTCCTTAGCGATACGTGATACCCCCTCCTTGGTATCATTACTATTCAGCGCCTTGGTCTCTTTCCAGGGGCTCAGCCTCTTGCATAGTGAGGGGTGTTTCTCCAATGTTTTTTTTTCCTCCACCTTCCGCTTGGTAGTGGTGTTTTGGTCGTCCACTTTTGGGAAAACTCCACAGAATTCGTTTTAATCCCCTCGCGAAGCCCGCCCGTCCCACGTCTCTCCATGACCCCCCATCTGTGACGTTTTGTTTTTCCCTCCCCGAACCACTTGTTTTCACCCATTCTTTCCCTTTCCCCATCTTTTATTACGCCCAGATTGTTTTACTACCCTGACATAGTTTTTACCTACTCGCTTTACACAATTCGTTGCGCCTTTCTTAAAGCTTAAAGTGCCATTATATTTGATAGTTTCATTTTTTTCCGTTATTTTGTCCCCTTTTGAGTGCACCCTATTAGTCCCTGCGAAGCTTATGACGATTCTGCCTCTCCCTTTTAACGAGGAGTTCTAAATTGGGTCTGGTGCTCCTCCTTTTCTGCTTCTATGTTTACGCATTAGATACAACGTCTTCCCCTCTTTGACGTCTGCGACCCATTTTTACGACGCGAATGATCGTCCTCCCCTTGTAGTCAGTCGATCTTTCCTCCCCCCTTCCCTTGCATCCTCCCCCTAGTTCCCAGGTGTTGAAGTTGGGCCAGTTACCTCATTTCACCGCTTGAGACAGCGCCCAACGGAGTTGCCCCCCATCCTCCCTTCCAGGATTTGTTTCTTGCACTTACCCCCCCCTCCTCCTTTTTTTATCCATTGGATTCTCTACTGCAATGGCGAATTTTTCGATCATCTGCACCCCCTTTTCGCCGAGTCTCCCTCCGGGCTCTAGAGCTGCTTTCTCTGGAAAAGGACCAACTTTCCGTGTTTATTTCCTAGTCCGCCTTTTGTCTGAGAACGATCCTTCCCGATCGCACGGGCCAGATGGTGTCAACGACCCACCTTTTTACGTGCTGCATCGCTCTATAGGATAGTGGATTTTTTGTTTTATTTTTGAGTTTGTTCCTAAGCAGTTCCTCTATCGGGAATGGGCTGCCCTCACTTGCCCCTAGCTAGGATAACCCCCCGGACCCTCCGTGTACTCAGGGTCCTTTAAGGATTCCAGGTGGTCGTTTGTTCCTAGTTCCTCCCTCTTCCCTTCTTTGAGAGTCTCTCTCTTCCGCACGCCCTTTCCACCTGGACCCGAGTTTTTGATTCGACGCAGGACCCACCCAGGATTTTTGATGCCGCTACAGCTCGAGCCCTTCTTGGAATGAGTGAGGATCTGTTTGGTTTTTTGTTTTTCTTTTTGACAGATCTGAGGACTTGCAAACTTTCCTCCCTCCCACCCTTCTCCCGCGTCCTTTCTTCTAGCAGGCGATCTCCTTTTACTCCTGAAGGGTGCTGCTCGTCGGTGATCTTTGTCTCGATTCTAACATTTTCTAACGCGCGCCACACACCCCCCACCAAACCCTCCCCCCATGTATCTCCCCCACAGGACAGGTGTCGGTGCCATCTCCTGTCGTCTTTTCCTATCTTTCGCGAGGGCCGCTATAGGACCCAAGTCCGTTCTCTTCGCTGATCCAGGGATCCTCCTTCTCTTCGATGGTGGATGTTGTTGCCCCCACGCCTTTTGAGTTAAGCTGTGGGCGTTCGCCCCCGTTTCCTTTTATGAAGTCACCGTTTTCGCCTTCCGTAGTGAACCTTCCATTCTGGTCAGGGGCTCCCTTTTTCGCGTTTCACCTCTATTATTCTAGCACTCTCCTTTCTCCCCCTCCCCTGTAGAGCCGACGATCTTTTTCAAACCGACCTAGATGTCCTTGCCAACCTTTTTAGGAAGCCACTCCCCCCCGATAGGGGTCATCCCGTTTTCCTTCGTCCGAGATTGTCCGATCGAACGAAGCTTTGAGATGGTCTTTTCTGTTTTTCCATCACCCCGGTGTCAACCACCTTTGCCCCGGCCATTGCTTAGTTTGCCACCTTTTGTATAATTACGCTTTTTCCCTGCTTTCTTTTCTACTCCATTCAATGATTCCTGACTAAAGGCTTCTCCATGCTTCCGTCTCCCTTCGAGTTTTTCCTATGTGCCTTTCAGAACTTGTGCGCGCTCGGACAGAGTAGGTTACCACGTTTTCTTTTGCCCGTGGGATTTCTTTTACTTCTCGCCAGGTACCGAGGGGTAGTTCCAGCGTCCCTTCGTGAGGCTTTGGGGCCAGTCTTTACCCACCAACATCCCTGCACGCGATTTATTGCTCCACCACAATTTATGCCCCCTACTAACAATTATTTCCCATCTTTGAGAAACTCTTCCCTATATTCACAAGGGACAGCAGAGGTCAAATGAGGGCTTCTGCCAGTTAGTGTCATCGGACTCAGAGCTCCCACCGACTCGGGTCTTTTCTGGTTTTCCACACTAGATGCGTAGCATCATTTTAGGGTCACCTGCGTCCCATCCCTTGCCGTGTTTGTTTGCAAAATACTGTCCCAGGACAGCCCCCAAATCTGTGATTTGAAAGCTTCCGTAGCTCGGCCTCTGGTCTACTCCTCACCCCGTGACGGATGTGGAATCCTTTTGTGCTTCGTCAGTTTCTCTCTTTTATTTTTCCGTATCTTACCTGAACCCGTTAGAAAGTGTGCCCCTTTTGCCTTTCACCACTCTTTCCTTGTCCACACCCGGACTATCTTTTCACCTGGTCCATAGCCTTTTTTCGGTACATAGGCCCCCAAACCTTTAGGCCTTTCATGGTGAGTGAGGCTCGATGTCAGTCTTTTGTAAGATTCCTTTTATGGTGATTTCCTCGATTTTGTTTTAAGTTTTGCCTGCTAATGCCCTCCCCCCGTCAAGTTTTATCTTTAGTCCCGGGTAGAGGACTCTTACGGTTGAACCACCACCCCCCCAAGACCCCCTTCCTTGTGCCCCGAACATTATTTTTTCTTGATGGCGTCGGACATTAGTGGTGGTCTCTTGTTTTCCCCATTCTAAACCCCTTTGATATTAATATAATTTCCCTCTACTTCTTCTTATGAATGACCCATCGTATAAATATTTATTCCTCCTCCCATTTACAATCCGGTTTTTGTTTAGTATAAGATTTTCGATTTTCCTGAGTTTTCGATTTTTTTTTGGTTTTTTCTTCCACTGAGTTTACCTCGGAGTTAGAAGTCTTAGTATCTTTCCCCCTCCGCGACCCCCACCCTTCCTGTCTCCCGAGATGCCATCCTTTTCAGTAATCCCATAGGGACCTGGACCCCGGTTCTTTTTCACCGCAGGCTCCACTTCCAATTATACGCAAGACTACTTTTGCCGGGCGTTTCTGAGATGTGCTCCACGCTCTTGACTTCCCCCATTCATAAAAGAGTCTTTACTACCTGCCTTCCTTTTCACCCCATCCTCATTGAGCCCCCTTCAAATGAAAGCCAGCCGCGGTTCCCCTAACCACCCTTCACTAGACGCCGTCCTTCATGCAGTGCTTCCTTTCCATTGGGGGACCTCCTTCTTTCCGGTGCCAGGCTTGCACCTAACCTCTTTCCTTTACAGACCCCCCCTCCCTCAGTCTTCCCTTTACTACAACACTCTTCCCCACATCGTCCCGATCTAGGTCTTTTCCTCTGTTATGTATGCTCGCATGACCAAGTACCCCTCGATTTTTGTTTCCTGACACGCACGCTTTTGATGTTCTAGCCCCTACCTTCCCGGAGTCCGACTCCATCCGTTTTTTTTTAACCCACCCGGAACAAGACACTATACCGGGTGTACCTCGTTTTCCCGATCCCCTCACTGCCCGCGCTGTGGAAAGCTCTTCCCGGGTCGACTCTCCCCCCCGGGGTGGTTCTTCATTTATGGTTATGCTGGCCCCGTCTGTAGTTTTGTTTCAGTACCTGAGCTCTTGTGGTGAACCGCTTTTTCCCAATGTTTTTTTCACGCTGTGCCCCAGCTTACACAGTCCCTCGTAGTGAATAAATTACTTTCCTGAAGCCCTGCCCACTTATAGCTTGACCTCCCACGACCGTCCCTCCCACATACTCTCCCCGCAAGAAAGGGTCGCAGGCACCTTCTCATTTCTTATCGATCCCTCTGCGAAATGTACCTCGTCTTTCACTCGACTTTTGGTTAGTTCCCGTTGACGATGCACATCTCAAGAGTCATCCTCAATTGTTTACCGATTAAGGTAAGGTAATTGTTACCTTTCCGTTTCAAACTCTAGTCACCACCCCCCCCCCGCGCCCCTGACAGAGTCTCCCCCTCCGGACCTCTGCCCATTTCTTCCCCCTCACAGTCAGGTGGATGGAGTTTACTTTTCTGCAGGTCACTTTTCCCTATGTGTCCCCCCCCTCTGCAAGCTATTTTCGCACTCTCAGACTTGGAATTTGTCTCCGTCACTCTGTGACTCCCCCCCCAAATCTTTCATCCTCGGAGGCTTCCTGCATAAGCATAATGGATCTTCTCCCTAACCTTTCCTTTTTATGCCAAGCGGGCGGGGTAACAACCTCTTCTCGACTCCCTTTCCCTCCCCCCAGACTCGAGGAAACTCCAACGGAGTGGTTGTGGTACTCCTCCGATATGGATCCTGTTATTTCTCTCTGACCCCGGCCTGCCGGGGGATAACGCGCTCGTGCCTGATGACGCTTTCTTAAGCTGCTCGTATGAAAAAGTGCCTTTTTATTCCCACTTCGTTAATTCGAAGGTCGCGAACCCCTCGTACTTCCCGTCTAGTAACAAAATTTACCGGCGCCTGTCCTTCTCCTGAATTTTGGTAAGGTGTCCAGCCGGGGTATGCAGTCCTCGCTTGTTCTTTGACTTACGCCCCTGCATTTGCAGTCGGGCGCGGTGTCCCCTTATAACTTTTTTTCTTGGCTTCTGAATCCTTCCCCCCCCCCCCCCCCAAAACATCATTGTTCGCTTTCTCTATCCTAGTTTTTCCCTCCCTCCTGTTTTTTTGAGATCTCTCTTTCTTAAAATCGACCACCTTGGAATCCGGCCCCGTAGCATGAACCACTTTTTTATCAGGTAAGTTCCTCAGCGTCCCCTTGATGTCTTTCCTTTTGAGGTGCGCCTCATGACGATGCCCTGAATCTCGTCCCCCCTTGTGACCTCCCCACCCTCGCCCACGCGTAGAACTCTTCCCCTCTGCGTCCCGTAAGTAGACGGTCTTTTCGCTCTGGCCCTTTTCCGCTCTGGCCTTCCTCTTATCACGAGTTTTCCCTTGGCGAGAAAACCCGGCCAAGTGTATTTCCCCCTGAACTGAGAGAGATTCCCCTTTCTCGGCTCGTCAGCTCTCTCGCCCGGTATTGCCTAGAGCTCACAGTGCTCTCCGGACCCTGTCTAGGTGTGACCCCACCCCGCTTTTTCTAGCGGGCATTTTGGGCGTTTCTTCATTCTTGATCATTTCCTCCCTCTTCCCCTTTCCCTTTCATCTGGCGGACCTTCCTTAGGGCAGTATGTCAGCCTCTTTCGCGATGAACAGCTCTTTCTAGCAGCGCGTATCCCTCTTAATAACCGCGCTTTTTGTGTCCCCCTTCCGCACCCGTCGATTGTTCTTCCAGTAGATGAAAATTCCCCCCCTTACGGTTGTATTTCCCCCCCCATCCCTTTCCCCCTTGATGTTATGATCATCCATTTTAAGTGCAGGTATTGGTTCCTTCCCCTGGCACGTTTCCGGACCTTTAGATTCCACCTTTGCGTCTAGTAGCGGGCCCCCCCCCCTCGGTGCATTGTTCTTTCCGCCATAAGTCGCTGTACACCTAAGCGTTACATTTTCTCGGATCTTCCTTTTCCCCCTCCGAGTTAGGGGTGTGACTGGCTCGGTCTTGAGTATTCCATTTTGATCAAAGATCTGGGTACCGCGTCTGTGCTGGGCTATCTTCCGTTCCCCTGACTTGCCCCTTTCAGGGCTCCCGCTGTCTGTGTTTCCTTGAAGTAACCACAAACCATGGACAAGAACGTTTGCGCCCCAGGTCACTCGACCCGCCGCCCAAACGATCCTGGTCCTGGTCGACTTTCTCACCCAGTTCGTTTCACTAGAAGGGACGCAGCGCTCTCGTGAGGGGCCTTCTTTATCGGTACCCCTTCTAGTACCTTGGGTCTTGTTTCATTTTAAACCTCTTGAGCGTTTCTCCTCCTGTTCTCCTTACCGAGTGGCCTGTCTTTTTGGCCAATCCGACCAGGCGCACCAAATGCGTGTCACCGCAGTAGCTCTTTCCCCCTGCTCCCCTGCTATTCTTTGGTGGTGTAGTCGATTTTTTTTTTTTTTTTTTGTTTTTGTTTTCTTTCGTGGTTGTCGTCCAGTGTTCTACCTCGTGCTCCGTGTTAATGGTGGTGTTTTTTTTTTGTGGGGAGCGGTGTGGTGGTTTTTTTTGTGGTTTGTTTGTTTCTTTTTGTTGTTGAGGGTTGGCACCCGCCCTTTTCGACAAATGATTCGTTTTCTCGCGTCGTCTTTCCGAACTGCCACCCCCTCCCGTCGTCTGTTGTCTCAGTCTCTTTTTCTTTTTCTAGCCTTCGTATTCCTTCTCGGTGACCATGTTCTCAGTCCAGCTTCCTTTGACATACCCTTTCCACTCCCTTTCCGGAGGTCTCCTGCAGGATTCAATTTCTCCTTCCCTTCCCCCCCCTTGAAAAAGCCCCACCGTTCCTCGTGTTAATTACCAACGGGCTTTTTCAGATGCTTCGTCGGTTTTCCAGGTCTTGGTTTTTTTTCGCGGCGTGGTACGCGCACCGCGTTAATATCTCCGCCCTCTACATTGGTGGGGGCCCTCCCTCCCCACATATCCTCACTCTTCAGTACTATTTCCTTTTTTGCTCGAGCGCTCGATGAACCCGAAATCCCTGTCTTTTCTGTCTAGTCACCCTCGCTGTCTTTTCTACAAGTCGGGAGAAGACTCCTTCGCGCAACCACTTCCTTTCCATCTCAGACTTTTTTTTTTTAACTTTTCGCCCCATCTTCACGTTTTTTACTGTCGCTCAGGGCCTTCCCCCTTCCTTATACACCGGGAAGCGGTCGTTCGGTATTCACCTGTGCTGACTTTTTTAAACGTCTATTCCTACGAGCTATCACATACCCCTCGATCATTCTCTGTGAACGCCTCCTTCTGTGGCTAGGGCGGCCGACCGCTGACCTGGATACAATTCTAAACGTCGCCGGGGACCCTTTTTAAGTCTTTTTGCCTTCCCCTTCAAAGGCCCCGGCTTCTGATAACTGACAGCACGCCTTCTAGACCTTACGCACCACCTTCCCCCCCTTTGATAGAGAGCTTTTCTCAGTCTTACTCGCTTCGATCTGGCACCGAGATTTTTTTAGCAGGCCTGTTCTCTGGCGACTCTTCTCTCAGTCCCTTGACCCAAGACTTCGACGCTACTACTTTTAACCACCCGGACCCAAGACCCAAAGGAGTCCTCTCTTTTGTCCCCCCGACCCCTCTGATCCACAATCCTCCCCTCCCCGTTGGATGCCATTTTTCCCTCAGTTCCCAGCGGTGGCTCATAACGTTGGTTAGGTCTTACCCTTTCTCTATCTTGCTTTTAGTATGATGTGGATCACCGCTTATTCATGGGCTCCTGCCCACTCTTGCAGCCTCTTTTCCAGATCCTGTCGGCGTCTCCAGCTGTGTACTTATCGTGCTCCTGACATTAGACCATGACTGCCCTCCCCCCGTTCCCCTCAACACTGTTCATCGTGAATCTTGCACCGTTCAAGTCCCCCAGGGACTCCCTGTTTCTCGGATAACTTGTGACTTACCCTTTACTCCCTTTTCCCTGATTCTTGCGTCAATGCGTGACTCCCTTACCATTCCACAATACACGTGTGCCCCCCTTCTTTCTGCAGGGCCTTAAGTGGCCCTTTTGAACCCCAAACATGATCCCCCTGTCTTTTCTTTCTTTCGCCTTTTTTTCCCCATCATGTCATTTTCTTTTCCATCCCCAGTACTGATGATGTTTTAATGCTGTACTTCCTTTTTCGACGGTCTCCCCAGCTTGCCATCGCTTTCCCTCCTGAGACCCGACTTTTGTCTCCTCGTCGTGTCCCAACTTTCTGTTCAATACGCTCTTAGGCTTTTCCTCTTCCAAATGGAGTTTTCACGTCCAATGGTTCCAAGTTATTTTTTCGAGCTTTCAATCAAATCCCTTCGCGAGAGCAGAATTCGTGCCCAGCTACGTAACCCCCGGGTCGGCCCACAAACCAATAGTCCCATTTGCTCTCTATCCCCAATCCTTTTGCGCTTTTGTAGTTCGAACAGTAGCCGCTCTACGCGGTTTTCTTTTTTTTCGCTTTGAACGGCCCCCTACTTTGTAAGCGAAGTTTTTGCCTTTTAGAAGCAGAGCCCTTGCTCCCCTCGGACAGAAAATAGTTTTTTCCGTTCCAGTTTTTCTCCTTGAGATATGATCTTTCTCCTGGTTAGGCCTTCAATTCTCTTTTTCCTCTGAATCTTCAGCGTGGTAGGTTCCTTCCATCTTCTTCCCTCTCTAAGCGAGGTCTTATAAAGTTCTTTTTTTTTTGCACTTGACTTTTCCGGTTCCCAGGTGTGTATTTCGACATCTATCTCTTCTCCCGTTGTTGTTATGAGTCCGATTCGGTACGTTGACGCCCTTTGACGATCAAGAAGTAAACCCCCTTCTTTTTCTGCCGGTTAGAGTCAAGATTCTCTCTCTTTGAAGTGTATTTGGTTAAGGCGCAGTCATGCTCAGATGTCTGACCCGTCTCTTTGAACACCCCCTTCGCAATTCGCCCTATCCCGCTCGCAGTAAAACTGTTGTCAGTAGCTCTTGTCGCCGCAAAATCCTTCTTTTTCCCCGATTTTTAGTAACCTGGCACGGTGCCTTTCCATCGACAGCATCTCGAGTGAGTCTAGATCCTTCCCGGTTAAGCAGACATCTCCTGTTTTAGAGACCCCATTTATTCTCCCTTCTAGCCCTTTTTTTTCTTCAGACACCCCTCCGTGTTGGAGTCCTTCTCTTCCCTCTTTTTCGAGATCATCTTTGATGTCAGTTCTTTTCAAGTACCTGTCCCCCCTTCCTTCTGTACTCTCAAAGGTGCAGGGCGTAGGCAAGACAGGTCCTTAAAAGAGATGGTATTGACTGATGTCATGGCTGTCTTTCTCCCCCACGTACTTCAGCTTTCCCTCCCAAAGCATGAAGATGATTCTTTAACCCCTGAGTCGGAACTCCCCCCTGAGGAGGACTGCACATAACGCTACGGGTTGTTGGTTTTTTTTGTTTTTTTTGGGTTTTGTTTTTTTTTCTGGATAATTGCTAGTGAGCCTCCCGCAGATAAACCACATAGTCAATTTTTGGTTGAACGTAAAGGGTCCCCCACGGCTGAAGTCCCGTGGTGTCCTTGGATCTACATTTCTAATGGGTGAAGCTGTCCCATTTCTTCTCCCCTGACGACAGTCCCTCTAGCTGTACCTACTCTCCCAATTAGTCAAACTCGAGATTCTATAAATTCGTAGGCCTGGTGACTGAGTTGTTCCGTTGCCGTCTGTGATCTTTCCCCCTGGACGCGTGAGGTTGCTGGGCTCCTCCGTTTTGACAGATGACTGAGTCTTCACTTCCGAGTGGCTTATGTCGACGATGTCCTCCCTTTTCCCAAAGTATTCTTCTCCCCACCCATGGTACCCATCATTTTTTCTCTACACTAGGTAAGTAACCGCCCCTCCGACCACTTAGCAAGCTTTCCCCATGTTTTCTTTCACAGCGGTTCACGAGGCGCCCCGCCAAGCATACATCTTTGCGTACGGTGGTGTATCTTGATCTTTGCTAGGTCACCCCGAGATGTTTCTTTTCCTGGGTGTTTTCCTGAGCTGTTTATTTTCATGGACACGGGTCCCCCAGTACAATACTGTCCTGACTCAGAGGCATCTCCTCCACATCTCTTCTTTGGATGGCCCGTAATTGTCGATATTTTCCTTCTCGACTCTTTTGTCAAGGGTTTTTACGGTTCTTTTCTTTTTGGTTGTGTCTTCTTCCTTTTCAGGCATTTGACCCGTTTTATCAAAGTTAATTTCCACGAACTTTCTCTCAAATTTGGGACGACTTTCATGTAATCCCTTCCCCCCTTGGTTGTAGCGCCACTTTCAAAACCATCTTCGTGCGTTAAGGTGTGGCGGCTCTGGTTTGAGTATTTTTTTTCGTATTGATTCACTTTTGATTCGGAGTTTTCCTTTTTCATGTCCATTTACCCCGCATACCTGGAGGTTCTTCTTCCATAAAGTTATTTTCTGGCGGTGAACCCAGGCACCCACCTCCGAGGTCCCCTGATGTTCAGCTTTGTCGAGTGGGTTTTTCAGCGAGGGTCCCCCTTTAGGTTCCGGCACCGCCGTTTTTCAATCTTCACGCTCTTTTTTTTTTTCGAGACTGCCCCATTCATTTTTTA
>Ga0179593_1304625_pt1 | contig 17797 bp, 14 predicted proteins | sample CZODoug2_1_08_16_FD_185931 | JGI IMG/M metagenome (GOLD analysis project Ga0179593, IMG submission 185931) | Vadose zone soil fungal communities from Angelo Coast Range Reserve, California, USA - CZODoug2_1_08_16fungal (PacBio error correction) | ecosystem: Environmental > Terrestrial > Soil >... | reverse complement strand
CTTAGCTTCACAGACTCATGATCTCTTTTCATCCACCGTAAGAGTGAGAGTATCTCCCCCCCTTGTGTTTTTGACACCAATCGCTGCCTCCTCTCCCCTCTAACTTTTATTGCTTGAAGATCTCTCCCCTTCCCCCCCCCCTCACTTTTCCCAAACATGCGCAGTGGAAATCCCCGACTGTCTCCTTTCTTAGCAGCGATCGGCCCTCCCCGCTGGCTCCTAATCTATTTTCGATGATTCCATGATGCCGCGCGGCTACTGTTGCCTCCAGAAGGTACATCCCCAGCCCCACTGGCCCATTGTTATCCCCTCGCTCCTCTATAGTACAATCGACATTTTGATTTTTTTTGAGTAGTAGATCATTTTCTCGCGTTGCAGAGATTCCATCCGGCCGCCGAACTTTCCCCCTTGCTTCCCCAATTTATCTTTTTCATGTCGTTTCACCACCCTCGTATTCAACTCCCTGAACTTCCCTTCCTGTTTTTGCCGCGTTCCCCAAATGCTGCTCCCGTCCCCTTCACCTCCGTGTCCATGCTCTCTGCCGAACTGCTCCGGACCGTGTCCTATCATACCTCGAATGGATTGGCGAGTTGCCGTCCCAGTCATTCCCGCAGTCCCCTGCTCTCACCTAACACTTTCTTTTCGCGTCCCTACAGGAAGTAAATATGAAGGCATTTAGCTTTATTTTACGTCCTAATCCCGCAATTGCGTATACCCTTACGGCGCCGTCCCATTTCCATCATTTCGCTTTCTTTTGTTGCCGTTCCTAATTGGTTCCCCAGACTCGCGAGCCCCCAATGATTTACTCCTTCTCCTCCCTTTACTGAATCGACCCACATAGTTGGCCTTTTGCCCCTGCGTTCTGAGATGGAAAATTTTTGTAAATCTCCTCCTCCCCCCACTTGCTTTTCTATTACGGTTGTCCTTAGACCGAGCCTGCCTTCCCAGTACGCACTGTTTGCCCTCCGTCATTGATGTCCCTGACTGGCCCGATCCCCCGCTTCGAGCGTCTCTTCACGCGGGTACCCCTTCAGCCCCGTTGCGTCCTCTTCTTGTTCCTTACTCTCCCCGATGTTCCTGACGGTTTTTTTTTCATCCGCCGCTCTCTATTTTAAACAGCATCAGCCGTTTTTTTGTGGTCCCTCCAGCTTGAGAATCCTCCGTCACATCAAGGTTCAGATCGATGATGATCTCCATTTAGCCGGGGCTCTTAGAAATGAAAACGTTGACCTGTTCCTTAGCCATTTCGTGGTCCGGTATATTTACTTTCGAAGCGTAGTGCCGGCTCGGTCTCTGATTCCATTCCTGGCCATCGAAGGCGTTTTCTTCCCACATCGTAAGATCAGTGCTGCATTCCCTTGACAAGTCCCATTGCCCGCTCCGCTTCTTTCTTCACCGTCACCCCATGCTTGATGAATTGTTTTGGGTCTTTGCCTCCCCTCCATGGCTGCCCTCCCTAACAGCCGAGCAGTCCCTCAACTTCATTTTTGTCATCTTGATTGGATTACCGTGCGAGGTCTTTTCGCATGTATCCCTCTTCACGGTGATGCCGTCTATTCTGATAATGAGTTGCCATCCAGCTACGATCTTTTCCATTCCGTTATCCCCCCTTCCCTCTGGCGACACCACGAGTCCTTTGGTTCTCTGACTGCATTTTTCTTCTGTTTTGGCAGCTTTTCGCGAGTTTCTCCCCTCTGTCCCCCCCCAACCCCTTTTTTGAAGTGCCCCCCATTAGTTGCAACGTCTTTGCTGGTTCCCCTTTCTTTACGATAGAGTACATGATTGCGTCTGCTCTTTCGATGAGAGAATTTTCCTCCCTTTCCTTGTTGTTGTGAGGCCGACTTCCTATCCTCTCTCCTTGCCTCTCATTATACGGTCCCCGAATTGCGCACAGGCACGCCGTTGCCTTTCTTTCAAAATTCACCACCCAATTTTTTAACGATGAAGAGTCATCGCAAGTGTCCCCCTCACCGCCCCGCGTATACCCCACCTTCGTTTTTTCTGGTCACCCAGGTAGCTGTTCCTCTCCTTCATAGAAATGTTCTCAACGCTTTTTTTCCCTGCGTTGAATGTCGCTACTTTTCATCTCCTGCTCCAGCTTGCGCCCCTTCCATCCAAAAATTTTTCTATTTGTCGTCTTTTTCCGTCGGCTTGTCGTTTTCGCCCCTTTTGATTAAAGCGGTCCTTTGATTGTGCCGCCAATTACGAGCGTGATTTTGCCTAACTTGTCCTTGCCCACCCGCTGATGGTTTCCAACACTCTCCCCCTGCGTCCATGCTTCCTTAATTGTTCTTGCAAGGTTCTTTTTTTGCTCGCTTTTTTTCCTCAACGTCATTCACTCCTCCCACAATGTTAGAGGGTTCGCCCTCATCCCCTGATGAACAATGGTGCCCCTTGCGCCCCATCTTCTTCAGTTTTTGGATCTCTCTTGTCCTGCGTTACTCATAAGTCGTGTCCCTTCTCGCGGAAGTATGTACCCCGGTATTTCCGGTTCCTGTTTAAGAATACTCCACGGCATTGCCCCAATTTAACGCTGCAGATCTATTATATCATTCTCTTTTCTCACTCCTTTTCTCTATGGCCCCGCGCCTTCTTCCTTTTTATTCGGCGGCCTGACCGGAACCCAAACAGGTTCTCAACCTTCTCATTTTTCCCCCCCCTTTGACCCATCAGCCACCCCCTTACGCAGTGGGATTTCTTCACAGAGCTGAAGCTCGCGCTCGTTCATGTTGCGCCATGGATTTTCCGCATTTTTTCCCCCCACCATACAGAGTCTTTTTTAAACTCCGTCCTCCTCTCTTTTCCTCCACGAGGTGAGTGTCTTTCGGACCCTCTAGGCCATGTCGCCTTACAGTCCGGACTGTTCGTGCTTATATCTCCTCCCCCCATCTATATGGTATTTACATGTCTGGCGGATTTCTTAGATTTCCCCCCACAGTTGCTGATCGACTACGTTTCCGCCCGCAACCAAAACCTTCGCCCTTTTCGCGCCTCCCTTCTTCCCTTTTTGACGGGGAATGCTATGTAATTAGATTCATCTTTTGACTTGGCCGTTTTTTTCCCCTCTTTTAATCATTTGACATCCCCAACTCTCTCGTTTTGCCAGGGGGTCGATATTGCCTTTTTCTTTCCTGTCCATTTCCATGACTTTAATTAGTACTGAGCATGAGGTGCATATTTCCCCCCCAATGCATTGTTTCTTTTTTTTCGAAATCTGTACTTCTTTAGGGTTGGTCGATCGCCTTTTTTTCCCTCTGTGGCTGGCTTTATTTGAATTTGCCCCCCTCGCCTCTCTTCCTGCTCTTACGGGCCCCCCCCCCCTTCTCCCACTTATTTTCTAGCTGCCCCCGGTTATAGCGCCTGCAGTCATTTACTGTCCTGCACTAGCTTGTTCCCTTGCTTTGTATTTAGTCCCTTTCTGCGCCTTCCATTTACCTGATTTTCGTTCTCGGGGTATTGAGAGAGAAGTATGGTCAATTCACCTCCAACCCCGCGTGGCGACTGATCTAGATTGCCTTTCGTTTTTTCCCCCCCAGGTCTCCCTCAGATCTTCTTTTGCCTCCGTTTTTTTGCTTTGGGAGATTAGCATTCCGCCCTCCGCTTCAATGTAGAGTAGACCTCCGCCGTCTTTGCCCTTTCTGATGTTGTCCGTTCGACCGTCGCGTTTTGCAAGGCCCCCCCTATATTTCTTGTGGTCGGAAAGTAGGCTCGGCCACCAAACCTTCAATTCCCTCCACGTCGCCCCCCCCGGCCGATCTCGTGACCTTCTTGACCTTCTGCTTTTTTTTATTCCTGTTCGTCCAGGCCCCACTTTAACTTCTTTTGCAGGTCCAGCGATTTATTCCCCTGTTTGCCCTTCGGCTCTGTTTGGATCATAATCCGCCCCACCTCTGACGTCTTCTACTTCTCGTCCTCCCTGACGCGTACCTCGCTAACTTGGGCCATAGTTTTAAGTAGTAGTTTACGTCCCCTCGTGGTTGCGCCTAGGCCATTCTCGTTCCCCCTTCCAATTCTCACCCCTGGCGACGTTCTTCTTTTTTTTTTTCCTCGGTCCCCTTTCGTCTTCACTAAGGCAATTCCACCCCCCTCAGTCCTTGCCTCGACATCCCATTCCCTCGCCCTTCCGGTCCCCCCAGCCTAGTTGTCCTGCGCTTCTCGAGAATCTTGATTTTTTTTTTCCGTGCCGCTTAATCATGCTCTCTCGCAGTCCCCGAATCCGCCAGTAACTTTTTCTCAATAAATTTAGATTTTTGCTTCCCCCTCACGACCAGTCTCGCGTATAATCTACAGTTATTCGTGTGGTGTGTCCTAATACCTTCACCTAGTGCTCCCGATCTTGAGCCTTTCCTTCTCCTGATTTTTTATCTTTCCCATGGGCGCCCAATGATCTCCCTTACAGCATAACTCCCAGCTCTTTTTTTGACATCCAGCATAGATTTCCTTGCTTTTGTTTGCTCTTTTCAATATCTGAATGCAAAAACTCTTTCTATCCGGATCGGCTTTCTTAAGCTAATGGCCTCCAAGTCTAACGCGTGATTCAATTGTCAAGAGAGTCTTATGTTGGCCCCTTTAGGCGATGACCTTTTCTCGGCCTTTCAGTTGCGATCACAAGTACGCGGCTTCTCCCTCGCGTGACCCTTGGACTCTCCCCTATTTCGCCCTTCCTGATCTTCGTTTGCCGACGAGAGGTTTTTCGTCACGAGCACTCTTACGAAGTCAAACGCCTCCTTTTTTCGCCGGTCCACCTCCCCTTTTTTTTCCCTTCGTCTTTCTTTTGGCCCTTCTCCCTTGAGAGTCGTCTTTTCTATGAATATGTCGGATCCCCCAGCGCCTACTCTCTGCTAGTTTTTTGCGCGCCGTCCGCTATTTTTTTGCAGTCAACAAGCGCTTGCTTCTTGAGCATTATGTACAGAGGTCTTTGCTCCTTGCTTAACCGAAAGTTTCACATGTGCCTCCCTCATGGTTCCCCCTCTCAAATCAGATTCCAACAAATTACCTCTTTCATTCGGGAAGTGTGTGCGCGTCCGTTTCACCTATGTACTTCCACCAACGTTTCTCCGGAGTCCCTCGCGATTCTCTGACATCTATTCGTTTTTTTGAGAAAGTCTAAGAAGGTCCCTGGCATCCTCTCTGTAACAGAAGAAAAATAGAGGTTGGTATAATTGTTGGGGTCAAGTTAGCCGTTCCTCTTCTCTTTTCCCCCCCCCCAGGCTATGGCCCCCTTCACTCGATTTTCACTGCTTCCTGAGCTCAATTTTCAAGCTACCTATTGGTATTGAAATTTCGGAAAGTTTCTTCTTTTCCTTCCCCGTTGGTTTGGCTCTATATTTCTCCCTCTCCCACTGATCCAATTATAAAACTTTCTCTATCAGAAATTCTCCCCTTGAGGTTCCTCCTGTCCACTTCTACCGTTTTTCCTTAGAATAGCTTCGAGATTGTCCCCCCCCCCCCCCCCCCACGTCCTCCTTCCCTTCTACCAATTATCTCTTTTTTTGACAGCGCTTCTCCCTCCCTTCCCTTCTGACCCCTGCCCCACTCACTCGAGATCGACGTTTGAATCTCCGGAGGGTGAATACGACTCACTCCGCCCGCACGACATCTCCCTCACTCAGATAAGTACTTTTTCCCGTGCTTTTTCTTTTCTTCCTCGTTTAGTCCCAGGCCTTGCTTTCGTTTCTTGTGCTAATCTCGGATTTGGATGTCCTTGATCTTGTAAATTCCCTCCCTGAGTCCCCGTTCTGTTTTTTTTTTCTTTTCTGAGAATCCTGTGCCTATTTTTTTTTTTTTTTTTATTATGCTTTCAGTTATTTTTTTGGTGTACCCACTACGAGCAGCGCACGTAGACACGCCAGTTCGTTTGCAGCCTGGTTCTCCCTCCGGTCCACGACTTGCGCCACGCCGCCCTTTCTATCTTTTTACCTTATCATATTCACCTGGATGTAAGGCCCACACAGTCTGATCCCAAGATTTTGTCCCCTTTTCTGCTGTGGGGAGCGCCCTCCCCTCTGACCTCCCACCTCTTTGCAAGTTACTCATTAAACGGATTGGATAGCATTTTAAATGGGTGCAGTCGTATCTAGTCGCTCCCTCTTCCCTAAGTTTTCGTTTAATGGCCGCACTTCGTGCGGACTTGCCCCGACTGGAATCATGATTCCGTACCCACTCCGTTTTTTTGCCTCGTAGGCCCCCACGTGACATACAGACGCACAGAAAAACCAGGCCCGATCCGCGTGGTGCGCGGGTTAGTCTTCCGGCATGACGGATGTGAAGCGATAGTAAGGTGTTCAATGCACCAAAGTGGAACTATTAAGATCGTGCAATCTGAACCAACTAATATGTAGGGGTAATACGCTTTGCCATTACGGCTCTTCAATCACCGATAGCTCTCTATATGCAAGGAGGCCCTTAATTGAGCGTGGGGCCATCTCCGTCTACCCTGTAATCCCCAAGTATACTATTAGTCCTTTAGGGAATCTTTCAGGGTTGGACTGCGGCATCCACATCGGGGCCTTTTTATGAGTTCACAGGGGCTTTGTTCGTTTTCTATCAAGGATTTTGAGTGGGGGTGTTGGCGTTGAGTGGCTTGGCTGCTTCATTGAACTTTTCCTTCCAGCGAGAGAGCAGTCACCCATGGACGGCGGTTACGACGGGTACTTGCGCGGCATGGAGATAAGCTTCCTCCTCGTTATTTGAATTTTGAAGCCCGCTTTTGGGGATCACATGCAGAAAAAAAAGAGGCGAGCCCCCCCCCAAACCCCCCCAGAGCAAACAACAACCCCCCCCCCACAGTCCACAAAGCCCCACCTCAAAAAACAAAACCACAACAAAAAACCCCACCCCCCCCACCAAAACACCAAACCCCCCAAAACTAACACCACCCAAAAACCCCCCCGCCACCACCCCCCCGTGATGCCAACCCCCCCAAACCCCCCATTTTTTTTCCCCCTCCAACAGGTTGAGCGTTTTTCTGAATGCCTATGAGAAATCCCTGACGAGCCCCTCTCCTACTCCCTTACTTCACGTCCTCCTCCCTTCCGCTCTCTCTTTCGACGCTCCGTTGTTACCTCTTCGTATGTATCAAGTCCACCTGATTCGCCCGCTTTCAGGCATCTTGGCTCCTCCTCTTTACATGCAAAGTTCAGGCGCTGCTTCCCCGCGCGTACGGCCTGGACAGAGATTCTCTTCCGTAATCCACTTCTCGCCTAAGCCCCCCCCTTCGCCTGCCTGTGAAATGTATATCCTTCTTATCTGGATTGGGGGTAGCGCCCGTAAGATACACTTTAGTCACTGTTTATTTGGGACCTTCCTGATCGCGTTTTTTCCCTTATCCGCATGCCGTCTCTTATTGTCGAGGTTCCCCCCCCACTCATATGATTAATCCCACCGGCCTTCACTTAAAGAGTACCTTTCCCTCTTTTTTCATTTGCGCAGCTTCTTTTTCCTCTCCCCCCCCCTTGAATCAGTTTGTTGTGTTCTTCGACTTAGATTCCTCCCCGAAGTGCGCCTCTAGCCCAATTCTCCTTTACGAAGGTGTATTTTTTTGCGTAGTTCCCCCATCGTATCCCTTCGGCGCAGCTCTCCCCCTCCGTTCTTTTTTTGGATTCCGTATCATAAGATGAGTTCAGAGTTAAACCCCCCTTTTCCAGGAACAGCTCTCACTGTGCATGTACTGCTAAGGCCTTTCTATAGGCCAGGCGCTTCTTCGATGTGCTTACAAGAAAGTCCCCACTTCAGAGGTCCCCGCGATTTCCCCTTATGCCGTGACCTAGCTTCGAGGTTGACCTTTCCTGAAATACTCACAAATGATTCTTCCAACGGCTCTAGCTACCTCTAGCAGAACGATCGTGCCCCAATGCGAAGGCCCGCTCCAGGTGGGGAATAAGTGTCATGCCTATCGTGTGATGGGTCCTCAGTTCTTCAGTGTGGGAGCCCTTTCAAGGCGGCAAGGAAACATTTGTTTCTCTTCCAAGTCTTCCTCTTCTGGGGGTGTTGGGGAACTCCACCCATAGTAACGTGGAACCTGTTCTTCAAATAGGCTGCCTCTTATCCTCCCACCTTCGGACCTCCAAGAACATTTCCCAATGTGATGTTTTCTCTCCAACTTCTTTTATATTTACCGCCCTATCCTCTCTTCATACTCTATGGCTGAATCCCCTCCCTTGTAGTACAACCCGCCTAGATCTCTTGTATTGAGAGCGATATCCGTAACCAGAATGTGAATTGCCGTAACAGGGATCCCAGACGAATGTCGCGAATACCGACCAACGAAATTTCCTCCGACTGGAGTCGTTAGACAGTTTAGGAGGATATGAATTCGATGGTTGTTGAAAGCGCGATAAGACCTTTACGCGCCCCATGCAGCGACTGCGCACTGGTACGCGACGTCAAGCTAGGTGAAATCAACCTCCGACCTCGTTCAGGTTGTACCTGTCGATTGGAACCGTTGCAAATATATTTATCCTCACCACCCCCCGTGATATTCAGTATTTTTTTCTTTCTATTACTCTCTGCCTCCCAAGTCCAATTTCTTTCCTTGCGGCCAGTGGAACCGAAGTGCCTTGTCCTCGAGACTGCGCTTGCTGATTGAACTTTTTCCCCTCTTGTTAATCCCGCCGTGTGAGGCCTTTTTTTCTCGAGTGACCCCTTCCCAACACCTCGTTGTCCCGAAGGTTCTCTCAATTCTTGCGCGACGCGGCTAGCCTAGAATCCGGTCTGCGGAAAAAGTTTAGCCTCAGCTTTTTTCAGGCACATCACAGTGGACTCTATATGTTTCCAAAAAGATGAATTTCTCCTCTTCCTATTTGAGAATGGCTTTACGCTTCCTCCCCCCAGCATCTGATCCGAGCTTAGTTGCTTTTCTAGTACTTCCTCATGCGTGCCGTGCTCTGATTTGCGGTTCCCCAATTCCTGGTCGTGGTGGAGAATTCGATGAGCCATTCCACTACGCTTCAAAAACCCGAATCCACTTTTTACTTTCCGACAAGAAGTTGGTCACATAAAACAGCCGAAAGTCCCCTCCCTACTGACTTCCCCAAATCATGACAATACCACTTCTTCTTCCCCCTTTGCGTCAGTTCCCTTCCTTGGATATTACCCTCCTTGAAGTGAACTCTTCTACGACTCCAGCTCGTTTATCCCTGAGAGAAGGTTCATTCCCGGCCCATCCAACTCCCTTTCAGCATCCCCCCAAAGCGATTCCTTGGTTGGTCATCGGCGCCGGGGGTTTAGGACGGGGGGGAAAGTGCGCGCCCTCTTTTCCTTCCCCCCCCCAAAACAGGTCGTAGTTTTTCCCCGAAGTCTCTGCCACGGCTGTTTTGTCTTGCGCCCATTATTTTTTCCCCCTTTCCGTAATCCTTCCGGGAGTATTGTACTCTTGACTCATCTCCTTTCACCCCGTTTTTGTGATTACTTCTCCATATCCGATTGGCCACTGATTAAAACTGCTGGCGTTCCCCCATCCTCTTTCGTAAAGAACCACCTTTTCTTATCCTGTCCCCCTTAAAGCTTTATTTTTCAGCCTCGCTTCGCTGATCCTTGTCCCCCCCCCCCGTCTAATGACCTCCCCGCCTCTAAACCTTCCTCTCTTTTCGGGCCCCCGGTATTATCTTACTACAGTACCTGGACACCCGCCCTTCGGGAGGATCTCTATTCCACCTGGGACTCCTTCCCCCTATGGGATTTCTTCCTGCGCGCCCGACTCTCCCTGGAAGCGCCCCCTCCTGTGTAGCGTACATATTTTCGTTCGGCTTTGTTACGCCCCCCACATTCGGGCGTACGAAAGTCCCCTGTTTATGATTTTTTTTCCCCAGCTTAGTCGGTCCTGGTCGGAAATCAAATTCTTCACTCCCCCTCGGAGTTTTGAGCAAAGCCCAATAGATAAGTCCTAGTACTACTTAGATCCTAGCCGCGCCGTTGGCACAGTCTCCCTTTTCCCATTCACGAATTTGCTCCCTCTCACGGCCCACTTATTTTTCTGGTGCACCAGATCATAGGCTTCCCTGGCTTTCCTTCGACCCAACTTTCTCACTCGTCTCCTTTTGCTTGTTCGATCCGCCCTCTCTTCTTCTAGTAGACAGTATCCCCCTGCCCTTGTTAGCTTTCCCCTTTCTTACGATGACATAATGCACGTTTTTTCTCGTAACCCCATCGTAACTCCTTTAGGACCTGAGTACCCCCTCTCCCTCCCCAGGTCCAGGCACTCCGTTCCCCTGCTCCGCTTCTACTTTCTCTTACCGGTTATCCCCCGTTCATTTTCCGTAGTCCGTAGTCACTGAATTATCCCCCGATAGTTGCCCCAGCATCTACCTTCTGGTAACTGATTTCTCGCTTGGTGTTGGCCCCATATTGCACGGCCTTTTGCCTTTTCTTCCCACCCCCCCCCTCTCCCGTTTTTCATTTTTGAGCGCACGCGTCTCCTTGTCGCGCGCAATGCTACTAGTTTTCGTCACCCCCCATACACTCGCGGTCTTTTGCAAGTCTATCCTAAACTCCTACCTCCCTTGCTTTTCCCGCACTTTTCGTCCTACTTTATCGGAGAGTTTGGGTATCCATCTGTACCCGCCATGTCCGTGCGTCTTTCTTCTTTGTGATTCTTTCTTAGTCTTTCCCTGTGCAGTTCTAATGATGAGGAACCTTGCTGGTCCTGCATCCCGTACTATTCCTTTTTTTTCTGATCTGTGAGAAGTATACTTCCCACGTCCCCCCCATGCTCTTTCTTGAGATCTCCTCATTCCGACGTCGTTTCTCCCTCCCTAGACCCCAAGCCCCTTTTGTGACCTTGTTCTTGCTGGCTTGTTTAAGCTGTGCATGCATCGAGTTTGCGATCTATTGATGCCATTGAGTTTGCAAGAACGCTTTTTTTGGCTCCTGCAACCCCACCTCTCATTCTCTCCTTCGTCCCAGTGTACGAGTTGACGCAAGCCTTTTTTTTTGTTTTGTGTTTTTCGGCTAGCCGGAATGAGTTGCTCTAGTCCCCCCTCATCCACCCCCACCAGCATCGATCGCTGTTTTGACATCATCCCTTTCCCTTCTATCCACGCCTACCTTTGCACCCCTTCTTGTCGGATTTTCGAGACTAGCAGATACTCGTTTTTTTCTTCTAGAGCCGTTTTTCCTTCAGTTGGTTAGTTGTCTATGCTGCATTGCCACCCCCTATCTATCTGCTTGTCTCGTGCTCATGGGTTTTTGTCCCCTACGTCGTGTTGATCAGCGACCTCACCGCCCTTCTACGTCTCCCTCCCTTCCCTTAACTGACGCTCGACGGCACATGCCCCTCTTTGCACGCACCGCTGCCTCCCTCCCCTCCCCAACTCCGGCATCCTGAACTTTCTTTCCTGAGATTTCCTTCCTCGCCGCCACTCTTAGCTCGTCGGGTGGCCGCCCCCCCTTGGCTCACACGCCCATCTTTCCCCTTTCCACCCCCTCACCCCGGTCGTTCCCCTTCCACCCTTCTTCGTACGAACGACAGCCTTCCGTCTGCCTGTTTATCTTTACCCGTTTTGACCCCCTGTTTCTACCCCTAGTTGCCGACTTTCTGTGCCCCGACGATTATCCTGGCATGTCTGTGCATTTTGTTTTCGTTGTTGTTTTTTGTTTGTGCCTGTGTTCACCGACTGAGCCTTGGAGGTTCTCCTTGTCTATCTCTTCTCTGTCCCTGTATCGCCGGCGCGATTTTCTTTGATCTGACACGACCTATCAGCCACGTCTCTCGGTAGCATGGGTAAGAGGTCTCCGCGTTGCACAACCCCTCCTCTTCCGTCGAGTCTGCTCTTTTTTCCCCCCAACCCATTCACCGTTGTCGCATGAAGTTGCGTAGCTCGTCTGGTGTCTTTTCTTCTTGTAGGGATCTTCTTCTTTTATGCAGAGTCTCCCCGGATTGACTTGGCGTTTTCCCCCCCTCCTTTTCTGTGTCACACAAATGCCTTTGGTTACCGGTAGACTATTTTTCACACTCATTCCACGATTGTTGTGTTTTTGGTGGCCGCTCGACGACCCCCACGATCTTTGCAGACTTTTTGCCCAGCGCCCCCCGAGTTTTTAAAGATAAGCTCATTTCCTTTGTTTTGTGCAGTCTCCTGCCCCGTCGATCCGGTGCCGTAGTTGTTTTCGCCCCTTCCCGCCCGCACACACAGCAAGCTCACCCTCGCCCGGCCCCTATCTTCTTCTGGCCCCCCTTAAGTTCTCGCGATTGGTCCCGTTTTACTCTTTAAACACGAACCCTTGTCTGGCCCAGACTCGCTTTGCCTTATCCCCTATTCGAGCGCCGCCAGAATCACGATCTTCCCGCGGCACATTCGTGGCTGGAACCCCCAGACAGCCCCTCTCTCGCCGTCCCTTTTCATGAGGCTCATTGGAATTCATGGGTTTCTAACTTGGCCCCCCCGCTCACATCTTTCCCCCCCTGTCCTCCGAGGGTCCCCCTGCGCTTCCGTCCCCCCTTCCAGTGCCTGTGCTTCCCTGCATCCCCAGCACCCTCTGGAACCCTCTTCGCCCGCTAGCACGCAAGATCCTGGTCGGGTGGTGTCTGTGGTTGTGTTGCCGTGACTTTGTGGGTCTTTTTTTTTTTTTGGTGGTCCCCAGGGTCTCTTTCTTTTCTGGAGTTCGCAGGTGTTGTTGAGGGGGTTTTAGAGTGCAATTACCTTTATTGACAGCTCTTACCACATTTCACGCCTCTGAGACCCTGCGCAGTTGCTTGCTCATCCTCTCTTCGTCTCCCAATCGATGCGAGTTTTCTCAGCTCTCTCTCGCTGCATGCTAACCCCCTACTCCCCCCCACACCCAACTCTCCCCTCCGACCCCCCCGCCCCCCACCCCCACTAACCATAATGACTTGCAATCGTATCCGCCCCCACTCAGTCCCCTTCCTACAAATTAATAAAGGGGTAATTGCTGAGATCGTCCACTTTAGGTCGTCTTCAGCCTCCTACTGCGGCGTTTTCGACCTCCTCCGTTTGCCAGCCCCCTGTATCCCCCCCCAGCCCTTTCCGCTTCCCTCACTCCTACGTCATTCGGTAGAAGTGCTTTACAGGGCCCTTCTGTTCGGAAAATCTGACCCTCTTGTCGCGTCTAGCGGCTGCCATATTAAGTACGCTCTTCCTTTGTTGTTTCAAATTCGGAATCTCCCTGGTCGCACCACCGAGTTCTCTTATCTTCAGCGCCGTTGAATTAAATACCTTTCTAGTGACTTCTTGTTGATAAAGTTGGCTCTCTGGAATCACCCCCCGTTTTTTTTTTCATTTGCTCGTTCCGTATTCCCTTCTGAATATCAGAACGAACTCGAGGCATTTTCCCACGATAGTGACTTGATTCTCTTCTCGTTCGATGCGCTTCTTACCGCCGTTCCTCTTTTTTACTACACTTTTGATGGTCTACTCTTTACCAGGAGATTTACACAGCAAAGCCCCTGCGAGCACATACTGTTCTTATAATTAGAGTAGACCACTAGGCCTCCCCCACCGCGTTACCCCCCCCCCCCCTCCCCCCCCCCCTGCTGCTCCTCAGCTTTTCCGCAGCTTTTTTCTCTGACCCCTGTCATCTGTGGGAACCCAGATCGTTTCTCCCCCTGCTGCTTCCTGCTTCCCTTCGTTACTGAGCTGCACTCCTCTTCTCGGTCGCTTCTGCCTCATCTCCGTGCGCTCTTTTGGTCTCCAAAGGCGTTCAGTTCTCATTTCTGCGCACCGGCCGATCCGTCTCCTGCTGGCCATCCGAAAGTGTCCTTTCTTTGACTCACTCACTGGTAGAAAGAACCCCGCCCCGCAAAGCCTGTGTCTGAATGCTTGTCTTCTTCCGTGCGCGTCTTTTAGAGCCTTCTCTTTTCCCCCGGGGAGAGGCACGCGGCAGACCGTCGAATCCCTCTGACGTTTTTCTCACGGGTTTCTTTACGATAATTCCCCCCCCGAGCATCCATCCCTCTTCCTGACAGATGTCCCGGGGGGTCCTGGCTGGCAGGTATGGACTTGGTGACAAGTATAGAGATTCGCTTTCCAAAATTGCCCTTGTCCAGACGGTTTTTTGCAACGGATGTTCCTTTTTTCTACTTTCCTCGTTTCCAGTCCAGTGATCTGGTCGTTAGCCTTCGGGAGATGTAAAGCCGATATTATTTTCCTACGTTTTTTGTTCCTTAACAGCTAACCCTTGTTGATTCCTGCGTCTGACGTGAGAGTCAAGAATAGTTTCCCCTTTCCCCCTCGTTACCTACTTCCGTGCCACACTTTCCCGTTTATTTTTGGAAATAGAATAGTCCTAGGGGGGGATTTTGCACCCCCCCCTCCTAATCGATTACAACCTCCTCGCTTTTTCTGTTTGGACCTCCTCTCTTAAGATTTCTCCCTGCTCCCCCCTTTCCGTCGGATTCGATGCCTTGGAATGCAAATGCGGGGGATTCCGCGGTCACGCCGTCACTGGCAAAAGAATGACAGCGGTAGTCCCGTTTACTTCCTTTTTATTATTCGCCCTGAGTTTCTTCAAAGACCACATTATTTTGTTTCCTCTTCATGGTTGGGCAGCTTCATCGTGAAATTCCCAATGCCCTACACTCGGCCGGCTGCAAGCCCCCAATACGATTTCCTGAGTCTCCCCCCTAAGATTGATAGTAGTTGACTCTTGTCTCCTCAGTAAAGCCCCAGCTCCCGGTCTCAATGTCGTCGGTGCTTCAGACCCTGCCGCGGTTCCAAATGCGGTCAAGCTGTTTCTTCCGCGGCTTTCGTTCCTATCGCTTCCGCCTCGCCTTTTTCCTGCACGTTGTCACGGGTGAGCGTCCGTCTTTTGTATACCCTCACGTCGGGATCGAAACATCGGCCCGCGCCATGCGCGCTCTAAGTCCGGCCCAATCCCCCCCCCTTCCAGTGCCCTCCTCGTAAATGGTCCTGTGCTGACCATTGTCCTTCCTTTGGATTTTTATACTAGACTTCTCCGGAAGTGAACTATGGTTTACCTCTATTCAAAGTTGAAATACAGACTCCGCAAAAGGCACTCTCCTGTTTGGTTGCCTGTTCATTTAACCTTACTGCTCTTTGTTTGGCGAGTATTTTTGTCCTGCACCCGCGATTCTGCCCAAAAATATAGAGTGCAGTTAATCCGACTGCTGAGATTGCGTGAATATTTCTCTTTTACCTTCTCCCCTTTCCGCCTTATACGTAGGACCCAGGAGGACCTATTTCTTTCCACCCCATAGGTGGTATTGTAACCCGGTTTTTTTTTCTTAGATCAGATCCGCGCCCGTCTGATGGGCTGAATCCACTCAGCCCTTTTCTAGTCGAGACCCCCTGGAGAGATGGGTAAGGGCATTTCGGCAGTGCTGCCCCTGCTTGCAGCGCTTTTTTTCCTCATATTGCGTTGAATATCGGTGGTACTGAAGGAAATCAAAAAGTAAGAGGTTTAATGGCGTGAACATTGTCCCTTGAGAGTTACCTTGAGGATAGGCGCCATTAACTTGCCGGAAAAGAGCGACTTCCTCCCGAAGTGACCTGTACCTTCCTTCGCCGACGCTCGATTTTTCTTGCGCGATGAGCCTCAGCGTTTTTTTCTGGCGGAGGAGACGGCACAACAGCTGCCCCCCTCCGTGGCCGGGATGTTTTTTCCTCCTAGGTGAACCTCCAGTACTGGAATTCTCTGGGCTCATTCATTCGTAGCGCCTGGGCCATTTCGTTGCTTTTATATGTCACGCAACTATCGAGCGTCAATGAGGGTTTCCCTTTCCCAAACGAGATTCTTTACGTAGACCATACCTTTTTTGGATTGAGCTCTCGCTGGCACCACCTGCAAAAGAGATAATATAACAGTGCGTCCCTTCTACGATGCAATAAGATTCCCAGCGGCTTTGTTGACGGTGCGCGTAACCCCTTACCGTATTTGTTGTTTTTGTTTTGAGATCTATGAGTTCTTAGCCCCTCCCCCTCCTTCTGTTGAGCATATAGAAGTGCCGCAGTTTTGGAGGTATCATACTTTATTTGCCCAGCCCATCGTGCTGCCCCTCTCCCTGGTTCCCGTCGGACTCCGGAACGCCGGCTCGTCAGACAGGCCAAACCACATGCAAAGTTTCCCCAAAAGACTCGCGTTTGTGCACTGCCAGTACCCACTGGATAAGACTTCTTAGTAGGATAGGCTTTCGAAAGACCCCCCGCTTTCCCCCTTTTTTTTGCCTGCGGTCCCCCCCGCGTTGATAAAATTCTTAGACCCCAAGACGCTCTAGGGGGGCCCAATTTCCAGAAAACTACCATCCCAAGCCTGAAAAAACAGGATAGGAAGAAATCTCGCGCACGTCGACCAGGAGTTAGTGCAGGTAAGGAGACAAAAGGAAGGCTGTTGGAATTCCTTTCTCTCCTTGGGGAGGTCTTTATTCGAAATCATGAGGCCCCTAGTCCCCTTCCCCATGGTTATTTTCTGACGCCCTTTTTGATGTTTTCTTTCCATGGTCACACCCATTCGTCTCAACCTTAAGGCCAATCCTTCCCTAAGGATGTCAAGCGCTCCTCACTTTTCCCTCCGAAGTCCCGTCCCCCCCATTCCTACGGTCTTAGTGAGTATGCTTGCCGTATTCCGTTGATCCTCCCTAATCTGGCCTCAGCTTTCCGCCCCTCACCGTCTGCAATACCAGTCCCCTGTGTTTGAGCAGCCTTTCCGCCTCCTCTTTCCTCGCCTCTCAGGTTACACCTGTGCCAGAGATGTCTCTCAATATCGCTCCTTGCTGCTTCCCCTTATAGTTAGAGTACTTCCGCATTTATGTGTTTTCAAACTCGGAATCAATGGCTTCCCCCCCTCCCCTAGAGCTCTTCCACAGCATGACTCTGTCTACCGGCTTGACGCCCCCAGCATCCTCGCGTTCCTTTTTTTCTGCGTCCTGGGCCACCCCTTTTCCCCTGCAAAACAAGCTTTTACGTACTGCTTTTTCGTCTCATGGCATCTTGCATAGCCATTTTGACGGCAGTACCTTGGGCTTGAGGCCGCTTTTTTTATGATGAGCACCGATGCCACTCCTTTCTATTTTGTTACGATCCCCTATTTGATCTCCCCTCTTTTAACCTTCGTCTCAAAGCGGTTGAAGACTTGTATATCGATTCTTTCTCGACAGGCGAGTGACCCCCCAATAACAGCCTTCTTATCCGCCAATTTGAAGCAGATTTTTTAACTCCCCATGTTCCCGCCTCTTTTCCATTTTTTCCCCTTGAGAAGGGCGGCTTGATCCTTTTCTTGATTGAGGATCACGCGACTCCCAATCTAAGCTTAGATCCTTTTACCTTCTGCGCATTCGCGATTTTGTTTTTTTTCTTTATCAACCAGACCGCTTTGTTTTTTTCCTTTTCGCTTTCTTCAGAAAGGACTGCTAGCTGTTGGCCCCAACTTCCCAGCATGCAGGTCACACTTGTCCTCCCCCGTCCATTGTAGCAAGCACACAGCCTCAACGGACCACGTATGACTTCTTCCTCTTGGTGATTAGTGCGGATTCTTTTTCGCCCTCCCCTTGTCAGGTCCCAGTGTGTGAACGTTTTCGTTCAGCCCCGAATCCGGAATGGAGTGTGAGCCCTGTTTCTCTTCCTTAATGAGGCCTCCCCCTCCCGTCCCTAACCAAAAAGCGTTGTCCCGTTTGGTATCGCTGTGTGCAGCTTTAGGTACTGTAGAACGTATTTTTTAAGAATTTCCTCCTTCGAGGTTCCCCTTTTTTGAACTTGACACAAGTGCTGTCCCCCGGCCTCTGCCTTTGTTCGCATCTTCTTTATAAAATGGACCCGTTTGCCCTTTTTTGTTTGGTTTTGGGTGGTGAACCCCCTCACCTGGGATTTTCAGGTGATGCTTTAACTTT
>Ga0179593_1355401_pt1 | contig 17798 bp, 33 predicted proteins | sample CZODoug2_1_08_16_FD_185931 | JGI IMG/M metagenome (GOLD analysis project Ga0179593, IMG submission 185931) | Vadose zone soil fungal communities from Angelo Coast Range Reserve, California, USA - CZODoug2_1_08_16fungal (PacBio error correction) | ecosystem: Environmental > Terrestrial > Soil >... | reverse complement strand
CCTTCACTTTTCCCTTGCGGTCCCCCTTCTGTCACATTTAGTAGTCTCATCCCTATTTTACGCTTTCCATCTTGTGCTTCTTTCTTTGCATTACCCTTTTTTTTTTCCCGCCCACTGAACCTTGGCCCGGCCCACCACGGCAAACCTTTTAAATTCCTTTTCCCTGACCCCCCACGCCGCTTTTTTTTTTCGTGTTTCTTGCATTGTCATTTTTTTCCAAGGACGCACTCCAAAGGGAATTAGTTTTTCCCAGCAGTTCCCCCGGCCCCTTTCCCCCCTTCTTTTTTCCTCCGCTTTCAAAGACTTCCCCCCTGCCGCTTCCACTTCCCTTCCCCCTCTGTTTGGGTTTAGAAGGGGGCTTTGCTGGTTTGACTCCCCTCCCAGATTTTTCCCCTCTCCCCCACACACGCCCCTTGATTTTTCTTTTCTAGCTGGCCAGGCCTTTGAAACTTTTTCCGGCAAACCCCCTTGCCCTCCCTTTTTTTTTTTTTTTTTTCTTACCACCTGTCCAGAAAAACCTTTTTTTTCGTTTCAACTTTCCTCACCCTGTCGTATTACTGACGACCCTTTTTTTCATTTTTTTGTATTCAACCCCAACTCCGGTGTCCCCTTTTTTACCCTTTTTTCCGTTTTCTGTTTTCTTTCGGTCCCACCTTTAAAGTGTTCAGGCGACTCTTTTTTGTGCAGAGGGTTATTTTTTTTTTCTTGTTGTGGCGCGTCTTTTCCCTTACATATTCCGAGTATTTTCCTGATACCCTCCTGAGTACTTTTTCTCCATTTTCCTTTCTCTATTTTTCTTGTTTTTTCAGCAAGGGATTTCGACACACCTTCCCTTCGGACCACAGTAGAACCCTTTATGCTCATGTTTCTTTTTAAATTCCATTTCCTCTGTTCCCTCTTTTCCCACAAGGTTTGTTTTGGTAGGTTTTCGATCGTTTCTTACGCTCATTTCTTCCTCTTTTCTGTTATTTGCTCTGTTTGATTTGAATCCCCCTTTTCCCTGTTTCCCTCCCTTTGCCATTTTTTTTTTGCTATTCTCCCAAAAGGACACCGTAGAATCCAGGGGTGTCGCCCATTTTCCAACTGCAAACAAATCTCCTCTCTGTCGGTTCCTCAACACTGCGTTGCCCCCCCCCAAAAACCTCCCGGAGTCAAGGTCCCCCCCTGCTCCCACCGGTTCCTGATTGCCCAGTATGTCTCCTTTAAGTCGTCTTTCCCTTTTTCCGTGTTTTTAAGCGTTACCCAACCATTCGTACTCCTCTTTATTTTTCGCGGTTTGGGTTGTCCGAATTTCTCGCTCCTCCTCGCTGTTTTTTGTGGTGTCCATGGAGTTTTGATGCGTTTTTTCCCCTTCTTTTTTTTGCATTTGGCCCCTCCTACGTGGGCTGTGAAGGGGCATTTTAATTTACGATGTTGTTCATCCCGAGGGGAAGTTGGGAAGAAATTTCCCCACGCTTCCCCCAGGTTTTCAGAAGTCTTTTTATCTCCCCGTTTCCTGAGATTTGGGGACTATGTCCTTTCCTTTGATCTGGGGCCCTAGTTTTCGTTGACTTCCATCGCTTTCCCAGTTTCAGTTTCTGGCTCCTCATTTTTTTCTACGCCAACAACAATAGCTTTTCTCTTTCCCCCAGTAGCTATAAGACACGCTTACGCTTGACCCGGCCGTCCGGCACTCCCTCTCTCCTTCCTCCTGTGGTTTTTTACTTGAACAAATTTCATTCTCGCTGCTTTTCTGAGTTGCGGGAAGGAGTTTTGTTTTATCGGCGGCGTTACTTCCCCCCCCCCTTTTTGTTATCCGGCGCGTTCCCTTCTTGGCCGCGCAAAAAAACCAATATTTAGTGTTTCCCTTTTTCATGGTCAATTGTTTCCCCCCCTTGTCACTTGCATTTTCAGTTTTTCTTTTGGCTGGAATATTGCCGTTACCCTCCTTTCAACAAACTGCCCCCTTCTTTTTTTTCTTTAGCGTCCCGTGTGGGACATCGTCACCCTTTCCCCACCTTTTTTTTCCAGGAAGTTTCCTTCCAGTCCTTTTTGCTTCGTGAAGAGTCGCCGCTGGCGTTTTTGTGGGTTTGGTTCCCATCGCTTCTATTCGCCCGCGGGTTTTGTCTCGCTTTGCCCAAGTTTTTCCCCCCCCATCGACTCCCCGCGACGCGCACTTCAACTGTTGTTCGCCTTTTTCCGGGCGGCATTCGACACCGTCATTGCCGCTTTTTCCCTCCTTGGAACCCCCGTATTCAATTTTGGTTTTATGACCTCAACTGCCCCCCCAATTCATTTTCGCGGTGATTTCTTCTATTTTTTTTTGCAAGGTTATGGCCTTCTTGGCGGCGTCCTTCGCCGCTTTGCCTGTTACCCTTCACTATTCGCTGGCGTCCCCTTCGTAACCCCATTCCGGTTCTGTTTCCCTGACATTCCGCCTGAACAAGAAACATGCTGCTCCGGCCATTCTGCTTTCTTTTCATCGCGCGTCTTTCTCTCCTTTTTTTTCTCCGTTGTGTTTTGAGTCGGTTGTGGAACCGATTTTCTTGTCCTCCGCGGACGCGTGGGGGGCCCTTCCCCCTTCTTCTCAGGGCATTTTGGCTTTTTAACGGTCCTTCCCCCTATATTTGGGTTTTCCCGGCGACGATTTTCCCGTTTGGCTCCGGCTTTTTGAGCTTTTTTCCCAACATGAACTATCTCCAAGGAATTCGCCTTTCCCTTTTCTTTGACTTCTTCTTTTTTGACTTTTCCATGATTCCGGCGTTGAAAACCGTTGTCTGGAAGGACCTGCCTCCCCTCTTGGCACGATTTCTGTTGTTGGGAGTATGAGTTCGTAGATGGCCGCTTTTTTTCAGCTGTCCCAGGTTTGATGGCGCCCCGACGGCGTTCTTCCCCTGCCTTCGTCTCCCTTTCTTGACGGAAAACCGGTTTTTGCCGACGACTTGACCGCCCCCTTTGCTTCGATTTTTTCCTTCCCCTCTCCCTAAAAGCCTAGTCTAGTTCTTCAATATTACCCCCCTCCCCCCTCGATTTTTCTTGGATTTTATGTGCGCGTCAATTTCCTGAAAAGTGACCCCCTCATGTGGGCTGCGGGCGTTTCCTTCGTTCTCTACCTTTGTCATCTCAAACGGTTGTGCGTCCTGTCCACGCAAAACTGGAACCTTTTTCTCCAACTTCCTTTTGGCGATTCCCTGTTTCTCTCGGTACGTGCCAAAAGTTTTTGCCTGGGGGGTTTGCCCGACGGCTTTCTGCCTTGGTTCGCTCGCCCGGCCAGTCTCCCAGCTGAGAACTTTTTTCCTTTTCCCTTTGGAGCTTTCGTCTGCGGAAGTAGTTTCAAGGTGCAGCCCCGTAATTTGACCTTCCCCCCAGACTCCTGAATCCTTTCTGGACCATTCTGCTGCCAATCTTTTTTCTTTCCTGGATTCCTTCCCTCTCTGCGTTTTTAGGTTCACCAATGCGTTTTTTATTTCAATTATAGCCCCGTCCCCTTTTTTCACCCCTGTTGAATTTCCACCTCAGATTTTTCGCGGGTTTGGTCCTCTTCATCCAAATTAGGCAACCTTTTGTCACTCCTACGTTCGTCTTTTACCTCCTCATTCCACTTCCTACTCACCCAGGGGCATCCGGTAAAGGTCTCTCACCACTCGTGGACCTTCGTTTCGGAGGGTATTTTTTTTTCCCCCTGTGCTTTTCCTCACTTCCCCTCTGCGCTTTTTTTCATTTGGTCCAGGTTTCCCCTGATACCTGTGAGAACCTTTCCCCTGCCCAATCAGGAGGCTGGCCCCCGTTTGAATTTTGGTTCACCTGCCAACCACGCTCTCCCCCTTTGGCCCTTTTTTGAGTGACTGTTTCTCTGCCCCTCGTGTCTCGCCCCCAACACCCTGCCTTGGCAAATGAAGTACCCGCTGGTTCCAAGCACCTTTACTTGCATCTCTTATTTTTTCTTGTTTTTTTTCCCCCCTAGTTTTTCGGCGCCTGCCCGGCCCTTGTGCCACCCCCCCCCCCCCAGGGAAAAATATCACCTTCTGTTGCGCGTCTGGAGGGCTCATCCCCACCAGACGCTGCCCCCTCCTTTCAGGGTAGTCCCCCTCACTCCCACGTTCAGGCACATCCTCCAAACTCCCCAGCGCACTCATCCCACGGCTTTTTCCCGCTTGGACCGTCGGAAACTTACGCTTGTGCAACGGTTTGCCTTTTTTTTTTTTTTTTTTTTGATACCGTCTCTCCTCCCACTTCTTTGCCCCCCTCTTCTTTTGTTGGTGTTTACCGAGACCAATGTTTTTTCGTGTGAAGTTTCCCCGGCTCGTTGGGCTTGTTGGTTTGTTTCAATGCGTTTAAATCTGGACCGCAAATCCTCCTCTTTCCATTGTGCGTTTGGTTTTGGTTCGCGGCATCGATTGACTTTTTTTCACCCTCCCCCCTTCCGTGGCCATTCCAATGGACGTCTGAGTGCAGGTGCTGTTTCTTTTTCTTGAATCTGCGGATCTATTTCGTATTCCCTTTCCGCTTCCCTTTCCTTGCGTTCTTTTCTTTCCCCAACTGTACATGTCAGTTGGAAAAAGGGGTTGCGTCGTTCCCTGCCTTTCACTTTTTTTTTTTTCTGCCCCTTTCTTCTGGTTTTTGGCGGGAAGGATGAGTCCATTTATTCCCTCGATTGGCCTTTAGTGGTTGTTGATGGTTTGGTTTTTGCGTTTTCAATTTTCTGGATGGCTCCCCCTCATGGTCTTTTCGTATCATCTTGCCCTTTTCCCACCTGGTCGGCTTGCCACCAGATCTTTCAGGTTCTTTTTTTGTAGGGGATTCCATTGGGCTTTAATAACCAACATCTTCATCGCGCCATACTTGCTGGCGTTCCCCCCAGATATAGAACAACAGCGCCCCCCCTTTCACCAGATTTTCTCGGGGACTTCCGGTTTTTTTAGGACGCTAGTTCATGCGATCCTTTTTTTCCCCTGCTGGCATCACCGGCTCCTGGTAGTTGTTTTACACCCCTAAAGTTGCTTTCCTCTTCGGGTTTCAACCTGAGACATATCATTTCCTATTTCCCAATCTTCATCGTGGTCACGTTTCCATCTTCGGGTCAGGTCTCCGCATTTACGAACCCCGTCCGCCGGGGCACTTGCCGCCCATGGTCCTTTTAATTGTTAGGTTTAACGTCCCTTCCATTAGTTCTCTGCCAAACCCTGGTGGATTCCCAGATCCCCCGTTTTGTCGCCTTTATTTTCCTGCCTGTAGGATTGTTATTTTAGGCGTAAATTTTTCTCCCCTGTTTTTGCCCTTTCTTTCCCCCCCTTTTGTCTTGCTTATTTTTTTTTGCGTTCGTTTTTCTTTTTTACTCCGCATTTTCATGCGGTCGAGGGATCACTTATTTTCCCTTCCAGTTGCTTCCCCCCCTTCTGTTGCAATTCGGTGGTTTTTTTTTTCGAACCCCCCACACACCCCCACCCCTTTGACACCTACACCAGTTAGGGAGACGTGATACAGTGTTCGGTCACCCTTTTCTCCCCCAGGTCGCAAGTTGGACCAGTGGCCCGGAGCCCATGAGTCCACTGCTCTGCTTCTAATTGAGTTGCCCTCCCTGGTTTGCCTTGCCTTAAACCCTTTTCCCGGTGTGGTTTCGAATCCATCCTTAGAGGTTTTTTTCCCCGAAACCTGGTCAAACCCCCACCCGGGTCTCTTTCCCGCGTTCTCTCTTGTCTGATATGCACCGATGCAAGTTTTTTCTTTGCACCCCACGACTGTGACTCTTCTCTCTCCTTTCACGTTTTGCGCCCCTCGTTGCCAATTGAAATTCCCACTGCTCCCTCGGTCATTGGACCCCCAATCTTGGACCCGGCTTTGGTGTTTTTTTTCCGGGTCCGACCTCTGTTCCCCCCCCTGCTTGTTTTTTCTTCAACTGTTCATTTTTTTTTTTAGCCCGTTTTGCCTTGACGCCCTTGGTCTTTTCCCCCACAGCGCCCAGCCACTTCCCTTTTGTGTACGGACCACCCACATCGATTTTCCCCCACCCCTTTTGTGGTCCCCCATACTGGCTCTTCGAAAAGAGGTGTGGGTGATACCTTCACCCCAAGTGAAGACCCCCCATTTTCCTTTTTTCAAAACACCCGGACTTTTGACTCCAATCGCTCGTTAGTTTTTTTTTTTCCCTCCTCCCTTTGGGTGGAGATTCCCTTGCGCGTTCATATTCTTTTTTTCACTGCGTTTGAACGCTCCCCCCTTACATAACCCACAGGGTTACTTTGCTTGGTCGTCTGTTTTTCACTCACACCCCCCTTCGTCCCTCCCCCCTTTTCTTTAGATTTTCCTCTTTCTTGGGGGCCAAAAATGGTTTGTTTTTCCCTCCCTCCTGCTTGTCTGCCACCTTTCGGACTTTCTTTTCGTTTGTTCCGGTTTTAAGGGGCCTTGTCGGAAAAACCACCCGGGTCTTAAACGCGAGCTTTTGTTTTGGCACCGTCTTTCGTGGGCCCTGTGGCACCCCAAAGAGCTTTTTCCTTCCCTATTGTTTGATTTTTCCGATTGCAGTCCTTCCTCTTTTCTTTTGATGGATGCTTCTTTCGTTTCTTTGACCGATGATCTTTCCACTGTTTTGTGTTCACCTCCACTTGAATCATTTGGCGAGTCGACGCTTTACTCCCTACCCTTTTTTTTTTTTTTGGTGTTTCCCAGGTGTTTAGGGTCCCCCCACAGATCACCTTCTTTCTTCCGATGGGCTTTCGGACCCCGTGCGCAATCTTGAGGTCCCATTATTTAGTTGGACTGGGCACCCAGTACCCAGCCCTTTTTTTCTTTTCTTCCCTACAATCCTTTCTGACAGAATGGTTGTTTCTTGTGACCGTTGATTTCCTTGTTTTGCCAATTGCTTCCCGTCCTCCCGCAAACTTGTTTTCCCTTCCCCTTGGATTTTTCCTCCTTAACCCCACAAACAAAAGCTCAACATTTCTCAATCTTGAAGGCCTTGGGTCCTTTCCCCCCCCCCCTCATTTGAAGCCTCGCAACCGTCTTGGAACAACTTTTTCTTCGTTCGATTTTCATCAATCGTTTGTTCCCCCCTCCCACACCAACCCCCAACAGGGAACATGTGTTTCTAAACCAGTTTTAGTTGCTCCTTTTCCCCACAAGCCGCCCCATCCCCCCCACCGCTTTAAGTCCCTGTTACATGTCCCCTTTGCCGGGGCCCTATTCCGGTTGTGTCCTTTTTTTCGTTTTCACCAATCGACTGACACTCCAGTTTTGTCCACTATGCCGTGCTTCCGTTGTCGTCGGCCTAACTAAGCCGTGCAGCAGTTACTTTTCTTTTCCAGTGCCACTATACAGCCCGTTGGGATTTATTTTTTTTTCCTCCTTTGTATAACCCCCACACCGTTTTTCAACGTATCCCTCAGCGAAGACATGTTTCTTTTCCCACCCTTCCCCCCCTTTATCGTGGTCCTCCTCCTGTCCCCCCCTTCCCGCATGAAACTCTCTACTTACTTCCAGGGGTTACCGGTTGCTGATCCCCCCTTTTTAATTGTGTTTCGGGCCCTGCTTTGGGGGGCCCTTCTTTCCTTTGACCTTGCTTCTTGTTTCGTGTTTGGGTGTTTTCGTAAGGTTTTTGTTTCATGCTTTTGTTCGTCTATCCCCGCCAACCAAACTGAAGATTTTCCACTGCTGTTGCCGATTTTATCGTCAGGTCCCTTTTTTCATTATCTGGATTTGTCCAAAACATATCATACCCTCTTTCCTTTCGGCTTTGAACTGATTTCTTGGCTCATCCGTTTTTATCCCCCGTTCCCCGTGGCCCACCCATTGGGCCTGTTCCATGAACCCCCCGGAAATTCCTGTCTGTTTTCCCCCACGCCGATTTTTTTTTTTTCACGTTTCCCATTGCCGTTGCTTCATCCCCTACTTCTGCCAAGGCCCATTCGCTTCTTTCTACTAAGTGAATTAAGTTGCCTCAAAGCTATTCAAGAATCCTGTGCCTCTTTCCATCCCCCTTCTTTCCTTTTTTGCAGGTCCAACTTTCTTTGTCTGTGGGAAGAAGGCCGATTGCTGCTTCCCCCGTTTCTTTCTTGACTTCGAAGGAAGTACACAGGGCCTCCCAACCCCCCCCCAAGGCCCAGCCTCTTTTCTTCCCACAACAAACTGCCCCGAAAAACATTTTTTCTTGTAAACCCGGTCCCATTTCTTTTTTCACGTTGCCTTTGTTGAAGTATGCTGCGCTATCACCCCCCCGCGTTGAGTTAAAACCTGGTTTGTCCTTCGTTCTTTTCGTATTCCAATTCTTGACCCGAGGGCTTGCGATTCTTGGAGTTTTTGCTGTTTTCGGTTCTTCGGATTTTTTGCTGGGCCCTTCCTTTCCCCCTGACACCATTTTGCAGCACGTTTCCACCGGAGAACTAGCTCCGCCCTCTAGATTTTTTTTCGCGTCCCCGGGTGAAACCCCTTTTCCTTCCGGTGACACCGGCCCGAAAAAGATAATACAACTTTCTTTTTTTTTTTTTCGTGTTTGAATTTTTTCGTACAGAATTCTTTTCTGCCGATTGTGCACTGTCCTGGTGTTTCGGTTCGTTCCAGGCCGTTTTCTTCCCTGTTCTATTGGGGAGCTTTTCTTGGTGTCCTGGTTTCGTTTTGCGACTGTTTCCCTGGTTTTTCTCAGCCTTTTCGTGAATTCCTGTTTTTTTATTTCTCCCGAATACCTGTGAGGACTTCTGCCCCTTTTTCCCCCCCCCCCCAATGACAAAATAATATTTTCTTCCACTTGCTTCCCCAACAACCTTCCCACTTTTCCTTTCAACGGCCATGATCACGCGTTTTCCCCTGTGGCCCTTGATGCGTTCTCTTGCGTTGGTGGTTTAATGGGGAAAGGCTTCTTGTGTTCAGCCACCTCCATTTTTCGCTGAGGAATTTCCTGGAGCTTTGCACCTCCCCTTTTCGCGCCGCGGTGGCTCCCATGGTCGTGCGCGCGGGGAGCGGGTCTCCTCTTGGCAACCCCCCCTTTTCGTTTGTGGTTCCTGGACAAGGAGTCCCCCTGTAGTTTGCCCCACGAACTTTGGGTCCCCGCTTCTTGCGTAATTTCCAAATGCTTTTCGTAGTAAGGTAATGGGTCAATCGTTTTCCTGTTGGTGGAGGTTCCCCCCTTTCTGTTCCCTTCCCTTTCTCCCGGGGAACTTTAGGTCCGCAGGGAAGCTTTTTTCCCGATCCCCCTTTTTTTTTCATTCTTCTGGCTCCCCAGATTTCTCCCATAGTCCGTTTGAGCTTTTTTCCCGTTCAAGCATCTCCCTCCTTTCTGCCGTAAGGACTTCGTGACTTTCTTCACTGACCCAGGGTTAATGTGCCTCAACATTTCCTTTTTCTCTGTCCCGGTCCCCGCGTTTCTCTTTTTTTTTTTTTGCTGGCCTTTTTTTCAGACTTATACTAAGGCAACCATTTTATCCTGCCGCGGTTCCGCCACTCAAGGAATTCCCCCCCACCAATTCGGGTCCCCCTGTGCCTTACCCTTTTTTTCCATTTCCCCTTCCGTTGATCGGAGTTTTTCGCTCTCTTTTCTAATGAGTACCCTTCCCTTTCTTTTTCTGGTTTCCCTGCGAACCGGTGAAATGGAATTTTGGCAAACCCCCTGGTTTGGACTAAGGTCGGTAGTTCGGCCGGTTTTCTTTTTTTTGTCCCACTGAGTGAACCAGAGATGGAAAGCCCTTCTTGTCTTTAGATTCCATCGCCAGAAATTTTCCCACTTCCCTTGTTCGGCCTACTCCCGTTACCGTCCCAACTTCACTGTTTCTCCCCCATTTTCTGTCCTTTCGTTATACTTTACGACCAACCCCCACTTGCCGCCCGAAATCATTTGAAACCCCCACTTTTCCCGCGTACCCTCAGTGGCCATTGGGTCCCTGAAGCTGGCAATGGTCCCCGCGGTCCGTCCGATGGTTTGAAAACCCCTCTCCCCCATTCTCCTTCCCCCGCGTTTCCTAGTAGCATTCCTGGACCACCCCCTAAAACCTCTTGACGCCCTTTTCCTTTGTTCCCGTTTCGTTTCTCGATAATCTCGTGCCCCTCACCCAGTTCTTTCCTTTTTTTCTGCGTCCGTTCTGGTTTCCCTTTTTCCTTCCCCCTCGGGTCACATCTCGCCACTGCTCCTTTTTTTTTTTCCGATGTGAACCGCGGGGATTGTCCACTGCGGAAATATTGCGTGAGCCGCTTTGTTCTTTTCTTCGATGCTTCTCAGGCCCCATTTTTTGGGTTCGTGAAACGGGGCTTTTCCGCTCAGTCGGTGTCCCTTCGTTTCTCTCCCTTTTTGCTTCCGATCATTGGCGAGTCTTTTGTGCCAGACCTAAGTCCTTCTCTTTTGTCAACAATTTCCTGATTGGACCTTTGTAACGTTGGAAGTTTTTCCCCTTTCGGCGGCTTTGAACTTTTTTTAAGGAATAGTGATGGCCCCCCCCCTCTCCTTATCCCCACTCATGTTTTTTGCTTGGCTGTCGCTTCTGTTTTGTCAGCTTTGTTGCACGCGTGTTGCGTTTGCGCTATTCTCCGCGGCGTTCAGAGCATTCGGATTCAATTTTTACGCTTTGGTTTCCCCTTGCCGACGTCGACTTTCGGTAAACCCCTGTTGCCTTTGACACTCTCCCCTGCTGTTTTCAGTTCTCCTGTTCTCAACTTTTTTTTTTTCTTTTCCTCCAATGCCCTCGATCTTGGTTCTTATGCGTCGTCCAATTCTCCTTTTCACTTCCGCGTCTTGTTCGGTTCGGCAAGTTCACCCTTTGCATCGCCCGTGCTCTGACAGTTTTCCTCCCTCCATTCACTCGTAAAAGTTTCGTCAGGCGGCGTATATTGTCCCCAATTGTAGAGATTTTTCGTGCCCCAGTTTTCCTTTTTGCGTTCTTCTTGCCGACGTCTCGGGGAATGGGTGTCGTCATCTTTCCGTCCCCCGATTTCCCCCCCCCCCCCGTATTCGAGAAACTTCATTTTCCCCCCCCAGAGCTTTTCTTTTTTACTATTTCTCCATGTGGAGAGGGCCCGCGACCTTCTCTTCCTTTGTCCCCTAGGCCATTCTCCCCTTTGGTCAGCAACGACTTTTCTTGACCATTCCCCCTGGTTCCATACGGGCACTCGTTTCTCTTTCGTTCCGTGCGGCGCTTCTCGACACTTTTTTTTTGACCTTCCCCATGCCACGACAGTCTACAAGGTTTTTCCCCTTTTCGTGCGCTGCCCGCCTTTTAGCGCTTCCCGGCCTTGCCTTCTGTTGCTGCCTGCGCATCATTCCCAGCGTTAACCCCCTCTTCTTTTTTGTTGACCCCTCCTTCCACTTACCTTTTGGTGACTCCGACTCCCCCACATCTCATCCTTTCCTGAGATTATGTTAACCATGTGTTTCTTTCCGTGACCTTTTTTGAGTTTTTGGGGCCGTCTTTTTGGCTGTTTGACCGGCGGAGGATTTTTTCTTTTTGGCCCCGTTGGCGACGTTCCTTGATTCACCGGTAGTGGGAATCTTTTTCCCCTTTCCTTCCTTCGGGCTTGCCCCCGTACAATTTGGGGTGGACATTTCCCCCCCACATCACGCCCCGGATGAGTAGGTTGGACTCTGACCCTGACACCCTGTAACTTCCCCTTTCTGCTAGAAATTTGTCAGTGAACTTCCTCTGGTGACCGAGTTATGTTTTTTTTTCGTACTTCGGTTTCTATGTTTAACGCACCCGCAACTTCCTCCCACTTAAAACTGTGGTCAAGATGGACCGTCTCAGGCTCTGGATTTTCCCCCTTCCAAGATTCCCCCTTTTTTCTTATTGAAACCGACTTCCTACCTTTCCCAGGAACCCGCGCCTTTTTTCACTTTCCTTCTCCCCTGGCTTTCATGCCTGGATTCCCCCTTCCCCCCCGACGGTCCACAGGTTGCCCTTGTTTATTCCCCGGCTTGCATACACTGCTTTCCCGTCCGCGCTGCCCTGTTTTACGCGTCCAGGGTTTTTTTTTCTGCCACGGTGTTAACACATTCGTTTTTTCCTTTTTGTTTTGTTTGCGGTACAGTTAAAGTTTCCTCCCACTTTCTCTTCAATAACTCCCGTTTTTTTTTTTTTGCGGCATCTTTTTGAGGGACCAAGCAAAATCACCCCTTTTCCCCTACCCCGGTCACGCCTGGGGGAGTGTGTCAGCGTAGTTTTTTTCTTTTTTTTTGCCCCTCTCGACGATTCTTGACCTTTTTTTCCACCTCGTAGCCTGCCTCTTTTTCGCTTTCTATTTTGGCGTAAGCTTTGTTTCTCACAGGGCCCTTTTGACAAATTGTTTTTCTTCGTTTCCCCGGCAGGGTAATTTATTTTTGCGCTTGCCTTGGCCCCAGGGTGCTTGTTTTTTGTTGTGAATGCTTTTTTGTAGCACTCCTCTTCCACTCGCTTTTCCACGATATAGCGTTTCCCCCTCTGTGGGGATTCAGAGGTCTTTGCGCACTCTTTCCCTTCCCGATAATTTGGCCCTTCAAGGTCTGTGGGGAACTCTCTTTCCGTTCATTTTTCTTCTTTTGGGACGCCACTCGGCTTTTCAAAAAAACTGGCCTTCCTCCCTTTTCACGCTGGTATTTCTCTACCCCCTTTTCCCTCCCCTGCCTGCACCATTCCCTTTTCGGTCTTCCCTTCCCTGGTCCTTGATATAGGTTTCAGGCCGATTCTTGTCCCACTTTTTTTTCCACTCGTGCCGTTTTTTTTTTTTTGCAGGAACTTTTCCCCCCTTTTTCTCTTCCTTTCTTCTTTTTTTCTTTCCCCCCCCCAAATGCGCAAATACCACGTTGCTTTGCATAGTGCGTAACCAAGATCATATCCCCTTTTGCGGGTTTTTTTCCCGTTTCGGCCGTCCCTTTACCGGGCAGTAGCCTTTTCTCTTTTTTTCCCCTCACCCAGCCGATTTGCTGCACATTGTTCCCAGTGCCTTTCGGACCCTTGTTCTTTCTTCCGGTGCTTATTTTTAGGGGGTGTCATTTATTGGTTCCTAACTGTTTTTTTTTTCGGGATTTTGCCCCCCTCCCTGCCCGGCGAACTTTGACTCAGTGAATTTTTTTTTTGCTTTCGTTTTCCCCCCCCTTTGTTTCCCAGGTCAGTTGCCCTTCAATTTTTGCTGTAGGAGTTCGGCGGGTGTTGTTTTTCCTCCTCCTTTCCCCCCTTTCCCCCCATGTGGATACCTCCCATGTGCTGAATTGACTCGCACTTCGGGTCCCATTACCCCAGGTCTCCCCCGTGAGAGAACATGCCCTCTCTTCTTGCCGCAAGTCTCTTTTTTTTTTGACCTTTTTGGATTCTTTGCACTTGTGCCTCCCTTCTCGCTATGAATTTTCAACCCTTTCCTCCCGTGGTGAAAAGTCTCCCTTAGTAGTTCTGTTTTGTCCCTTTCTTTTCCGCCCCCCCCCCCGGGTTACTTTTTGAGTCTCTTTTTACCTCCCTTTAGCTAGAAAGATGCACTGTCTCTGGACCCCCTCCCTTTTTACGCTGTCGTAACGTTTTCCCGCGCCAAATGGATTCATTTTGCCTCAGTCCCCTTTGCTCCCCCCTCGCCTACCTCTTTTTGTTTGCCCCCACTCCGGGCGACCAGTTTGTTTTCTTGCCAGGCTTCTCCTGTGTAGCTTAAAGAGTGGAGTTTTTTCTCTCCAGTCTTTCCCTTTTATCACCCCGCGACCAAGGTGCAAGTACTCTGTTTCCCCCCCCCCCATTGCGCTTTTCATTCCCCAAATTTTTTTTGCTGCGCAATCTCAAGAGTACGAGAATGGGGGGTTTTTGTTCACCCGCAAAATTGGCACAGACAGTAAACCCATGTCGCTTGTCTCCCCACCCTCCGTTTCCGATTCTCTTTCTCCCGAGCTGCCTTCCTTCCGTTTGTTTTGTGATTGTCTAGTCATATCTTGCTTCTTCATTCGTTTCTACTTGAGCCCTTTTCTCCTTGTATTACCTTTTGATTTTCCTGGCGGCCCCCCCATAAAGTTTAACCAATATCAGCCTCGTCCCGTAACCTCTTTGCTTCTTTGTCCCCCCAGGTTTTTTAATGACTTCGTGCTTTTTTGTTTGGTATCAACCAGTGAGGGAACTTTCTTTCCTGTGTTCCTTTTTTTCACATTCGGGAGGACTAAATACCTTTTTTTTTTACTCTACCAGCGACCATGTGTCCTTTTCCCATTTCTGCTTGACCTTTTTCCCCCCCAAAGCTGATGCTATTTTGATTCATTTTCCGATTGGATGCCCTTCGCTCACTTTTCGAAATTCCCCTTCTTTTTCCTTTTTCTTTTTCGACATTTTCGTCACTTTCTTTTTTTTTTGTGCAACCTCGACTTTTGCATCATTCTATTTCCCTCCCTGACCCTCCCCCCTGACTCTTACCCGTTGTTGTTTTTTTTTGTTTTCCCCCCTGTTTCTAATCGAAAACCCGTGGAGTTCGGCTGCTCGGACCTTCCCGGCTCTCTTTTGAGTTCCATTTCTTCAGAGAAGGGGCCCTATTCCCCTTTCCCCCTTTTTCCTCCTCGCCGTTTGGTCCCTCCCCCCCGCCAGGCTCTTTTTTCTGGACCCCTGGGGAGAATTGTCTCAACGCACTTTGCCCTTCGTTCCACTCCTCACCCCTGGGCGGGAGAAACCTTTCCGAAATCTGTCTCCACCCAACCACCCCAGACGATTTTTTTTTCTTTCCCAAAGCCCGCCTTTTTTTCAAACCCTTGCTCCCTCATTGACCAAATTTTGAAAACCAAGGCGTTCTGGAATTCGTCATTCACTTTTTTTCCATCCCGCCAAAAACCACCTTTTTTTCCCAGATTTACGCTAACGTCCCCCATATTTCAGTTGCTCATTCCAACGTCCGACGTTTTCCCCCCTTTTTGGGATCCGGACACTTTTTTGTTCCATCCCCTCCTTTTGGTTGCGTTTGTTCCGAACCCCGTGGCCCCTCTGCCCTTCCCCTTCAGTGTGTCGTCGAGAGTCCTGTCCCCTATTTTCTTTCTTCCTGTCGAGTTTTGATCTTTACCTTCCAACACCTTATAAGCTGACTACTCCATTTCGCCCATTTTTTTTCCCCACCCCCCGTTCCATTGCGAAAAAGTTTGTTTGAAAGGTTTTTAGTCCCACGTTCGGTCCTTTTGGCTTGCCTCTTGTCCAAACAACCCACCCCCTCCTGCTTTTTCTACCCCTTCTCCCTCTCCCAGGGCATTTCCCCCGAAGCACCCTCTTGCCCAATTTTTGTCTTTCGTTTCCTGTTCCCTATCCCTTTGTTTTGCGCAAAAGAGGGTTGATTTTGCGCTTGTTCTGCCCCCCCTTGTTTTATTCACCTGTTTGTGTCCAACCAACATCCAAAACCTGTCAGACTGGTGGTCACCGGTTTTTTCTGGTCTCTCCCTCCCCCTTATCTTTCCCTGGGCCTCCTGCCCAATTTCTCTTTTCCTTCCCTTCTCTTCTTTCTTTGTCCTGGTCCCGGAGGTCATTTTCCTTTCATACGTCATTTCCCACTCCCCCCCACCTGTCTTGCGCCAAGGGCCCCCAAAAGTCCCTTGCCCTTTTTACTCCTCCAACCCTCCTTGATTTTACTGTTTCCTGTGCAGTTTGCCGACAGTCCTCTTATGCCATTTTCCCTCCTTTTTGCCTACTGAAGTTGGAACCGGCCTTCCCCGCCCTAGCTCTTTTTCCCCGAATCACAAGGCCGTGTGCAATAAACCCCCTTCTTGTTCCTTGTCAGGACAAACGGGGTCCGTGTTTGGGTCTTTGGTACGACCTTCCTCTTCTCTCGTCAACACGCCCTTCGTAGTCTGATTTTCCTCCCTTGCTTGGTCCCCCCACCTCTTGCTGACAACCCACACCCCCCGGCCAGCTTCTGTTTTTCCAAACACTGTTACAGTCCCCCACCATTTTTTTTTCTCGTTCACCAACAAGGAACCCCCCCCCCCCCTCACGGTTCGTTATACGGACATCATTCGGCTGCCGCCTTCCCAACCACCTCTGGAGCACAAAACTGTTGTCCGCTCTGCTTGTTTTCCGTCGTTCCAAGGCATGAGCTTGGACCCTTTTTGGTTATTTGTGATGCGGGCTTTTTTTCCCTTTAGATTGATGGCATGTGCCCCCTTCCTTGAGGTCTTTTCCCCCCACCACTTTCTCTTACTGAATGACCTGTGATCAACTGCCATTCTTTCCCCCGTTCCCTTTCTCTAGGTTCTTGTCTTGGGCTTTTTCAACTAAAGACGCCAGTCCCACGGTCTCCAACACCAGAATCCAGGCTTTCTACCGGTTTGGCCCTCCCTTTCTCTTGCTTGATTATTTCAGTGTTCTCTTTTCGACATTCTCCTTTCGATACATTTTTCATCCGTTAGGGTTCGTTATCCCGTTTCTTTTTTTTTGTTGTTTTTTGACCCCTTCCCAGGGTTTTCTTCAGACCCTCCTTGAATCGTTTTTTTTATCCCCCCCGCCTCCGTTAGCCTTTCAGGCCGTCGCCCTTTCCCCCTTGCCCACCAAAACTTCATCATCGCGGTTTGCAGCCCCCCACCCTTTTCGTCCCAACACTAACCTGCCTGTTCACCCCCTTTCACCGCGCTCCCCCCACCCGTTTTTTTTTTCCTTGCGTTCCTTCTTTTTCTTCCCTTTTTGCAACCTCCGCGTGGGGAAGTTTTTAAGGGCAGAGTTTCCCACCCCAATTCGCGGCCCGCCCCTTAGCCCTTTCAGGACTTTATTCTGCGGCCGCCCGCCACGAGAGCCCGTCACGAGATGGTGGACCTTGGGCGTGCGGTGACCTTCCTGGTTGGCGGATGGTTTTCTTAGGCCCTCTTTGTTGCAGGAATGCGTTCTCTTTTTGTTTGTCCACGGAAGACTTTTTTTGCGTTTCCCTCCCATTCCAGCGATTCCGTTTTTTTCGTCCTCAAGTGGTTCCTTTTTCTCTTGTGAGAGTGTATTGCTCGGCTGCCACGGGTTCACCCCAAAAGGACCCTTTTACATGAGTTCTCCCGTCATTTTTTCTGGCTAACCTCCTCAAATAGCTTTGAGCTTGGCTTGTAGGTTTTCGATCGTTTATGATTGTCCGTATGAGTCGTTCACCGTTTTCTCGCCCATTGGAGCATGGGGTGACCCACCTTTCTTTTCTATCGTGCCGGGCAGCGTTTTCGATTTGCCTGTTCTTGGCCCGGGAGACCTTTCTCCTGCCGTCTTTTTTTTCCTTCTTAATTTTGCCAACTGTTTGTATCCGCGGCCTGGCCGCCCCAACTGCGCACAAACCCTCCCCTTTTTCCAACATTGTGTGCCTTCCATTGGTGCCGTTTGCGAATAAGTCAATCCCTATTTTTCTTTTTGCCCTATTTAGGAACTTTCATCCCTCTTTGAGCGCAGTTGGCCATCGTTTCAAGGGCCACCATGTTTTTTCACTCCCTCTTTCGTCTGCCCGATGTTTCTCCTTTTGCCCAGAGAGTCTTTACCTTCCGCTTTTCTCCGTTTCCGAGTTTTTGGGAGGTTTTCTACAGTCTTTTTTCGCCCTCCTTCCCAAACTGGCAATCTCCTGCAACTCGACGCCCCCGCCCAAGTGACATCCTTTTTTTTCCCTTTTCGGGCTCTTCATCCTCCGCAAAACGTTCCCTCCTCCCCCTTTTCCTCCCTGGAACAAAACCTGGAACACCCCTTTTTAATCGTGGATTGACCGTTGCCTGCTCAAATTCCCCTTTTTCCGCCGATTCTTCGCGTTTTGACAAAATGGACCAATCTCTGCAATGCCGGCCTTTCCCGTTTTCCGGGCCTTGGAAACCGGCCTCCCCTTTCTGTTCGACCCCATTCCTGTTCCTGCCCCGTACGAAAGGAACACCCCCCCCGTTCTTTCCTCCTTTTTGCGTCGGCTGCGTCATTCTTTGTTCACCA
>Ga0179593_1628713_pt1 | contig 17799 bp, 32 predicted proteins | sample CZODoug2_1_08_16_FD_185931 | JGI IMG/M metagenome (GOLD analysis project Ga0179593, IMG submission 185931) | Vadose zone soil fungal communities from Angelo Coast Range Reserve, California, USA - CZODoug2_1_08_16fungal (PacBio error correction) | ecosystem: Environmental > Terrestrial > Soil >... | reverse complement strand
AGCTCGGCTTACGCCTTGGTCCCCCCCCTATGTCCCCCACTGAGCTTTCCTTTCCTTACTACTTGGCTACAGCTCTTCCGTTCGAGTAGCCTCCATCACCTTTCTAAGCAAGTGGTGACGACGCTTCTGTTCAAAAAAAAGAATGCCACTCTTTCTCCCCCCATAATCTTCTATATGGCTTTCCCCTCCTCAGCTCCCTCCCTCCCTATCCACGTCTCCGGGCCACGAGTGGGAGGTGTGATGAAATCTCCTTCTTGGAAATGAAGCGCGTTTAGTGTTCCTGGCCCCTTTTGTCAAGACCGAGAATGACGAAAAGACAGCTAAGTCCCGCGCAGATGAAGCCTTTGAATTAGCAGTCTGAGCGTTTTTATTCTTTTTTTCTTCTCTCTTTTCCCCGTCGGCGGATTCCTTTTTGTGGCTTAGACGCCCCTCTCTATATGGACCTAGTGTTCAATTTTTCCCCATGAGAATTTTCATTTCCACAAAGCAATTCCCTGAAAAGATTTTGACAATCCCTTCAAAAAAGCAGGAGGAAACGCCCCTGGGAAAGCTTTACACCGCGGAACTTTCCCCCTACGGACTCTGTTGCGGTTTTTTCCGGTGACGTTCGATCACAAGTGTCTTTTGAACGTAAAATATAGATAAGGGGAGACAACGTTTCTTTTTCGAACCTTCCAGCACCTTTTTTTTGATCCCTTCTGATCCGCCTCCTGCGGCGACTACTAATTATAGCAACTTTTTCGAGGTAGCTTTTCCACCCTCCTTTTTTGATTTGAAGAACCCCTTCCATTTGGTAAAGAGTTATTTTGTTGCCAGTCTGAGATGACTACTGCTCTGCTCATTCCTTTCCACGACATCGTGTTTTTTTCCGTTTCCCCCATAGCCCCCTTTTTCAGAGGCAGGAGGCCACTGTGAAACTTTCTCTATAGCTGACAAGTGCGACATGATAATTTTATCTTTCCCCTTTCCCCTGGTGCACCTTTTTTCTTATTCTCCCCTGAGGTTGATCGTTTGTAAAACGACGACCGCTGCGAGGATGTGAAAAAGTCGGCTTATTCTTGATTCTTATTTTCCCGTGGTTTTATGTCCGCAGGCAATTGCGCCAAGTTATTTCATGCCTTTTCTTACTAGACTGCCTGGTTTACCCTCAGCGCGGACTGTCTTACACAATTGTTTTTCTTCCCGTTCTTACCCCCCTTTTTTTGTACTCTTGATTCGGAACACACCGCTAGAATCCGAAAAGCCATCAATTGGACAGACTACGTTTATTGTGGAGCACTCTTACAATCCGCGACCTTTTCACCCCTTTTGGCTCGACCGCGAGTCTCTTTCACGTTCCCCTATGTGCTAACCTCACGAATGGGCCTCTTTTCCCAAAGAAGAAGTCAAATTCTCTCCAGTTATTTTTTCTTTTTTCTTTTACTCTCGCATCCGCGCTCTGGAAAGACTCTCTCATTTTCCCCTAAGTTGTTGTTTTATTCCAATTCTTTTCGGTTTTCTCGATTTTGCCCTTGCCAATGATCAACTAAAGAAATAGCATGCGACCCTTTCTGGGAAGCGAGGCCTCCGTATTCTTCTTTTCTTTTTGTTCCCCTTTCTTTTTAGCCCTTCCTGCACCTCCCAAATTTTTTGCCATAACGGCGTATGTCTCCGTGGATCTTGTGACTGATTGGGAGAAAAATCTAGTCTCCAGCTTTTCCTTTTAGTCCTTTCCAAATAAAGGATAACCTCACCAAAGTACAGATCTCAGTGGTCCGATGTCCGAGCAGGGTTTTCGGGGGAACCCCCCCTTTGTATGTTGTCTTTTTTTACAACAGGCCAGCCCCCAGGAATCTCATGAAATAAACTTTCCCGAATTGGAAAAGCTATATCAAATAAGCCTCTTTTCCTGTTCCCCTCACTCCCTCCATCCCTCCGAGGTTAACATTCTCAATGCGGTAGTTTCTTTTTAATACTGCTCCCACATTAAGTTCTCCTACCAGCTATGGCGATTTTCTCACCCGTTTCCTTCAGTCGTTATTGGTGACGGAGCATGTCCACTTGGAGATCTAGAGATAATTAAACATTTCCCCCGATTAGAACTCTTCTGTCTTCTCCCCCCCCTTTTGCCCTCCCTTCTTTTGCTTGAATTAGTTCAGATGCCGGTGATTAGCGATCGCTAAGAACTGGCGGCAAATAACCTTTTCCCTTCTTCAGGTTTCCCCGCCACGGTTCCGAATTTTTGCGGCATTTCTTGACATCTAATCGAAAACTGGTCCGCGACTTAGTAGTACGACGCTCTTTCTCATCTGTTCCCTATGAGCTGTCTCCCCCACACTGAAAGTTTCTGACCGTATTAGAATATAAGTGCTACTTGCCGAACGTCACGGCACTTTTTTTTTAGTAATCCTGTTTTTCCCCCTTTCCTTCGGTAGTTTGGTGCAGGATTCCCATTTTTTTTTTTGGTTTGGAAGTGGCCTTCTCCTGCCGATTGTCCCCACTTTATCCCTTCCCCTGATTTTTTCGGCCAGTAATTCCTGAGATCTCTCCGCCTCATATAGAGGACACGTTACCCCCGAGTTCTTCGTTCTCCATCCCTTTTCAATCTATGCTCTACCCCAAGCCGGACTTTTCGACTATAAGGAAAAGGATATGCGAGTTCCCTGATGTCCTCCTATTCTTCCGCCCTTTAATCCCCCTCCTCTTCAAACTTTATAGTTAGAAAGGTTCATCAACCCCAAGACTAGTGGCCGGTGATGGGGATTTGGACTCGTTCCGTAAGCTACTGTTCTACTTCTTTTCCTACAAGTCAGAGATTTCGTCTTAGGTCAGGGGAAGTAAATTTCCGGTTTTTGAAGAAGTTTTTGTCACACTTTGCGGTCCCTTCTTTTTTTCGTTCTCTGACCGAGTGGACCATAGGAAAAATAGTCTCTACCATCAGCTATAAAGTGGGGACGCCCAAGGCACATTACTTGGCCCCGCGCCATCCTCTGATACTTCCTTTCCCCCTTCTAGTATCCTTTGGAAGTGGAAGCTTGCCGGTAAGGCGTCCACTTGCTCTGGCGGATGTAGAGGAATAAGTTTTGGCTAATTAATCCGGTTCCGATCCTTCTTTCGCCTCCTCCACTCTCCTCCCTCAATTTGTTTCCGTTGTTCCACCCCATGTCTAAACGTCTTCCGTAATCTCAGAAGAGATGTCTTTTTTTTTTTTGAAGATAACGTCTGTCCCCCCGCCCCATTTTGCCCGGCCTATCCCCCTTTTTCCCCCCGCTTTCTCTACACCTGTGAAAGTTTTAGCGCGGGGTTTAAATTGGTATACGATGGGGCTACGGGGATTTTCCGATCTTCTCTCAAGGACAGATGGCCCGCGAAAGATTCGAAGGGGAAGGGCAGGAGAAAAATGGTCAAGGGGTGTTTGGTTTTTTTCTTTTTTTTGGTTGGGGGTTTTTTTTGGTGGGTGGAGGGTGTGTTGGGGGGGGGGGGGGGGTGTGGGGGGGGGGGGGTGGTGGGGGTGTTTTTTGTTTTTTATTTTGGTTTCTTTTTTGGTTCCCCCCATTTTTTTTTTGGGTGGGGGAACACCCAAACACTTGTTCCTGTGTTTGTGGGGCCATGTTTTTTTTTTTTTTTTTCCCCCCCCCCCACCCCCCCTGCGTATTTTTCGCGCGTCATTATATGAGCTCAGCTGAATTCACGGCGAGAGTCATGGGAGACGCGTCTCTTCCCCTCTTTCCTTGCTATCTATCTAACTTAGAATTTCGCACGAAATATGTCGAAACAGCACCCTTGAAGAAAAGATCGTCTGACAATCTCAAAACCTTAGTTCAGGCCCCTGTTTTCTTGCCCCCCCTTCACGTTTTTCCTGGTCCCTTCAACCGGAAAGTAGACTTCATTCTGTAGCGGGGAAGGTGACGTCTAATCAAGGCCTTAAACTCCTCCTGCCTCCCCCTTTTTCTTCTGTGTTTGCTCGACCGAACTGATTGACCAAGGGAAGAATGATCTCGCCCGGAGACTCCCTCACGCGTTTTTCTGAGGCGCCCGACAAGACAACTTTTCGCCACCATTCGGACCGTTTGTTCACGGTAGATACTACTGACCTTCCAACTTTTTTTCCTTTCTTTTCTATTACCGGCCTCTGCCCTCTTAACAGCAAACTCCATCAGTGGCGCGGGCAACTTGGCTTTTACGTCCAGCCTTTTTTCTCCGCCTCTAAACATACTACTTTTTACTTACGCCAACTGACATGATCCTTCCGCCTCAGAAGACGCTCACCAGTTAGGTGGCAACGGCGTTCCCTTCTATTTTTCCGGCCTCCCTTTCCCTACGTCGTTTTTTTGGAAACAGTCGTGGCTTTATTGTTAGTTCGGGAATTTGGTCAACTGGAAGAGCAGTGAGTGGCAGAAGAGAGCTGCCCTGTCAGTTCAAGTTATTCCTAGACCCTGGTCTGTCCCGAGAGCCCCTTGTTGTTGAGGTTCCCCCGTGCAATCGCTCGGCAGACCAGGAGATTTCGTGGGGCGCTTCATGCTCTTGGCCGAACCTTCTCTCCTCAATATTTACCGATACGTTGTTTTGTGCGCCACGCAGTTTCACCAGTATCAAAGGAGGACATTCGCTTTTTCTCCCCCCTTTTTCGTGATCCCCAGCAGCGAGTAGGGACGCCGCTCTATTTTGCATAAAGACGAATAGGCTCGATTCCACAGAATCCGTCCCAAGGGCAGACCCCCTGTTTCTTTTTTCTGTCCTTTCCCCATGACCAGCGACGGGAAAGCGTCTTTTCCTCCTCCTCGGTGGGGGTTGTCGTATCGCTTTCCCTTTTGTCCCTTTCCTTTTTTGCCCCCCCTTGCCCCCCCCCCACCGAAAGCATGGACGGCTTCTGGGGAAGCTTAGTCCCTAGTCGCTTAGCCTAGAGCGCTTTCCCCTCTTTTCGTCTACCCTTGCCAATATTACGAGAATGGTTCTCCGTTTGATACTTGTGGACCTGACGTGCGCCAATATAAACTTTTCGGTCCCTCACGTTTTTTTTTTTTCTGTTTCTTGATATAACCTTCCGAACCCCAAGTACAGATCTTCCTTTCAGATGACGAGCAAAAGCGTCCCTACCACCAAGGTCTTTTCTCTTGTCCAGGCCATCTTACGAACCCTTCAAAGGTCCATTGTCCCTTATATTCTCCTCATCGGCTAGGAAACCGGGGACCCAAATTTTCCCTGGCACTTCCCTCCTTTCTAACCTCCTCCCGTTTTAGATTCGATTTTTCCTCCTCGATCAACCCGTGCTGTCGAAAAAAAAGATCGAAGCAGAAATACGTTGCCTATTGTTCTCGTCGGAGAGAGTTACTTCGCATGTCCATTTTCCTCTAGCTCTCCCCCCCCCTTTCTCCCCTTTTCCCCCCGAACTGCATCTGTCTTTCCCTCCAATTTGACCGTCGAAAAGTGATGTCGTTGGAGGCCTCTAAGAGGCAGGGTAGTCCTGCTCCGCGAACGCTTTCCTTTTTTGGACCCCTTTTAGTCTTTTGTCCATCCGAAACGTCCAAACGTTACCGAATTTTGCTGCCTTTTTTCACAGTCTTTCCGACCGTTCTTATATAGTAGTAACGCCGGCGAGATCCCTTATTCACTTACATCAGGGGATTTTTGGATGATCTTTGTCTCATACCTTCTTCTGATTCCTCCTTTATAGAACGGCCTTTTCACCGAGACATAGTAATCCGGAATTACGTTTCAATATTAGGGACATTTCCTCCCATTTAGGTTTTTGCATTCCCCCAATTTTTTTGTTCCCCTTTTGAACCCCATCATTTTCGTCCGGAATTGTTTCTTGAATATGTTCTTCAAGAATGCCTTCTTAGATATCCGCAAGCCCCCCCCCCGCCCCCTTCAGCTGATCTCCCATGACCCTTCGCGCTAGAACCGCCCGCATAAATTTTAGACGGATCATTTTTAGTTCATAATGCAACTTGCTCTGAGAGTTTGACTCCTTCTTTTTCTCCTTCCCCTTTATCACGTTCCATCACCATAAACCCCAGAGTCTTCAACCTGAAAAGAGTAGACTTTGGTAAGAAAACCCGACTCGTGTCCCTCCGTGCCTGGGCCCGGGTCTGCTACTTTAGAGTCCGTCCCATTAAAGGACCCATAAAGTTAGTGATATTCGTCATCGCGTAGTTACAGGGACCCAGACGCGCCCCACTTGCCCTTGCTATCTCCAGAAAGGCCCCTCCGAGAGGCATAGGAACACTGTACATCAGACCATCTCTCAAGGGGACGCCCCTTTTCAAGTGCCCTTCTTTACTTTCTCCCTTTCTTTTTTCCTTGTTTTTTGGCGATATAGTTTCGTTGCTTATGCGACTTGGCAAGGGACTGTTTTTCCTGTAAGGCGTCAAACTGAGAGCTTTGAGGGATGATAGCTGGCCTCCGGTTCCTCTTCCTCCTTTCAGCTTTTTGAGCTCGTCTCCTTTCCGCCCTGCTGATTCCAAACAATCCTGTACTCCAAGACCTCACAATCAGAAGCTGATTGCCCCTGTATATGGCTTCTTAGCTCTTTTCCTGGCCGGCCTTCGGTTTGCGACCTTCTCCATTTAAAGTGTGAAGAGCGGGTTGGTCAAAAAGTGGCTACGTTTTTTTTCGTACAAGAGATGAGTACTGGACGCCAAGGGTTCCCTCTAACTTTCCCTTTCTCCCCCTTTGCCCTAAACTTAACGGGCGCCCTCTTGCGAGAGAGCGGAACGCGGCGGGATGCAGGGGTGTCGAGCCTCCGAGAGCCCCCTTGGACTCTTGCTTTCCCGGCGTTCTCCCCCCATTTCACCCTCCCGGCAATTTCGAGGGCTAACCCGTTCCTTTGACATCTTTCCCCAAAAGATCAGCCCCCTTACCAACCCTTTCCTGCACCCCCCTTTGTCCCCTTGCTTTCCAGTAGCTTCGCGGTGCAGGTGACTTGATTTTCACGAACACGTAAATATACAATCTGCAGAACGGAAGTGTGGATGTGTGGGGCGACCCCGTCGCTCAGCAAACTCTGTCCTTTGGCCCTTGACTCCATTCCCTTTCTTTGACTACTATATGATGTTGACGGTCGATGCTTTTTTCCCCCAAACGCCGTTACCTTTTTTGCGTTCGATTTTTCATGAATAAAGGACCCATGCTCCCCTCCTTTTTTCCTCTCTCCTGGCCATTCGGACTATCACCCGCAACGCATCATGCGACGGGCCAAGGATGGAAAGAGATACTTTCTAAGGCATCTTGCGGAGTCCCTGTCCCCCCTCCCCCCCTCAATTCAGCTTCCAGCAATTTGTACGGGTTTCGGCTTGCATAAAGGTCTTTTCCGCACCTCATGTTGATCCTGTCCCCCCCCCCCTTCCTTTTACCACCGTCTGGTTTGTATTCCGGGCGTTAGGGTCAATTTGGACCGGGGCCAGCGCTGAGTGGTAGACTCTTGCCCCCCTTCTTCCATTCAGATTCTTGCCTGGCTGTGTTACACGCCTGGAGCCCAGACCGATTGTTGGAGGTTTCCCCCTCCCTTGCTCGGCCTTTCACTTTCCGACTCTTGGGTCCCCTCTCGTGATCCACGCCTTTTTGAACATTCGTAAAGAAAAGCCCCACGGTGAACTTGGACCGAATCCTTCTTTTTTCCCCTCAGGCGTACCCCCTCAGAACTTTTACCCTTGCCTGCTAGACATCGCAGCTTGTATCTGGTTTTCACAGCCGCCTCTAGTCTCAAGAGCCTACCTACCCTCCATCCTGTCCTTCCCGATTCCTTTTTTTCTCTATTTTCAACCTTGTCGCGCAACCGAATCCCCCTTACTCTTTAAAGGAGATTCTCTTTTACCCTCCTTTCCGTTTTGACTCTCGCTCCCTCTTTCCTCGGTTTCCCCAAGGTTGACCCCTTTGTTAAATTCCCCAACATACCGAAAATAGAATGGGACGGCTTATGGGTTCTACCCTTTATCTCCTCGTCCTAGATCCCAAGTATTCTCTCTAGGGGGCGACCTGCCCCTGAAAACCTTTCAAACTTTTTCACCTGTTTTTCTCCGTTGGTCCCCAGTTCAAACAAATCGTAGTCGGTACTACAATGTTAAAGTCTTGATTTTCGGATTTTATCTTCCGCTCGTTCCCCCCATAACCCCCACGGACATTTCTCGTTGCCGAATGCGAGCCTTTTGCAACTGGTGAACCCCCACGGTGTCGTTTCTCTGTTGGTAACAAAAGGCCCAATAGGGGATTTAATGAAATAACTTCCCCCCTTTTCAGCCTCCTCCTTTTTTTCTCCCCCCCCCCATATCCCTAATAAAACTTCAGCCTTTTCCAGACGTAAATGCTTAGTCGTTTTAATCCCCAAAAAGTCGTTTTTTTTCGGCCCCCCCGTTTGCCACCTTTCTTGTATAGTCGGCCCTCGGAAGAGCATGTCACCTTTGGATTATATAGATCTTTTTCAAACCTCAAGTTTCCCCTTGACCTGTCTTTCCCATCCCTTGAGTCGAAAGGGATGTAGTTTGCTTTTGGACTTCAGAGGGCCATTTTTTATCCCCTCTAAGAACTTCCCCGGCCCCACTAAAATCTCATTTTCGGTCTTCATTAAAGAAATCGACCGCCCAACCAACTCCTCTGTGCTCCCTCTTCTCGAAACAGTGTCCCTAGATCTATAGTGAGTCGCCCCTCCCCGGCGCGGTCCTCCTTTTCCCCTTTTCATTTTTTCCTTGCTTTTCGCCCCCCCCCACCAACCTCCACGTTCGTTTTCCCGTATTAGAATATTTTAAGTGACTTAACCTGATCTAACGTCACCTTTCACTTACATTTTTAACCCACCTATTCTACTGTCACCCATTTTGTGTTTTGCAGGCTTTCCACGTTTTGGCCTTTACTCTGAGTCTCTTTCATCTTTTTCCCCCCCTTTCGCGTTTTTTCATGCTTGTTCTGACTCTGTTCGGGCCAGACTTTTCTGCTCTCCCCCGATAAACAAGATGAACCACTAGGTCCCCAGGAGATTTCGAGCACCCCTCCCGCCTGTTCCCCCAGTAGCAGCATTAAACACTACTTCCTTTTTAGATGCTAAATGAACCCTTTTCAGATGAGGCGTTTGCTAGTCTTTTCTCTTCTGCAGTATTCTCTTCTAGTCCAACCTCCGCCAACTAAAAAAGCATGAGGAAACAAGCGAAATTGCCGTAGCTGAGCCATCTCCGGGGCAAGAAAACCCCATAATCGTCCACCTCCCCCTCTACCTTCTTCTACATCCCCCCCACCGCTCTCCTGCCGGGCCCCCCTTCTCCCCGCCCACCCCTCATCCTTACCGCTTCCTTTTCACCCCTCCCTGTGCTCTTACCGCTCCCTTCCTAACCCCTCTCCCACGGAGGGTTTCCCCCACCTGCCTCCCCCTTTCTCCTCCCCCCCCTTTAGCCACCTCCACCCTTCACCCTTTCCTCCCCCCATATCCTTTGTCCCCACCTCACTTCCACACTTTCTTCCCCTTCCTCGCCCCCACCTCTCCTCCTCATCACCGTCATCCCCTCTCGCTTTCTCGCCACCGTCATCGTCCCTCACAACACCCCCTTCCTTTCCCCTTTTTCCCTTCTATTCCCCCCCAGCGTCCTTACCACTAGCGAACGCCCCCCTCTTTTCGCTCTCAAAACCTCATTTCCTCTCCTTCCCACTTCTCCTTCCTCTCCCCCCCTCAATGCCATCTCCCCCTCTCTCCCTTCCACCCCCCCGCCCCCCCCCTCCCCACTCCTCCTTATCTCCAGCCTTCCCCTTGTCCAGCTCCCCCTCCTTTCTGTCCCCCATCCCACCCAACCCTACTCTACTCGCCTCCCATAACCCGAGACTCCCTTTACTCGCTCCTCTCCTCCCCTATATTCATCTTCCATCTCCTCACACTTTTCTCCCCCCCCCCCACCCCCTCTCACCCCACCCCACCTCTCTCCAGCTTACGCGCCTCCGGATCCTCCTCTCGCCAGGCGTTCCCCTCCCTCCACCGACGCAGCAGCCTTTCACTCCTCCCCCCCGCCACCCGACGACCCAGCCTGCTTCCCTAGACGTCTTGCTCTATACTTCTTTTCCCCCCGGCACTATCCTCTCCACTCCGCCCCGTATAAAGCTGCCCCCCCCCATAAAGTTACCAAAACCTCCTCCTTTGTGAAGAAAGCTCGCGATATACTACATCCTTCCTCACCCCTCCGTCACCCCAGCTCCCGATACCTCCCCTCTCCCTCGTGACTCGCTCCACCATACCCCCTCCGCTTGGGGATCCGCCTTACTTTACCCCCGGCTATCCGTTCAGGAGGCCCCACCCCCTTCCACTTCATATTCCTTACCGGCGCTGCGTTGTCTAGGCCATTGATTAACCAGCCCCAGTCTGGTCCTATCCCCTCCCTTATCTGCCAGACTTGCCTTCCAACAACACCTCCGAGATCGTTGCCCCGGCCACCCCTCCCCTCGACTTCGTATTTCTACCTCCCCCTCCCTCCCCTGCTCTTTTCTCCCCGTCAGAACCAAAATGTTTTTCTTCCCGGCAGGCCTGCACCTAAGCCCTCCCAGACAATCCAGGCCAGTACATTCTATTCATACCCCCTTCACTCCCTATTCTTATCGTCCCTCCATACCAGGCTCACTACCTAACCCCTCCTCGTTTTTGACTTTTTGCTCCACTGTCTTTCCTCACCCCCTCATACTTTCCCAGGACCCCCCCATAAATCCCGCCTCGATGCCCCTTCCCCCCCTTCGCACTCTTCCCTCCTCCCCCAGCTTACCGCCCCCCGACTAACGCTCCCTAATTCCCTCCTCCCCTCCCGCACCCCCCTACCCTATTGCACCCCCAGCCCCCATCCCCTCCCCCCTCCATACCCAGATTTCCCCCCCCTTTCAGTCCCCCTGTCTACTCCCCCCTCTATCTCACTTCCCTTCCCCTTTCTTTCCCTACATCCTCCCCTGTGGTTCATCTCCTTTTACTAGCCCTCATCATCTTCCTCCCTATTTAGCCTCCCCCTACACCCTATATGTCACATCCCTTGCGCTTCCCCCCCCTCCCAGTCCCATAGTACCTCCCTTCCCCCCTATCTTCATTTTTTTCCCACCTTCCATCTCTGCTCTCTTATCCGTTCCATATTCCACTCTATCTTTCTCTTTTCCCCCTTTTTCCCGGCCCTTCTCCTCCCCTACCTTCATCTCATCTCTCCCCACCCCTACCTTCTTCTCTCCCTCCTTACCTCTCCCCTTCTCCTCGTATGTACCGTTCCTTTAACGCCGGCGCCCTCCTAACTTCAACCAACCCCCACCCCACCCCCCCCCTCCCACCCTTCATTTCCTCTCCATATCTCTCCACCCCCCCTATCTAGCACTTTCCCCCCAACCCTCCCCCGTCATTTCTTTTCCCCACCTATCTCCTATCTCGCTCCTCCTCCTTGCCCCCCCCATCCCCTCCTCTCCTCCGCCCTTATGACAGGTTTGCTGCCTCACACCCACCCATGTTCCCGAATCCCCCTCCTTCTCTTCCATCCCTCCCCATCACCCTCCTGGCCCCCACCCTTCCCTCCCGCAATCCGAGCCTCTTCGCCCCCATCCGTCCATCCCCCACCCCCCCCTCCCCCCCCCTTCTCCTTCGCCCCTCTACAATCCCCCTTCTCCCCCCACCAATTTACCTTCCCTCCCCACATTCATCCACACACACCTCAGACCCACCTCTCCCCCTCCTTACCCACTTCCACCTCCCCCCCCCACCTTACTCCTGCCCTCACCCCCCACATCTTGCTCTTTCTCTTAACCCTATCCCCCCCTCATCCATTCCCGGCCACCCCTCGAAGCGGCTTCCCACTGTCTACCCCCCAACCAGCCCCCCTTTGCCACCTACCCTCGCCTGTTCCCCCCATCTCTCCTTCCTCCCGTGTCCTTCTTCCCGAACTTCGCCCGACCTCCCACCCACCCGCCGCGACCCCTCACTTTTCAAACTCCTCTCGTTCTCCCTCCTCCCCCCTGCAATCTCTCCACGTCAACAGTCTCACCCTTCTCCCCTCCCCCCCCGCTCCTTGGCCCTCCCCTTGCGCCCCCGTTGCCTCCACCGTCCTACCCACCCACGCTTTCCCCTCGATCCCCGCTTCCCCCAAGCCCGGGCCCCCCCCCCATTGCTTCAGCCGCCCCCCCACTACACCCACGTCTGTTCAAGACCCCCTTTCCTCTACGGCTTCCCGCATTTTTTGTTTTCCTCCCTGGGCCCAGTTCCTTCCCTTCCACTTTCTCTTTCCGGTCCCTGTGCTCTGACTCACTCTCCCCCCACCTCCCCTTCTCACCTCATTACTCCTTCCCTACGTTTCTGTGTTTCACCACCCCCTCTTCCCTGCTTCTCCATAAATCTTCTCCGTCCCCCCGCCACCCCCCTTTACGCCTCGCCCCCTCCCTTCCCGTTCCCCAGCGCCCGTCCCCCCCCTCTCTTAACCCCCATCCTCGTACTCCTACCTACCTGCCCACTCCTTTCCCCATCCACTTAGCCCTTCCATCTACAATCCCAGCCCATTCGTTGTTTCCCATCCCCCTCCCCACCCCCCCCGCCACCCTCATGCGTTACCGCCCTTTCCCCCCTGCCCGCTACTCGACCCCACCCTCCCCTACCCCGCTTTCCTCGTCCACCATCTCCCCCTCCCCTCCCCCAACTCTGCACCTCCCTTCTTCTCCCCCTCCTCCCCTTGTCCTTCTCCTTGTTACTCACCCTCCCTCCCTCAATTCCGTTTACTCCATTCATCCTTTCCTCTACCCCCCTCTTCCCCTTCCTCTCCTTTTCTCACTCATTCTCCGCCCCACTCTCCCTCCTCTTCTACTCCCCAATGGCATCCATTCTCCCCTCCCCCACCCCCCCCCCCCCCCCCTTCATGTCCGTTACCTCTCAACCCCCCTCCTGCACCCCCCCTTCCCCTTCTGTGTTTCCACCCTCTTTTTTGTCCTATTTCTATCCTCTCTCCCACTCCCTCTTCCCCGCACCCCTCTGCACTCCCCCCCTCCGCCTCTCCTCCCTCTTCTGCTAGTTTTCGTTTCGCACCCCCCGTGCACCCAAGCATGTTCTGTCTCTCGCCCCGGTATCCCTATTTCCGCCTGTCTACCTATCCCCCCCCGCCCACGACTTCCTTCTCAGCTGTCAGCCCACCCACGTACTTCCTCACTCCTCCCCCCGCACCTTTGCCCCTAGCTACCATCGCCCAGGCCCTGCTTTCGTCTCCACTCCCTCACCTCTTCCTTTCCTCCCCCATTCCCCACTCGCCTCCGGACTCTGCAAACCGACCCCCCCGTTTCCCTCTTCCACCCTCACTCTACTTTCCCCCTCTATGACCACCTCCTCTACTTCCGCACCCCCCTCCCTTCCACACTTTCTCCCCATTTCCCCCAACCCCCTCGCCCCCTTTCCTTCCGCCCACTGCCTCCGCCTCCGTTGTCTACAACCCGCCCACCCCTCCCACCCCTTCTCCCAGCCGCCCTCCTCTCCTCCCCCCACCCCCCCGCTTGCCCCTTCCGCTCGTTCCCCGATTACCCTCCCCCCCCCACCCCGGCTCCTCCCTCCCCTCCCTCCTCTTCCCACTTCACTTCTCGTACTCTGCACCCCCTCCCCTCTTTCCACCCGATCCCCCTCTCCCCTTTCGCTCTCCCCCCCCCCCCCTTCTCTTTCCGTCCTTCCCCCTCCAGCCCCGATCTCCACCCCTTCAACCACCCCCCCCCGTGTCCTGCTTGTCCCTGTCCCTCCCCCTCTTCCTTATCCCCTTCGCGTTCTTTTTTTCTGCACCCCCCTCCCCCCCCCCTAACCCCGCGTCTTCACTCCCACCACCCTCCCCCCTCCGACCCCCCCCCGCCCTTCCTCCCCCTGGGCATGTCCGCCTCACTCACCCCTCCTCCCCTCTTCCTGTCGCACTCTACGTCCCCCCCATTCCTCTTTCCTCCTTTGGGTCCCTACTCATCCCACCCCCCCGCCCCTTTAACTTTCCTCGCCTATTCGCTTCACTCCATTTTGATCCCACTTTCTTTCTACCGGCCCCCCATGCCCCTTCGTCCCCCCCATCTCTATGATCCCCCCTCCTATTCCTCGTCCCGCCCTTTAACTGCTTCCCCCTTCCCTCCGATTCCCCTCCCCCCCCCCTCACCTCTCCCTCTCCCCATATCTACCTCCTCCCCCGCCCTTTCCACATCCCCCCTCCCGTTCCTCCACCCCTGTCCTTCTGATTACCGATACTCCTCCCGCCCCCTCCTTCTCTCCCCTTATTTACTCACCGTCCTTCCCCACCGCCTATTCTCCACCACCCGCTCTCCATATCCCGTCGGCAACTTCTGCCGCCCTCGCCTCCCCTCTCCCTCCACCCCCCCCCCGCCCCCCCTCCCACTTCGTTCCCTCCACTTCTGCCTCCCCCCTTTCCCATCCCCCTCTCCCCCCGTCTCCTTGTCGGCGTCACCCCACTTCTACCTGCCTTTTCCATTACCAATGCCGCTCCTACCCCCTACCTCCTCTCCTCGGCTCTCTCTTCCCCCTCCTCCTCTCTCCTCCCTCTCCTTTACCCCCTCCTCTCCTTTCACATTCAGCTATTCCTTATCCCCTCCTATTCCTCCTCTCTATTCCCCCCCCCCCCCCTCTGGTCTGTTCTCCACTCCCTCCGCCCCCATTTGTATCCTTCGTCCCCCCTTTCTATGTTTTTTCCCTCTCTTCACCTCCCCCCCACCCCTACCACCACTCCCCTCCCTGCCCCTGCGTGCGTCTCCCCGTCCCCCCCCCCCTTCCTTTCTCCTCACATCCATCCTGCTTCCTTCCAAGCCCCTTAAAACTACCCTTCTTCTGTTTCTCATAACGCCTTCCCCCGCTCCTCCCTATGCCCCCCCCAAAATCCACGAACCACTCTCTTTCACCCCAAGAACCACTTACTTCTATTCCACCCACTCCCCCAATTCCCATCTTTCCTATATATCTCACCCCCACCCCTTTAGCTTTATTTGTACCTCTTCCTCTTACCCCACCTTCACGTGTCTCCCCCTCTCTGACCAATTTTCTTCCCCTATCGGCTTTTCGTTCCTCCCCTCTCCTCCACGGTTCCCCCCCCCTCTATTCCCATACTCTTCAGTTCTTTTCCCCCCCCTTCCCCATCTGCTCCTTACCACTGCTTTCACCTCTTGTGCCCCCCCACCCCTACTATGCGACCGCCCGCCCACCATCCCCCTCTCTCCTACGCCTCTCCTCTCCCGCCCCCCCTCCGCCCCCCCCTCTCCCCACTTTTCGCCCCTCCACTTCCCCCTGTTGGCTTTAGCCCCCCTTCTCTCCCCTCCCTGTCCTTTTTGCTTTATCTTTTTCCTCTCAGACCCCTCTTCCCCCATTCTCACACCATTACCCTCCAATTCCACTCCTGTAACTTCTGTTCCTTTCGGTGTCATTCTCAAACTCCCCTAACATCTTCTACCCCCCTCGCCGATGCTTCCCCTCTCGATCTCCTTCCTCTCTCACCTCCCCCTCTCTGCCCTTCCACCGTCCCCTCTCCTCCCCCCCACCCTCTCCCCCACCCCCCCCCCCCTACGGACACCCGCTCCCCGGATCCCCGGTCCCCTGTCCCACTCCTACCCCCCTTCTCCTCTCTCATTCCTCGGCGCCCCTCTCACTCCACCCCCCATCGCTTTTGGCGCTCAGCCCCCCCCACATCTCCCGCCCCCCCCCTCCCCCTCCCCCCCTCCCCTATACCCTCACCCCCCCCCCCCCATCCTCACTCCCTCCTCCCCCCCCCTCCCACCTCTCCCACTCCCACCCTTCCCCACTCCTTCCATCCCCCCCCGTTCCCCCCGATCCCCCCATCTCCCCCTCCTTTTCTCCCCCTACCCCACCCTTCCCCCGTTCTTCATCATTCGCCTCCCCCCCATCTACCGCGCCTGACCACTTCTCATATCCTCCCCCCTCCCCTCCCACTTTCCCCGCACTCCACTTTTACGCCCCCCCTCCCTTCCCCTCGCCCTCACTCTTGCGCCCTATCCCTCTTACCGTTCCTCAACTATCGTTCTCCCTATCCATCCATTCGCCCTGCTTCTCTTCCCCCTCCCTGCCCCCTTCTCTCCCTCCCTCCCTGTTCTCCCCCACGATTGCCTTTCCTTTCCTCCTCCCTCTCTCGACTGTCTGCTATCATGGACGCATTAGCCCATCCCGAGTCCCCCAGCCTTCGCGCATACCGTGGAAAAGGCCACCCTTTTTTTTTTTTCTCAGGTCTCCGAAAGGGACTGTAGGGAGACTTACTCCCTCCTCCCTGGGAGAGTGGGCTTTGGAGATGACTTTCTTTTTTAGTTTTTTTTTTTTTTTTTTTCTTTTTGCTTTTTTTTTACTCTTTTCCCCTCTCGGTGCCTACTTCTTGTCGGGAGAGATAAATAAACTTCAGTGTATCCGCAAGTGGTGACGCGTTTTTCCCAAACATCCCCACTCTTTCCGTCCCCTCAACTTTTCTTCGGTACTCTTCCCCCTCTTTTCCGGCCCTCCCCCCCTACGGTTCCCCCCCCCCACGATTCTGTGTGTTGATGACTCTACTCTTGAAAATTTCAAGAGCGGGGTTTATTCTCCCGTGCTCCGTTAGGGCCTACGATCCTCTCCTTTGAAACCCCTTTCAGTCTGAAGCATGCATCTCCCCTGGGTAAAAAGGTCTTAGTATTCATTGCGGGCGCAGTTTATGCGCGAGAGCGACTTCCGGCGGGCTTCATGTTTTTTGCCTGATCCCTGCCCTCTTCCGTCGAGATCTCCCCTCATCGTTCCTCCCATATTCCGAAACGCAATGTCTCGGCGAAAGGATACAATCTCCCCACGCCCCTGTGGAAATCGCAAAACACTACCGAGGACCTCAAAGAATATTGTCTTCAGTTAGCACTGACCCAGTCGCGGGCTTTTCCGTCTCTCTTCCGCACCCCCTGCAATCTTTTTTTTTCCACGTGTCTGTGTGTGTCGCCCCTATCCCTCAAAATCCCGATTGATACAAAAGTTCCCCTGATAGCGCCGGTGCGACTACTATCTTATCTCTGTCCATGAATGCTTGCAAAGAACAAGCCAACCACTCGAACGTTTTTCTGCCGTTCGATGTTCAGACCGCAAAATGGTCTCTTTTATTGTTGCCTCTTTGCTTTTTCCCTTTGACCCACGATCTTGCCCCTGGGACAACAGGGGCTGTCAAGACGATAGTACCCTTATATGGAAGCTGAGGAGGCCCATGTTGAAATCTATTCCTATACTCTTCACGCCCAGGCCCTCTTCCTCCTATTCCCGCTCCACCCTCAACTGAGTTGGTTCTCCATCCCGTCTTTCCGCAAAACGGAGGTCTCGGATGAAAAACGAAGAACTCTGCGGCTGGAAACCGTTCTTAGGTTTAGGCGGATCGTTGAATTGGGAAACCGTTTCTTTTTTTCGGGACCCTCCCCCATGTCAGTTCACTTTCCGCCGATTTTCCCCCCTATGGAATGGACTGTTTTACCCCCCTCCGAGGAGACATCCAACCTACAAATTGTTGGGATCCAGTGCCATGCTCGGCAGCGTTCCCCCTGGCCCTTTCATGGTTTTTTGTGTCGAGGTACCTTGTCCTTGGTAAACAGCTCGAACCTATCGAAGAACCCTCCCAGCAACGTTTCAAGTGGGAACGACAAGTTTATATTTTGCCCCGGGCCCCCCAACGGTTCTTTTCCCCCTCCTATGGGCACAACTTTCTTTCGTTGAATTTTTCTCCCTCAAGATTCTTCACTTGGGAAAGACGCCCCGTCGCTAAAGACGAATAGGGTTCTTCACTCATATTTCCCCTTTTTATTCCCTTTTCCCTTATGGTCCACCTGGCACTTTCTTCTCGCTTCTAATCCAGAGCCTGGAAAGAG
>Ga0179593_1312066_pt1 | contig 17799 bp, 11 predicted proteins | sample CZODoug2_1_08_16_FD_185931 | JGI IMG/M metagenome (GOLD analysis project Ga0179593, IMG submission 185931) | Vadose zone soil fungal communities from Angelo Coast Range Reserve, California, USA - CZODoug2_1_08_16fungal (PacBio error correction) | ecosystem: Environmental > Terrestrial > Soil >... | reverse complement strand
TCAATTCACTTTTTGTTTCATTGTTTTGTAGATGGTGGTCTGGGCCAGCCCTTTTTTTTCGGCTCCAGAATGCCCTGCGCCCTATTGTTCTCATCAACAACTCTCTCAAAAACCTTGATTACACATCGCCGATTGGGTTCATCCGCATGATCTGTGGGGGAACCTCTTCGGGTCTGACGCCCAATCGATCTTTTTTTTTTTCCCCCTTCGTTTCACCGGTTCCGGGCCACGTTGTTTTTCCGCCCGCCACTGTGAGTGTTTGTATTTCTTTTAAGATTAGAGTGGCATGTCTCGTGGTTGGTCGGTAGCATCATTGGAAGTACTTTCTTTCAGCACTGGTTGTTCGTTTTTCTTTTTTTGTTTGGGCGGAGGTTTTTCTCCTTCTTCTTAGAAGTGGTCTGCAGCTGTCCCGTTTTTTGGTTACCCCTGGGGGGCGGGAGTGGCTTCCCGAGTTGTGGATAGCCGGGCGGGACTGCCCACACGGATTTGGTTTTCGAATTCGTGCCCCTCTTTCTCTTTTTTCCTCTTTTTTTTCTGAGAGTCGCCACTTTCTGTCCGGGCAAAAATAAGTTCGTTTCGTCACTGGAGCGCAGCCCCAGAGTTCTTGGCCTCACCCCTCCCTCTGCCCCCCCCTGACGACACAATTTTTTTAAGCAGTCAATCAACGCGAAAGCAACTCTTCTCCATGCTTTCCTTGTGGACGCCACTGAATCTTCCCACCCCCTTCTCACAACCTTTTTTCAATTTGGGATAATTCCACCAAAATTCGGAAACCTATCCCTGATTGACCTGACTTCGATTCGTCAATTTCGGAACTGCCCGATTTTTTCCAGACCATTTATGGTGACCTCCCCTTACTGTTATTCCGTTTTATGTTTTTTTTATGATACAATCTTGCCGTTTCGATTTTTTTCCCTGCATCGGCAATCCTGCGGCGGCCAATCCCCCAACGAGTCGCCCGTAACAGTTCGCTCGAGAGTCAGGTGGCCGGCTTGCTCCTGCTCCCTTCTTACGGTTTTTCTTTTCCGGAGATTGTGGCCGGTGGAAGACTTTCTATAGGTGCCCTGTCCTGTCGGCGCGCGTTCGCCTAGGTTTGACCAGGCAGATCTTTTCCATTTGACGCAAGCCCTCTTTTCGTAAGTGTTCCTCCGTGGAGCTCGACTGGGAACTTGTAGGCCTCTCAAACGCTTTCTATGATGCACACCTGTACGCTTTCTTATAAGTCTTGTTTTCCTGGACGGAGTTAGAGGCCAGTTAGCGAGGCCGTTCTTCTTTGCCGGGCTTCTGTCGGTTTCCATGCGTGCCTTCCTTGCCCCTCGTCCCGTTGCCGGGGACTGCGAAACCTTCCTTCTTGACTTTTTCGGGCGGTACTAAATTCGCCTTCTCTGTGAACCCTTGGACACAACCTGCCGCATCACCCTTCTTCCGTCCCGGCCTAAAAAACACCAATTGGAGTGATGCTCTCCCTCCTTCCACACCCTCCACCAAGGCCCGCTTCTCTCCGGTGTCAATCATGGTCCCATCCTTTTGAACCGTTGCCCGTTTTGGCGTTTTCACGGCCCCACGGGAATGAACCTGCGATTAAGCTAACTAGGGTTGGAAACAACCGCCACGCGCCCATTCGCGTTCACCAATCTTAGTTCCGTCCCCTTTCTCTTCTTCCCCCCTTCCAACCCCACAAGGGATGGGTCAGGCCCGAACAACACAAGGATCGCGGGGAGCGGAAGGTCTGAATCGCGCCGTTGTTTGACTTCACTTTTCCACCGCAGAAACCCGACAACGCGTCGATCCTTTTTTCACATAGGGGAAAATTGTACTTCCCACTCTGTGACTGCCTGTTTGTTCTTGAGCTTTGTGGCTCGGGGTGCGAAGAACATTTTTCGTTTTTGTCACCAAACCACAGTCGAAAGTGTTTTTTCTTTTCCCGTGCAGCACCTCGCAGAGGTGTTGACATCATGAAGGAAAACCGTCCCCCCTGTTCTGGGGCTTTGTTGGGAGTTCCTTGTTCTCGACGCCCTCCCACCTTTTCTTTTCCAATATCACTTGGCGGAACCTCTTTATTACTTTTTCGCTGCTAGCCTGACGATTCTTTTTCCAGCTCCTCACTCACCTCCCAATTCTTCTCAGCCCCGGCCCCCCTCGTTTGTTCGGTGCTCTATGGTGTGAAGAAGCCCCAAAGTTTTTTCCCCCAACCTCAGAACGATTGAAGGAATCCTCCCTTCCCCTTTCCCCTCTCCCAGCAATTTTTCATCGACTGAAGGTCAGGTTGCCATGCCTTAACTTTGAATTCACACCGAGCAGGCTTTCGGCATCTGGGTCACCTCCCTTTTCGTTCAAGCTATTGTGAAGTGGTTTCGGTCCTCTCTTTTCTTCACTATTAGACTTTGAATGGAAACCCCATGTTGGGGCGTCTCGTCAAAACAATCCGATCTCTCTTTTTATTGGTTTCCTCTAGGCGTGTTTATGACCGGAAACTTCCCTTTTTCATGCGTGTCACAGTTTTCCCCCCCTTGCGATCCTCTCTTCTTAGAAAAAGATCTCTCCTTCTACATTTTAAGTACAGCTGCGTTTTTTCCGCCGTGCCGCTTTTCCATTCGGGTCTTCCTGGCCATCTCTTCCTTTACCCCATTTTTTTGGGTGGTCCCCCCCTTCCGACGTATCGGGTACCTCTTGCGATCGTGTTTTTCCAACCTCCATCCTATGAAGAACATTCCCGGGAGATTGATGTATTCGCCAGTCTTGCTGTGATTAGATTTTCTTTTCTGCCTTTGCCGGGAATCTCGGGCTTCGTTCCTCTCAAAGTCCTATCGTGCTCCAGTTGCGGAATGTTGGGGGAAGACCTTTCTGCAAATCCCCATTGCAAGGTAATTGACGTTCCGTTTTTTTTCCCCTCTTTGCTTTTGCTGCCCTTCTCGACATTCTTTTTAGGGCGTATTTCAAATTGATTTTTCTGACAGCCCACTTTCCTGACTACCCGCATTACACCACCCTTTGTTTGGAGGTTAATCCTCTTGGCGGGCCCTTCCTAGGGTAAAAATGAATGTATGCCTTTTTAATTTTCATTGAAGTGAAGGTTGAACCCACCTTGCTATTTCCTACTTTTCCATTTGCTGTTTTACTTCCCCCCCCTCCATTTTTGTCGTATTGTCTTAAGATTTGGCTTTCCTAGTTGTTTTTTCTAACTTGGTCTTTTGGGGTTGTTTCGCCCCGACCTTGTCCAAGATGCATACGGGTGAAGATGGTTTACGTTTTTTTATCTTTCCATGATTCCCCGGGTCTTTTGCGGGGATTGTTGGCGGCATTTTAATACTCCTCCCACACTTTTACTTAAAGGGGAGCGTGATTTTCGATGAAAAGACTCTCCTTCTTCGCGTTTAGTTCTTATTGTTTTTCCCTCCCCAAGTCCGAACCCCCATTTAGAAGAGTTTTGTGCAAGTTTCTGTTCCGAACTGTAAGAGTCCGGGCGGCTCTCTGAGATTTCCCCCGGCCATTTCGTAGTTTTCCCCAACCAAGCCGGGACCGTACATCGACGCTGTCCCTTTTTGCACATTTCGGTTGGTTACGGGATTCCTCCGTTTCCCTACAGTAGACCCCCTTTTATACGAGAATGTTGGAAGTCTCCCCGTATCCTTGATCTCCCGCCCCCACCCCTGCTCTGATCTGCTTGTGACCTTTACCTATTAGACAGCAGATCGGCCCCCCTCACCCTCCCTCGTCGTCGTCCCCTTAGTTACATATGCGTAAAGTCCACCCCCCATATGTTTAGGAAATTCCGGCCCGAAGCTTCCTGTTTTTCACAATTTTACCGGTAATGCATCTCTGAAACATGTGTCATGGATAGGGTACTTCGATGGTGTTTTTTTACAGCCGCATCTTTTATCTTTTGTGCCCTTGCCAAAACCCAAGCAATTTTAATCATTCCCACTGACAACCCTCACATGACGATTGTGATCCCTCATACGTTTTGGCTGGTGGCCCCCAGTCTTCTTCAGTCTTTTCCCTTGAATTGTCAAGATTAGAGGGTTGTTGCAATCTGTTCCTTTCGGGCCACCTTTTTTTTTATGAGCGCCATTGCTTGAGGTTTTATTATTCTTCATTGCGTAGCATACCGGCTTCGTCGCATCAGTTAAAATAACGGTTGAACTATTGTGTTCTGGCCCGTTTTTTGACGGATTTCAGTTTAGACTGAGTTTATTGGTTTTGGTCCCTGTGGGTCATGGTTGGAGGGTCGGAGGTTTTTAATGTTCAGTTCCTGGGTGAGGCAAGGTGTCTTCCCTCCCCATTTTTTGGAGTCCCTTTTTTGGTAGATTTTTCCCCTCCCACTGTTGTGTGGTTGTGATTATAAAGATCATGCACTTTCCTTTGCCCCCAAGCCGTTCCGGTTTTGTCGTTTCCGTTGGGTTTTGAGGGTGATCAAACTCGGACATCCCTGACCCCACAACTTAAAGGAAGCGCTTCCCCATCTCGAGGGCAAACACGAGTCCATCCGCTTCATATGCCAGCCCCCCCCCCCTTTTTCCTTCTCATCAAATCTCAAGACAGAGTGGCGGTCTCATTTAGACAAACATTGCCTTCCATGTCCACAGTCCGCACAGCCTGCGAATCCTCTTTTTCCTCCTTTTAACTTGCCTTCCCGTAGGTTCCCCGACATTCCTTCGTCCCATATCTGAAAATTTTATCTTGGTGTCGTCTATTCTACCAGTTTTCTCCCCTTTCTGGCCCCTTTCCCGGGCATCCGTCGGATGGAAATAGCCACATGACCCAGATAGCTTTAACCAGGCGCCCTGTGCGCTTGTTCCGGAGGCTATCGCCTCTTCTTTGCATCGCCTTTTTCCCTCCGAGATTGTTCCTTGACGGCTCGGCTCAGACTTTTGAAGTCTTGCTCGCGCGAGAGATCTTGCTGGCACCGGCCCCATTACGTTAGGCCCTTACGAATGAGTTTCCTCTTTTTACAAGTCTTTATGACTTTCGACGTACGCCCCTCCCGCGCCAAACGCTTTTCTCTTCCAACTTGTGGTACACTAGGCCGGGACATTGCCTGGTCCTGTAGGCTCTCCCCCTTTTTTCTGGCACGAGACCTGGAAGCGGTCTCAACGTCTGTCCCATCGACGACTCGCCGCATGGACCTTTTTCGTCGGGCAGGCTTTAACCCCCCTTTCGTACCAAGGAAATGATTCTAATCCTCCTGGTGAGGCGGACCCCGTCCTCACGAATTTCTTTTTCCCCGCCCTCCGAGTGAATGCCCCCCCACTTGACTTTCCTCCAAGCCCCAACTCCGCTGTCCTCTTTCCCTTTCCTGATATTTCCCCGTCTGTTGGCAGTCCGCTTTATAGCCGGCCCCCGGACTTACCTGCGTTGCAGAGAAAAAGAGGTGGTTCACAACACTCCCACTCGTTCCTTATCGCCAATCTTTTGACTACCAGAGGTGGAGACTACTCTCCCCCCCCTCTCAAAATTTGGGCTGCCCACCCCCCCTACAGGCTCTCCTGGGCAGGGAGCAGCGTGCCCCTCCGGTCACGCCACGGAAAAATTTCGCCAACGGAGCTCTTCTGATCTCCCCTCTGCCTGCCCGCAACTTTTTGAAATAATTTACCGAGTTGATTCCCTTTTATTTTGAACCCGTTAGGACCGAACCACAACCACCTCCCCGTTTCCCAGTGGTTCCAAAACCGATTTTGGCCTCATTGAAATTCCCCCAGTTCCAGTGGGTATTTTCATTTTTTTTTTTGCCCCCCTGTTCCCCACGCGGTCTTCCCCTATTTACTTTTCCTCGCTCGCTCGCCGTTTCGTGAGTCTCTCTTGTACCCCCTGGCGAAGCCTGCATTCCACTTATCCGCGTATGTTTTCTTTCTCCAGCCACCCGTTGTTCTCCATCCCTACGGCCCCCTAGACATTGCCCTTTTGTCCCTTCCTTTCCCCAGGCACACGCCTGTGAAGCGATTCAGGGTTGCCGTCCTGAATTATTTGCCGGCTCTCCCTTTTCCAATTTTGTTCCCACCTGCCCTTTTTTTACATCATCTCTTTCTTTTTTTGCGTATTTCCCCTCGTTCGGCAATGGGATTTTCTCGAACTTGTTGCCAGAGTGTGGCGTTAAACACTCGTCATCTCTCTCCCCCTCGTTGTTGGAGACTCTTTTTCTGCTTTGCTTCTGCCCCTCGCTTTTTGTCTTCTTTAACCTGCGTCATCTGTCTCCCGTAAAAAGCTTACTTCTTATATGTTTGTATTGCGTTTTGCCGCCGGCTTTTTCATTCGGTTCTTTTTTCCATGACCTTCCGTCCTTCTCCCATGCTTTTCGGACTGCCCCCCCCACGCCGACTTCTTCGGCTGCTTTCTCCCGCGGGGGGCTTTTTCACGAGCCGAACCACTTTTCTTTGGCTGGCTTTTTTTCGCCAGTTGTTTAAACGCTGTGTCTTTTTGAGTTCTTGTTTCCCTATTCGGGTTTTCTTCTTGAACCTTCAAGTAAATGTTCAATTGGGGAGAAGTTTCGCATGGTTTTGCAGCCCCCACTTTAAGCCCCCTACAGGTCAAGGACTCTGACGTTTCTTCATGATTCCCCCCTTTCCTTGTAGTTAGAGGCACCTTTTTTTGCCCTTGAAACTCTTTTATCGACGCCATTGCGATCAAGTTTTACCCATTTTGGGTTCGAGAAGTGGGTTCATGTTCCCCTTTTTCCCCATTTTTGCTGGTTCCGACTCTTTTTCTTGTGCAGGCAGTGATGAGATCTTCTCTCCAGGCATGTGTTTTATGTGCACATCCCTTTGATTTCTTTGATTAATTGTTCTTTTCTCTTGGGCGAGTTCCATGGGGAACGGCGTTTTGATGTTGTGTGTTGCCAACCGCGTTTCCCTCTCTTTGGCCGCTAACTTTCGGCAATTGACTTTCGTGTCTTTCTACTTTATCTTCGTCGCAGGAGGGAGGTATTCGGCAATGATCGAGTCAACCCCCCAGTTAATTAAAGGGACGGAGGTCCTTTCGACTTCATCTTATCTTTCTTTCCCCGGCGGGACTTTGACCTACTTTACCTCTAATTTCCGGTTTTGATTCCGAGTGGACTTTGATGTTGTTTTTTATTGTCCAGAATCGACCGCTGTCCCCCGCTTTCTTCCCCTTCGCTGTTTTTTTTTTTGTCCCCTCTTTTTTATTACTGGGGGTCCCCTTCAAGTTTACTTTCCCCACAGCACCATCTCCCTTTGGTACCGAGATCGGGGTTTCGGGGTAGCCCCTTTTGCTTTCCCGGGGCTACCCACTTACCGCCTGCTGATCCTCTTCTTTTGTCCCTGTAGATATTGACTTTTCCAAGCCGTTTCGCCTCTTTGCGGCGCGAACCTGAACCGTCTGGTTCCGTCTTTGAGACATTCTCGTTCCTTCAGGAGCCGAAACTAGGCCGATGCGCAGAGTCCCCTTTCAACGCGCTCATTGCGGACTTGCGATTTGGTCTCGCTGGGCTTGTAGACCGCCTTCCGATGTCCCCTACTTCGTCCTCACTCCCTTTTTCATCCTCACCACGCGCCCCAGAAAGGACCAATTCTCTTCATTTTCGGTTTTACGATCGGGCCGTCGCCCCCCCCCCCCCCCCCCTGAAATTCTTTCCCTGATTTCGTTTGTGGCATTTCTCCATATTTTTATGAACATTGTTTTTTTTATGCACGTCCCAGAGTGTTTTCTCTTTGCTTAGTCTCTTCAGTGTTCTTCATCCTGGTTCCTGGATTGCGTTTGCGGCGCCGTCCCTTTTAATTGTACGGTGTTGCCTTTTTTTCTGGTGGGCTTTTTTTCCGGCTTTGAGTCCAAGTTGCTCTGGGGGTTTCCCAGTGCGGGGGACCCTTACCCCGGAACCGGGTGTGGTTCTTTTTCCGACCTGCGGACACTTTTTCCCCTCGTGTTGTTGTTCTTTGTCAACATTTTCGCCAGGCCCAATTTTTTAGGTGCCGTCCCGTACTGGCGGGCGTTTGCCGTCTCCGCTCCACGCCTCCGCCACATGACCCTTACCATACCTGGATCTTAGCTTGCCCCCAACGCTCACGGTTTGCTCCCACCATTATCCTTGTTTTGCCCCTTTCCGACATCCTCTCGCGAGAACCCAGCACATTCTGGTCCTCTTTGAAACACAAACACCATACTCTTGACCCTGTTTCAGAAGAGACTCGTTGGATTTTTCCCACCTTGCACCTGCGTTTCCCCGTAAATGGTAGCCCTCCCTTGGCTTGGCTCTTGCTGAGTTCAAAGGCTCCCCTCATTCTGCCAGCATTTCTGGCAACCTGATACAACATCGTACTTTTTTCCCTTCGCAGGACCCCTTCGCAAGTTGCGTTTTTTTTTCTGCATCGGCTTCGGGCATCTCCCTGTCCGAACTAGGGTTCGGTTTGCCGTGTCCTTCTTAGAAGGTTTGGGTCTGTGATAGCTCCTCTCCTACCATCTTTTTTGCCCCCCTTGGTGCCAAGCCTTTACAAGTTCCACTCCTTTTCTAATGGTTATTGCGTGTAATCCAGGATCCTTTTCCCCGGCCTCCGAACCCGATATTATGATTGACCCCTTTCATGTTCTGTTTGTCCTGATGGCTGATTTGCGTCCACGTCTTCTATTCCTTTTCCGATTCCCCGCGTTTCCTTCGTCCTCGGTTCCAATGTCGGTTATAGCGAACTTCCTCCGCAATTTCATTCAGTATTTCCCAAACTTTTTAATGTTTTTAATCGGACTTTTGTTTTCCCTCTCTGCCTCGTGATACTCTGCATTCCTGAAATTTGCCCCGTTAAATTCACAACCATGGTGGAGGTTCCGGGCCGTTCTGCAGCTCCCTCTTCTCTATCCGGTTGCTCATTTTTGAAATAACGTATGGCCTGGATTACTTTTCTTTTTGCCCACCAGGCCTTAAAAATTTGCCGGATTCTCTCCCGGTTTCCCACACCCCCTCCCATCACTCCGTCGCCCGCGCCCAATTTGACACTAAATTTATCGTTTTCCCCACGACCAAAAGGTTACCCTTTGAGGTAAACAGCACAACCTAGAGGGGTTTTTACTGAATCGCGCAAGCATTTTGTCCACCCCTATGAACGTCCCGTGGCAGAACCATTTCGAACTAGCGTTCGTTTTTCCTTTTTCATGGCAAATTCCTCGTTTCCCAACCTATTTCCATTTTTTTTGCATCGACGTTTCCGGACAAAGGGTTTCGTGGTAAGAGGCCGTGACCCCTTACCCCCCCACAACCCCCGAGAATGAAAGAAGTCTTCCCTTCGCACCTCGATAGTTTCGGAATGGTGATGAACTATAAGCCCAGTTTTACAGTGCTTTGGTCCGCGCGGTTGTTTATGGGTCCTACTTGCGCAACAGAGATCCCACGTCAACGGCTGCACTTATTCTCTCTTCTCGCGATACGGTGAGTCGCCCCGTTTTTTTTAAAGCATCCCTACCCTAATCCCCTCCGTTGTTTACCAGGAGAGCCCATCCCAAGTTTTGGTTTGCCGTTGATGTGCCTAATTCCACCCGTTTTTCCCCCCTTCCGGCGCCCCGTCTCACTCTTGTGTCCTTCCAAAGCCCTCTCAACCTCATGTTTTTCCCATCGAACGAATGACAGAGTGGCCATGCGGAAAATGAATCCTTGCGTGGTTCCGGAAACCTCTACCACTCTTATCGTTACAGAGGTGCAAGGTTTCTTTTTCGTTTTGAGTGATTAAATTTAATCTTGAAGGCACCCCAGGGCAGAGCGTCGGCTGTATGCCCAACACGTCTCTTTCCCTTTTCCCGTTTTCAGAAGATCTCTTCGGTTTTTTTAGAGAACTTCCACTCCTTTTCTTGCTTGTCCCTTAAGTTAAAGAATGTTGATCCTCATCGGACCTTTTCGCCTATTCCAAACGATCAATATTTCCCTTGCGTTCTCCGGTTCTTCGCTTTCTTCTTTTTCCTTCTGCGTCGATTTTCCCCATTTGCGTTTGTGGGGATTTTCAGGGCACCCTTCTACGGGTTACTTTAGCGACCCTGAATTTTGGCCTCACACCCACTTTGAGGGTGGACCACATGGGTCTTCCCATGTCGTTGATAGCAAGTGCCACGGCTGAGGGTGGGGGGGTTTTTGGTTTTGTTTGTCGCGTTTTTGATGGCTTTCTTTTTTTTTATCAGCGAGACCTACTACTCGTTCAGTCCGTTACGAGTTTTTGGTTCTCTGTTGGGGAGCCGTTTCAAAACGACCTCCTGACCAGTTTACGCTTCTGGTTTCATGTTTTTTCTTTCCTTTGTTTCCCCCACAAGTTCTGGTGGGTTTTCGGGACTTTTTTTTCTCTACATTGTCGATCAAAGGGTCGCCATAACCTGGATTTTTTTTTTTCTGTGGCGTGAATGTAAATGCGTGGTGGACCCCTGCATGATCGGTTTCGAATTTTTCTTTTCAGAATTTGCAACCACCGTGTGAGATCCCTTCCTTTCAACCTCGATCTTTATCTTCCCCCACCTTTTTTGTTTAGTCATGTCTCACGGTTGGCCTTTCGCCGATTGGGAGTTTTGGTTTTTCCGGTTTAGGGTATTGGGGTTGCCCCCTCTTTCTCGTCACTTCATCAATAAGTTTTTCTTTCCCTATCGGAGATTCCCTCATTTAGGATAATGATTGGCACTCGAAGTTCTCGGTGTTGGTTTTGGGTTTGTCCCCTTCTTCCCTTCCAAAATTGTTTCCATTCACGGTCTTGTGTTTTCTCCTCCTTTGTGCCTTCCCGGCTTCCGATCGACGGCGGTTGACCCGCAAACGTTCACCTTTCGACGAGTTTTTTAGCAGAATGAATCCTCCCCTTTAGTTGCGTGCAGGCTCGGAACACATTCTCCCGTGACAAAGGCCTTTTCCGCGTCATCTCTCTTTGCATAGTTGCATTTTTTTTGCCAGTATTCGTCCATGTGACCCTGAACATTTCCACTTTTTTCCCTTATATTTTTTTCTCGTAGAGAGTCGTCTCGTTCCCCGGCAATACCTACTCCCGTTTGCCTTGTGCGGAAGTGTTACGATATGGCCGGGGACATCTTCGAATGCTCCCTTCGTATATCCCTTCCCGACTGAAACCTGTATGCTCTCGAAGGTCATTTAGAAACACTCTTATTTTAAGGGCGCTGCCCGAATTAGGCGTTTCTGGCCGCTAGCCCTTCCCGGTCCTCCGTGCGACTTGATCGGTTTTCTTTTGTGGTCTGGTCAGCCCAAAACCCCCCCCCCCCCAAACAAAACCCCCCCCCCCCAAAACACAAAGCCAAAACCCAACACCCCCCCCCCCCACCCAACAACCCCCCCCACCCCCCTCACCCCCACAACAAACCAAACCCACAACCACACCACCCCCCCCCCCCCCCCCCCTCCCCACCCCCCCCCCCCCCCTCACCCCCCCCCCCCCCCCCCACTCCCACCCCCCCCCCCCCCACCCCCCCAACACCCCCCCCCCCCCCCCCCCCCCCCCCCCCCCCCCCCCCCCACCCACACCCCCCCCTCCCCCCCCCCCCCCCCCCCCCCCCCCCCCCCCCCCCCCCCCCCCCCCCCCCCCACCCCCCCCCACACCACCAACACCCCCCCCCCCAAAACCCCCCCCCCCCCCCACCCCACAAAACCTCCCCACCCCACACCCCAACCCACCCCCCCCCCCCGCCCCCCCCACAACCCCCCCCCACCCTCCCCCCCCCCCCCCCCCCCCCCAAAACCTCCCCCCCCCCCCCCCCCCCCCACAAAGGATTTTGTCTGATTACGACGCTTTTTTTTCTGTAATCATCAACCACCCGATCCCCCACGAAAAATCACTTCCTCTGGTTCTCCGCCATGATATTCCTTTTAACAATCATCTTTGCCTTGTGGTCATTTGACTGCCTCTTATGGCTGTGCCGAATTTCCAGGTTTTCCAGGCACTTTTTATGCGCCGCTATGTTGAGTGTCTTTTTTTATTAGATGGCTTCGGCCCCCCCATCATTATGTGAATGTGTTGGGCCGTCCTTTATTTTTCCTTTTCCGATTTGCCAACAGTAGTTGGTGGGTTAAGGGTCCATGGTTTTAGGTACGGGATTGTTTAGTAAAAGAAGCTCGGGGTTTCGCCGAATGGAGGGCCCCTTCAGTCCCACTTCGGTGTTTTTCTAGAATTTTTGTCCCTCTATCTTTTACCTCTTTGTTGTTGCGCTCGTTTCGCACTCTAACAGCCTGTTTGTCAGTAACCTCTTTCGAGAGCAACTAGCTTTTTCCTTCCACCGCTTGACCCATGACCCCACATTATTTCATCTTCCCACCCTAACGGACAGACGCAAAGAAGTTTTGAATACCATTATTTCGCCCGTGGTTCCACCACCTCTCCTCTCTCTCCGTAACTACCTTCTCCCACCACAAGCAAAAAGCGAACACACCCCCCTCTTCCCTCCCCCCCCTCCTCTCATCCCCCATATTATACCCCCGCTCTCCCGATTTTCTGCATTAGAAACATATCCCGTAATATGAAATTTCCTGCTTTTTCATGCTTTTTCCGCCAAATTCCCCCTAAAGTTTCCCGAGTTACCGATACGTGGGATGGACCATATATTCCTCTTTATGTTGGGCGTTGGTTAGACTTTTGTCGCCTCATTCTATTGTCCCCCCCCCCCCCCCTCACGAAATAAGGGAGGGATTTTTCCAGACCACGGCGGAATTCCAACATTTATTTTTAAATCCTGCTTTCTAGTTTTGGATTGCGCTTCCATTCTTTCGAATGCGAATTCTCTACAGTCTTGTGGCTTTTTTTGCAGGATTTCCTTCATCTGGTCCGCGCCCTCCCATTTTCGGATTTGCTTGGACTAAGATGTCCATCTTCCGCCACGGCTTGCACTGAAGAAGTGGTTATTTGGAGCGACTGATATGCAAACCCTATCTTATGCAAATTGTAGAGTTCGTCTTCTTTGGGTCCTGTATAAGCTAGACCATCTTCTCGGTCGGTCACGCGTTGCGAGTTTTAATTAGAATCCGCCATCCCTCTTCCCGGGGTGCATTTGGGACTGGCGACCACTCTTGTCTTTTTTTTCTAACTGTTGGCTGTTGAATTTCGGCCTTTTCGAGCGGAAAGGCGGGATGCCGCCTTTCGAAGGCCCGCTTTTTTTTTTTATCACTTTGGGAAGTTGCGCAGCGCAGCCTCCCTGTAAGCTCCGGACTTCCCTTGCTCTTCTACGTTTGGCCCCCCTCTCCGATTTCTAGCAAGGACAACCCTTGAACCTTTTTCACCCCACACCTTCACCCTCGGTTTCACCACCACATCTTCCCAACGCCGTCCCATTCGCGCCCTCCCTTGTATCCCTTCTCTCGTAGTGCCTTTCCCCCCCCCCTTGGCGCCTGAATGAAACACATTCCCTTCTACGCGGTTGCGACATATTCCGTTTTTCCCCATCCCCCGCCCATCATCCTCGCTCTCTCTTCCTTGTGTACACCCAGCTGTCCCAAATGGCTGCCAAATTTTCCCCTCTCCGCTTGCCCGTTCATTGATCGACACTGTTCGATGACCTCCGTCGTCCATCCCCCCCCCCCACTGACAAACGCGTGGTACTAAAGTTGCAGTTTCCAATCGTTTCAGTTCTCCCCCGTAGGCGTCCTGTTCGCTAGTTTTTTTCTTTTCTTCCGGAACTTTCCATGACCCCATCGCAACGGGCCCTACGATGAACGTTGTTATCGTTCGAGTTCCTCTCTTGTCATTGCGCCAGGTTCATCCATCACAGCCGTTCCCCCACCTTTTTTCCTCCACCTTCTCGCTTTGTTCTTCCCTCTGGATGGTTACGAACTCTCCTCAATACCGCCCGTACGGCATTGTTTTCCCCCCCGCCCAACAGCGGGCTTCAATCTCCCGTACGGAAGGGGGCCATGGCAGTTTACAATGGAACCCCTTAGTTCGCGCCCCTGCCCTTGAAACTCGACGACAATCTCTCCATCTATTGTCTCTCTTTTCTCTTTCTTATGATTGATCTAAAGGATTCTCTGGAGTTGACACCTTTGGATGTTTTTGGGCTCTCGCAAAACAGCCTCTCTCTCTCTTTTTGCCCCCCTCATCTTTTGAGATCCTCGGCTTGTTTTAGAGTGCCGTCCCACTCTCTTGTCCAGTAAGTCGATAATTCGACTCTCGGATAACTCGAACCTTAACTTTCTCACTACCGCTAATAGTTTCCGCGTCCTTTAGGCAGGTCCGGCGATTGCGTTTCCTTTTTACTAATGTCCCCCCTTCGGATTCCCCCCATTTGGGTGTTAGGTTGAAGGGCCGGTTTGGACCACCCTATACGCGCGGGCTACTTAATTGATGGGTTGCGATCCGGGTTGGCCTTAAAACATAGGCGAACACCTACTTGCCCGATGTCCATTTTGACAACGGTCGTTATAGATTTTCCCTTTCTTCTACAGGAATTATGGTAGGGCTCGAGCGACGCTTTCCCAAAAGTAACCTAATCGTGCAGAAGTTTAGTCTTGTTTCTTCATTTTGTCGAGCCCACTGACCTCCCCCTTCCACTCGTCCCCAGGTCCCGCTTCCTTTCCTCTGTTTCCTTTATTGCCAGGTTTTGCTCATTGATTCCATGTTCGGTGTGTTTTTTCTCCATTGTCTTTTTCTACCAAGAACTTGTCGACCAAACTTGGGATTCCCCACCGTCTTGGATTGTCAGACTGTTGGGCGGGCTTTCCCTTTGTTACCCAAATTTTTAGAGCTCGTTTTTTCCCCTTGCTTTTATGAATGTGCACCCAGTGCTGCGTTTCCTTCCCCGAACCCTGCGAGAATTTGATTGGTCTTTACCCTTCTTTTTTTCTCACACTCAGGTAGTCGGATTGGGTCGCGAATGGGGCGGTTTTGTCAAACCGCTTCTCAGCACCGCCCGTTGGCATTCCGGTTTCCGTGCAATTTTTAGGACCCAGCGTTCTGTATCTGTTTTTTTACCAGGATTCTTTCGTTGGAGGGGAGCAGGCCTTATCTCCGCCCCTTCCCCATGGTTAAGTTTTAGTTGAACCTTAACTATGCATTTCCCCATTTAACGCACTAGACACTGTTTCTTATGGACCCACGCCAACCCCGTAGTTTACTTCCAAGATTCTTAGCCACTTTCTGAAGCCTGGCTCTTAGCGGGGAAGGGCGTTTATTACCGATTTTTAACCGACAGCCCTAGCGGCAACCGGGCAGGCAATAGTTGTCAGAGAGGCTTCGCTTTAAGTTTGCGGCCCTAACCCTTAATCTACCCGAAATGACCCCAATTTGCTCCACTTTTCACAGCCGTACGGGCGCCAGGTCTTGCTCATGGAAACCCACTTATTTTGCCCTTCATTATCGGGGGAAATGTAAGATATTGGGTTCATTACCCGTTTTGCCTAACAATAGATGTTCTTTGAAATCACCACGTTCGACGGCAGGTCAGAAAGACATTTACGTGTCGACGCTCGATGACCGCCCTGGAAGAGCCTCCTCCTTGCTTACCTTTATGGGATTTTTCGTTTGTGTACTTGGCAATGCTCGGAGTACTATGATTGGAAACCCTAGTCTGCCCGAAGTTCATTCATCACAAAAACTCCGCCCTCCCAGGACCTGCTTGTCTTTCCTAATCATCTGGTGAACTTCGGTCGTTTCGTTTTGGTGACAAGTGACTGAACCCATTTCTTCGATGGCTGTGCAAGAGTTCTTTCCTCGTTTCCGGCCCACTTTTGTTTTATGGAGCAGTGTGAGTTTATCTTGCTTTTCTGATTTGCTTTCATGGCAACACCATTGCTTTGGTTAGGCGTGGGGCGCCGTTCCTGTTGTATTCTGCGAATCCTTGTGTCCGGGGTCCTTTTTTCGGCGGCTTTGTCTGCAAGACAGTCGGGGGCCTCCTCACATTTTTAGACGGGCCCGCAAACGGTTTTGGCTTTTCTTTGTGTCCCTCTTCTCCTCTAACTTTGTTTGATGACCATCCAATACATCCCCAGCGGTCGGTGCCGTTCCCGCTTCTGAGGCTTCCTCCCCCCCTTCCTTGCTTTATGACCTCTTCCTGCCCAGCCCGGGAAACCAAACTTCTCGTAGCTTTCCCCTCTGCAGTCCTCTGGACCAAGTCCCTCCCTTCATTTTCCTGGCTTTGCACGACGGCAGACCCTTCTAATACCCGATCAATTCCCGATTTTTCTAGCCCACAAAACAAAATTATGTCACTTTCGTTCCTTTCACCTCCGGATCGCGGGCAGTCATGCCCCCGACTTTTGAGCTTATGTACACCCCGATATAAGGGATGATTTGTGGACCCTGTAGTCTTTCTGTTTCGTTTGTTTTACTACAGTATGGCAAGTATTTTTCTTGGCCGAAGGACCTCCCTTGATGGTTGACTTAACTCTCCTCAACCTCGCACAGTGGTAGCCCCCTTTTCTCTAGTTCAGTGGAGATTTTCTTTGTTGAATCTTAAGCACGGTGGGTTTTCTCCTTCTTTGTGGAACTTCCTTCTGTCTACCCCTAGAACGTTCCTGGTTCTCTTTTTGAGAGAAGATTCTCCCTAGTGCTTTCCCTCAATATGAGAAGACGAGCCCTAATTGATGTTTTCGTACATTGGAGGTCCTCTCTCTTCTTATCTTCAAGGAGACCAAATACTCTGAGGTAAAATTTCATTTTTTCTGGTTATTCTTGCACGGTTGAATATGGTTCACATGGGCTGTCTTCCAGAGCCTCGTGGACGAGGTAAAGGTTTAATCGGCCTGACTGTCTGTTCCGCAGAATCCGCCGCCTCCTTTCCTTTGGCCAGGAATGGTCCTTTCCCAAGCTTAGACCTTTTTGAACGTTTTAGTCTGTCCGCAATCAGACCGCTGGGATTCCCTTCCCCCCAGGACACTTGCGGGAACTACGATGTAACTTGTCAAACCCATTTAATGTTAAACAATTGTGGTAGTCTGTCCGATTCAGAAAGGTCTCACCGCTCGCCGCGAAGCAGGCCCCAGTACTCCAGCAAGGGCAATAAACGTCCCCCAACTCACAATTTCTACCTCGCCAGCGCTGAGCAAAGCCCCGGCCTCCACCCGGATTGCCTGCACCCGTATGATAAACGCTGTTTTGTGTGAAAACACCAATTTCACCAAACGATTGCCCCTTCTCGCAAATTTTCTCTCCCTTCCCAATTTCTTCTGGACCACGAATCCATTAGGCTTCACCCAGTTATCTTGGTGCTTTAGGCGTGAATCTCAGCCCGGGAACTTTCCCCCAAGGCCCGACTAAGGACAACCCGACGCTCTGCTGCGGCTGTACACGTTTTCCCCAATCCCTTCTTACCCCGAGCCTTTTGCCTGTGCCGTTGACGACATCTTTGCTCGAGTAAACCTGCCCTTTCCCGGGGGCCCCAAAAAGCTAAACCCTCCGTTTTTCCCTTAGCAAACAAACTTTTCCTCTCAGCAACTCTCCTGGTCCTCTTTCTTTGTTTTTCGCTTGATAGTCCCTTGTCCCCCCCCCCCCTCTGATTTCCCCCCCCACTAGCAACCTATTCCACCGATATTTATTTTCCGCGCTCGCTCCCGCCCTCTACTGTCAAAATCCGCCTACAGAAGTCACCACTGTACTTTCAGTCAAAGGGCCGCCGAGCTGGTGGTCTCGCCGATTGATTTTTTTAGGCCAACCCTATAGTTTATACATTTTAAGTTCAGCCCCGCTCCTTTCTTGCCTGGGGGTCATCTCACGAGACACCGTCATTTGCCTTCTCCCTTCCCTGTTAGGAAAAACCAATAAAGTCTCGGCTCCCGGAAAGCCGTGGTAAATCTCCTTACCAAGTGCCTTTCTCCAAGGTGCTTGTTAGACGACCTTGTCTTCCTCAATGATTGATCCTTTTCCCGGCACCAAGAAGATTTTTGCTTTTTCGAACCCC
>Ga0179593_1420869_pt1 | contig 17800 bp, 17 predicted proteins | sample CZODoug2_1_08_16_FD_185931 | JGI IMG/M metagenome (GOLD analysis project Ga0179593, IMG submission 185931) | Vadose zone soil fungal communities from Angelo Coast Range Reserve, California, USA - CZODoug2_1_08_16fungal (PacBio error correction) | ecosystem: Environmental > Terrestrial > Soil >... | reverse complement strand
CACAGCTCGGAAAGGATTTTTTTTCGTTCCTCTTGTATCCCCTTTTTCGTGATATTTTCGGGTGTGATCACCGGCATCCCGAGAGCGATGTCCCTTTTCCAGCTTTGTTGTAGTGCTTACGTACTCTTTATCAGGCGTCTTTCTTCTCGTCGTGCTTCCCTTTTCCTTTATGCTCCTTCTTAGTTCTGAGGATTGGAGAGCGCGTTCGCCAGCAGCCGGACTTTCCCCCAACATCCCTGCTGCTGCTTGGAGATCCCATCCGCAACCCCACCCGTTTTTCCCTGGGTAGAGGATTGTTCTCTATCTGTTTTGGTCCGCTGTTTCCATGGAACCATCTGTCTGCAACCTGTCCTCTTCCTCGTAGCTTGACTACTAGATTTTTTCCAGTGGCTTGATCTTCCCAGTCGCGGACCCTATGCCGTTCACGCTTTCTCTTCCTCGGCGGGTCATTGGGCGCGCGTTTTTTTTTGCATACAGTCAGACCAGCGTTCGGTTATCTGTTCCTTGATCGGCGTCGTTTTTTTTGCTGGTTGACTCTCCCAACACCCCAAAACCCCAACCCCCGCACCCCAGTCGCCCCCGACACCCCCCCCTCCCCCTTTTTCCATTTCTGTTTGGTGGCGATCTAAGTTAGAGGTGATTTGCCGCCTGCTGTTTTCTTAGCAATTTCCAGCGTTTTGTCCTGTGAGCGCAGTCTCTCGATGTTGTTCGGGAATCGGGTTGATACCTCCTGCAATACTCCGATTCCGTTCCTGTTGTTTTTGTTTCTCTCTCTTCCGACCCACCCACCCTAATCCCCCCCCCCCCGCCACTCCCCCCTTACCCCCCACCCCTAGCCCAGGCTGGCCCCCTGCCACGCATTCAATCCTAGCCCCATTTCCTCTCATGACCGACTCCCCCCCGCCCCCTTGCGCACTATCATCAACCCTGAAACCCCGAACGCCCCCGACATCTTGGTTTCACGATCATCTCCGTTCCCCTGCTCCCTGTTTTCCCCCCATGGTGAATTTCTTCGACCAGCCCCCTCACGCAGGTTCAGAGCTCGTTGAGTGGGACAGTTTCGAGTTTCCGGTGCGGGACCAAGAGATCCATGGACCTTCATGAAACCGATTCTCCCTGGCCTCGTCCCCACTCTGTACATTCTTCTTATACTTTATCAGCCCCCCCTCCCCCGTCAGCGCACCATATGCGTCGATCAACTTTAGGCCTCCCTATCCTTTTTCTTTTGGATACCGAACCGACGTATCCCCCCACCTTGTTCTCCTGCACCATGCCCTTCCATCCACCTTTTGGTCAGTTTAAGAGACAACCCTCACAGTTTACCCCCCCTGAGTTAACCCGCGTCACTGCAAATCCAGTTTCCCCCCGCCCCCCCAGTTCCCTCTCCTCCCCCCCAAGCGCCCCCAACCGGTCGCCCCGTTCGCGGCATGGCTGCCCCCCACACCCTCTACGATCCCCAGCTGATCTTTGCCACGGTTTACACCCTATAATCTATCTTCCTACTCTTTTTTTTGTTTTCTGATGATAGTTCCCCGTGCACAGCCGATACGTGCTGTTGTTCCTCCCTTAAAATCTCCCCAGGACCCATTTTCTTTGAGTTTCTTCAGTTCCGTTCTGGAGCGAATTGTTCCTTGCTTCCCCGGGTCCCCCCCTGCTAAGTGCCATGGAGTGGCGCTCCCTGACACAACCTTCTATCCTCCCCCGATGTCGTTGCCCTCTCCCAGACCTCCCCCCACCCTCCAGAGAGGCCCAGGGTTATCTGCCGAAACCACAACCTAGGCCGCGGGCTTTAGCCCATCGGACGCATTCGCCCGCCCAGTACCCCCCAATCCCAGTACTGACGCCGAATCCTTGGTACCGCAACCTGCCAAGGGGCCAAAACGACCCCCCCTCCTCTGTGGGTCGGGGCCTTTGTCCCAATCTGCGAGCCCCTCTTTCATTCCACGGCAAACTTTTCCAACGCGTCCCCCCAAAACCGACGGGCCCTCCGGCGGAACTCAATGCATGTCCCACAGACAGCCCAAATCTTCTTAGCGGCCTCGGCCTGCCCCCCTCCCGAACATTCTCCTTTTCCACCCGTATTTCCTTTTCTCATACCCGAACCGCCCCTGCGACTCGTCCAACAGTTTACAAACAGACTTTATCTGGGAATCGGATAATCGTAGTGGCGGCAACGCGTCGAGCATTGTCTTTGCCCCGCGGTCCACCCCCGCAAACACGACCTCAAACCAAAGCCCACGTGAACATCCCTATTTCCGAGTCAAGACTGAAGGCAGTCAGCTTCCTCCACATAGGTCCTTACACCGAGTAACAAGCTACGAATATATGAAGACTTCCATCCCGTAGCAGGGCCCCCTCAGAAGACCCCCGGTCAGTGCAAAACAGCTAACGCAGTGATTCCGCTGAACTCACTCCCCCTACCCTTTCCATTTCACCCAGGAGGAGCGAGAGTATCACAAACTCCCTACCTTTTGCATACGGAGAGAGGGTAGGTGGGTGTTCATGCCCCATCCCCTGCGGGCAACCCCCCGAAGATACAGAAGAAGAAGATCCACTCTGAGAGAAACTTTAAAGGTATAGTCTCATAGAGATGGCCATTCTCCGCTGCCCGGCACCTCCACCACGCCTGACGCACAGCTTAAAGACGCAAGAGACATCTCCCCAGGTTCACACCAACCCCAGCAGGTACAATTGCAGCCAGAACGGGAGCGACACGGGTCTCGGACTGAGATAGACTGAGACAAGTAAAGAGGCCAAAGAATCCCGACAGAAGAGGCCGCACCCCCGCCCATATGTCAGTTTTTGCCGGAAGGACCCCCCCCTGTAACCAGACAGAGGAAAGACCATACGCTTGCTGCCTCTCATAAAGCAAAAGAGACACACGCCGCCGTTTATGGGTTGTGATGAGGATATAGAGATGACGGATGCACCTAGCAGCCCTCGCTTGGCGAACAACCTCGGCCTCGGGTGATACTTGCTCCCTTCTGACATAGGCCCGCCCGTTCTGCAGCACTAACGAGCCCAAACCCGCCGCTGCGTAGCCCAAATTGCCCGGTTTTACACACGCCCTATCCCGACTAGTCGAACTGGAGTAAACAGCTTTCCTGAGGTGCTCTGGAGCTTCCCCACGGAACTTGCGAAGTAAACTCTCAAAACGAGGATCGGACGAAGATAGGAGCACCCTCGACTTTGATGAAACCCCCCATTAGATTGCGTTCGGAATAATTACCAAAGAAAAAAAGAGAGGTTACTGAATAACTTGGACGGAATAACCCCCCCCTGCCCCTCATTCGGGCTATTTTTCTTATCCAACGGGCGGACAAACAAAGGGATGGAAACCAAAGGCAGGAAGGCGGGGCTCGTCCAATCAATGCAGGACTAAACAATATATAGAAGGTTCTGTGTCTGCAAATGTTCCCAGCCACTTTCACGGAAAAAAAAGATCTACATGATTTTTCCTCATAATTTGTGCCTTTCGAGAGCTTTTTGTGCCTGACTTGTGTATTTGAGTAAAAGCTGCCTGCTCGCACTGCTATTTAAGGCATTCAGGGCCAAACCGTATCTGCCTCGATCTGTTAAAGGATGCCGCAATTCTTTCTAAGACCCCCCCCAGCCAAGATGGCGATGTGGGCAAGGGCCGATAGGGCAAGCGTAAGGGATGACGCACAGTGGCGAGAAATGTTACGGGACCCACACACTACTTCCCTCGGTAATACGCCTTTTATCAACGTTCTTTGTAGACAGGGCTCTCGTCGCTCCACGTCAGGCGGAGAAGACGGCTCCACGCACGATGAGGACGTCGCCCCTCCCCTCTCGTAGCTTGTACTATTGGATAACATTCTACAGATGACGATATATGATCACATAGCGTTAAGATTGTACTATTAGTAATGTTATTTCCGTAATATTTTTTTTCTTTTGCCTTATAGTCTGCCTCTGCGTTCCGCGGGTTACGGTGGCTATCTGGCTTCCCTTCTTTTGCTAATACGCTCTTGGCAAGTCGACCGACGATCGGCTTGTACGACCCCCCCATAAAAATAGAGCTTGCGCTGCTGACTCCACCTTGCGCGAAGGCCCCATGATTCCGAGGATATCATAGGAAAAAAGTATTTAGAGGTATTGTGGATGTGAATGTGGATTGTGCCAACAAAGTTTCTCCGAGGAGTTAGTGGTAGATCTCTTTCTCTTTTGTTCATGATATCTCATGTCAGATCCTGCTAACCTTTTCTGCGTTACTGATCACTTGTTGACTTATTTCTTTCCAAGACACCTGTTCCGTACTACTCTATTCCTTCACCTGAGGGGCGACTGCCGAACTTCTATGCACGTTTCATTGGTTCCCTCTTCTCTCCGGCTGGGCGAGCCATTCCAATGCGCATCTGTGTAAGTTATTAGACCCGCTCAGGTCAGCGGATTCTTCGACGTTTGTGAAGCGCCTTTTTGACCCCCCATTTACTTCGCCTTTTCCGGGAGTCGATACTGTTTCGTTTAGATGTTTCTACGTTTTATCTCAAACAGTGTTTCGGGTTCCTGCGTCGTACTCGCCTGGTCGGGAGACTGCCCGGAAATAATTCCTAAGTAAGATTCGTCGTGGGTGCGGAGGGGCCCAGAACATGGGAAGAAGTCTTTTCCAGATCGCTCTGAGGCTGTTCTACTAGTGATATTGAGATGAGAGAGGAGCCATTGTAACTTGACCCCCCTGCCGAAAAGGAGTTATTCCTTTTGGCAAATCTTATCCGGCATTTTTTTTATGTGTGTACTGTTGGTGTCCGCGCCGGTCCGACTCCGTGTGGAAGTATTCTCTTCCCCTTCTATTATCCCATGCTCGCTATGTCTTTTTCCCACCCCCCCCCCCCCCCTGCGCTGGCCTTGTGAGGATTTCCACAGTGTGCTTGTCTGATCTCAGCCTCTGCATTGCCTGCGCCTATGGACCGGCCTTCCTTTACCTTTTTTTCTTTGTCCTGTGGGGCGCTTTCAGCCTTCATTCGCGCTCTTCCGGTTTTTTTATAACGTCATCAGACGCGATTTTGAGCCACTGAGTTCCTTGCTTTCCCTCGTTGAATGTCGAAATACTTACAAGCCATGCTCTCCCCCCTCAACAATGCCCTGTGAGTTATAATTTTTCCCGATATGTGTCTGCCTTCCCTGTATCTTCTATTTTCCCCAACCTTTTGTGTGTGGGTCTAGGTACGAGTCGTGCAACCGGCACGGTAATTTAGTTTTGGCACGCTCCCAGCATTAGTTTGAGGGCCTCCCGGGTTTGGCTTTTTAGGTGTTTTTTGTCTTCCCATGAATGATGTAGTGTTGTGCTCTTCCACCCTTCCTGGTTGAGCACTGCGGCATCCTAGCGCCTGGTCACTCTCCCACACACTCAGAAAATCTTTTGGCGCTATTTTCCTATCTACGCCATATCGGCAACGACCAATATGGGCTGAGCTCGGCCAGGTCAGTTCTTACCCCGCCCTGAGCATTGGCTGTCCAATTGCCCCCTGCCTTTTCAGCCGCTCCGGACGACAACTCCCACAGATCTTCGTTAACCGTCCGTTACCCACCCCCCAACCGGCCGCAGATCCCACCCCCATGCTTGGCTAGTACCCCAATCGACCTTAGTTGTTCTCACGGTTAGCCAAGGCCCTCTTCCCCTTCCGAGATGTTCTGGCAACTCAACATCGCGTCCCTTCCGCAGCTTTCTTTGGGAAATTGCTTATGTTTACAGACCCAAACCCTGTCAAGCCCCCTCGAGATATAGGGCTGCGCTCCAGCCATGGCACAAGAAGTTTTCCTCCCGTCGCTAGGAGAATCTAGACCCGCAGCCTTTACAAAATGCCCAATGTTGGGATACACTGTTCTCCCCAGAGAGGCAGATCTGACCCCCAACGCCTTTCCCGAGCGCGTTTCGAGCACCATGCGCACCCCCCCCTACTCCTTCCTATCCTCTCCCCTCGCTTGCAGGCACCATTGTATGACTGATCCCTCCCTTTCATCCGCGGCCATTTACCGAGCCTCTGCAACGCTGAACGGCCAGATCAGGTAGCACCGTCGGCCTCGTCACGTTCCTGTACCTTCCCCAACGCCGTCGGATCCTACGAGAGACAATTGGTACGCAAAGCGGCCACCATTCAACAGAATCTCCCTCCCCCAGCTCTCCTGCTCCTCTTACAGCTCCCTATGATACTCTGCTTCGTTACTATCCCCCTTGGTCTCTCGCCGCGAGTTTTTGACAACCGCCTCCGTCTGGTCTACCTCCCCCGCTGCAAGCTGAGCATTAGGCCGCCGGCATCCCCCCCCTCATTGCCATGCACCTTGACGTCTCTCAGCAGTTGCGGAAAAACGCCTGATCTTCTCTCTCCCCCAGGAGGAAAGCCTCTGATCTTTTTTTGAGTTATGATGCCGCGACTAGATGTTTCCAGGGGCGGATCAGAACAAGCACTGAACACCAGAAGGAGGACGGCACTGGAGACGGAGCCTCTGGATGCCTCACGGCTCTTCCACGAAAGAGACAGTTATTCACAGGCTGAGTGGAGGCTTGAATTCCCGAATAAGAATATTATTAGGGTCCGTTTGTAATGAACAGCATGTTCAATGCAACCCGTACAGCAGGCCGATTGTATCCCACCTGCCTGCCCACGCTCTAGATTTAGGTTCGCCTTCAAACGCGCGCGTTCCTTTTTCTTCCCGCGACCAAAAATCTCTCTCTTCATCTCCCCCTGGGCTGTTGTTGATCTTTTTTTGGCTCGCTTCGGGGTGAATTTCAGTTCTGCTCCCCTGCTTGATTGGTGCTCAGGTAGGTTTGGCCCTCTGCACTGTTTTGTTTCCTTTTTCCACTCTTTCCACCTGAATTGTCTTACCCATTAACGCTAACGGAAGAGCTACGTTTAGGGCAATATCTTTTTTCAGTTCCAGATCACGCTTAAAGGAACCTATAAAGTGGATTTTTCTTCATTCCACGGTTTTCCGAATTCTTTTAGTGTCTTTTTTTTTTCTATCAGCGGAGACTCAATCTTCTCTCATCTTCTTTATTTGTACTTCGGAGTTCTTTGAGAGTTTCGGATTGCTTCTTCAGTGTACCGGATTCTGGTCGCATATTTAGGATGCGTGGAAGGAGTTCATATCGAGGCTTGGAATCTTTTATAAAGGATTCCGGGAGTTTGTACCCCCATTTCTCCCCTGAGATTCTTGACCCCCAGTAAGGTATAATTGAATAAGCACTCTGATCTGTGGTTTATGTTGCCTAGGTTGGCACTCTATCTTAATTTTTGTTTGAGATGGAAGTGACTTTTCACTACTGTCCCTTGTCTTTTTCCCGATGAGTTGTAGGGGGTAGTTCACTAGTACCTTGGCGTGCAGCAAATGGGTGTACGCGTAGCACCATCTCGATTAACGAGGTTTTTTTTCTTAGTCGGCTCCACGCGCCATCTTCGGGCTGGGGCGACCCTCCTACGTTTTGCAGGGCCCCAACTCTATGCCCTCTCCGGTTTCTATCACGTTCGTCGGGTGTCGATATTTGAGGTCATGACGCTGGTTCCTTCTTTTCCCATGCATTACGGTGGTTGGGCGACTATGCCTTTCTGTGCTTCCTCACTGCTGTTAATCCGCCCCCGCGCTCACGTCCGTAGTAATCCCGGCACGGCGGGTCCATCACTGGTAATTCTTTTTGGTTCTCTTCTAGTCACGCCTGAAGCTATGTCGGCCGCCTCGTTTGTATTTCACCATCTTTGAAGCTTGTCCCCCATGCTTTACGGATTCTGTCACAAGAGTCATGCTCTTAGCCGAATGTCCGTTTGCGCCCTATAAATCAGGACATATTCCCGAAACTTTCCTGTTGAACGAGCCCGAACCGCTCACTTGAGCTTAACTGTGTGCCCGTCTCTGTTTGTGCGCCTATCCAGTCCGGTTCGCGTTTTTGTCCAGTTCATGCGTTGCGTGCTGAAAATTGAGACGCTGACCGCTCCCCATTCTTGCTCACCACATTAGAGCCTTTGTCGCGTTTTCTTCCCTGCTACTTTGTTGCTCGATCTCTACCCTTCCCCCCCCTTCGTCACAGTTCTTTTCCGCTGACGGCAGAATTCCGCCTCCGGACCGAGCACGATTTGCCTCCGGCTGGTCTGTGTTGGTCGGAGGTTATCGCAGACTGATTTGTCTAGCGCGGAGACTGTCTTCGGATTACCTTGCACTGCCATCCGCTGACTGCCGTGTGCTGCTAATGCCGCTTATTTTGTGCTACGATTTTCGCGTGAACATTCCTTATACAGATCACCTGCAGTTAATGCATCTAGCGTTGAAGGTCCGAAAAATCCCCCTGCCCCCAAATTCAAGCTCCCCCTCCCCCCACGACCAAAGGTGCTCCCCGTCCCTTTTTCCGCGCTCACATCAGCGCGCCCGTATCGTGTCAGTGTAGTGGTTTAACGTGATCCTGATGACCTACTTCGTCCCTTGTTGCAGACCTGCGTTGAGGAGCTAAAAGTTACTTTTTTTCGCCGCTGTTTTAGCGTTCCCAAAACTACCACTCCCATCGGTTGGTTCCATGTACACCCTTTGTTTATTTTGTACCGAACGTTCGGCTCCGGACAGAGACCATCACCCCAATTCGGTGCTGATTTGAGTTTGATTTCCATGTCCGCCCGATCTTTGTGAGGTCTTTCATGATTCCGCGTGCTTTTTTCCCTTTTATATCAACTCTCGCATTCCCCGCGCGGACGTCATGTCAGTTTACTGGTCCTTCCTCCCCCCCCCCTGATATCCGTTGTCCTGTCTTGATTGTTAAATTTTGTCCGCGTTTTTTATGCCCAGGTTTAGGCCAGACACTCTTAGATTACTGATCTTCGCGCTTTGCCATTACCTTTATCTCTGACTCCCCTGCAGTCCAAAGTATTAGAGCGGCTCCCCCATGATCGCGTATCGCTTCACTTAGGTAAACAGATAATGCTGTTCTCTCCAGCAGTCAGAGAAGCCCCCCCCCCTCTCGCTGACCACCCGAACATTCCACAATTCCGTGTCCGGTCGGCCTTGACCCTTCTGCGCCCCCGCCCACCCTTTCGGCACCCCCTGCCGCTCCCGTCTTACCTTGCTCGCCGTTCTCCCTGCACTGTTCTCCACATCGCGGCACTGCAACTTTGACCCGGCACCCATTACCTCACTAGATGCGAATGCGTGCCGATATATGCCGTTACAACCCCGGCCAGAATGACCCCCGCCAGCCACCAGCGCCTGCAGTATATCCTGCACTGCGGACCCGCTACAGTCCATCGATCGACGGCCAGCCAACCATCTCTCCCTGGGCAACACCACCTTTGTCATTAGAATATGTGTCGGTCCGCCTGTCAAACACATACTTACTTTAGCGACGTATTTGATCCATCAATTGGTTGCCCCGTTCCATTTTCCATTTTATCTGATAGTTTTTTTTGACTTCGCTAATGCTTATAACACCCCATCGACCCGCCTCGTTTTCCACTCACCCGTCTAATTGCCCCATATCGGTCATTTTTTGACCAATGATAATCAAACTCCTGACCCTATCGTTGTATCTCGTGAGGAGAGTACTTGAGATATGCAGTCCTCATCCCAATAGCCGGCGGTGGCCGCCCTTTTTTACCGTTCATGACTCCCCGCGTCCCTCTGTATCCTGCCATTCACCACACTAGCTAGAACCTGTACGATGGGTCGTCCCCGCGCCACTCGTCGAAGGTCGACATCCAGGAAATCCTACCCCCTCATATTTCATCCGACTTGGCCTTCATACTGCTACACCTTTGCGGATCGCCCCAACCCTTGTGACGCATTTCGTGTTCCAGGACCGCTGTCGACCCGAATCACAACTCACCACTCCACGATGTCTATTCTTTCTTCTCTTTTATTCCGACCTCTTTCCCCTCCCGAGTGGTTTTCCTCCGAGTCAGTCTGTCATTGCTAAGGAAATTCCGATCCCCACCGTTGCGCTTGCCTTGAGAACGGCTCTGACTTCTGGCCCCGTCCGTCTACAATGTCTCTCCACAATAACATTCACACAACCTTGGCCCCTGATACCATTAGACCTGAACCTCACTGCCATGTACTCTGATATGTGCTGCTCCTCCGGTTACTTATGCCCACTATTACAACTGCACCAGATTCAGATTGTTTCGTGCTTTGGCTTCCAGCCAATCCCCCTTGTTCTATCCACTTAGACGGACTGCAGCTATCTAGCCCCGGTTGGTGATGTACCCGCCCCTCGCCTGGCGAATGCTTCCACCTCTGCCCAGCTGTTTGATCCATATCGCTGACTTCACCCCCCTAACGCGCCCACCCCCGCCCCCTGCCGCTTCGCGCCACGGCTCCTTTACTTCTCACGGGGGTGTTAGCTTATCAAATTGGCCGATCATCGGATCTTTGGGTTAACTCCCCCCCCTTCGGGCTTCTGTCCTACCTTGCGTTAACCGCCTCTATTGCGCATTTTCCTTCGCGCGCGCCCCCTTCTCACACGGATGTTACCCAGTATCCGCTTCCTCTAATGCATATGATCTACCTGTTACACTGGTCCCTGCCTGTTGCGTCTTCGGTTCTTCCTGTCCTCCGTCTACTTCCTCATTCATCCTTTGCGGATAGCATTTCTTCAGGTGACCTCACGCCGACCGTGAAGTAACTTTTTATCTTGATCCGGCTTTCGCAGTCCCCATTTCGGTGACTGCGCTCTTTGAACGAACCCCCACCTATGGCGATTTTTTTTGTGCTTCCCTTCCGAAGTCATTCACCTTCCGTTTTCAGATCAGTTTTGGCCAAAACCTTTTCTTCTTTTTTACCCCCTATTTTAGCTTTTCTTCTCCAGCTGTTTTTCATTCCTCCTCTCACGCAGGACCCAATAACAATCTTCTCCCTCCTCCCTTTGTTGTTTTTATTTCTCTCTTTTTATTTGTTTGGCCCCGCATCCTTGAGCCGCAGTCGTCCGTTTCTACTTTTTAACTGACGCTGTCAAGGCATTATTTAGCTCCCCCACATGTTCTATTTCCCGTCTTTGAACCCTGATGGGGCGCCCGTGTATCTGGACCTGTGCCACCCACCCCCCCGCTTTTCATGGTACATACGTTCCCTTCTTCCCCTGAATTTAGTTCAAAGGCATTTTCTTTCCCACCTTCCTTCAAGTCACCCTTTTTGAAAATTTTATCCGGTACATTTGATGCATGTCGACCGGTAATGCGTGTTCCATCGCACGATTTTCTGCATTTTTTCTGAATACTATCCGACCACTCTTCATCTGTGACCCCCTTCGAGCGGCTCTTCATTTATTTCTTCCTTTTTTTCTTCCTCGGTGTTTCACGATGATCCGTATGTAAGACAGTCCCCCCTTACGCGTTCTTCCCTCTCGGGACCAAGCAGGGGTCTTGATTGCTCTTTACCGCTGTCCTGTCCCTCTTCAATTGTATTTATTTTTCGGCTGACCAATTTCTTGTCCTTGGCCGGATGGTTTGTTTCCTGTCTCTTTTTGTTTGGGCTTCGGCCGGACTACCCCGTCTCCTTTATAATAATGTTGCTTTGCCAAGTCGCCCTGGTCAGCGGCGGTAAGCCAATGTAATTTCTTTGTCGCAGTTGCCACCCCTCTATCGCGCCGTGTTCCCTGCTTTTTCTTCATGGTCTATCTTTCGACTTTTCTTCTGCCCCAAGGAACACCGCCCAAAGGAACTTCACATTCCCGGATGATTCTTGGCCATCTCTGTCTTCCTGTCTTGAGTTGCCCTATGCCAATTGCCCTCTATGTCTTGTCCCACAAGGCTTCTTTTGTGTATTACTCCTGTCTTATGTAGCGAGATTCAAGTATGGGCAACCGGACGCTTGTTACTGTTAATGCATCCCCTCGGGTGACTTGGTACCTCTTAATTTAACTTTCACACGCTCCATTGATTGATGTGTGGTCAGCATCTTCCCATTTGTCGCGCCCCCCACTTCTATCTGCGCCTTTTCTTCGCTTATGTAGTATTGTCGGACTTTGTATTTAAACGTTCGCCGTGAGAACGGTGACCCCTATTGGCGACCTCGCCTTTTTTTTGTTTCACGGTATTGGGATTTCATCGTCCCTCGTTAGTTTTGAAGGTTCCATGGTTCACCCACTACTTGTACTTTCGCTATCTTTATCTTTCCTGTATTCCTGCGTCAGATCGGAGTTCCGTTGCGTTATGCCCCTCCCCCACCCGTATAGCTGCGTACCGGTTCTGGTTGGTACTAGTTCCCATTGTACACTTCGCTTTCCTCTGAGCCTGACAGCTTGATCTCGTGTCCCAATCTCATGATTGCACTTTCCCCCCGTTTTATTTTCTGCCCCGTTTTTACGCTAGTCTAGACCCAGCCCCAATTCACTAGCGTGTCACTCCTTCCTTTGAGCCCCTTTTGCATCGGCCTATATCTGGCATCTCTTCGTTATTTTTCCCCCCCCTGTGTTCATTAAAGTCAATCTTTGAAGATTTTTCACTCCGCGATTTGACTTACTTCTTCCTCCGTGGTCTCATGTCTAGGCTCGATCAGTCCTCCTCCCCACTCCCACGTTTCGAGGTTGCCATAGTCTACTTTCCCCCCTTCGCATTGTCTTTTGTTTTTCCCATTTTTTTACTTGAAAGTGGTGCTGTCACGACCTTGTCTCCTGGTTCCCCTCCTCCTGTTCTATGAAATTTTTCGTTCAGATTCTTTCCGCTTTTCCGTACAATCTTTGTATACAGATGGCGATTGGCCCACTCTGTGTCCTCCCCAGGACAAAACCTATGCTTGTCTTTTTTTAGTTTGGCATGTGGCGTATTACCGTGGTCTTTTTTTTTGGAGGTTGACCGTACGATTCGTGTTTAAATATCTCGTGTTCCCCATCTCATCGTTCTGGTGTGTGCTGGTCTGTCAATCCCACACACCGCTGAGGGATGGGTTCCTCTAAGGTTTTGATCCATCCTTGGCCTCTCTGTTTCCCGTGTCCCCTGCTCGCCATTACTGTGTCTAGGACCTTCCTCCCCCTCAGTTCGCAGCGTCTGGTTTGCGTAGCCTTATATCTTGCACGTCCAGATCGTGGACCCTCCTCCCCCCCCTTCCCCTTCCATAAACCACCTGTTTCCGCGCTTTTTCCCTCCCGAACGTACTTATCAGTGGCCGGGCCTCTTATTGCGCTTTTGCCAGGAACGGACCCTTCACTCCCCTTTTCTTCCCCTTCTACACGGTGTGTCTGTTGTTGTTTCGCGGATCTTTTGGGTCCCGTGCATAGCTCTCATATATTTCCCACCCCTTATTGGTCGGCGTTTTCACGACCGACCCCTTGTTAGCGTTGTCGCGCGCGTTTTTGCCCTCCTCTATTTTTAAACAGGTGATTGTTTTCACCTTAATACTGTGTGTGTGAGTGTCGGTCACCACGCCTGGGGGTTGCTCCCCTGGAATGCTGCTTTAGAGTTTATGTGTCACCCGCACAGCACCCAAACTTTTTTTTCACCCCCCCATTCTGCTGTTGCCTGCTACCTCCTCCCCCCCTGATTTTTCATTCAGCCTGGCTGGCGGTTGGTTCAGGGTGAACTCGTTTGGTGACACCTTGTTACCACGTTCCCGCCCGTAATTGCTTGCATCATGTAGGATTTTTCACGTCAGTATTTGCCCCTCTTTCTTTGTCCCCCCCGCTCGCTTTATTGGGACCCCACTCTCTTCGTTTTCTATCTGCGATTCCAGCGGCCAACGTTCCCAGCACTTTCCCCGTTCGGAGAATTTTCGCCGTCAGTGTGTCCCACTCCGTAATTGCGCGCCTTCCTCCCTCCCCATGTCCTCACAGAGGGTCAGCTGACTTTCCGAAATCCCCTTTCCCCCACCACGACCTCGCCTTCCAAGTGCTATTTTCTACTAATCAGCATACTCTGGGCCGCCGTTCCCATACCACCTGCAGGCTTGTGTGTGATCTCGGGGCACCCGAGAAGCTTTTTCCTCGCTTCGGGCTTTCACCCTCGGTCTTCCCACGCCCCACCGTGTCACTAAATCGTCGTCCCACTCCGCCTCATAGCAGCGTCAATTACGTTCCCCCTCTCACCGCAGGCAGTCTGTTCCCCTCCCAGAGTTGATCACGTCGTTCTTTTGTCAGTTTTGGCCTCATTAGCACTTGTCCGAACTCGTTTCCTTGTCTGTAATCCTGAGAAACACTTTCAGTGTGCTTTAGGAGCGTCCACAGGCGGAGGCACCGTTCCAGGATACTGTTTTCGACTAAATGGCACCGGCCGCGTCCGCCCCCACGCGATCCGTTTCCGTCAAGAGTACTTGCGGATGGAACTAGCCTTTGTCCCTTGTTGCCTTCGGAGATCTCGTGTATTTACCCTTAAGCCCATGCGGCGATACCCGCCGTCCCCGCCTCTCTTCACTCCGTTGCATCGTGTTCTTCAGTACGAGGACGCGACCCCTCGCTCTGCGACGAGTTTATACGCCCCCTAGTCCCCCCCCCGGCCCCCCTTCCAGGGGTCTTCCACTATCTGAGGTCGGACCTGCCAAGACGATCATCCTGAGCAGTAAGTCTGTACCTACCACCCAGTCTCCTGAGAGCAACTTGTTTAGACTAGTCTTGCAGCATCCTACTGTCCGATTTCTACATGTGGTAAATCAAGACCCCCCGCCTCCCCTAATGCGATTCCCTATCATATGACATCGCTCGCGTTTGAACGTGCGACCCCTCAGGTGCCTCATAAAACTGACCTCTACCGACTGCGAACTTACGATTAGCACTACGACAGTGTCTGCTCCCGTCCTCCGCGCCAAGGCCCAGAATTACTCCAGTCGAGGATTGAACCGCGACATCCTCCTTGATGAATTTTTCGCAAGCCGGCGGCCCCAGTTTACCCCACCACTCCCATTAGCCTGCAGCTAACCTTTCCTCTAGTGCCCACCACGCCCAGAGCCCTTTCCTGCTGTGGGCTCATGTTTCTACGCGAGAACGAATGCTTTCCATTTCCAACCTCTCATTCATATACCTGTCTGTCTAGCAGCCGAGACCGCTTATGTTTTTTCTTGTTTTTCTTATCCACCACCAACATGCTACGTCGTTGGAGTGACACATATCCACATCCCCAGTATCCCAACACGTAGTGTCTTTCCGTGCCGTCCTTTTCGGCGTGGGGCGCCTTCTAGGGGAGCGTACTTGCCAAGGACGAAGCCACTCAGCCCGAGCCTCCTACATAGCAGCCCCCCCCCTTTCCAGTGGTTTATCTAGCTTTTTTCCTAGAACCTCACTCCGTCTTAGGTTTGGCCTCTTTTTGTCGGCGGGCTTGGTAATCCATCCGCCAGTTTTTAGACTATACATCGAATTCTTCATCCCGAAAAGGGATGACACTGACCCACTTTTCGGCATGTCGCGTTCTACGACGCAGTATGATGAATGCCTCTCTTAGGATTGGCCCCCCTTTTCTTTCTGTGACTACGGTGGTCGGTTTACCTCTGTCTCTTTTAGTAGGTGTGTCCTCTTGACTTCCTCAACTCTAGTTCGGAGCGCCCGCGGCTTTGTTGAACACCCTGATTATTGCCCCATACTGGCTGTTTTTAGACCTTCTTCCACCACCCCACTGATTGTTTCTCTTTTTTTCAATCACTTGTAAGCTCCGTCTTCTTCCCTGTTTCCAATACGCACTCGAGGGTTAGTTGTACACCTACATCTTGACCCAACCTCCTCCCGAGAGTAGATTGCTGTGCTTAATTGGGGAGTGAGGCTCGCCCTCCTCTTGATAAGTTCGTGGTCCGGCTGGGGCTCGATAACATGTTCTTTGTTACGGTTTTTTGAGCCATACGACCCTAGCCGGTGACACAGGCCCCCTGACTGTCGGTGGGCTCCCCAACTTCATCGTTGCCACTGCCATTCCCTCTAGCAATTTCCCATTTTGCCCATTTTCAGACCCTCCCCCTTGTCCCCCCCAAACACTCTATTCCCCTCCATCCGCCGTGTGTGTCCTTCTTTTTGCGTATTTTTTTTTAGGAAGCTTGAGACCCAGAGGATACGTTGTTTCCCCTATACAATCTTGCCCGCAACCAAAGTAACAGAAAAATTATGACCAGGCCACACCGTGGGCAAAACTCCCTTCAAATGCTTGGAGCTTACAGGGTTAAAATTTTCCCCCCCTATGACGCACATATCCTGGCATGTCTTTTTGTAGTTCCCAGGTACATTTTGTTTTGTTATGTAACAATATATGAGGTTGAATGGGCCCCATAATTTTCTGCACCCCACCATAGGTTTGGTTCCGACACACTCTTCTCTATTAGCTAGGTGTTCTTATTCTAATACTTTAACCATCCGATGCCTTTTCTTTTAGCGGGTCCTAGACAGAGCGGTAGACATGAGGATGTACGTCCCCGTGGATTTCCTTGAGTGTGTTGAAGTGGCTTTTTCTGGGTCGTGTATTTCAAGAGTGGGTAGGGTTGCGGTTTGTTTGGATTCTTAAGTCGCTGACGGATCGACTCTCTTGGGATAGGCAGATTCTTCGTAAGAGCATTTCTCCCCAACCATCCGTTTGTTACTCCCTTCGCGACTTTTGACCTATCCCGACCACGAGGTAAGACTCTTCCCTGTATAGTGTCTTGCTTCAAGATTTCTCCTATCGTTAGTCTCACGGACGATTCTACTTTATATCTCTTTCGGACGTATCCTGATTTGGTATCAGTTGAATTCTTGTAGCCTATCTGACTCGGAGTACCCTTCTTTATCCCCTCTTGAGGATACCGCTTGGCAGTCTCTTTCGAGATGGAGTAATGAGTACCCCTCGTTTCGCCATTATCCATTGAGGGGAGGCTCGCCTCTGGGAACGTGTGGGCAGAAGGGCGATAGGATGACGTGCCCGGTACAAACCTAACCCTCCGTCTTGTGAGTTACTCGGCAACCACCGTCCAGACAGGGCATCTCCTGTCTAGACACATTGGCGGACGCGTAGAGGAGCCCATCCTGAGTTGATCTTTTTGTTTTTCTGAAAACCTAACCTTCATTGTCATTTCAGCCCGCACTCCTTTCCTGCAGCTTTTTTTTGATCCCGCACTGTTCTCTTGTATTTCACCGTTGTGTGTCTAATTTCGAGGCTGATCAACACGACCCGCTACGGAGCGGTAAAGCGGCGATAGACCCCCTTCGTGCAGTCCTATAGTTATCACCCTGAAAGCAGATGGTTGTTGTACCAACCTACGACTCAAACCCAAACAACACCATAATTGAAGAAATCAACAAAAACCAAAGTGGGCGAGATGATACTGAGAGAGTGTTCGCAGTATTTTCTGGGTGGTTCCATAAACATTTGAGCGGGAATTTGGGTGTTTCGACTCCTAGTTTCTTTCCCCAAGCCGTTTCGGATTTTTTTCCAGTAGAATTTATTGTACGGAAGTCCTTCGAGGCTTTTTTTCATCTCAGTAGTCCTCGATATTTTCTTTTTTACCCGCCATTTTTATTACTGATGCCGTAACTCTGTGGCATTTTTGGCCATATGTTTCCAACCCCTCCCCCCCGAATGCCGAATTTGCGGTCTCACCGTATAGGTCGATCTATCTCCTCATCCTGTCTTTCCCGATATCCGCGTCAGATCGTTGAATCTGCGCCCCTGATTGGTCTCTACGTGGTGAGATCCCTCGATCCTAATGTCACGATTGATCCTTTTGGAGGCTGACAGCCCAGTTACCCGCAGGCTTATCCAAAGTGGCCTCCACAGGCAAGACGGTTCTTTCTTCCATTTCCTCCTATTGAGACTCCTGTCCCACCACGGCCACACGCACCCCACAGTTTCGCAATTCCATCAACTGCAGGTGTCTGGTCTCGTAGCGACCTTATCTCGCCGACCTATACATTCGCCCGTACCCT
>Ga0179593_1663588_pt1 | contig 17801 bp, 27 predicted proteins | sample CZODoug2_1_08_16_FD_185931 | JGI IMG/M metagenome (GOLD analysis project Ga0179593, IMG submission 185931) | Vadose zone soil fungal communities from Angelo Coast Range Reserve, California, USA - CZODoug2_1_08_16fungal (PacBio error correction) | ecosystem: Environmental > Terrestrial > Soil >... | reverse complement strand
TGTTCTTCCTACTTTTTCCATGATTGGAATCGACATCCACTTTTCCGTCCAAGAATTCGCGCACCCTTTCCTCTTTCCTTCCCTACTTCGGACCATTTTTACCTTTGAAGTCCCCCCCCCCTTGGCTTCATCCCTCCCTTTATCAATCTTCTCTTTTGCCATGTATTTTCTTTTTTCGTCTGGTTTCCCTTTCGGTGTTCCATTCTCTCCCTGTGATTTCGTTTGTTACGTTCAAACCCCTCGTAAACACACCTTTCTCCTTTCCGGCTTCCCCCCTTTTTCTTACTTCAGTGTTAAAGTTTACGAGTAGACCGTAATTGCACTACTTCCATCTTGCAACTCCCGCTAGTTTTGGACTTTCATCCATAATTGGTTCCCCCTGAGCTCACTCGCCCCCCCTACCTGCTTTTTTCTCTGTTCAACTTACTAACATGATTTTCATACTCATTCCCTCCCCATTTTCCCCCTCCCCTCTGGTTTCATTTCCCTTTTTTCACGATTCTTTTAGATGCAGGTAAGTCCTAGACCTTTTCCCATCCCAATCTCCTAAATTTTAAGTAGGGTAAGCCCCAGTTTACTTACACCTGCACCAGCCTCGCATCATTTCATCCCCCCTCGTCTGCCTTTCTTGTACCGTCTAAGAGAATAAAGGAACCTGTTTTCGCCTCCTTCCAGACCAACGCCCGACGCTCGACCCCATGATTTGCCCAACTTTTAGAGGTCACTGCTGCCTTGTCTCTTCATATTATTCCCATCCCATAACCACATACAAGGGCTCTCCAACTCCTTCACCCCTTTCACCCTCCCCAAGTGTGCCTAAGCGCCCTGCTTCTGCCCCCCAAATCTTCACTTTCTGGAACCCTCCCCTCCTTCTCAGACCCAGATATTTCTTCGTGCCCCCTTTTTTTCTTTTCTATCCTCGCTTTGCCCCACCTTTTTCCTTTCTTCCCCCCTTCCCCCATCTCCCCGGGTGACGTTCCTCGGGTATTTAAAAGCCTACCCCAAACCCTTTTAGCCCCTCCTCTCGACATCCCCCTTCCTTTTTTTCCCAACTTGAATCTTACCAGTTTGTCCTCCCCCCCCCACCTTCCTTTGTCGAAGATAGAAGCCTATTTTGAAGTCCCTGCTCCCGGTTATAGCATGCATCCCCAGTCAGAGAACCCCACGAAGCCTTTTCTTTGCAGCTCTCCTAATTGTTTCTGTCTTCCTTTCGATTCAACGACCCTCACATCTTTGTTTTTCCCCTCCAAGCGAAGCTCCCTGCATATAATGGAATTAACAGCTTTCCCCCCCCTTCTATTTTTCGTTGACTCCCTCGCATTTCGAAAGATCATTTGAGTTCCAGGCCCCTCCTTCTTTTGATCGTTTGGTTCATGATGCCTCTTCAAGCTCCAGACCTTCCTTCAGCTCCGTTCGTATGTGAAGTTTTTTTGAGCCCCCTTCCCTGCTTTCTCTCCTCGCCCCGGTATATTAGTTAAAATCATTCCTCTCGTTTTTCTTTCAGTGTCTGATTTTATACCCCGCGTTCCAAGTGTCTGGAAGTTTCTCCTGTGGTTTTCTCCTCTCCTCCTTTCTGCGCCACTTAGGCACAAGTTTCCCCCTCCCGTTCTTTTGCCTCCCATGATCTTTAAATGGATGATTATCACATCCTCTACTCCCCGAGTTTTCTGAGTAATATTACCCTCCCATCGTTCTTTGCGTTCGGTCGTTTTTTCTCGCCACCATCTCTGAATGCCCCAGATTGTGAGACCCAAATTGAGTAAATGAGTTGCCGTTTTCCCCCCCCCTTGACTGCCTGTGAGAAGAGTTGACTTTAGTTTATTTTCTTCCTATTCTTCCTCCTCCGTGGATTTTGTTGTATCTTTTTTCCCCCCCAAACTTGAGTCTTTAATGCCTTGACTTTAACTGTATCATTTTTGGACGCCCCCCCTTTCGCAGATGAGGAATTTCCTAGCTCTAGTTTCGCCATTCACGACCTTTCACACATCGGCGCCGATTGGCTCTTCTGAAGCCTCTCTTCTTTCCCTTACCTATATTCCTTTTTCCTCTCCCAGGTCGATTTCCCAAAAAGAAATAACCATTTTTCTTTTCTGCCCTTTCCCGTTTCGTACCGTTTTTTTGGCCTCTTTCCTCCTGTCCCGCCACGATGCGGTCCACTGCCCCTTGCGCATTTTTTTTTTTTCCGAACCTCTCCGCTTCTGACGAAACGAGTTCAACGCTCTTGCGTTTCACGAAGATTTACCTCTGGAATTTCCCCCATTCAGTTCTGCCCCCAATTTCGACTTTTCTGTTTGTGAGTGTCCCTTCCTACGTTCGTTATCACAGTAGGGAATCATTTACACGATCCCCCCTGCTCAGGTAAGCCTTAACCCTATTGTCTGTCTAGAGCTGCAGGCTCTTTTCCAATCCCTTCAGACCTTGAGCTCTCCTTGAAGTTCCACTGAGATTTGCATGGAAAATGGAAGGTCTTCTTGCGTCGCACCTATTTTTTTTTCTCTTTTACCTTCAATTACGAAATCTCACCTGGGCAGACCTTTCGCTCTTTCCTTGGGTTCGCTGCTTTCTTTTTTTTTATAAGAGATGGTCTCAAGATCAATTTTTCCTTTGAGTTTCTTTTTCCTTGCCCCCGACTCAGACTCAACTTAAGGTTTCCATTACGGCGCTCCTCCCGTGGTATCCCAAACGAGGGGTTTTCTTCTTTATGCTTGATATGCTTTTTTTGCAAAACCCCCAGAAGGGGTGGTATTCACCATATTCTTTCCTTTGGAGATAGTTTTTCCCCTCGCAGAATTTGGCATTTTTTTTTCTCCACCTTCATTAACTGATTACCGTTTCACGATTTTTCATTTACAAGGTAAAGCCCTGCCTTTCAGCTCATATCCCCCCTAACTTTTTCTCCCTGTCCTTTGCAGGCTTGCTGCGTCCTGTTCACCCCCCCGTCCCGGGGAGCTTTATCTCTGTGAGGTACTTCCGCCTTTGTATGTTTGAGTTATGTCTCCCCATGATCTTTTCCCCCGAATTCTCCGGACCCTTTCCTTTTCCGCTTTCCTTTTCTTCGCGCCGGGCGTTGATTTGCTTCTTTCTTACAGGGCCTGTAGGTGAGGATCGGTAAACGGCAGAGCCCCGCCTGAGGCTGTACATATATCCTTCCTCTCTGCTTTCCTTTTTGAAGACAACCAGTTTTTTTTTTTCCTTACTTCTGCCCCGGACTTCAAGATGGTTAGTTTTTTTCGTCACCTTTACGTTTTTTATTCTAGATAAGTACTTTCCCCCTTTCGATGTTTTTTATCTTTTTTTAACACGAAGTCGTCTTCTCTTGGGATTCTTCCTTCGAAGGGGGTTACAGTTGTAATAGATTTCCCCCCCCATTCGCCTCTCTCCTTCCCTCTTGATGACTTGACTGGAATGACACTCTTTCTCTCCATCTGATGTTCCAGCATCAGTTTCGTTTTCTTTCCCCTTTCCCCATGTCCCTTCATCAAGACAGACATACACACTGTACTTTCTTCCCTTCCTTTCCCCGGTCGGAATCCCGTTGTTTGGTTGTGGACTTCTTTTTTACCTCCCCCCCCCATTCGCGCTTATACCCACGCTCTCGTCTTTTTCTCTTCCAACCGACTCCGTCCTGAAGGTGACCCCCGGCAACACTTTCCTTACTTCGCTTTCTTGCGCTTCTCTTGGCTGTCAATGTTCCTGTTAGAAGGACTTCTTTCTCCCCTCTCTTTTTGACACGCGCTTCCCCGTGGCCCTCCTTTATTTATAATTCTTCCATTCTCAAGTGATTATGCCCCCTCAAACATCTTGGGCTGCCCTTTTTTCAGACCCCTGTTGAGCAGGTTCCCCTGTGTAGTATGAGAACTCTCCTTTCTGGTTCCACAAGGGTACTTTGCTTTTTTCTTTGTATTGTTGTCCCTTCCCTCGTTTTTTTTTTTTTTCATCTGGAGAACCCTCCTTTGCCAGAAGACCCCCAATCCTGAGTTTGAACCCCTTCCTGGCCTCTTTTCTTTTGAACGACGATTGCTGTCGCCTGCGCCCGACTGCTTCCAAGGAGTGAATTTCCACCCCCTTTTATCGCGAAGATTTTCGCCGTTAATGCTTTTTTTTTCTTTATTTTTTCCCTTGCAGTCGCCTCCCAAACATTCGATCTCTTTGATTTTTCCTTCCTTTTTTTTATTTCGACTCTCGTCGACAGATCACCCCCTCTTTCTTTCTTCTCCAATTCCTGGCCAGCCCTCTGAGCGAACCTTTTGAGGCACTACGTGGAATTTTGCGTTCCGCGCTCCTTTCACTTCCTTCGAGTCTTTTTCTTGCAACGACAGGTCTTTATCTTCTTTTTTCATTTAAATCCTTCTCCTCCCCCACCTGCCAACTCTCAATTCCGAGTTCTTTTCGAAATCGCCCACCCGTCTGGAGAGACTCTTTCCTTCGGTTCGTCTCCCATGGCCGCATCCCGTCTCACCCAGTTTCCCTTTCTTCTCCAGGGCCTTTTGCCCGTAGGTTTGCCCTATCCCTTTTCGAATGTTGATGTCCTATAGAATTCCTCCCCTGCACCTTCATCGTGTCCTTTCGGCATCTGGGAAAGGGAACCCTTTTGTTCTAGTTTGAGCTTGTTATCCTTCTCCCTATCCCCGATCCCTTTTTTCCCCCGGAACCCCTTTAAGTCTTAGGTTGAAGAAAGTGCGTTCCCTTTCCCTTCTCTACTTTGTTTAGTTTGGATTACTGTTCACCCCAATCAGTTCCCCCCCCCCCTGTCCTCCCGCCTATTAAAGCGAGTCTTCCTTTTTCATTTTATCCCCCTTCCACAGATTTTTAAAGGTTACCCTCTCTATTACCCCCCCCCCTCCCGATGCACTTGAGAAGGAGTTTTTTTCCCACTACCCGCCCTTTTTCTCCTTCCATCGCAGTTTAGTATCTTCACATGTCTTTTCCTAGAGGTTACCCTTTCCTTTTCAGCAGAATAAGAATACCCCCCTTCTGCCCCCTGTATTTCCCTCCCGTCCCCTCGTCTTTCCTTTTATTGCTTTCTGATTCCACACTTCCTTGAAGTAACCCTATAATCCCAGTATTCATCAGCCCCCTCACGCCCCGTTTCAGATTCCCCAAGAACCAGATTTTTGAATTCCTCTTCAATACCACCCCACTTTTCTCTGCCGGTGGTATTCATCCGCCGCTCCCTTTCACCGGAGACTCCCCACCCCTCTCCAGTTTTCATGTTTCTTATTCCATTATCCCGGTCTCAAAGGGAAGTCCTTTCTTCGAATTCGACCCCTATTTGTGAAATCCCTTCCCCAAAGTGCTCAGCCCAATCATACACGCGACAAAGCCTACCTTGGTGTCCCATCCTGCCGCCCCGTCTCAAGCACCTTCCCTCTTCCTTTTGAGTTTCTCCTTGCGAAGGCGGACACTTTTCTTCGATGCCCCCCGTTTCTCTTTCGACATAAGCTTAGTTTTTTTTTTTTCTTTCCGAATCCCGGAACTCTCCCTTTTTCCCAATATTCCAAATTTGACGTTTTCCTTCTTTTTTCTCTTCTGTGAAAAGAATTCCAAAACCCTTATTTTCAACCACCTACTCTCCTGTTCTCGCCTTCCCGCGTTGTTTTACCAAAATGCTGAGATTACCTTTCCCCACCTCGTTAGGGCCCGATTAGACCCCTGCCTTCGCCTTGTTCCCGTCTCTTTTGAGAAAGTTCCCCTAGGTACCCAGCCTCCCAACTCCCTCCTCTTTATTTTCAGCGTTGATCCTACTTGTTTTTCTATCTGCCCCATTCCCCTAGAAATTTGTGTACGAGAATCCCTCCAAACTCCTGTAAATTCTTCCTTTTTTCTTACTTTCCTCCGTCTGCTGAGCAACTTTAGGTTTCTTTTCCTCACCCTCCTCCGACGAATGATGGTGAGGAAAGTCCCTTTTTTACCTTATAGAGGTTCGTGGTCACTGTCGTACGTTACTTTCCACGTCTAATCCCCTCCACTTTTTCCACCACCTTGAGGCATTTCACCCTTCGTAGGTCCTCTTTGCTTTTAGCTATTTCTTCGCTTCACTTATTTTCACACATCAAGATACGTCATCCTCTTTTCTTCTTCATTGAGGTGTCTCCCCTTAACATGGTAGCCTCCCCCTTCTCCTTTTAAAAGTGGATTAGACTACTATCTTTTTTCCCCACTCTTCCCGTTATCTTTGCCGTTTCCCCCCCCACATTGGATCTTCCATGCAATGGATTCACTTACCCCTCCCCTCCCTATCCCTCGAGATCGAGGTACTCTATCCGTGTTGCAATTAGTTGTCTGGTTCGACAAAAAGATTTCTTTTCCTCTTGACCAGAGCTGTTTTCCCCATTTTTTCAAGGCGGCCTCTAAGTGGATGAATAAATTTTACGGACTCTACTCATTTGTGGTTGAAGCCTGAACTCTTTTATCCCCTTTTTGTGGTTTTTTAGCTCTTTCCAAACACCCTTAGGAGTCTCGAAGTATTTTCCTTAAGGTTCTTCCCGCCTTTTTTTCCGCAATGTGTTCGAAAAGATATTTCCCCCCGGTCCGATCTTTTCTCAGCAGACCCCACATCCCCCGTAAGGAGAAGATCTTTTGAACCTTTCTTCTTAATTGGAGCCCTCGGTCCCCCTGCCAAGTAAACGTCTCTTTCCTTTCTTTTTCAGGACTTCTCATTTCTATTTGCACCCACAAGGATAACTTGTGCTGAAAGTGACCGGAACCAAGTCAGATAGTTCCCCCTCCTCCCTGAAAAACTTTAAGACTGATCTGCCAAGGTCCCGTTTTTTTTGCCCGAGGGTCCGAATCTCCCCTCCACTGAGACTAACCGATTCTGTAACGTATTGGGTGTGCCCTCATTTATGAAGATAAGAAACCCTAATCTCCAAAACTGTCATTGACCACTTCTTTTTTCGGGTGATCTTCCTTGACGTTCTTCGAAACCAGTAGGGCCTACCCTGATCCCACGACACTGTTATCCTCTCTTCCTGTGCGATCGTATCTTCTGCGGCGATCAACTCCATTTGTACTTTTTATCCTCTTTACATGAGATGTTAAAAGATGAAGGATTTGGATCTTTTTCCGCCCCCGCGGTTTTCTGGCTTTCCACCCTCTACTCCAAATCCCCGATTCCCCCCTCCTCTGCATGAGCCCCCCTTTCCTTTCTGTTCGTCCATTTGCAGGGATATAACTATCTTCTCTTTTTTCCTCAAGATCCCCTTCCGAGCGGAGCTTCTATTCTTACTCGACTCTACATGATTTTGTTTGCAGACCCTTTTTCACAACGCTGGGGATCTAGCCGAAGTACCTTTCGTTTTCTTTTTCCTTCTTTCGTTTTTTTCCCTTCTCTGAAAGATTACCCTTCCTTTTCTCTCATTTCTCTAATGCAGGTTTTAACTCGCACGCTTCTTCTCCCTTTTGCGTCTCCCCCTCTACATCGCTTTCGCGCAGTAGAGAATCTTCACTCTTCCTCCCCTTTTTGGCAGGATTGCTTGCCTATACTTTTTTCCCCCCTTTCCTGTTCGATTTTTCTAGTATTCGGCTTTGCGGTCTCCCAGTGGTAGGTTGAGCTGGTCTTAACAACCTTCTCTTCGACCCCTTCCCCCTCTCCCCTTCAGCGATCAGGGGATTCTCGCGGTCTTTCTTCTGCAGGTCTCGCCCAGTTATTTATGATCCCGTTTTACAACTGTTCCGGCCTTCGTTCTTATTGAAGCTCTTGATAGGAGCGATTCTGTAGCATTCTTGTTCTTCCCCCTTCTTTTTCTCCCCCGGACTTTTCTACTGGGGAGGATATTTTCTTTTACCTTTTTTTTTCGGCGACTCTTTCTAGTTTTCTTTTGAAGGGCCCACCTGTGCTCCAACACTCAGTGGCGTCTGATCTTTTTTGGATTCTTACTGCACCCAAGCCCAGTTTGGTTTCACTCTAGGCGGGAACACGAGCCTTCCTTTTCTTTCTCTTCGTCTGCTGCCCAATGGAATGTCCCTCCCCCTCTTCGCGTGTCCCCCCCATCTTTTACTTCTTCTTTCTTCTCGCCGATAAACTGAACCTCCCTTCCTTCTTCCAATCATTTTTCCCCACCTTAGAGGTTGCGGTCTGCATGACAATTGAATACGCCCCCCCCTTTTCATCACTCTGAGATGTAATTCTTCCTTCAGCTTATTTATCTCCCCCCCCGCCCCCCTTAGGCTGTTCTTGCACTCGCTTCGTATTTTACTTTTACCCCCGCGATCTTCCCTCCGTTTGACTTAACATGTTTTTCGAAGGGGCCTGATTTTCTTTCCCCTCGCCCATTTGCGTTTTTGCAGGTGCCATTCTTGAGTCTTTCTCTCCCGGCATCACTGAATGTTATTATTTCCTTTTCCCTTCAACTTCCCACTCGTAGACGAGTTGATCCATTTGCGGCTATCGTGTATTCCGGCTCCTTTTTCTTCTATTTTTTTTTATTTCCCCAGTGAAAGTAGCATTCTCCCTGTGTGGTCGATTTTGCGCCCCTTTTTCTAGATCTTTGCATTTGCTTATGTTCTTCCCTCCTTCCTCAGACCTGATGCCGAAAAATCTTCGTTTTGACCCCCGAAGATGGCCTTCTTGTGCCGAGTCTTCGCCCCCCTTTTTTTGGTAGCCCATTCTTCACGCTATAGCGAAGAGTGCTGCTGGATCCTTTAGAATGCTCTTCCCTCTCTTCCGGCTATGTTCGCGTGACAAAACCCATCTCGAGCTCCTTTCTGTTCCCATCCTCGTTTGGAGCTTCCCTTGTTGTCCGGTCCCTTTCACCCAGATATTTTTCCAGATAATTCTCACATAAGTCACGGCATCCCCTTCGACGTTTTAGGTTGAGAACTTTCTCCTGTGCGAATCAAAAAGAGCGTTTTCCAGTTCCTTTCCCAGATTCTCCCCCCTCCCTTCTGTGTGAGTTCAGAGATAGGCCTCTAGTTATACATCAACTTTCAATCTCCCCCCTTTCGGTTAAGAGATATTGTCCATCGAACTCTGAGACGCCTGCGACGGTTTCACCACATCCTTGTAGATACCAAACTGGTGGAAGCCCAGACTGTGACCTTTTCTGATACATTCTTTTTCCCCTTGACCTTCCCAAGACTGCCGCTTCCCCCCTTTCTCATGCTCCGGATCTCACCCATTTTCCTCCGCCTTTCTCTCTCAGATCGTGCTGCCTAGCCCAGTCTCCTTGTGTGCACATTGCCCCGCGGATGAAGACGCTTTCTCCCGATCACTCTCCCTCTTCCCCCGAAAGTGTCCCCCTTCCCCTTCCTTTCAGTCCTTTTTTCTTCAAGCGAGTCCTCATTAACCCTGTGATGAGTTTTGGATTTCTTCCCCCCATCCACAAAAACTTTTTCCCGCCCACTCCTCCTCCTCTAAGTCTTTTTTGAAAATTTCTTTCTCTTTGAACCTTCAATTCTTTACGAATACCTTCCAAGAGAACTTTCGAGGAAGGATTTTTAATCTCCCCCCCTGTCCATCATAGCGATTCCTAGTTCCCTTCTTATTGTGTTCTTATTTTTCAAGGTAAAAATGAGTAATTTTCCGCCTTCTCCCCCTCCCCTCCACTTTTCCTCCCCCCCTCACGACTCCCAGAGTAGAATGCAGGAAGGATTTTCTGCCGTCAAAAACACCACTGTGTAAAGCCGTACTTCCCTTCCTGTGTTACTCTCAGTGTACGTAAAGTCCCCTTTTTCCGCACCCATCTTTCTCTATTTTTTTCCCTCATACAGACTACAGTCTAGTTACCTTTCCTAAGGCCCTACTCTCTGATCACATCGACGACCCCTCCTTTTTCGCGATCCCGATTTTTTCCCTCACCGTGAACGATAAATCTTCTTGTTTTCCATCCATCTCCCCATCAAGGGAAGACCTTACCCTCTATTCCTAGCTCCCCCAATTTTGCACCTTAAATAGCAGAACCTGCCCCTCTTCCTTTATGTCTTTGCTATCGGATGAAAAGCTCTTTTCTCGTGGCTCCCCCCTTCATTCGACCCCTGCTTTTCGACTTTTTCTCCCTGATTATCTCTCACCTCCCAAACTTATCTCCCAAAGTTTTTCGCATCTCTCACAAGCCCCCTTTTTTTCTTTGACCAGGATAAATGTACCACGATCATAATTTGAGCGTTCTCCCCCCCAGTTCATCCCCACCCTTGAGTGGTATTAATTTTGTTCGACCACCCCGCTCCTATCTAAGCTTCTCTCTTTGAAGTCCTGAGAAAATATAATTTCTCTTATCGCCCAGAATCCCGCGAACCCCCTCCGCCCGCTGTCCCCTCGTTTGCCCTTTTATCTAATCGGCGTGGGAGGGTAGTCTAGGTACCTCCGGTCAGATATCACCATTCTTTTCTTTTTTCGCGCAGAGCCCAAGCCCCCCTCACATCCCTTTTCTACCCCCGCGTCCCCCTTTCTTAGATGCTCCTGTTTCTTTTCCCGTTGATCTCCCCCTCCTCCCTTTCGCCTGCAGAGAGAATGTCCCTTCAAGTCTTTTACCCTTTTCGTACTGTATTTTGCATTTGTCCCCTTTTTTTTTAAGAACGGAATCATGATCAAATCACCCCGTCTCTTTAGTCTTCCTCTTGAGTGATATGCCTTGCTTCGTTTTATTACCTTCTTCTTCTTAACACCCCCCCCTAGTTTCGTCGCGCAGGCTCTGAGCTGATTACCTTGGTCGAGCAGCTTTGGCTTCCCCCCCCCTGTAAAGTGGACTTTCCACGATCGACGAATATGCCCCCCTGGACCACTTGCTATTTCTTCCTCCGTCAACCTTGACTTTTCCATAGACCTGGTAGGAATTTCAGCCCCCTCCTTATTGTTACGTCTCCTCTCAGACGATTTCCCAAAGATTCTCCGGATTTTTCCTTGTCTTTCTCCCCCAACTCATCCGTTGCTTTTCCCCGCTTGATGCGAAAACCCTTCGTCCACTGCGGTACTCTTACTTGATCCCTTCTTCTAGACTCCTTCAGTTTTTGTGAGAGCTCTCCCCCTTGTTGTTTGAGAGTTGCCCTACCTCCTCGAAGCGTCAACGGTGATTCAACGGATTCGTCATTCCCCCGCACTTTTTCCCCCTTTTTTTGCATAAGGATTTCTGCGTTTTCGCCACGAACACCCCCCCCCCTCTTGGTTGGAACCTTTCCTTCTTCTGACTCGACCTCTAACCTCTCTCGGTGTCTCTTCCCTTCCTGATGTTCAAAAAAAGCAAATTTCTTTCCTTTATGGTTTTTCAGTGCTACCTTTCTTGTTTTTCTTTTTTTTTTCGAATTCCCTTCCCTTAAAGCTTCGCAGAACCCCAATTTGGTTCACGTTTACTTTAAGGTAATCATATCTTCTGCGACTCACTTTCTTTTCTTTCCGATTCGTTGTGTGTGAAACTGACCTCCCCAGTACGATCTTGAGAACCCACCTCCATCTCAAACTCACTACTCTTCCTGGCTTTTCCTTTGATCTTTTCTATTTCCCTCGTATTTTTACCCTTCTTTACTCATGATAAGGTACTGGCCTCAACCTTAGCGTTCTGTTCCTAATCTCTTCTGCGCTCCCCCCCTACCTGAGACGAGTAAGCTCCCTTGATTTGAATTGTGGTAAGTCAATTCTCTGGTCTGACGATTCGCCACTCCCCCCCCCTTTTCTTCGGTTTCTATTCTTTTCCCTCCTAGACCACTCCCCTCCCCTCTTCGAGCCCCCCCTGCGCGGTAAGGCTTTCGGGTTCGCTCTGTCCCGTGATTTCTATACCTCTTTTCCGTTCTCCCTACCTTCTCTCTTCCCCGGTCTGCTTTAGGAGAATAGACTCCAAGTGTTGTTGCTTCTCCTTTAATCATTCCCCGATTTTGGCGGCTTCGCTTCTGCGTCAATTCTTCTTCTCTGCATCCTTTTTAGGCTTTTTTCACGGGAGGAAGGATGACCAACCTCCTTTGGAGTATTTGTTTTTTCCCCAGCAATGCAGGCTCCCCCCCTTTCTACTTTGGTCGACCTGCAGAAACGGTTTGGCAGAAGAACAATCTAGTTTAGTTCTCACTCCTGTTTCCTCATCGCATAAGGTTTTTGATACTTTATCTCGATGCTTTTCCCCCCCCCCCTCAGTTTGTGGCTGTTTAGGGCTCTCTTCGGTTCTATGTTGAGATGGAAACCTTTCTCCCTTTTCCCTCCCCCTTTCGACAGGACCTCTCCCTTTTTGCCGCCTTGGATTAGAGAGCTCCCCCCGTGCGGTCTTGCTCCTATGTCTCCTCAGTTTGTAGTCCCTCCTTCTCAATCTGACTCAGAAGTGCGGATGTATTTTTATTTATTTTCTATCCTGGGCTCTTTTTTGCTTCTATGCCCCCCTTTGGGGTCCGTCCACGGCTGATGTCCAGTGATTTAGGACTGTTTTTTTTGCCTTCCCACACAGGGAATTTTTTCCCTCGAAATCTCGTCTTTCTCTTGTGTGTTTCTGATGAAGTCCAAAGGAGAAAAACTGGTTTTCTTTATGATTGACGGCGCCCTTCCCTCCCCATTACGCCTTTTTTAAGCTTTTTTGTCCTTCTTCGGCCCCACCCCCCCGAATTCCTGTCGTTGCTCTTGCGCTGCAGGTGATTCTGATGATTCCCCCCTCTCTTTCGGAAAGTCCTGTATTCATCGTTTCGCTAGGAACCTGTTTTACCACCCCTCCTAACTGGTCCCCACTTACCAGATCGAATTCCGGTGGTTTCATTCCCCTTTTTACTTTTAACGACCCCCAAAACTTTATAACTTTCCATGTTCCTTTATCTTGAAGTTTTCTTTTCTTTCCCCCTATTCCACCCCTGGACCACTTCGAATTAGCCTTTTTCATGATCTTATCCCACTTCATTCTTGTTCAAGTTTCCAAAGTTGTCTCTGTCACCCTTGTGTAACCTATCTCACTGCGAAACTTGCCTTGATCCCCCATTGTCTATGTTATGCCGTCCCTTTGAAGTTGACTTCTGGCTGGAACACTTTTTCCAAGCACTTTGATCATCTTTTTTTCTCCCATTCCTATGTATGTCTAAGAAAGTTGTCTCTCCCGCTTTATGTTTCCCTTTCCCGATTATCTAGACTGGTGTGGTTCTGATGTCCAAGCGTGCAGCTTTTGCCCTTTGATTCTTCTTAGAACATAAGCTTTCATTCCTTTTATACAATCTTTCCCCTCATGCTGGACTCCTGGAGAGCTTTTGATGCTCCCTCTTTTTTCTTACAGGGCGCATGTCACGGTTTTCCCCTTCCCTCAGAGTCTCTGATTATTCTGGAGAGAGCTTGTTTTTATATTTTTCCCTAGTATCCTTCCCCCACTCGATCTCTCGAGTGTATGACCTTGTTTTTTTTTCTCTCTCCGGGTTTTCGAGACCCCCTTCCATTTTTTCCCTCTAAAACCCCCTTTCCTCCCGGAGGCCTTCTTCGAGATCCCGTCTTGCCGTTGACTTTTCCTCAGGTTTTTGCCTCTCCAAAGTTTCACATAAAGCTAGTTCGGCCGCTTTCCATTGATTTTTTCTTCTTACTGCCAAGCTGTTTTTCTTCAGTCACCTGGCCCCCTCTACTAAATTCCTTACTCCTCTACAACACCCCCCAGTATCTTTCCCTTTTTAAAATAAAGATAATTGTTTTGGTTTTCTCCCCCTTCCTGCCTGATTAAACTTTTACATTCTGTTTGGTCCCCCTCTTTCCCCTTTCCCTCATCCCCTTTTCGCCTTGCCGGATCGTCCTCTTCCCTTCACGTCTACGAAGCGAGGTCCAGTTTCCCCCTTCATCCTGGGAACATTGACCTTCCACTTCTTTCCTCCGCTCTCTGTATCCAGTGTCGTGCCACTTCTTCCTCCGCGGTGCTTGAGATGAAAGAAGTCCTTTCCTTCCAATCTCCTTTAGCTTTTTTCCCCAAAATTTCACCCAAAACTTTTCATTCCGTGCACCGCCATCCCCTCTCTTTTTCCCCTGCATTTTAATTGTAGAACTGGTTGTTACCCTCCCCGACTCCCTTTACATCCCTCACTTTCGCGCATGCGGCGTTGAAGGCATTCATTTTTCATCTTTCCGCTCTCCGAAGATCATGTCGAAGTGCTTCGTGTTGATAGCCTGTCCGTGTTTCCTTTTCATTCCCCCTGCCTTTCAATTCATCCGACTTGCTTTCTTTCCACGGAAGACCATCGTAGACCCTTTCCTTCCCCGGAAAACCTTCCTTTTTACGCACCCCCATCCTTACACTCCCATTCTCAATTCCTTCAGAACCCTTTACTTCCTCTCCGAAAAGGAGAATTTTCCTTCTCTATCAGTCCCCAATAAAGCTCCGTCCTCTGTGTACTTTCATTCGCCGCCTTTACCCCTTCCAATGAACTGTTTCCAGCTTTTTTTTACCCCCCGCACGCGTCGAGAATAAACTACTGCTCCCGTGTCTTAAGTTCTCAAGATCTTTTACCATCCATTCCCCTTTACAAAGGGCCTTGACTACCGGGACCTTTTCCCTCCCGCAGCCCCACTCCGGGTTGCCACAAGCATAGTCCCCTTTTCCTGCACCATTACATACGCGACCTTCGCGACGGCGCGAACAGATTCTTTCTTCGTCATTCACTTTTTCCCCGACTCCTCTTCGCGAAGTGAAGACCCTTCCCTTCTATTTCACCTCCCCCTTCTCCAACGGGGGACTTTTAATAATGTTGTCTGCCCCCCCCCCTTACTTTCAACCACGATCTCCTGACGCGGATACTATCTCCCCACCGTTTCCAACTGCCCCGTTTGTCTCCCCCCTTCTTGTCTTCGAGTCGAAGATACGACCTCCCCCTCTCCCCTCTCCCTTTTTTCGTTTCTACCCCCCCTCTTCGGGTATACTTCAGCGACCTCCTCCGCATGCCTTCCTTCCCCAGATTCGACGCTGTTTCTTTCTTCTCGAGGTATTGAATTGAGCTCCCACCTATGGTTGCCCTCCTCTTCCCGCCGTCCGCTGCCTGAAATTCCCTGAATTCAAGCTCTTCCTTCCGCACTCTTCCTGGTATGAGAGAAGACTTTTTACGCATCATGTGTTACTGTGAAAATCTTTTTTTCCCTGATCATTCGTAGGTCTTTTTCGTGGTGCCTTCTTCCAGTGCCACCTTCATGCTCAAAGTAAACCCCGTTTTCCCTGTCCTTTAGTGCCATGCTGTCGTTTGATATGATCTCTTTTAATTCTTACTTATGCTTCGTTCACACACAGCGTTACTCCTCTTTTCGTCGCCCCGGAGACGATTTCTTCACTTTTTTTTTTCCCATCTTCTCCTTTTCCTTGTCGTTCCATTCCGGTCTTTAGACTGATCTTTGCGCACCACCTTTTTCCCCGTAGTCCTTTCATGTAAGACAAACCCCTTTCTTTTCTTTTTTTTTTCCTGGATGAAGTACCCCCCGCCGCCCCTTTCTTGTTACTTCATTCGATCATACTTTTCCCTCAGTACCCAAAGCGTAGACTCGGTCGTTGGTCTGACTTCTCCCAAATTTTAATTTTATTCCCAGAGCTGTGCGAAACCCTTGAGTCACCCTGCGGAGACTCCCGCCTCCCTCTTCTCCATGTTTTTTTTTTCCATCGGTTGGTGGAACGCCCCGAATCTTCTCTCCGAATATACTTTGTTTGTTGTAGCCTTCTTCAACAACAAACTTTATTCCGCTCCAAAGGCTTCATCAACGTGGGAAGACATTCGCACTTTGTTCAGCTCTGGGCCCCGTCGATCATCTTTCCGTCCTTCCAGAACCCGGTTCTTCCCGACTCTTTACATTTTAAAACATTCCTCATCTTCCTCGGTACTTGTCCTCCCTCTTTTTTTGACGAATTTCATTGCTGATTTCCCCCCCCTACAGGTGTTGTGCAGTAACCAGGTACACTCCGTTGAGTTTCCCAGTTCTAGTGGATCCTCCCTTTATTTACCCTTCCAGTAAGCGGCGCATCTGGGCTCGACCGTGAGATTCCCATTCCGCTTCTAACCCGATTCCGAACGATCTGAGGGGTTTCACCCTTTACGTAACTATTTTTCCAGCGATCCCCTGTAACTCCCCTCCACCTTTTTTCCAATTCTCCCTGTCGCGGCATGTGGTGACGGTCTCATTATCCGTTATAAATCTGTTAATCCAACGATCCATCCACACGAATTTTACCTTTACTTTCCCTCCCCTTCTTCCCTTTTGCTTTTTTATGAGTCTTCCCCACCCTTTGATGTTCCCGTCTCTTGCCTTGACGCTTTCATTCCTGAGCTGCATTCCCTTTTTTCGTTTGGGTCTTTGTTTTCCGTTCTTTTTGTCTCTTTTTTCGATATGACCCAATACCGAGACCTCCCATCCCCCTCCTCATTCCACGCTGGCCCTGCACGCTCTGTCTTTTTTCCCTCTTTCCTGTGCTCTGGGACTTACCGAGGACTGGCTGGCTCAAGCGACTCTTATTTTTCTGACTCGTCCCCCCCGGTGTTGGCGTTCCAAGAAGGGTAAGATTTTCATTTTTATTGCCCCTCGTTTCTTCCGCCGCAAGTTTTTCTTTCTTCTCGTGTTTGGCCTTTTTTTTTTAGGGCTTTTTCACCACGACCGTCTTTCAACTCCCGCCTTTTTTCCTATGCATTCCTCCCCCTGCCCCGCTTCGGTTTTTGAAATGACGAAAGGTTTTCCCCCTGACTTTCGTCCTTCGCGTAAGACCCCCTTTCTTCTGATAATTCGGTATGCTGCAGATGAATTTTTAACCCCCTCCGTTTTTTGTCTTTTTCGCTGTTCTTTCTTTTTTTCTCCCCCCCCCTTTATTTGGCTTTAGGGATGGAAAACTTAGTTTTTCAGGCAAGTGGACTCTCCCCTAGCCTCTCCCCTCTTCTTTCGCTTGTTCTTTTCAGCCAGTTCTGATCTATGTCTCCTGTCGGGCCCTTTTGGTACAACGGCTCCCCCCCTCTTGTGTATTGATTGATAGAGCTATTTTTGTTTCCTTGGTTGATACTTTGCGACCCTGTTTCAAAGTGATTTTCCTTGTCTGCTCTTACCACATTTCTTTTTTCGGAGATCTCTCCTGCCCTGTTTGTCTTATTTCACTGTCCCACCCTAAGTTTGCTGAGATGGAGTTATTCCCAATAAGCTGTAGTCCCGTTCCAACGTAGATCCACCCTACTCCTGTCTTTACTGCGCTGCGCTTCTTTCATTTATTTGAACCTTTTTCTCCGATCCCACACCGAGCTGTGCTCGAAATTTATGTAGTATCTTTTTCTTTTTTCTGTAGGCCACTTGAACATGTGCTTACCGGGTCCTAATTAATCACTTCTGACTCTGAATTTTCCCCCCGTTTGTGAACCTATTTGTGAACTCTACCCCCCCTTAGTCTTTCCTGACTTAATACCCATTGGCTTTATCCAACTCTTGTCATAAATTGGAAACACTTTTCCTCGCGATAACAATTCCTCCCTTTTCCACTTCATGAAAATGGCAGATTCCTCCCCGCTTCTTCCATCTCCCTTCGTTCGAATGCCGCCCCTATTCCTCTCCGCATCTTTTCCCCCCCCCGTGATTTCTGGCTTTCCCCATCTTTTTCTTAAGCGGCAAGAAGTTCTCTTTCCTTCTTGTATGAGGTTGATAGAAAATCCTCAGTTCCATTCCTTCCGACTTTTTTCCCTTTTCCGCTGCCCGAGCAGTCTCCTTTCCCGGTTTTTTATAACCCCCCTTCCCTTTCCATAGGCTCACCACTCCAGCTGGCCTTCCCTATTTCTGAATTACGAATTTGGAAGTCAGGCCCAGGTCTCCTGTCTCACTCTTCCCCCGCACTTTCTTCTACTTGACTTTTTTCCTGCAGGATTATTCTTGAGAAGGAAGATTCAAATTCGGGGTAAGCTAGCTCCTTCACTCCCCTTTCTTT
>Ga0179593_1423248_pt1 | contig 17802 bp, 18 predicted proteins | sample CZODoug2_1_08_16_FD_185931 | JGI IMG/M metagenome (GOLD analysis project Ga0179593, IMG submission 185931) | Vadose zone soil fungal communities from Angelo Coast Range Reserve, California, USA - CZODoug2_1_08_16fungal (PacBio error correction) | ecosystem: Environmental > Terrestrial > Soil >... | reverse complement strand
TACCAGGGTAGGGAAAGCTCACTGTTTCCCCCTTTCTATTCTTTCCATTTTCTAGGAACTAGGCACTGTCATTAGACCAAACGCGACCCTTTTTTCGAAGGAAATTTTTGGTCCAAACAACTTGATATTCCTTAACCCTGTATCACCCACACCATTTACATGTTTGCCCAATCGTTCCGGAGAGGTGGCGCGCGGCGGCGACCCCCCATTTCAGTTTTCTTTCATGTTCCCCACTAAAGGGCCAAAGGACTTCCCCGGCCCTCGCCACCAACTTGTGCTTTTTTACCTTCCCCTTTCTACCCCGCACCCACCCCCTCCTTTTATGTCGGACCTTCCCCCAGGACGTTCTCGTGCCTGGGAGTACCACGGAGACCCAGCCTTAATGAGGCCTGTCCTCGGGTCCCGATACTAAGTGAACCTTGTACCTCTTTCGGATTTGAATTCCCCCTTTTTTTGCCATACACGATCTTTTTTTCGTTTTCCCGTGTGCGGACCCTCGATTTTTTGTTGTCTTTCTAAATGACTTCTCATCTCCGATGCATCTCTGCGGATGTGAATGTTGAACCTCGATACCACCCCCAGAGGTCACAATAAAGTCTCCTGTGGGCGCTTTACGTTTATGTTTTGTGCAGGTTTATAGTCTTCGACAAGCCTCTCCCTGGGAACCGTTAGATACTTTTTAGGATTTGAAAGACTTCCACCTTCAATTATCCTAATGCTGTGTTTTTCTGTGCCTTTTTCGTCCTGGTTCCCTATTTACTATAGGCGATGGTCCCGCGACCGGTCTCCTTTGATCTTCCCACGGCCAACCGTCCCCCACCTATGGAACAGCCGATTACGTGGATTTGTGAGTTATATAAGTTTAAAAGGTCTACTGGAAGATTGTTGTCACCAAGCCAACATACTCTTATTATGGGGTTGGTCGGGGATTTTTATTGCTAAGAGGTTGGGCCCAACCGGTCTAAATTGCCCAATGGTCCTCCTTGCCTATTTCCTCCTCGGACTTTGAACTGTTTTGCACGTCGGCGTTACTCAGTGTCACTCGAAGTGTCTTGACAAACGCGGGACCCCATTGCCATACATTTCCCCAACCCATCTTGTTCCAGCGCAAGCTCTTTCCCTTCTACCTCCGGACGTAGGTTTCTTTACCACTGATCCCCACACCTCAATTTTTGGTTTGTCAATTTTTCTTTCGTAGGCTTAGTCCCCCCTGATTCGCTGAGCTGTTAGCCTTTTTCCCTTTTTTCCCCTTTCCTGGTCGATTTTTCCCGTCGTTCACAGTCTCACGTCCTTTCCTCATGGCCCTTAGCGGACCGGAAGCCCCATTTTTGAGCTTCTTGAGGCTTTGCTTGCCCTTCCCACAAGGAGATTAAATTGCCCCCTCTACCCCACCACCCGGGTATTTCTTTTATTTTAACATTAGAGTCGAACCTACACCTCTTGAGGTCCCGTATTTAGTTGTTTTCTTATTTACCCTAACTTTAACAGTATCAAAGGTCAATTCTTTTAAGACCTTCTACGTTTCTTTGTCAGTTCGGCAAAAATCCCTTTGGACCAATCCATCCATGCCCTTAGGTTGAATGATGTTCCTTTTTTAGGAAAGAGTGGCTATTTCCTCAAACCGCAAAAAAAGGGGCTCTTTATTTTCCCATTTTTAGATATTTCTTGGTGCCTATATCCCCCCATTTCTCGACACATCATACGTGTTTCTTGATGATTGTCTTTAGACACAACCACGTCAAGTCGTTGACTCAACCACAATCGTAGTCTGATGTTGTTTTCTTCTTTCGCCCGGTGCCCATCTTTAACCCCCTCACCATTCTTCTCCCCTTCTCTCAACCGAAAGTGCTGCCTGGGAAAATGAAATTATTTTTGGTAGACGGCCCTCCACCAAGCCCTAACCCTTTATACCCCCTTGGACACCCTCCGGAATGTATCTTTTCCAGGTTTTTTTCATCACGAATCCAACAACCCATCACTATTTGAACGACAGGGTACTCACGTGGATACATCAGGGCCCCTAAGTTTTGCAGAGGGCATTCCCCCCATTCACCTCCCAAGAGTCCCCCTTTTCTCATGTTGAGTTTTAATCTCTCAGAGACTTGCGCCTATCTTAATTCCCTTTTCCCTTTGAATTAGTCACCTTCTCCTCGCGAGTGGGCAAGTAAGGGCAGAACTTTGAAGAAATCTACGAAACCACCCACAGGTGTTCAGGCCGAAGAGCTCAGGGTCATCTGAAAGTTCACGCAAAACCTTATCCAGGAAGACTCTTGTCTGCCCCCGCCGGATAACGAAAGAGGCCTATCATCGTGCACATCCTTAAATGTCTTTCCCCCAAGGAGAAATTCACTTCCTTCACAACTTCAAGTCTCTACTACTGCCTCATCTCGTCGTCCAGCCCAAAACCAAAAACACTTAGTTTTTGGTCAACTCCCAAGAGAAATGGGGACGATAGGACCAAGCTCATGATTCTTCCTTCTATTTTAACTCTCAATCTTTGTTTCCTTATCTTGTCGAAATAGGGCCCTCTTGCGTGGAATAAAATTTTGAACTCAGGTGTTTATTTCCGCAGACGGTCAAAGCCCCACCTCCGGTGCAACTTATTAAGTATGGTATCGGGTACGTCCTTCCACAGTCTCCCATTTTTGTTTCTACGTTACCCTTCGATCCCAGATAACAGACCAACTTCCCCCCACTTGAATTGCTTTGCAGGCTCCCCATTGGCCAGCATTTAACTGAATAACCAAACTGAAATAAAATAATCTCGCCGCGTTTGATTTACGATCCCACAGTCCCCTATTTTTGAACCAGAACATTTTTCTACCCGAGAGGTCAGTTAGGCAAAACCTGGGCTTCTCACCAGATTGTGTTGTCAGTAAGTGTTCCCGGAGGGCGGCCAATATCCAGTAGGCTTCCCCCTGCGCCACATGAGGTCACACGGACCCCCAAACCTCCTCGGAATGCACTCCTCCTCCCCAAAAAGATCGTAGCTTGCGAGCCCCCCCATTTTTATCCCCCCCAGGCCGTGTCCCCCATACGATCTTAGTTACCGTCGGTCCATCCACACCGGAAACCGAGAAGGCCCCACCGCAAGCGTCCCCCGTTCCTGTAGTATTCACAACAGCCTTGACGTATGGCAGGGCCGAATGCGACACCAAACCCCCTGCAGCCCCTTGCAATCCTAATTAAAGCTTGCCTTACCCCAAATCGCGAATTTCGCAGGAGAACATCAGGTAAACCAGTGCACAATGATCAAGGTAGAGACCTTGAGCCGTTGAATTTGGATCCTGAAATTCAAGTGCACAGGTCTTCGGGGACTTGAACCGTACTCCCTTGAGCAGACCCCTTCTTCTTTTTCCCCGACAGAAGTTCTGTTTTTTTCCGGTGTACAAGTGGAAACTTAGAATTCTTTTCCTAGTCCTCAATTGTCAGGTGTCAATCTTTGGCCATCTGAATTGTAGACTCCTCGCACTCCGACTGAAAGATACTCCATTTTTCGCCTTGTGTTGTCTACGTTTTTCCGTATTTTCCGAGTGCGAACCCCCCAATTGCCATGCTTGCCGGTGATTCCGACCTCCCGTCTTCGTTGGCTTTCCGCCGCTCTCTTGCAACAGCCCTGTTAAGTAGGATTTTCATATTCCCCTCCCAAATCTCCTCTGTTCTAACCCCCCCCACAACTAATCTGGGGTTTTCTGAGGAGACTGAACCCCGGAGGGAATAGTAATTTTGTACACGTACCCTCTTTGAACAGACTCTTCTTTCCAACACCGGGCAACGAAACCCCTGGGGACCCCCCCGGCAAGTGGGTTACATAGCCTCTTTCCCCGTAAAAAAATTGAAAAAACAACTTTTAGCGGACCATTTTCGGTGATTCAGAGCTTCTTAGACACCCCCCCCTTAACGACAGGGGGCACCACAGACATAATCTTTTCAATCGCTGCATACAAGAGTTTCTGCCTCTTTCATTACCGGGAGAAAAGTTTTCCCCACACCCTGAAATGATTCTTTCCCGACAAGGTATTCAACAGGCGTTTCCTGTCTTTGGAGGACAACTACCCTTTTTTTTTACGTATTATCCTCTCTCCTGGGCGACCCCTTTGATGACTTCCCCCGCGTCTTCATAATCCTCGCGAACTCCTATCATTTTTAGTTTGGTCCCTGCCGTCTTCGGCGGTCTGCGGTTTTTTTTAGACTTTGCAATCCTTAGGTCCCCCAGACCCTTTCTCTTTATCTTTTTAAGAGTTGTTCCGGATAAACCCTGTCTCATTCCCGTGAAAAAATGAGCTCTTGGGCCGTCGGCCCCCCCTCTTTGGTTTGTTGGCGGTGCTCCTGTGGCTCAATCCGATCCGGGCCTTTCTATTTCCGTGCTTCGTGAGCACCTGACTTTCATCACACCTTTTGAAGGCGCGCGCATTTCCGGTTTAGTCCCGGTGGTGGGTTCCTGTGATATTATTGCCAGATAGGTGCCCCTTGAGACCCGGTGAGATTACAGTCCCAAATCATGGAAACGCGTATGGTGGCACGTTGGATGTTGAGTTAAGTGGACCGGATTCAGGTCCTAGGTTCATCTCCTTCGTTGTTGGTGTTATTGTTTGGTTAGCCTTCTGTTCAAACCGGTTCTGCCCTTTGGTTTGCCGGCTACTATCCATTCCTTCGCAAGTTTGGCCCCCTTTTGCGTGCATCCCCCCTTTTCGCGAACGTTGCGGAAGCAACGCATAGTGCCTCAGTTCCCAGTACCAAGATGTCCGGCTTTCCAGCCCTGATGGGGGGACAGAGAAGGTCATGTTTTTCCTAGACCACGTGCTTCCGACACATACATCACTTTTTTTTTGTACGTTATTCTGATTCTTCGGCCAGATGTATTGCTCCTATTTTTCTGCCCCAGTCTTTCCTCTTTCTTGGATCTTTAGTATACTATCCCCCCTTAATAGCCTGTCGCCCCTTTCAAAGAACTCTTCTCTCCAGTTTGTTTCTTTTATGACTGTTGATTCAGGTGCCCCCCACACCTGCAGGATTGATATCTCGCACAGCAAACCGTCCGTGGATGATAATCCCAATTCTCCCCCCGACTGTTTGGAGGTCGATCTTGGTTTCTTGCTTAACCTTCCTTTTAGTGAATTGGCGTTTTCCGCCCTTATGACTTGATGCGGTCTTGTTCGTCTCCCCCCCTTCAAGTTTTATGGTCCTTGACCACATTCCTCTTTTTTCTGGACATCTTTCTGTCCTACGGTTCTCTTTCCCACGGCCAGCACATTGCCCTATGTCCCCTCTTATGTGTTTTTGGTATCTCTACTCATAATAAGTGTGGTTATAGAGTCCCACCAATATTGCTTGGTTGAACTACCTTCTCTCCCCAGTCGTGCTTGGCGTTTTCGCTATCTTTTTCGAAATCTGCGGAATCTCTATCTGGGCTTCATTGGACCCTCTTCCAAGTCCCCGATGCTGCCAAGCCCGCATGATTTGAAGCTTCCCCCCTCCCATTCATGGTCTACGTTGATCAACACAAAGCCCCACTTTCGGGCCATACCCGTCCCTTTCGTCTCGATGGCTATTTCTGGCCACGTCAATTATTTTTTTTTTCAGACCCGTTCCATTCATAATCGTTTCCCAGCCTTTTCCTCAAGCCCAACTCAAACTTGGTCTTCCGCTTAGTGTCCTGAATTCTCGGCCCCCATTGAGCAGAGGGTTATTGCGTAGACGCAACTAACAATACCTCGACACAAAGTGAAAAAATGGGCGCACTCTACACTGCCTTCAGATTCTTAGATAATTGGCCTCTCGTCAGAACCACCCAAAAATTTTAGTAGTTCGGTCCCCCCCCTGATCAATTTTGGCGACACCGTGCAATTCTACTTAGCGGCCATTTTTCCATTTTCTTACTGCTTTCGCAAATATTCCAGCAGTTCCCCAGGTCCTCCAAAATTTTTTAGACATTTCTACGTCCTCCTTCCCCGACTTCCCCCGCACTTCCCTCAGTTCTCAGTAAGTTATATTCTTCCGTCAAACTCTCCTCAATGTCGGTTACACTAGTTCAGTCCTAAATCTAAAAAAACCCAGCCAACTACTCCTAGTGGGATGACCACCCTGGAACTTTAAAGCTTTTTCCCCCCCTTTGAAAAAATCCAGGGACAACCAACTTAATATTTTCGCAGTGGAATGTTATAGCCTCTTGCTTGCCCCCCTTTTCATCTTAGGAGCCATTTGCCCCGAACGCTCAACCGTCAAATGCTGCGCCCTTTTGACTTCATTTTTTTTCCCGCCTTTCCTTCCCATGAACCCTTAAAGTGGCTTCACAATTTTCGGTCAAAACCCCCAAAAGCCTCCCCAGAGCTGGCCCCACATAGAGCTTATTTCCGCTTTTGGTCATTCTTTGACCCTCAGTACATCCATAAATTTAGTGGTATTCCACCTATTCCTTTTTCAACCCGGAGCCTCGTCACTTTAGACAATGAGCAAATCATCCGCTTTCTTTACATCCTCTCTTAAGCGGAACTCTCTTCCCAAGGTAATTTCCTCCTTTACCCTCAACCCCAAGGAAAGTTTCTATTTACGCCATCCCTCCCGATACAAGTTTTTTAAACGTCCCTCCACCAGGTTTCGTTTCTGTTTCCCCTTTGTCCGCTCCCCTAGTAACCAAGGATTGGTTCTAAACAATTGCATTTTTACCACGTCCCCCTTGCCTTTTGCTCCCCAAGACCAGAGAGAAAGTAGTATTGACGTTTCTTGGTTTTTTTTGTTTGGAAGGATAATCTTTGGTTTTAACACCAACAGTTTCCTCTACTTCCGCCCTATCTTTCTTAATAGTATTGTACTGACCATTGCCTTCTTCTTTGGCAAGGCATTTCTCAAAATTGCATTTCCCCCTCGCTTTTTACTTTTTCTCCCCTCGTGCTCACTTTTGGGAACGTTCCCTTCACCTTGGGCAAAGTTGCCCTTAGGCAACGGACTCCTTCCAGCACAGCCGAGTGCTTACCACGGTGGTAGGGTTTTTTGCCCCTGGTGTTTTCCCACCAAAATCTGACGATTCTTCATTTCTCAAACCCCCATTCCTGAGTCCCCGATGTCAGGCGCGTCAGCGCCGGTTTGGGGGGAGCGCACAACACATACGCCTATGGGTTAAGACTTCCCAAACCTTTTAGGCCGCAGAAAATCCGTGTGCTGCCTGTTTATTGAACCCGTGCACACCCAGATTTTCTTCGGGCGGAGGCTTCCACCGTCGTGATCGGGCCGTCGCTTGCTCGGCTTTAAGCCCTCGGCGCCGGAGATCTTCTCTTGTTTTACTTGCAGAGACCCTTCTTGACTTTTCGATATTGTGCAAGAAGAGTTTTTCTTTTTTGGTCGCAGTTACCTTTCGCTCTCGGTTTAGGATTCAGACTCGGTGCCTACATTTGCGTGGTCCCTCTTACGATGATCCCCTGAATTCGTCTCCACCCGCGTTTGACACTCAAAGAGTGTGCTCTCCTTGCGTGTGGTTTTTTGGTCCTCTATCGCCGCGGTTCACGGGGATTCCTTCTCCCTATGCGGGCATGGATCACAACTTTTTTCGGTTTCTTTTGACGGTGGCCTGTGGCGTGGCGCTCTTCCTTGCGCTTTTGCAAGCGTCCAGTTGCTGCTTTTTCACGGGCCCCTTTTTTCACACCTTGATCTTTGCTGGAGGGGTTCAACTGTGTTCTTTGATCAGGGGGAACAGGCCGTCCATGGCCGCGTGGTGAAGACCTGCCCTCCTTGTCGATTTTCTGTGGATTGTCTTTCCCTTTAACTCCATCTGTCGGGTGCTGCCACTCCCCTTAGTGAAAGGTCCCCTTTTCTTTTTCCTGGCGCCATACAAGGTTTTCATTCGACCTTGCGGCCCTAAGCGGGACATTTCACAGATGACAGCCTCTGTCCCTTGCCCCCTCTGTCAAGAGATTTCGTAATTCGGAGTGACCCGATCTCCCCCTTTTTGCGCTTTCCGCCCCCCCACACGGTGGTTTTTCTTTATCTTTAGGGGGTGGATTCAAGTTTTCTAGACTTCCAGCATTGTCCCTCATGTGCTCTTTTCCCTTCCTTGGACCGTATTTTCGTGGTGTCTTCTACGCTCCCCAGCCTTTCAAAAGCCCCTTCCCGCACTATTTTCGGCGGTTTCAGCCAGTTTCTATTCGTTTCCTCCTTGTTTACCCAACCGCTTACCTCCGATTACAAGTCAACCCTTCATTGCCTTGTTTCCCTCCAACGCTAACCGTTTTTTTTTCCGTTTCCCCGATATATTGTGTTTTGTTCTTAACATGTCCCAACTTACGTTTTCTGTTGCCTTTTGGATGCTGGTTTCTCTTTGCCCCTTTTTTAACTCCTTGGTCGGACCCCCCCGCTGAGGCGGTTTCTGCCGCATTCTTTTGTTTCTCAGTTTTGACCCACAAAACCTTTCCTTTCTGGAGTTCATCAAGTAGAGGTCGGAATCTATCTTTTCCCAGGAATCCCTAAGTGGTTTGTTCTATCTTCTATTAAAACCTCCAGCCCTTGTTCTGCATTCCAAGTCAGCAAATTTTTTGTGTGCATCTCCCCCTAACATTCCGCATATTTATCCTCTCATACTGTCCCTTTTCAACATTTCCCCTAGTTGAAGCACCCCCAGCCACCGTCATACAGAAGAACTGATTGAAGCGCCCTTTAACCCGTGTTGTTCAATTATTTTTTTTTTTCGAAGCCCCGTCTGACTGTCCAACCCCTACTCTTGTACCTTCCTCCCGGGCTTTCTAGGCGCTATCTGTGGGGCCCCTCCCCCGGCAAGTATTTTTTTAGCGTCCGCAGGGAAGAATCGCTTTGTGTTTAATAAATCTATTCATCTCCAACAACCTTTGTGGACTCACGAATTTATAGTGTCCCCGGAGCCCCCACCTTTTCGCGGACTCTCCACTACTCGCCCCTGCGAAAAGGTTTCTTCGACATGCGTTCCCTTTTTCCGTCATGGGTCCCCCTCCTCCACTAAGACCCTCCCCCACCACCCACAAAAAGGGTAGTTTCTTCCATGTCGGAAAATCGTTCACTTTAATTTCCTTTCCTGTAAAGAGATTCAATCTTTGACTGATTTCACCCCCGCTTTGAGTCCCGGCCAATGAGTTGACATTGTTTATCTGCCAACCCCCCTTTCCCATTCGTTCAGAGTAAGTTATCTTCTTCCGTCCCAACATTCAGGTTAGACAGTGCCCTCGGTTCCGATCATAGAACTCCCTTCCCCAGAGACAGGGGCTTCTGTTTGGTATTTCGGCCCTTGAATTTGCCCCGTACCAACTCCCCCCCAGTGTCCAATCACCCTCCCTACCGACGTCCCGAGCTTTCCTAACGTTTTAAAAGTCGCCCCCCGTTCCTGACCCATTGCTCCGACATTTTACGCCTTCCCGGTAAATTCACATCTTTTCCTCTCTTTGAAGTCCTTTTCCGCCTAGCCTGCTTTCCCCTTTTCCGGCTTGCCTCCCTTCTGTTAGGCAACCTCCCCCACCCTCGTCCAGGCATCGGCACCCCCTCCCGCTCGTTAGATGTTCTTGGTTTTTCGGCTTGGTAAAGGAAGTGATTCTATGAAGATCTCTTCACAGAGAGGGCTTTTTCCCCCCTGCTTTTCATTACCTTAGCTTTTGTCCTGGCACCCCTCTGAACCTGTGAACCCCTTTTTGTATTGCCCAACTCGGTTTACACGCCAAATCCACTTGCGGATCGCAAGGGGTCCGTTTTTAGGACCGTCCCAAGGCCAGGCTCGACCCAGCCCCCCTTTTTTTGCCTTTATCACCGTTCAAACGACGACACTGTCCTTGGTTTTTTTGTATCTGCAGGCAAAATCTTCCCTTATTGTTTATTTCCCAGTCCCTTTTTCTGTTGGGCAATATTTATTGTGGAGCAGCCTCCCCTTCTTTCCAGTAAAATTTACCTCCTGGCCCCATTTGCGTGTGGCCTCCGTGGGGTGTGCCGTCCGGGACCCCCACCCTGGGTTTTATGCTTTTCTGTTTCTGGTCCTTTTTCCCCCCCTGGTTTTGTCCTGCTTTCCACGTGCCTTTTGTTTTTCCCTTCCCTTATCTCCCTTTGCTCCTCGGTTTTCTCTCTTGACAACTGGATGGACCCGCTGACCACACTATTGCCATCCTTTTTCTTTTCACCTGAGTCACCGCCGACAGTTGTCAACGGCCAGCCTGAGGATTTCCACGGCACCGTGTTAACCATTGACGATACTTTGAAAACTGCTTTTCCCACCAAAAATACGGAAAAGGTCTTCTTTTCCTGGTTACTGACTCCGCCACAAACTAGCATTTGTACCCTAATTACCTGCCCCCCCCTTCCCGTCCGAGACAAGAAGTGCTTCGGTATCATTTTTCCCACCCCGGACCCAACAAATAAGACGTTTGAGGGAGGTCGTTTCCCCCTTTTGATCTGAAACAACGTAGTACTTTAGCTGTGGCTTTTTGACCGGTTACCCCATCCGGAGAAAGGGAAGGTTTCCCTTTCCTCCGCTCTTTTTTTTCATAGTCCGGCCGGCATAGTCTATAGGCCGGATGAACCTCCTTATGGTCAAGTACCTCCCTCTTTGTTTTTGGTCGCGAAAGTTCGCCTCTTAAGTTTTTTTAGGAATACCCCTTTGATGCAGCTTTGCCTCTTTCATGGAGAGTGGCGGAACTTTTTTACAAAAAGCAGGCTTCACCCTTACACATAACGGCATTTGGTGCCATTGGTGACCGCTTGGTTTTTTTCCTGTTTCTAATGTTTCCCCGCCATCGATCATGACCCCTGATCTTAAGGACCGCTGGCCCTTTTAACATCTAACACATTCAATTTCATGCAGCGACAGTTGCTTCTTTGAGCTTTCCCCCCAGGTGCTTTCTTCTTTTATATTCGCTTTGACCAAGTTGCGGATACTTGCACCTGTTTCAACTAGATGTCACCCAAGGAATGATTCCGGATGTGCCTTGGCCCCAGTTTCTGCCGATTGTGGCATCTCCCCAGAACTTCATCTGTTCGCGGGATATTGTAGTTAGTGCTTTGCCCGAGGGGACCCACTACCCAGAAAATTGCGCCCTTTAAGCTCCATCCTTCAGCCTTCGGCAGGTCCCCTTTGGGTGCAAGTAGGTAACACTGTAGGCAGTTCCTTGTTTTTTCCCTCCCCGTCGGTTATAATTTCCATCTTAAAGAAATATTCAGGCTTTCCAATCCGCTCAGTCAGAAATTTCACCCTTCCTGCCCCCAAGAGGCCCCTTTTGCCTCACCCTCTTTTTGGGTTCAATCTTTTCCCTATTAGGCCGTCTCTCCAGAAGTTCTCTTTTCCATTTTAACAGACTTTGTCGCTTGAGCGGTTTTCGGCACCGCAGTAATAGTCTTACTTAGGGTCCTAGGAGGATCTCCCTGGATTAATTACCCAAGTGTTTTTAGAGTTGAGTGTTTGAGGGCCTATTTTGCAACACCCCGCTAGCGTCCCAGGATGAGGACCCCCCCTACAAACTAGTTCCTTTGTTGGAACCAGATACCTGACGAAAGTAGCTGCCGCCCCATCCACGGTTGAGTTTTTTCAGTTGTACCCCAGCAGAGCGTACTGGGTCTTTTACACGGCATCTAAAATCACAGTTGCTAAAACTCTGAGACAATCTGCTTGGATTTGGTGCCGACCGTTTTCCCTTTGAGTCCCTGGGACGAGCTCCTGTGTACCATTCCCCCCGCCACCCACCCTTCCACATCTTTCCATTTTACTGTACCAGACATTCCATGCCCCGTCAGATCTTAAGGGCCTATCTATCGGAGGACGGTCGCCTAACTGCCTCTCTATCGAAACCAAAAGACCAAGAAGCAATGTTGATGAGAATCCTTTTGCCCCTGCCACAACGCACGAAGCCCCCCTCTTTGGAGTGTTTACAAGTCCAGGGGTGCATAAAGAATTTTACTTTGGGGGTCTTAGATTCATTCGGGAACTAACAACCCCAGCACAACGACTCAAGTTTGATACTCCTTCGCCGTAATTATGGAGACGGGGTATCTCTTCAGGTCAACCAGTTACCTCTCTAAGAAGGATTGCCCCTCACCAGAAACATGAGATTTCCCCTAATTCTCGGATTATTTCGGACCATTCAATTCAGGTTCCTCACGGACAAGACCAGCATCCTTGCCATCAAGTAGACAATCCAATCCCTCGAGTTGTACAGGGAGTTTTTTTAATAATGAGCCCAAACCCCCCTCACCTATCCCCGTTATTCCCTCCCAGGGCGGTCTCTGCGCTGGATTTTTTTTTTTCATACCGACATCATTTTTTTGTACAGATGGCCGGTTCTAATTTTGGTGCCGCCGGGCCCCACCCATTCCTCATAGAATTCTCCACCACGTTTTCCATGCCCGACCCAGTAGTGAATTCCCGGACCCCCAGTGATATTTAAAGGATTTTTATAGTAGCCTGTACTTCAAGAACCCTTAACAGGAAGTGGGAAAAAAGGAGACCACCTGGACAAGATTCCATCAAAGAGACTCGTTCCAACTAGAGATTCTACCAGGACCACAAACCACTTGATTAGTGTCGTCCCCCGCGCACTTTCGTATGAAACCTTCCCCCCTTCCTATTACCCCAGCGCTTACATCGCCTTCAATTGGAGACTTCTCTTTAGTCCCCCTCGAGCAGGTCCCGTCTGCCATCGTAGCGGTCACCTTGTGAAGACCTGACTGTGCCCCCAGAACCTTTGGCAACTTCCTCCTTCCCGTCAGTTTTATATTACATTTACCCAGGCAAATTTGTTCTCCAGGGTGCACAGAGCAAAGACCCCCCTGCAAGGAACCCCAGGAACCCTGGCCCGAGTCCCAGGATGCCCCCTTTGGATGATACACCCTGGGCCGGAATCCTTTTTTTACCTTCCTCACCCAACCTTTCAAGGAAACTTCAAACCACAGTCCTAGCGTTGACTGTTAATCCTAACCCCCTAATGCCTCGTGACAATCGCCTATAGATCAATCCAACTCGTAAACTGCCCATGCAACAGCGTTCCTTCCACTCTTTAGTTGACGCCTCCCCTACAGTTGAAGAGTCCAATGTATATTTCAAGGTCAGGAGCTAGGGCGAAACTGATGTTCTCAAAGTACACCCACCCCAAAACAATAAGGACTTGACTTTCCTGAAAACCCCTCTATCGTTCTGAGGTAGATTTTTTTATCCTTATTTGACAAGTGAGTACCGCGGACCGTCGCAGTATATGTGGGCGTCCAAAAGGTTCCTGCGCTTCCAGTTGCATGATAGTCGATCGTCTCTCCGGGTTAACAACGAGTTCAACCATCCGCTTGTAGTTGAACCAAGAGAGATGCAAGACAGACCAATCGCCCCCCCCCCCCCCCCCCCCCCCCCCCCCCCCCCCCCCCCCCCCCCCCCCCCCCCCCCCCCCCCCCCCCCCCCCCCCCCCCCCCCCTCCCCCCCCCCACCCCCTCTCTCGCCCCCCCCCTCCCCCCCCGTCCCCCCCCCCACGCCCCCCCCTCGACACCCCCCCCCCCCAAGCCCCCCCAAACCCCCAACCCCCCCCCCCCCCCCCCCCCCCCCACAACCCCCCCCCCCCCCCCCCCCCCCCCCCCCCCCCCCCCCCCCCCCCCCCCCCCCCCCCCCCCCCCCCCCCCCCACACACACCTCCACCCCCCTACCAACACCCCACCACAATTGCACGGCTACAGTATAGAAAGGAGCCCTCGTTCGTCTCAAAAAACTTCCCCAGGGTATTGCTTTAGAAAGCACCGCGTACAGACCTTTTACACTCACCGACCCCACAGTTGTAGTTGTGCAATTTCTGGAGACCGGAGCCCTAGGACCCTTTTCAGCCTTAGGGGGAGTCCTTCCCGAAAGCCCAGCTCCCTAAAAATTAACTTTTGGGCCACAATTCCCTTCAAATTAGTTTCCCATGTGGCCCCCGCAATATATCTCAAGTAAGGAACCGATTCATCCTCCCAATTTTTTTACTGGTTTGAAGTCTCTTTTTTCAGGCTTTGTGAACAACAACCGGTGTTGATTCCCCCGCCATTTGAGCGTGTTTTTCTTTTGCCTCATTTGTCTGTCTTGCCTCCGACGTCCCTTGCCACACTTGGCTTTCCCTCCTTTGTCCCACCTTTTTTTCTCCCCCTTTTTGTAGAGATATGACCTTGCTTCGCTCCCCTTTTAACAACTTCTACTTTCTGGCAACTTGGACTTGCGCAAGCTTCGACGGCCCCCCGCCACCCGGGAGGGACTACCACCCCCCTGAATGTTGGGTTGTAACCCAGAGTTCCCTATCTTGGCCACCCTTCTCTACCAAACCATTTCGTCTAAATAGTTCGTGACTCGTGCGGGCCGGGTACAACCCGGTCATCTTTCCCACTTCCCCTTCACTGGAAGATGTCCAATTCCTTTGGTGTCTTGCTGCCTTTTGCGCACGTGCACCACACTCCTTGGTATTGCGGGCGGAATTTTTCATCAAATGATTTTCCCCGTATCTTGATGGGGCCCCGTGACAAGTCCCCGGAGCCGTTGAATCTTCCTTCTAAATTTCTGATCCTGGCCCAGAGAAATTATTTGAAATTGACCGATGTCTGAAGAGATTATTCGATCCCTCTTATGCTTTTCTTCCTTTTTGCGTTGTACTCCAAGATCTCAATAGGATAAAAGACCCCTTTCTGGTCCCCAGTGAGATGGAATTGTTCCTCTTGCCCGTTATGTGTGTCCCACCCCGTACCCAGCCCATGGAACATCTCCCTTGGTTATTTTGCCGATTCTTCCGTTTTGTTGCACCCCCCCTGGTTGCCAGGAAGGTTCCAGTTCCAGTCCGCTCTTGAACGTTTTGAGCTCTGGCCGCTCCTTCCCTGGTAAAGGGACCCCCTTCCCCGCCGGGGCTGCGCTCCTTGATTTTCCCTGTTGCTTTACCCTTGTTGCGTTGCTCCCTTCACCTCTGATTGATTTGGCAATTGGCCACGGTAGAATTAGCGTACCGTCAAAACTCTCTTGGAACCTTTATATCCGGATTTAAAGGTGTCTTTGTCTAAGTGTCCACGGCTCAAGTTTACTGATGGTGGTCAAGCCCATAACGTCATGTATTCTGTTCCTTTAGTTCTCTTCGATGCTCCCCCGTCCTCGGTAAATTGGAAACCTTAGAAGGTTCCGGAAGACCTACCTACTCTCCCGTCGTTTCACAGGTGTTGTTTCCCCTGCGCGTCCTACCCTTCAGTTACGTTTTTTTAACGCCCACTGGTTAATATTCATACCATCTCACTTTTAACGTCCAAGCATTGACTGCTGTCCAGCTGCGCCCGAGAAGAACGCGTTTTTTCTTTCCAAGTTTATCGGGACGAAACTTTACTACCCTTTTTGTTGTTTTCTAATGTTATCTTGTCCTAGTCGTCTAATTGATTTTTCTACGTGTTTTTTTTTGGGCTTCGACTTTTGCCCTAGTTGATACCCTTACTTAGTGTACGATGATGTCTTTCTGTCGACGATCCCCCCAGCCTTTTCAGTCCCTTGTAGACTTCAGCCATTTATCCGGTCCTTCCCCCCCAAACTTTGTTGTTTCGTCCTTGATTTGCTTCCCGGTACACCACTCGAGGTTCCCCTTTCTAGATGAACCCACTCCCAACATATGGAGTGTGCCGTGGATGGAAAAGATCAGTCTTTGCCCCTCTTCCCCGTTCTTTCCCTGTACCGCTTTAGGTTGTTTGTTTACCATCCTTTAAACATCCCACGTGCCTTTTCGTCCCTTTAGAAGTTTTTCCCTGGGGTCTCATCTGACAGCAACAGGACTATTGTCCTAGGACAAATCCCAGATGATTAAGTGTAGTTCCTTAGGCGTCTTTCGCAATCTTTGGCCCCCTATGAGTAAAAACCGCACTTTAATTTCCCTTGCTCTAGGTCATCACGAAGCCTATGGTTTGTTTGGTAGAATTCCACTATCTCATCCTATAAGTGTTATTTGTATGCTTGTATCTAAAAACAACTACAATAGTTGGTATGACTTCATGTAGCATTACCATCATTGGCGGTTTATGCATTTCAAATATTCGGACCATCCTCACTCGCCCTTCCGCTTTCCCCTCTCTCCTTTATGGGATGTGGTACATGACCAGTCAGTTTTCGTTGTTGCGACTTCCCGACCCCCTATCCGGCGATCCATGCGGAACCCCACAGGCCTGTTTGTTTCCGTTTTTCCAGGCCTTGAAGGTACCTCCCAAATTAAATAAAATATCGGAAAGAACCGACCAGTGCCGTTTAGAGCTGTCGAATGGATCGGGTTCGTCGGAAATCCCACCGGACCCCAGTCATATTTTTGTAGGGCATAGTCGACAGGTGCGGATATATTGTGTGCACCTGTACCTCCGAACACGAGGTGATCTCCAAACTTTTTGGCCGTCTCGTTGATCTAAGTGTTTTCTCACCCCCCACGTCGCCACTTCGTGTTGAGAGTCGCCAAGAACAGATCACCACTCCTAGAAACCGAATTTTTTTTGTCACACCTCTTTAGACACGAAGTCTCCCTTCGGGTCAGAGGCCAAGCTACTACGGAATGAAGACCGAGAAGCCTTCACAACCTCCCACCACAGGATTAGGGTACCTCTCCCAGGTTTTCGTATAACCATCGTTCCTCTGCACTCCCACTCGTTCTTGACAGTAGAATGAACCGTGTTTCGTTCTATATTAGAATATTTACAGTACCAGTTTCGTCCGCCACATCTTCCCATTGGTCATTACGGCCTTATACGTGTGAAAAGACAACTGGGTCAACTTCCATGACGTTACGTCCCAGTTTATATCGGCCTTCACAACCTTGACTCTCTTGCCCCGTTGACCCCCTCGGAACGCTATCCTCTAACGAAAACCCCCCCTCCAGGCCCATCGCACTCCTTTGCGTTTATTCCACCCCTCTCCCTTGTGCATACGTTTTTCCCCTAATAACCCACCCGTTGCAACTCCATCATCGAAGGTTTCCCGCGCTTCGCAGTTAAATTCACGGTCGCCCAAACTTTGGCCCGCGAAAATCTCCATCGAGAGCATCGAACCCTTCTATTTACCGGCCCCATGCCCCACCCCATTTCTCGACTCAACGTTTAGTTTTTTTTGATTTCCCATGTCCGCCTTAGCGTTCCCGGCAATTATCATTCACTGAGCTTCTTGCCTTTGGTCAAGCCCCCGACCACACAAACCCACATCATCTTCAAGACACGGATTAGCCACCCATAGCGCGTCGATGTTCTCTGGTTTATCCCTTGCGTTTCCCATTCGTGCTCATCTTCAACGGTCTTTTCTAACGGTTCTTTCCGCCCCTTCTTAACTTAAAGCGATCGCTTTCGCGCTCCCCACCTAGCCAATTCATAGCTTATGCAACAACTCGCTCCTGCACTCTCTTTTTCCCTTTCACGGCTAAGGTATCGCCCGAAAGCATGTCTCTACTTTTAACACCTTCCGGGATAAGGATTTACTTTTACCATCCACGAGCGTCACTCCTTTTAACATTACTTTCAGAACTCATCTGTCCGTGGGCACTTGTTTTCCTTCCCCCTGATGAAATCGTAAGCACCCTGCTGTTGCCGGCCTTTGAAAAAATTTCCGTGTTGGTCTTTAAAGTTCTCGTTAAAACTTTCTTCCGTTGGCGCGTACTCGACCCCCCCCTCACCCCACCCTGGAACCCCCCCCCCGTACGCTTTCAGCCCAGCAATTTGGGGTTCTAGTTTTTGCCGGTAGTGTGAAAACCCACGGGTTCCTGTGGATGATCCCGCCCTGGAAGTGTTGCCTTCGTCGTGCGAATTTCTCTTTTTTTCCTTTTTTTGCCCCAGCCAGTAGGAATTTGTTCCAATTGGATCGTTCCTCCC